>Ga0160456_100063_pt1 | contig 159515 bp, 165 predicted proteins | sample HID1972K_E6MG_FD_108261 | JGI IMG/M metagenome (GOLD analysis project Ga0160456, IMG submission 108261) | Enriched pill bug-associated microbial communities from UW Madison campus, WI, USA - HID1972K_E6 MG | ecosystem: Host-associated > Arthropoda: Insects > Digestive system > Unclassified ... | reverse complement strand
TCGCCAGCGCTTCTCGTCCTTGTACTGGACGTTCAGGCCAGGTCAGCTTCTTCAATCTGCCTTGTGGGCAGCGTGTATCCGGAAAAAACAACTCGGCGGTCAGACGAGTTTGCTCAAGCATGTTGCCAGTGTTCCCGATCGGGGAACGTCTTCATCATGCAAAAGCAAAACGACGCCGTCAACGGTTTTGTAGTGATTATTTTTGAGCACTACATATTGTCCGACAAAGCTGTTTTGGAATGAGAAAGAATCCGTTCAGATCACGGAAAAAGGCGTGCGCAGCGCGTAGAAGGTGCACGGATAACCGTCCACTTCGCGCTGCTGCAGGGTGCATTCGCCGCCGCTGATTTGCGGAATCAGCCCGGCCCAGAAGCGCTGTGCCGGCAGGTTGGCGTCGATATGAAAAATTTGCCATCGACCGGGGATGCGGCTCAAGAGGGCAGAGACGACAAACTGCGCGACACCTTGGCCACGAAAGCGTCGCGCAATGAAAAAGTAGCCGATGTTGTGTTCGGCACCAGGGATATGGATTTCGTTATCGACGCTCACGAAGCCGGCCAGTTCGCCGTCGACCTGAATCAGAAATGGTTGGGTGGCCGGGTGGCGCCAGTAGTCGGTTTTCGGCTGGATGGAGAAGAAGCCATGTGAAGCGAGCTTCAGCGGCAGCCATTCGCTGAAGTCGTACATGTAGAACTGCATAAGGTTTTCGATGATTTCCAGCTCATCGCGCTGAGCGGGGTGCAGTTCGATATTGGCCATGCGCCGGGTTCCTGAAAGTGCTGAGCCTTGCAGAAACAGTAGCGGGTTTTATTTGCCTGCCGCTTTCGGCGCGCGTTTGGTTGTACCCGTGGTTTTGCTGCGGGTCGATGATTTGCGCTTCTTCTTCCAGGGGGCCGCCGCTTTACCGGCCGGTGGCGGGCCGCTGATGGTGAGGCTGAGGCTGGAGCAGCGCGTCACTTGCTTGCTCATCCACGCCGCTTGTTTGGTGACGAATTCTTCCAGACTCATTTCGCCGCTTTGCACCATGTCCAGCGCCTGTTCCCAGATCGCCGTGGTGCCCGGGTCGGCGATCGCGCGTGGCACTGCGTCGATCAGGCTGAACGCGGCCGGGGTGGCGGCGAGGGCTTTGCCGTTCTTCAGCAGATAACCACGATCCAGCAACCCCTGAATGATCGACGCGCGGGTGGCTTCGGTGCCGATACCGGTGGTGTCCTTGAGTTTCTGTTTGAGCAGTGGATCCTCGACCAGTTTGGCGACGTTCTTCATCGCCTTGATCAGATCACCCTCGGTGTAGGGTTTCGGTGGTTGCGTCCACAGATCCTTGAGTCTCACAGACGCGATGGCGCATTCGACACCCTGGCTCAGGGCCGGCAAGGTTTGTGGCGCGGGTGCCTCGCGGCCCTTTGCCGCCGCCAGTGCTTCGGGCAATGCGCGTTTCCAGCCCGGTTCGATGATCTGCTTGCCGACTGCGCGTAAGGCTTCACCGGCGCAGTCGAAATCAGCCTGGGTGCGATCGTATTCGTGATTGGGCAGAAACTGCGCCAGATAGCGTGCGCGAATCAAGGTGTAGACCGCGCGGTGTTTGCCGGTCAGGCGTTCAAGATTTTTCGCCGCTGCGGTGGGGATGATGCCGTGGTGGGCGCTGACCTTGGCGTCGTTCCATGCGCGAGACTTGCGCTGCGGTTCGAGAAAGCCTTGCAATGCTTGAAGGCCCGGATCGGCCTGACGCAACGCGGCGAGAATCCCCGGCGCCTCACTGTGCTGGCTCAGCGGCAAGTAGCCGCAATCACTGCGCGGGTAGGTGATGACTTTGTAGGTTTCGTATAGCGCTTGGGCGATGTCGAGGGTTTCCTGCGCGCCGAGGCCGAGCTTCTTCGAGCAGACTTCCTGCAAGGTGCCGAGATCGAAGGGCAGGGGCGCCACTTCGCGCATGCGCTCGGTTTTCAGCTTGATCACTCGAGCACTGGCAGCGCCGTTGATGGCGGCGGCCGCTTGCTGGGCCAGCGCCTGATTCAGGCAGCGCTCCTGATCATCACAGACATCCGACGGCGCCCGCCACTGTGCGGTAAACGGAATGCCGTTGTGCAGCAGATCGACATCGATCGCCCAGAATGGCACCGGCACGAAATCGGCGATGCTGCGGTCGCGGTCCACCACCAGGCGCAACGTCGGCGTCTGTACGCGGCCTACCGGCAACACCCCTTGATAACCCGATTGCCGACCGAGCAGCGTGAACAGTCGGCTCATGTTCATGCCGATCAGCCAGTCCGCCCGCGAGCGGCCCAACGCCGAGTGATACAGGCTGAAGGTCTCTGCCCCTGGCTTCAGCGAGGCGACCGCCTTGCGGATCGAGGCTTCGTCCAGCGCCGACAGCCACAAGCGGCGGATCGGCCCGCGATAACGGCAATGCTCGACCAGTTCCCGGGCAATCATCTCGCCCTCACGGTCGGCGTCGGTGGCGATGATCAGTTCGCTGGCCTCGCCGAGCAGGCGCTTCACCGCTTTGTACTGGCTGGCGGTGCGTGGCTTGACGGTCATTTTCCATTTGTCCGGAATGATCGGCAGGTCGGCCAGCACCCAGCGCTTGTAACGGGCGTCGTAGGCATCCGGCGGGGCGGTTTCGAGCAAGTGGCCGATGCACCAGGTGACTGTGACATCCGTTCCCAGCCAGCAGCCGTCGCCCCGGCGCTTGGCACCGAGCACGGCCGCAATGTCTTTGGCCTGGGAGGGTTTTTCACAGAGGTACAGCCGCATATCCACCATCGCCGATCAAGGTCTGAACAGGTGCACAGAATGGCCGGAGTTGGCGCTCGGAGCAACTTTTATCTGTATGGATATACAGATAAAAAGATTGCCGCAAGTGACGGTAAAAACCGGGACGCATCACCGCACTATCGAGAAATTGATTAGCGCCAGGGGTCTGCGCCGTGTCAGCTTCGGCGCGTTTGCAACGCGAGTGACAGGACGATCTCGCCAGTAGATCGCCGTGGTCTGTCGGACACTGACTACCCAGAAACAAGGACGTAAACCATGCTTCAAACCTCCTTCAACACCAGCACTGCCTTTACCGAAGTCGACACGTTCAGCCATCTGTACGACCGTGGCGGCGATGCGCTGGTCAACGGTAAACCATCGTTCACCGCCGACCAGGCCGCCGATGAAATCCTGCGCAAGGGCCTGTCGTGGGGCGACAAGAACGCTGACGGCAAGATCGACCTCAGCTACAACTTCCTCAGCGAGAAACCGGCGAACTACAACGTCAAACTGGGCAATTTCAGCGAATTCAGCGCTCAGCAGAAGGCACAAGCCGTGCTCGCGATGCAATCCTGGGCTGATGTTGCCAACGTCACCTTCAGTGAAGGCAAGGGCGGCGATGGTCACATGACCTTCGGCAACTACGACGTCAGCACCGGTGGCGCAGCGTTCGCGTATCTGCCGAGCGGCGGGGGCTATGACGGTCAGTCGTGGTACCTGATCAACGATCAATATCAGGTCAACAAGACCCCGGACACCAACAACTACGGGCGTCAGACCCTGACCCACGAAATCGGCCATACCCTCGGCCTGTCGCACCCGGGCGCGTACAACGCCGGTAACGGCAACCCGACCTACAACGACGCCAAGTACGCTGAAGACACGCGCGGCTACAGCCTGATGAGTTACTGGAGCGAAGCCAACACCGACCAGAACTTCAGCAAGGACGGCAGCGGTGCCTACGCTTCGGCGCCATTGCTGGACGATATCGTCGCGGTGCAAAAGCTGTATGGCGCCAACTACGCGACCCGCGCCGATGACACTACGTACGGCTTCAACTCCAATGCCGAGCGCGATTTCTACAGCGCCTCTTCGGCGTCCTCCAAAGTGGTTTTCTCGGTGTGGGATGGCGGCGGTAACGACACGCTGGATTTCTCCGGCTTCAGTCAGAACCAGAAGATCAACCTCAACGAAGGTTCGTTCTCCGATGTCGGCGGTCTGGTGGGCAACGTGTCCATTGCTTACGGTGTGACCGTGGAGAATGCGGTGGGCGGTGCGGGCAATGACCTGCTGATCGGCAACGCCGCCGTCAACGAACTGGTCGGCGGTGCCGGTAACGACATCATTTACGGGGGAGGCGGTGGCGATACCTTGTGGGGCGGTGCAGGCGCAGACACCTTCGTGTTCGGTGCCGCCAGCGATTCGACCATGACCGCGCCGGACTGGATCATGGATTTCACCAGCGGCCTGGACAAGATCGATCTGTCGGGCATTGCCGGTTTCGCCACGGGGGCGGCGTCGCTGAACTTCGTCAGCGGCTTCACCGGGCATGCGGGCGATGCGATCCTGACCTACTTCGCGCAGACCAATCAGACCAGTTTGATGGTTGACCTGACGGGGCAGGGTTCTGTGGACTTTGCTGTGGGTGTGGTGGGGCAGGCGGTGGCGACTGATATCGTTGCGTGATGCCTGAAAAGCGGCCCTCACCCTAACCCTCTCCCAGGGGGAGAGGGGACTGACCGAGTTGTCTGGCGAAATCCATCGACCTGGAAAACCGAGTCGATTATGGATTCAAAGCCAAACGTTCAAGTCGGTGAAGTTCGCCAATATCCCCCAATCGGCTCCCTCTCCCTCGGGGAGAGGGCTGGGGTGAGGGGCTTTTGATGTTAAAGGGCCGTTCAGCTGTAAACCCAACCCAACCCGTACCAATGGGCTATACCTGAACCGGTCTCTTCGCCGTACCCAGGAGAACCCCATGAAAACCTCCGGCCCAAGTCCAGTCATCGCCCTCGAACAACTTGCCGGCTGTCTGCTGGTGAAATTCCACGGCATCCAGGTCGCCGCCTCTTCCCACGTCATGATTCTCAACGAAGCCAACTACCCGCCGGTCTATTACGTCCCCCGCGAAGACATCGACGAAAAGTATTTCGCCCGCACCGATCACACCAGTTACTGCCCGTACAAGGGCGACGCCAACTACTTTAGTCTGCAAGTGCCGGGGCATGAGGGCGCGAATGCGGTGTGGACTTACGAGAATCCGAAAGTGTCAGTGGCGCCGATCCGCGACTACGTGGCGTTTTATCCGGATCAGGTGAAGTTCGAGGTGATCAAGGCTGATGCCTGAGCAAAAAATCGGCGAGGGTAAAAGCCCTCGCCGATATTGTCTGGTTGAGTTTCAGTTCTTGTCGAGATCGATATTCTTCGTCTCACGCAAACAGATCATCCCCACCACCAGGCTCACTCCGGTAATCAGCACTGGATACCACAGCCCGTAAAAGATGTCCCCGGTGTACACCACCAGCGCAAACGACACCGTCGGCAGGAATCCGCCAAACCAGCCGTTACCAATGTGATACGGCAGCGACATCGAGGTGTAGCGAATCCGCGTCGGGAACAGCTCCACCATCAGCGCCGCAAGCGGCCCGTAACACATGGCCGAGATGATGATCAGCGCGACGATCAGCGCAACGATCATCGGCTTGTTGATCTGCTGCGCATCCGCCTGTTGCGGGTAGCCGGCGAGGGTGATTGCGCCGCGTAATGCCGCCTCATCGAAGCCGTCGAGTTTGACGTCACCGACGCTGATTTGCACCGCGCTGCCGGCAGGCGCAGCGGCGCTGGAGTAGGGCAGGCCTTGCTTGACCAGAAAGGTTTTGGCCTTGTCGCACGGGCTGTCGAATTTGGCTTTGCCGACCGGATCGAACTGGAAGGTACAGGTCGCCGGATCCGCCAGCACGGTGATCGGTGCCTGGCGGCTGGCCTGATCAATCGCCGGATTCGCATAGTGCGCCAGCGATTTGAAGATCGGGAAGTACAGCGCCGTGGCCAGCAGCAAGCCGAGCATCAGCACGGGTTTGCGCCCGACCTTGTCCGACAGCCAGCCGAAGATGATGAAGAACGGCGCACCGATCACCACGCTGATGATCAGCAAGGTGTTGGCCACCGCCGGGTCCATTTTCAGGAACTGGGTGAGGAAGAACAGCACGTAGAACTGCGCCGCGTAGAAGGTCACCGCTTGCCCGGCGTTGATGCTGAACAGGGCGATCAGCACGACTTTGAGGTTTTCCCATTTGCCGAAGGATTCGCGGATCGGCGCTTTTGAGGTTTTGCCTTCCTCTTTCATTTTCAGGTACGCCGGCGACTCGTGCAGGCTCAAGCGAATCCAGGTGGAAATGCCCAGCAGCACAATCGACAGCAGGAACGGAATGCGCCATCCCCAGACTTCAAACTGATCGCCGGTGAAGTAGCGGCAACCGAGTACCACCAGCAGCGACAGCAGCAGGCCGAGGGTGGCGGTCGACTGAATCCAGCTGGTGTGGAAGCCGCGTTTGCCAATCGGCGCGTGCTCGGCAACGTAGGTCGCAGCGCCGCCGTATTCACCGCCGAGCGCCAACCCCTGAAGCATGCGCAGCACCACCAGAATGATTGGCGCGGCGATGCCGATGCTGGCGTAGGTCGGCAACAGACCGACGCAGAACGTCGCCACGCCCATCAAAATGATCGTCGCGAGGAAGGTGTATTTGCGCCCGATCATGTCCCCCAACCGACCGAACACCAGCGCCCCGAACGGCCGCACGATAAAGCCTGCGGCGAAGGCCATCAGCGCAAAGATGAACGCCGTGGTGTCGTTGACGCCGGCGAAAAACTGCTTGCTGATCACTGCCGCGAGGGCGCCGTAGAGGAAGAAGTCATACCACTCGAACACCGTCCCCAGTGAGGACGCGAAGATGACTTTGCGTGTATCCGGGCTGGTCTCCGCGCTGCGCACGGCGTCCAGCGGCTGAACGTGTTCTGACATATCGGTATCCCTCACAGTGATTGTTTTTGTTGTTCCACTGGTGCTCGATGTCCATGAATCAAACGCATATCCCCTGTAGGAGTGAGCCTGCTCGCGATGGCGGTGTATCAGTCAACACAGATGTCGAATGTTATTCCGTCATCGCGAGCAGGCTCACTCCTACAGGTACGGTGTTTACAGCTTTGGAATTGAGAATGAGTTGAGCAGCCTTTTCCGCAATCATCAGCGTAGGCGAACACGTATTGCCCGAGGTGATGCGCGGCATGATCGAGGCGTCGGCGATGCGCAAGCCGGGCACGCCGTGTACACGCAGCTGTGCGTCGACCACCGCCTCAGCGTCGTTGCCCATGCGACAGGTACCGACCGGATGGAAAATCGTCGTGCCGATCTTCGCTGCCGCTTGCTGCAACTCTTCTTCGCTTTGCAGGCTGATGCCGGGCAGATACTCGACCGGTTTGAACGCTTGCAGGGCAGGGGCGCTGACGATGCGTCGGGTCAGGCGGATTGCGTCCGCTGCCACGCGCAAATCTTCCGGATGACTGAGATAGTTGGGCTGAATCAACGGCGCCTCCTGTGGATCCGCCGAGCGAATATCAATGCGTCCACGACTCTGCGGACGCAGATCGCAAACCGACGCGGTGAACGCCGGGAAACTGTGCAACGGCTCGCCAAAACGCTCCAGCGACAGCGGCTGCACGTGGTACTCAAGATTCGCCGAGGTCTGCTCCGGTCCTGAACGCGCAAACGCGCCCAGCTGACTTGGCGCCATCGACAGCGGCCCGCTGCGGTCATACAGGTAACGCAGGCCCATGCCCATCTTGCCCCACACGCTGCCAGCGATCTGGTTCAGCGTGCGCGCATTTTCCAGTTGGTAGATCAGGCGTAACTGCAGGTGATCCTGCAGATTGCCGCCGACTCCTGGCAGCTCATGAATCACGCCGATTCCCAAGCGTTCGAGCAGTGGCCGAGGACCAATCCCCGAACGCTGCAAAATACTTGGCGAACCGACCGAACCGGCGCACAAAATGATCTCCTTGCGCGCCTTGAACTGTTTGCTCTGGCCTTCATGACGCGCACTGACTTTGCACGCGCGACCGTTTTCCAGCAGAACCCGATCGACTTCAACCCCGGTCAGCACCGTCAGATTCGCCCGGTTGCGCAGCGGTTTCAAAAAGGCCTTCGCCGCATTCCAGCGCACGCCGGCCTTCTGATTGACCTGAAAGTAGCCGCAACCCTCGTTATCGCCCTGATTGAAATCATCGATGCTGGCAATACCGCTCTGCTCGGCAGCGCTGCGAAACGCGTCCAGAATCGGCCACGACAGCCGCTGCTGTTCCACCCGCCATTCACCCTTGGCGCCGTGAAATTCAGCCGCACCGGCAAAATGGTTTTCGCTCTGTTTGAACAGCGGCAGCACATCATTCCAGGCCCAGCCCGGATTGCCCTCGGCGGCCCAGCCATCATAGTCGTTGGCCTGACCACGCATGTAGATCATGCCGTTGATGGAAGAGCAGCCGCCCAGCACTTTGCCGCGCGGATAACTCAGCGCGCGGCCGTTGAGGCCCGGTTGTTCTTCGGTCTTGAAGCACCAGTCGGTGCGCGGGTTACCGATGCAGAACAGGTAACCGACAGGAATGTGGATCCACGCATAGTTGTCGCGCCCGCCGGCTTCCAGCAACAGCACACGCTGCTGCGGATCCGCCGAAAGCCGATTGGCCAGCAGACACCCGGCAGGGCCGGCGCCGACCACGATGTAGTCATATTCATCGAGGGAAGTCTGCATTCCCTGACCTCGCTTTTTGTTTTTATTGTCGGACACTCTAGTTGTTAGCTTTCGTCAAAAGAATGTTAGTTTTTGCGCAGCCGCTGTGCGTTTTTGAACAGCCTCACTAGACGATAGCCGACAAGGACACAGCATGTTCGACTGGAACGACCTGCGGTTTTTTCTCGAACTGCAACGCAGCGGCCGCCTGCTCACGGCCGCCCGCCGTCTGAACACCACGCACGCCACCGTCGCCCGCCACATCGAGGCCATCGAAAAAAGCCTCGGCACTGCATTGTTTGTTCAGCACGCGCAAGGTTATGAGATGACCCCGGCGGGGGAGGCGCTGCTCAAGCATGCTGAGGCGATGGAAAACGTTGCGTTGTTGGCGCAGGAGGAGATCACCCAGTCGACAGCACCGTTGGGCAAGATCCGCGTAGGGGTGACGGAAGGGCTCGGGATCAAGTTTCTCGCCAGCCGCATGATCGGCCTGTTCGAACGGTATCCGGGACTGGAAGTGGAACTGGTCGCGGTGCCGCGCTTTGTCAGCATCCTCAACCGTGAGGCGGAAATCAGCATCCATCTGGAGCGCCCGGCGGCAGACATGCTGGTGACGCGCAAACTCACGGACTATCGACTCGCGTTGTACGCCAGCCAACGCTATCTCGATAAGGCACCGCCCCTGCAAAGCCGCGAAGACCTCGGGCGACATGCGTGGATCGGTTATGTCGATGATTTGCTGTTCAGCCAGGAACTGATGTTTCTCAACAGCTTCTGCCGCAGTCCTCGGGTGGTGTTTCACAGCACCAGTGTCATTGCGCAGCAGGAAGCGGCGCGGTCGGGATTGGGCATTGCGGTGTTGCCTTGCTACATGGCCGAGTCGGATGCCGATCTGGTGCCGTTGCTGGCGGATGAAAGCATCGAGCGTAGTTACTGGATCAGCACGCGGCGCGAGTTGCACAAATCGGTGCGGCTGCGGGTGGTCTGGGATTATGTGGTGGGGTTGTGTGAGGCGGAGCAGGGCTTGCTGCTGGGCAGATCGCAGGCCGGCATCCGTTAATCCTCTTTGGCTGTGCTGCTGTTGGCGCCGCTTTTGCTTGAACTGCGCCAAAGCCTTTGGCAATGGAGAGCAGCAATGAGGGAATGGCTTAGCGTTCGCGACATCAAAGCGGACACCTTGAAGGCCATCAGTGACGGCGTCTTGCGGCATGGCCGAGCCTTGTCTGAGGCGCGCGGCGGGCAAGCTGAAGCCATCGCCTGTGCGCTGATGGAGGAGGGAACACTGATCGGCGGCGCTACCGGTAGAACCGAATTCAGGCGTCTGTTTGTCAATTACCTGTGGATCGACGCGCAATGGCGCGGAACCGGGCTGGGTACTGAGGCGTTGCACAAGCTTGAGGCGTTAGCGGTTGAAAGGGCGTGCGTGGATGCCTTGATCGAAACGCTGGATGACAACGTCGCCCGGTGGTACATCCGCTGCGGATATAGATTGATCGCGCATGTGCCTGAGTACTGCGGCCCGTGGAGTCGTCATTCGCTGTTGAAAACCTTTGGCGCAACCCTAGGAAATGCCGCCGATGACCAATAGCGATCTGGGCAGTAAACCCAAAACCGGCATGCTTCATCACGTTGAAATCAACGTCTCATCGCTGGAAGTCTCGCTGCGCTTTTGGCAGCCGCTTCTCTTGATGCTGGGTTATGCGCAGCATCAAAACTGGCATGCCGGGCGCAGCTTTATTTTCAACGGCACCTACCTGGTGTTCGTTCAGGCAAGCGATCTGCAACAGGGCTTTAACCGCCGGGGCGTGGGCTTGAATCATCTGGCGTTCCAGGCGGGTTCACAGGCGCAAGTGGATGAAATGGCGGATTGGCTGCGAACGTCCGGTTTTCGTCTTCTCTACGAGAGCGCCTATCCGCACGCCGGCGGCCCGGAGCACTACGCCCTCTACTGTGAGGATCCGGACAAGATCAAAGTAGAGATCGTCGCGCCGGCGATATAGATCTGACGCTCCCTTCGCAGGTTGGCACTGTCTGGCGGAGGGTGACGACAGGCGCTCCCGCAGGGTTCTTTGGCCGAGGGCATTTGTTGGGTTGATTTATATATGGATATCCGTATATTCGAATTTCCGTATGTGTTGGGTCCGTTTCATGATCACCCCCACCGAAGTCTTCAAGAGCCTCGCCGACGAAACCCGCGTCCGCGCCATGCTGCTCATCACCGATCAAGGTGAACTCTGCGTCTGCGAGTTGATGTGCGCACTCGGCGACAGCCAGCCGAAAATCAGCCGCCACCTCGCGCAACTGCGCAGCAATGGTTTGCTGCTTGATCGCCGTCAGGGCCAGTGGGTCTATTACCGGCTCAATCCGGAGCTGCCGGCGTGGGTGCGTGAGATTCTGCAAGTGACGTCAAAGGCCAACGCCGATTGGCTCAAAGACAACACTGCCCGTCTGCAAAATATGGATGGCCGTCCTGTCCGTGAAACCGCCTGCTGCTAAGGAGAAAACCATGCGAGTTCTGTTTATGTGCACGGCCAACAGTTGCCGTAGCATCCTCTCTGAAGCCATGTTCAATCACTTGGCACCTGCCGGGTTTGAAGCGGTGAGTGCCGGCAGTTTTCCCAAAGGCCAAGTCTTGCCGCGCAGCCTGTTGACCCTGCAAAAGCATGGCATCGCCATTGATGGCTTGCACAGCAAAGGCAACGACGCTTTTGAAAGCAACCCGCCGGACATCGTCATCACCGTGTGCGACAAAGCCGCTGGCGAGGCCTGCCCGGTGTATTTCGGCCCGGCGTTGAAATCCCACTGGGGGCTGGAAGATCCGTCCGATGTTAACGGTGACGACACGATGATTGAGGCGGCCTTTCGCGCGACATTGACGCGCATCGGCCAGCGCTGCCAGGCCTTCCTCGATCTGCCCTTTGAAACCCTCAGCCGCGATGAACTGAAAATCGCGCTCGACCGCATCGGCACGCGTTAAGGAGGATTTATGTCCGAACTGCCCAACCTCGATCTCAATCTGTTCGATAACGCCAAACCGTCGCAAGCGGGCGAACACAAACCACGCATCCTGCTGCTCTACGGCTCGACCCGCGAACGTTCCTTCAGCCGTTTACTGGTGGAGGAGGCCGCGCGCCTGCTCGAACACTTTGGCGCCGAAACGCGGATCTTCAATCCGTCCGGCCTGCCGCTGCCCGACGACGCTCCGGTCGACCATCCCAAGGTGCAGGAACTGCGTGATCTGGTGCTGTGGTCGGAAGGCCAGGTCTGGTGTTCACCCGAACGTCATGGCGCCATGTCTGCCGTGTTCAAGGCGCAGATCGACTGGATCCCGCTGGAACTCGGCGCGGTACGCCCGACCCAGGGCAAAACCCTGGCCGTGATGCAAGTCTGCGGCGGTTCGCAGTCGTTCAACGTGGTCAACCAGTTGCGCGTGTTGGGCCGCTGGATGCGCATGTTCACCATCCCCAATCAATCCTCGGTGCCGAAGGCCTACATGGAGTTCGACGATGTCGGGCGGATGAAATCGTCGCCGTTCTATGATCGTGTGGTGGATGTGATGGAAGAGCTGGTGAAGTTCACCGTGCTGCTGCGCGATCGACAGGCGCATCTGGTTGATCGTTACTCCGAGCGCAAGGAAAGCGCCGAGCAACTGATGGCGCGGGTGAATCAGCGTTCGATTTGAGGTTGTCCCTCGACAAGGGAGGGCGGACTCAACTCTGCGGCGGCTCGCGGGTGCTGCGTTGCCCAGCGGTGCGCGGTTGCCCGTCGGGAATCGACAACGTCGCGCGCAGGCCGCCCTCAGCGCGGTTGACCAAAGTGATCCGTCCGCCCAACTGTGTGGCGATGGTGTTGACGATGGTCAGTCCCAGCCCCGCCCCCTGGGCATTGCCGCGACTGTAGAAGCGTTCGAACAAGCGTGCCCGGTCCGCTTCATCAATGCCCGGCCCCTGATCTTCGACGCTCAAGTGATAAAACCCCTCGGACTGGCTGAGCAGTACGGTGATCACTCCGTGTTCGGGGGAGAAGTTCGCAGCGTTGGTGATCAGGTTGTTCAGGGCAATGTCGATCGTGCCGGCGCTGGCCATGATGTTGAACGGCTGGGTGCTGTCTTCAAAGGCCAGTTCCAGCTGTTTGCTTAGCAACCATGACGTCAGTTGCACCAGGCTATTGCGCACTGTTTCACTGAGGTCGATGGGTTGCAGCGGCGGTGGATTGGGTTTCGGCTCCAGGCGCGCCATGGTCAGCAACTGGTTGACCAAGCGACTGGTGCGGTCGACCCCGGCGATCAGAAACGCCAGCGATTCGCGGCGCTCCTGTTCGGTGCCAGCCTCCTGCAGATTCTGCGCATGCACCCGCAGCACCGCCAGCGGCGTGCGCATTTCGTGGGCGGCATCGGCGATAAAGCGCCGCTCGCGGCCAAGCACTTCCTGGATCTGCGCGAGCATGCGGTTGAGCGCCGCCTGCATCGGCTCCAGCTCACTGGGCAGCGGCGCCAGTTGCAACGGCTCCAGCGAACCGCTGTGGCGGCCGCGCAAGGTCTCGGCCATGTTCGCCAAGGGCTTGAGGCCCCAGCCGATGGCCAGCCAGACCATCGCTGCGAGCAGCAAGCTGCCGACCACATTCGGCCACAGGGTGTGGCGGACGATGCGGTCGACCAGATCGGCGCGCACATCGTCACGCTCACCGACCCAGATGCGCAGGCCGTTCTGTTTGTCTTCAAGGAGAAAGGCGCGCCAGTGCCGATTGTTCAGATCCACCACATCGCTGAAGCCGGGCTGAGTCGGCGGCGCCCTGAAGGACGGGGCGCTGGCGGTGTGCACCAACACATCACCGGCAGGATTCCACACCTGAAAAGCGATTTTGCGTTCGTACGGATGACCCTCGCCGCGCGGCGCCGCTTCGCCCAGCGCCGAGTTGAACGCCTGGTACAGTTCGGCGTGCTGTTTGCTGGCCAAGGGCATGCGCATCACGCCTTGCAGCAGGCGCGCGTTCTGCGCCAATTGCGCGTCGTAGACTTCGGCGATTTCGTGGTTGCTGTCGTGCAGGTTGAAGGTGCTGAGCACCGCGAGGCCGGCCAGCAACAGGCCGATGATCAAGGTCAGCGTGCGGCGGCGGATCGAGGTCATCGACGCTCCTCCACCAGATAACCGACACCACGGATGGTGCGGATCAGGTCGGTGGAAAACTTCTTGCGCAGGTGATGGATGTGCACTTCGAGGGTGTTGCTTTCGGCTTCTTCGTTCCAGCCGTAAAGCAGCTGCATCAGTTGATCGCGGGTCATCACTCGGCCCGGCGGCGATAGCAGTTCGTGCAGCAACTGATATTCCTTGGGCGTCAGGGCCACAGGCTGGCCCTGATAGCTGACTTGCTGGGTGCCGGGGTTAAGGCTGATGCCGGCATGCTCGATCAACGCCTGGGCGCGCCCGGCACTGCGCCGCAACAAGGCGCGCAAGCGTGCCTTGAGCTCATCCAGGTCGAACGGTTTGATCAGGTAGTCGTCGGCCCCGGCGTCGAGCCCGGCGATGCGATCTTCAGTAGCGTCGCGAGCGGTCAGAATCAGCACCGGCAGATTCGAACCGCTGTCGCGCAGGCGGCGCAGCACTTGCAGGCCGTCCATGCGCGGCAGACCGAGGTCCAGCACGGCGACATCGAAGGTTTCGCTGAGCAGCGCGTGCAACGCGCTGCTGCCGTCCTTGAGCCAGTCGACGGTGTAACCCTCGCGGCCCAGCGCCTGATGAATGCCTTCACCCAGCGCGACGTCATCCTCAACCAGTAATAAACGCACGCGGACTCCTGTCAGTCGAGTTTCTTGTTCACGTCCACCAGCAGGGCGGCGATCTCTTTGCGGCGCCCGGCATCGGCACTTTCCCGGCCCGGGCGCGGCGCGGCTTGCTGAGCTTTGAGCAGTGCAGCTTTGGCTTCAGCGTAGCGCTTCTGACGGTAGAGGTGATCGCCCCAGAAGTACAGGCTGTCGATGCCGTTGGGGTTGAGTTGCAAGGCTTGCTTGAGCAGTTGCTCGGCCTTGTCGCTGTCGCCGAAACCGATGGGCCAGCCGGGCACGCGGTCATACAGTGCGGCGAGGCTGGTGTAAGCCGAGCCTTGCAGGGCTTTGGGGTCGAGGGTCAGGGATTTTTCCAGATCGGCCTTGGCGTCCTTGGCTTTGCCCAAGGCACCGAGACCGCCCTCGGCACCGGCCCAACTGCTGGTGACGATGCCTTTCCAGATCCACGCTTCGGCCACCGCCGGGCGTTGCGTGGTGAACGTGTTGGCCTCGCGGGCCAATTGCTCGAACGCCGCGGCGCGCTGTTTTTCCGCCACTTCATATTGAATGTGCGCCCAACTCTGCTGGATGCCCTCGAGGCGTTGCTGGTCGGCCGGTTCCAGCGCCCAGACGCTTTGACTCAGGGCGGCGAGCAACAGGCATGCGGATAGTTTTTTCATGGCTTTGGCGACTCGTTGTCAGGTTGTTCACTGAGGCGGCGGATCAGCGGCAACTGCTTGCGCAGGCCTCGATCGACCAGATGCGGGAGCAGATTGTTCAGGCGGACGAAGAAGCGTTCCGGCCAGCCCAGGTAGAGGTCGCGACGATCACCGGCAATCGCGTGGATCACCGCCGAGGCCACGGTTTGCGGATCGTCGACGTTGGCCTTGAGTGCGTCGTTCAACGCTTGTGCGGCGGCGCTGTTCATCGAGGTGCGCGTGGCTCGCGGCGCGACGTACAGCACGCTGACGCGGGTGTCAGCGAGCTCCCGGCGCAGCGCCTCGGAAAATCCGCGCAAAGCGAATTTGCTCGCGCAGTAACTGGCGTAACCCGGGTAGCCGATCGAGCCGTAGGTCGAGCCGACGTTGACCACCATCGCGCTGTCGGCCTGCTTGAGCAGCGGCAACAGCAGTTTGGTCAGGCATATCGGCGCACTGATGTTCACCGCCAGCATCGCATTGATGTCGCTGTCATCGAGCTGTTCGAGCATGGCGAAGTGATTGACCCCGGCGGCGTTGATCAGCAGGTTGATACCACCGATGGCTTCTGCGGCGACCAGCACTTTGCGCCGGTCGCTGAGGAAGGTCAGGTCGGCCGCGACCCAGCACAACGAGTCGGGGTAGTGCTTGAGCAACGGCGCCAATGCCTCCTGATGCCGCGCCACCGCGAGCACATGGGCACCGGCGGCGCACAAGGTTTCGGCGATGGCCAGGCCGATGCCGCCACTGGCACCGGTCAGCACCACCCTTGCATCACGCAGCTGCATGTTGAGCCTCCGCGTCACGCGGCAAGCCACGGAACATGTCGGTGTACAGGCGATAGACGACTTTCGAGGCATGGATCACGGCGGCTTGATCGGCAGGATCTTCGAGTTGATTCATCAGGCGCCGGTAGGTTTGCATGTGCTCGATATCGAGCGAACCGTGGGAGCTCAGGTAACTGAACGCCGTTTCCGGCAACGCCAGACGCTCGCGAATGCTGCCCGCCGCGTGGGTAGCCAAAGCGATGCTGGTGCCTTCGAGCACGTTGACCATGCCGAACAGACCGACCGGATTGCCCCGGGCGATCAGGTCGTAAAGGAAGCTGACCATCAACTCGATCGACAACGACGGCTGACCGTCGCGCACCGCGTCACGATCACCGCCACACGCGGCGATGTCGTTGAGCACCCAGTGCTCGTGGCCGTATTCGTCTTCGATGTACTCGGCCACCGCTTTGCGCAGCCATTCCAGACGCGTCGGCAGACTTGCACCGCAAGCCATCATCAGCGGCACGGTGTGGCGCACGTGGTAATACGCCTGCGCCAGAAACGCCCGATAACTGTCGAGGCTGACCTTGCCTTGCAGGGCATCGACGATGATCGGCAGGTTGAACAGTTCGTGGCGTTCCTGTTGCGTGGCTTCTTGCAGGGTGTCAAAAAAACTCATGATGCGGACTCCTCGGAAACAGCGGATTCGGTCAATTGGTTGTGGTACTGCGCGACGATGGCGTCGCGGCGCGGACGGCCATTGGCGGTGAGCAAGCCATTGGCGGCGGTGAAGGGTTGCGGCAAGCGCGTCCACTGATGCACCTGGGCGTAATCGGGCAAAGCCTCGTTGGCTTCGGCGACGGCAGCGGCCAGTTCGGCATCGGTGCAGTCCGGACGATGTGGCCAGAGCAGGGCGTGGTTATGCGGCAAGGCCTCGCCGTAAACGAACGCCTGAGCGATGTGACGGCGCTGGGTCAGCTCGGACTCGACCCATTCCGGGTTGACGTTGCGCCCGAAACTGGTGACGAACTGGTGCTTCTTGCGGCCCTTGAGATAGAGAAAACCTTCCGGGTCGAACTCGCCCAGATCGCCGCTCGGCCACCATTCCTCGGCGTAGGGCGCGTCGCCCAGATAACCGAGCAGCGTCGAGCCCTTGATCAGCACTTCGCCGTCCTCGGCCAGGCGCACTTCGACATGCGGCAACGGCCGGCCGACGCTGCCGGGGCGGCGCGCGCCGGGGCGATTGAGGCACACCACCGAGGCGCATTCGGACAAGCCGTAACCTTCATAAACCGGCAGCCCGACCCGTTGCGCGCGATGCAGCAGATCCTCCGAGACCCGCGCACCGCCGACAGCGGCAAAGCTTAGGGTTTGCGGGTCGAAGGCTTTTTGTTCGGCGGCGCTGACCAGCAACAGCAGCAACTGCGGCACCAGGATCAGACTCTCCGGCGCACGGCTGGCCAGATAACCGAGCAGACGCGGAATCTCGACGCCGCTAGCGCCCTGAATGCCGAGGGTTTTCTGGCTCGGCAAACTCAGCATGGCGCCGGCATACAGCGCGGCATAGCAACCGAGGTTCTCCAGCAGAATCGCCAACGGCAACAGCGCCAGATGATGCTGCGGGCCGGTGGCTTCGCTGGCCTGATCCAGCTCCCGTGCAACCCGCAGCAGGCTGTCGGCGCTCAGGCACACACCTTTCGGCGTGCCGGTGGTGCCGGAGGTGAAGGTGAGTTTCGCGGTGCCGGCGGGCATACGACTGGGGCCACTGAACGCGCGGCACCAGAACTCGCCACGTTGTTCATAGCCGGCCGCGAGCAGTTCGGCACCCAGTTCCGGCTCGGCAATCACCCGTTCGGCCTGGCTCTGTTGCAGACAATGGGCGCGCTGCGCCGCACTGAAAAACGGCGGCAGCGTCACGCAGGTCAGGCCTTCGAACAGCACGGCCAGATCCCAGAGCATCGCGTCGACGCCGTTGTCCAACGCCAGCGCAATCACCTGCGCCTGCTCGTCGCGCAAACGCTCCTGGCGATACAACACCTCGGCGTACAGCGTGGCGTAATCGAGCTTCAGCGTGTCGCCCCACAGGGCCGTCGCGTGGTCATTGCGCCGGGCATGGTCGCGCAGGGTTTCCTGGAAGCGTTGCAGTTCAAGCGACATGACAGGCTCCTTCAATCGAACCGGGCAAACCCAGGCGGGCAAACAGACCGATATCGCGCAAATGGACGAACCCGGCGCGAATGTTGCCGACGTGCACCCAAGGTTTGCTTTCGTAATAACTGCCCCAGTGTTGACGCTCGTCACCCAATCGTTCCGGGTCAGCGGCGCACAATGTCACTGGCTTCAAACCCAAGCGATGGAAGCTGTTGACCAGGCCGATATTGCCGGTGAACGTCACCCATTCCAGGCCGCCCATGGCTAGCAGGTAGGTGATGGCGATGATGCTCAGGCGCGCACTGCCGGTGTCGCTGGCGGCGAGGTTGCCGACTTCGACGATGGCGCTGCGCTCGACCGGGCGATCTGCCGCCGCGCTGATCAACGGCTCGATCGGCTCATCCAGATAGCGCTCAAGGAACAGTGATTCCAGATGCGCGCGACGCACCCCGGCCACGGCGCACAACTCGCCATCGCCGTTGTGCATGCCGAACAGCTCGGGCATGAAATGGCGGATGTCGGCGCCGTGGGCCTTGCGAAAGCGTTGCTGGATAAAGCTTTCAAACGTCGCTCGCAGAGTGTCGTCGGGCAGCGCGCCGGTCAGTGTCATCTGCGGTGTTTCGGCTTGACCGAAGCGCAGGGGCAGGGCGATGTTCCAGTCAAAATCGGGCATGGGCAGAACGCCTCCCTCAATAGGTTTGAGGCGAGTATCGGAGGCATTTCTTAACGAAGTCTGAAGGTGAAAAAAGGTTAACGTGAGGGTCTGTCTTCAGACTCTCTTAAGACTGGGCGGGCAGGGTAACGCCGTCGGTTCGCCCAACAACCGGAGCGAGGCGGTCGAACGAATCGGCCGTCACTCACGACTATCACGAGGCGCAGCTTATGACCCGCGACACCGCCGTAACCCGTTATGGAAAACTCTCAATCACCCTACACTGGCTGATGCTGGCGCTGTTTGTCGGCGTTTACGCATGCGTCGAAATCAAGGGCTACCTGCCCAAGGGCAGCGAAGCACGCGGCTTGCTGATGGGCTTCCACGGCCTGTTCGGCGCGAGCATCTTCGCTCTGGTCTGGCTCCGCCTGCTCGGCCGCCTCAGCCCACGCCCGCCGATCACGCCCAAACCACCGGCGTGGCAGACCGGCATCGCGCACCTGACACACCTGGCGCTGTACGGCCTGATGATCGCCACGCCGATCCTCGCCTGGCTGATGCTCGCCGCCGCCGACAAACCGTTCCCGTACTTCGGCTTCCACGTCCCGGCACCCGTGGCCATCGACCCGGACTTCGCCAAACAACTGAAGTACTGGCATGAACTGATTGGCAGCACCGGTTACTGGCTGATCGGGCTGCACGCGCTGGCGGGGTTGTTTCACCATTATTGGGTGCGGGATAACACCCTCGTGCGGATGCTGCCGGGCCGCACGGAATAACCCTTATCCACTACAACCCCTGTGGGAGCGAGCCTGCTCGCGAAAGCGGTGTGTCAGCGTCTGATGATGTTGGCTGACACGGCCCCTTCGCGAGCAGGCTCGCTCCCACAGTTTTTTGTGGTGTGTTCGAGTAACCGACACTTCAGGTTTTTCGCCTGCCTGCCGATGAAATCTGCACGATTTCAACGGATGCCATTCATGAACAAGGTCGTTGCTGTACTGACGCTTAGTGCCCTCGTTGCTGGCTGCAAAAGCAGCAGTTCTTCTACCCAGACCGCAGATATCTCCAATCTGCGCTGCTTCGCTTACTGGGACGATAAATCCATTAGCTCGCTGGAAGTCAGCTATATCCGCGATCTGAGTAAGAGCGGTAACCTGCCGTGCACGATCATGCTGGGCGACCTGTACGAGAAGGGGCGCGGTGTGCCCCAGGACATTTCCAAAGCCAAAGCCCTCTATCAATCCGTAGCCGATAAAGACCCCGGCGCCTACGGCCAACTTGGCCGCATGGCCGAAGAAGGCATCGGCGGGCCGATCAACGACAGCGATGCTCGGCAGTATTATCAGCGTGCTGTGAGCAAGCCCGAACAGCGGCGCAGTGAAGCCAAACTGGCCAAATACATGGAGGAAGGACGAGGTGGCCCGCAGGATCTGCAAGGCGCGCTGACGCATTACTTCAACGCCACGCAATACCTCGGCGATGCCTCTTGGCAAGGCATCGAACGCCTGCGCGGCGAAGGCTTGGCTCTGACGATCGAGCAGCAACAGCGCTACAACAATATTTTTGTCAGCAGTGTTCAGAGCGGCCTCAGAAAACGCGTTGAAGTCATAGAGAAATCTCTGGAGAACAACGTCAATTCGACGTCTGCGAGCAAACCGGTGCAAGTGCAGCTGGAGTACACCCCTGGCGCATTGGCTCCAGTGGTTTCGATACGGCAAAGCTCGGGCGATATCGCCCTTGATCAGAGAGTCATGCAAGCCTTTAGCGACTATCGCTTTCCCGGCGACCCGATCCTGCCACCGGGCCAGAAGAGCTATCAGGCGATTCCGGTCGTCAGGACAGACGGCAAGAGCCCGCTGCAGAGGTTCAACGAGAGCAGAAACAAATAAGCCTTCACCCTGCCAAAATCATTTACAGGCGTGCCATTCAAGGACGAATTCCGGATGAATTACATGAGTAAGGCGGTTGCTTTTCTGGCCCTCGCGACCCTTGTAGCAGGCTGCAAGAGCACTCCACCCAATCCACAGGAAGAAAGCCTCACCGGCACCCGCTGCATGGCGTTCTCGAGTGTGAAAGACCTTTCCACCGAACACCTCGACTATGTTCGCGAAGCCAGCAGCAACGGCAACCTCAAGTGCAAGATTGCGCTTGGCGTGTTGTATGAGTTCGGTCGTGGCGGCTTATCACCAGATGTGCGCAAGGCCCGGGCCCTGTATGAGTCTGTCGCTGTCGTGGATGGCGCCGGGTATGAGCAACTGGCGCGCATGGCCGATGAGGGCAGCGGTCAGGCGCCCGATGCTGTCGAAGCGCGACGACTTTATCAATTGGCGCTCGCGCATCGTCAGAGCGTCTACAGCGAGTTCGCGCTGGCACGGTTGATGGAAGCAGGGCGAGGCGGCCCACAGGATCTGTCCGGGGCGCTGACGCATTACCTCAATGCCACTCAGCGCATCGATGACGAGGCATGGGCCGGCGTGCAGCGGGTCCGCGCCCAGGTGTTGACGCTGACCACCGAGCAGACACAGCGCTACAACGAAAAATGGTACGACGGCGTCGGCAACAGCCTCGCAGCAGCGATACACGATACCGAGTTGCTGTTGAACAGACAGATCAAACCCGGCACCGCGAGTAAACCCGTCACGCTGGAGGCGAAAGGCAAACCCGGTTCGCTGGTGCCGCACATCACCTTGGTCGAAAGCTCCGGCAACAACGACGTGGACCAAGCGGTGGTCAAGGCCCTCAGCGAATACCGTTACCCGGCGCAGCCGATTTTGAAGGCTGGGCAGGAGTCCTGGTCATCAGAGTTTCCGGTCAAGGTCGGAGTGAACTGAACTGGCCGGGCCGGTCCGGGCCACTTGCCGGAACAGTCTCTCGCGTCCACTCTATGACCTGCCGACAAGGAGCGTCCGCCGACCCTCCGTCGTGATTACTGGGCGCTTGCAGCATGAGCGAAGACAACAAGGTAAAAGGCCCGGCGTCGTACTTCCCCTCCATCGAGAAAAAATACGGCCAGCCCATCGATCACTGGCTGAGCCTGCTCGCCGGCATCACCGACAAGAAACACATGGAACTGGTGGCGTGGCTCAAGGAAGAACACGGCATGGGCCACGGTCATGCCAACGCCTTGGTTGCGCATCATCTGGCGGGTAAAAAGTGAGGGCAGGGCAGCGATGAATTTCACCCACCGGCCTGTGACGGCCGACGACGTCCACACCCTCTGCAGCTTTCCCCAGGGCGAACAAGAGCTGTTCTTCATGTTCCCGAAAGCCAACTTCCCGCTGACGGAAGAACAGATGCACAGCGCAATCAGCCAGCGCTTCGACTCCACGGCTTTTCTGGCCAACGGCGAGTTCGTTGGCTTCGCCAATTTCTATCGGGCTGAGCACGATGGCATCTGCTGCATCGGCAACGTCATCGTCGCGCCTTACGCCCGAGGCCAAGGTGTGGCGCGGTACATCGTCGAAACCATGACCGCGCTGGGTTTCGGAAAATACCGGGCCAAGGAAGTGCAACTGTCCTGCTTTAACGAAAACACCGCTGGCCTGCTGCTCTATCCGAAACTTGGCTTCGTGCCGTACTCCATCGAAGAACGCCCGGCGCCAAATGGTGGACGTTCTGCCCTGATCAACATGACGCGCCACCGGCCCTAACCATCCCCAATCCCTGTGGGAGCCGGGCTTGCCCGCGAAGACGCCAGCCCAGTCACCCCATCAACCACTGACCGAAATAAACAGTAAAACCACCACTGTTTAAACGAAGCCTCAGGTAACCACCTAAACCCTACAACGCCTTGCGCCGTTGCCTACGACTAAGCCAGAATCCGCCGGCTTGTGCGTCTAGGTCGCGGGTTTTATCGTCTGTCGGTCACTGAAAAGCAGTGATCGGGTTTGGTAGCCCGCCATAACTAGTCGCATCGCGAACCGTTCGCAGACCTCGTCAGGTCTTTGCTCAATGGTGGCCATGCGCAGGACACCTTCGGGTGTGCCGGGTCCTAGTTACCGGTCTACCAACCCGCGTATGGCCGCCACCTTCGTTTGGTAGCGAATGTGAAGGCTCCTTTTTATTAACTAGGAGTTTCACCATGATCAAACCAACACCCAACCCACCCGAAACCGACCCCACATCTCCCTACGAATCCCTCGACTCCAAGCGATTCCACGAAGCCGCCGAACGCGCCCTCGACCACTACCTCAAACCCGCCAGCCAAATCATGGCCAGCCTCCAACAACCCGAACGCATGTACCTGGCCAACCCGAAGTACGACAACGAATCCCTGCTCGCCAACGCCAGCGAAACCCTCGGCTCCGCCAGTGAAATGCTGATCAACTTCGCCGCCATGCTCGACACCTCCCACCGCAAAACCGCGCTCGGCATCGCCCAAGTCGTGATGCTCGGCGAACTCGCCGTCAATCAAGCGCTGGATAACGTCGAAATCGCCAGCTAGATGTGAACGATCCCTGTAGCGATTCCTCTGTTCTTCGCTACAGGGATCTATTACCCCACATTGTTCAGGCGTCGCTTTAAATAGACATGTGCTACATCGCTTGTAATGGCCTGACTTGACGCGATAGCGTTGGCGTCCATCTCTCGACCGAGCAGTTCTCCAATGGCGTTACACGAATGCATGCACACATTTGAAGAGTTAGCCAAAACGGTTCTGCCCGGCCATATGACGAGAATGAAAAGCTCTCTTGAAACTCCGCGAGAGATGAAGGACTTTTCAGTGCCCGGTGTTGGCGTTAAATCGTTGCTGAAGCAGTTCAAACTGTCGCAAGATTTTTCGGGTTGCTACGTGCTGATCGACAACGGCGTGCCTATCTACGTTGGTATTTCAAGAAGCGTGATCAGTCGGCTTCGTCAGCACGTCTTCGGTAAAACACACTTCGACGCTAGCCTGGCTTTTCGAATCGCGATGGCAAAACATCCAGATCAAACGATTTCCAAGCTGACGCGCGCGAAGGCAATGGATGATCCTCTATTCGGTACATCATTCGCAGAGGCTCAGTCCTATCTCAAGTCACTCCAGGTGGCAGCGATAGATATTGAGAATCCGCTTGTGCTTTACGTTTTCGAACCCTACTGCGCGCTGGATCTTGATACTCACCAGTGGAATTCGTTTGAGACCCATTGATTCGGAATTCTCTGCATCTCAACTGACCTATTAAACAGATGATCTACATGTTTGTTTAATAGGCGTCTCTCAATGCTGGCCACGCCCTACAACTCCTTGCGCCATCGCCTACGACTAAGCCAGAATCCGCCGGCTTGTGCGTCTGGCACTCCCTTCGTACCTTGATTCCCGTCACTGCTCATCAGTGGTCGGGTCTGCAAGCCCGCCGGAAAAACCAGTCGCACAGCCAGCCAAAAGGACACTCGTTCGTGTCCGCTCAATGGCAGCTTTGTGCGGGAGACCTTCGGGTCTGCCGGGTGCCTGGTTTCCCGGTCTTGCAGACCCGCGCATAGCTGCCACCCATCATCTGCAAGTGATGCCGGTAGCTCCTAGTGAACAATCAGGAGTTTCACCATGATCAAACCAACACCCAACCCTCCAGAAACCGACCCCGCATCCCCCTACGAATCCCCCGACTCCAAGAGATTCCACGCCGCCGCCGAACGCGCCCTCGACCACTACCTCAAACCCGCCAGCCAAATCATGGCCAGCCCCCACCAACCCGAACGCATGTACCTCGCCAACCCGAAGTACAACAGCGAATCCCTGCTCGCCAACGCCAGCGAAACCCTCGGCTCCGCCAGCGAAATGCTGATCAACTTCGCCGCCATGCTCGACACCTCCCACCGCAAAACTGCACTGGGCATCGCCCAAGTCGTGATGCTCGGCGAAATCGCCGTCAATCAAGCGCTGGATAACGTCGAAATCGCCAGCTAACCCCCACCCCGACGAGGGGAAACCCTCGTCGAACCCCGCGGGCACACCTTGGCTGGCACACGGCCACGGCTTGCGCGCAAAAGTCTCGGCTGTCACCCTTCGGGCCGTTCTCAAGGATCAGAACCAGGAAACATGGATGAGTGGCTACGTACCCAACCCCCCGAAAAATTATCGTTACGAAGAAGCCAAACCCGTCGATATTCACGCCCAGCGTTGGGCGGAATATGAGAAGCACGGGAAAGAGCCTGCGCGCGAACCTGAGAAAATCGGGATCGCGTTGAGGATTGGGGTTTTCTTTGATGGCACTGGGAATAATGCGAACAACACGGCGGCTGGATTGCTGTGTGGGGCGCAGCATCCGATTGCGCCGGAAGATATTCCTGCTAGCTGTCAGCCCTATATGAGAGATCCGGACAGCAGTTATGGCGCCGGGCCTACCAATGTGAAGAAATTATTTTCCTTATATAAAAAGACCCAGAAAGCCGAGGGAGATGGCTTTCTAAAGGACGTATCAAGCCCAATTTATGTCGAAGGTATCGGCACCGACAGCAATAAAAAAGACAGCGTCGTGGGCTCCGGAATGGGGCGGGGTGAGACTGGTGTTGTGGGGCGTGTGCAGGCGTCTTTTACGCAAATAAAACAGGCTATAGAAGAAGCACTGCAAGAAAACCCCAACTGTGAGATAGCCTCTCTGACTTTTGATACATTCGGTTTCAGTCGTGGGGCCGCCGCTGCACGGCACTTCTCGAACGAAGTCGTGCGGGGTAAGCAGGGTGCTTTAGGAAGTCTGCTAAACAGTAACGCCAGAGATTTCAGCCGCGACTTTGATAGCCAATTCGGAGGCGGCATCAAAATGGGATTCATCGGGCTATTCGATACGGTGCCCTCCATAGCCGGCTTTATCAATTTTGGTCGCGTGAAGAGTCCCATCGCTCCTGGTGTGAGGCTTTACTTGGATCGTCGATACTTCACGGATGTAGTCCACCTCGTAGCCCGTGATGAATGCCGCGCCAATTTTGCCCTCAGCCGAGTAAAACCCGTACATCCTGAGTTCGCCTTTCCCGGGGTCCATTCGGATATAGGCGGCAGCTATCTCGATGAAGTCGAGGAGTGCGTTCTAGTCAGTCCTATGCAAACTCTCGCGGTACCGCTGTATGTCGACGTTTCAACCACGTCGATTTATCAAGATGCTGCGCGTGTGAAAAACGAGTGGATTGCTAAAGGATGGCCGGCTCATCTACTGGAAATTGTCACCCCCGCTTCCTTCGAAATACCCCAAGAGCATCAAGACAGACTTTCGCCGGGGCAGAAGCGCGTGTTCGCCGCTCTACAACTAAAACGTCCCGTCAGCGGTAAGCTCTCAAGGATCTACCTGAGAGTCATGTATCAACTGGCAAAAGAAAAGGGTGTTCAGTTTTCCGACATACCTGAAGATGACGAATACTCCGTCCCCGCAGAACTCCAATCCCTGTGTGATCGATTTCTCGCCGGAAACTACAGAACCACTCCAGAGGATGAATCTCTGCTTAAGCTCAAGTACATCCACGCCTCCGCGAACTGGAATCATCCCCTCGGAAGAAGAGACGGAAGCGGTATTGATGCTGTTTACATCAACGCCCCGACGCAAGACGCGATCCGTGTACAACACCCCCACGTACCTGATTGGAAGCTTTGGTGATGAAGGTAGCGATAGCTTTGCTCTGCGTTCTACTGTTGATGGGCTGCCAGACCGGAGGTTCCGAAAGTGGAGAAAATGACCCTAAGTCTCCTTGGTGGCAACTAGGATTCGTTGAACCGAGTTATATGAAAATCTGGGTGGAAGACAGCTCAGTCCTCGACATCAATAACATGATGTTTTTCAGAGTCGGCGCAAAATCCGCCCCCGGAGGCGAACCAGAAGATGGGACGGAGTCTGCCCGAGGTTGGGGAGCTGTAGGTGGCTCCGGGGTTCCGGTTACCGGCGCTGATCTTCCTAGGATGATCTTTGTCCGTTGGCAGTCCATATCAGAGCAAAAAACCTATAAGGGCTTTATAGAAATTCCAGAAGAAGCGAGGCAACTGATGGTGAGGTCAACACATCATCGCTGCCCGGAGACTCCAGAAAGAGCCGCCCGATATATGGCTACGTTGTATGTGGGCCTAGCCCCTGGCGGTGTGCTTCAAGCTTGGGTCAGAGATTCATGCCACCGTCCAATAAAAGTTGCCCATGCCCAGGGAGAGATCGAACCGTTAGGCCCGGAGCAGGGAAAACACGGTGGTCGTTACGCTTATCCAGTGAGTGAAAAGGCGAAGCGGTATATCGACAAGTACGGCATTCCGTACGGGAGTTGGTAAACCGTCAGCCAATGAAGCAACTCATTACGATGCTGTGCATCTTGCTGGGCACTGGATGCCAGGTTGCTGAACCACTATCAGCCAAAAACGACCCTAAATCCGAATGGTGGGAACTGGCTTTTACGGAGCCGGATTACATGAAGGTTTGGGTGGAGAACAGTTCTGTTCAAGACATTAACGGCAGGATTTTCTACAAAACCGGCGGCGGCACCGCTGCGGGGGGAGAGCCTGAAGATGGCACGGAGTCCGCCCGAGGTTGGACAGGTGGGGTAGGCGGCAGTGGAAGGAGAGTGGTGGGAGCAGATTTGCCTGTTCGCATCTGGGTTCGCTGGCAATCGATTGTCGAACAGAAAACGTGGCAGGCATGGGTAGAAATCCCAGAGGAAGCCAGACAGTTGATGGTGGCGTCCGTCAATCAACGTTGCCCGCAAACGCCTGATCAAGAAGCAAGATTTATGGCGTCGGTTTATTTAGGGTTGGCCCCCGGTGGTGTTGTGCAGGTTTGGGTAAGAGACTCTTGCCACCACCCGGTCAAAGTCGCTCGAGCGCAGGCAGAAATTGAGCCGCTAGGGCCGAGCCAAGGTAAGAACGAAGGGCGTTACGCTTATCCGGTGAGTGAAAAGGCAAAGCGGTATATCGACAAATATGGCATTCCGTACGGAAGTTGGTAGTCGTGACACTTAACTGAATGGATCTTTTGTAATGAAAGCAAGGATTGCGCTGCTGGGCGCTTTATTGTTGTCCGGCTGCCAAATCACAGGCCCAGAAACCGGCGAAATGACCCTAAATATCCATGGTGGGAGTTAGTGTTCGTTCAGCCGAATTACATGAAGGTCTGGGTAGAGGACAGCTCCGTCCAAGACATCAATGACAGAATTTTCTTTCGCGCTGGCAAGAGCACTGCTGCTAGCGGTGAACCCGATATCAGCACAGAGTCTGCTCGTGGTTGGGGGGCAGTATCGGGGACCGGGAGACCTGTGACGGGCGCTGATCTTCCAAAACAGATCTTTGTCCGCTGGCAATCCATAACAGAGCAAAAAACCTATCAAGGTTTCATCGAAATTCCGGAAGAGGGCAGGCAACTGATGGTGAAGTCAACACACCAGCGTTGCCCGGAAACACCGGAGAAAACCGCGCGGTTTATGGCGTCGCTCTACGTGGGTCTCGCTCCGGGCGGCGTACTCCAAGCATGGGTCAGAGATTCATGTCGAAATCCGGTTGAGGTCGCCCGAGGTAAAGGTGAGATAGAGGTTTTGGGGCCGGAACAAGGGAAGCACGGTGGTCGTTATGCCTATCCGGTAAGTGCGAAAGCTAAGCGATACGTCAAAAAGTACGGCATTCCGTATGGAAGTTGGTAGGAGGCAGGCAGAAGATATTTCTCCTACCTGTCTTCCAGTACCGTGGTTTTGAGTAACCATCTTTGACAGTTGCCGTGTCAATGGTGGGTTCAACGGAGGTCCGCTTTCGGCCAAAAGCAGTCATCCTGGTTTAGCATTATCTGGAATGACTTAGGTTTCGACATCAAATCTGCCCAATAGCGCGGCGCCGTCAGTGGCACCTAAAATTTGATCGATCGCAGCGATTTTTTGGGATGCGTCGTCGAGCGCAAAGTCAGCATTGGTGTAAACAGCCTCCGCCTCGTTATGAAGTGCATAGGCAATATGCGCCGCCACGCGAACATTCGTCGGGGCGTCTACAACGCTACCCAGATAATCAACAAGTAAAGTCTTGATCTCTAGCAATGCGAGGGCGAGTAGTCTGTTTTGGTCTGTCTGCATATCGGGAACCTGGATATTGCAATGCGGGGTTCGAAACGAATTTCCCGAGGTTATACAAAACGTTGGATAGGCAAAAGCAAATGACCGCTCCGGGGCCGAAACATTTCGCTTATGACAGGCTGCTTCTGGCCGAAATCCGCCCCATGCGCAATTTTCCCATCACTCCGAGTATTGCCAGATCAACGAATCCACACACGACCTCATCCAGCAACGATGTCAAACGCAGTACCCCCCAAAACCTCCCCATTAACAATCATTCGCACCCCATGCCGCCCCACAAAATGCTTCCGCGTCGTAAAATCCCTAATCACCTGCCGCCTCCCCACAACCTCCCTCGCAGACCCCGCCAACACCACCGTCTTCAACTTAAAAACCTTCCTAGAAACCCCGCCATTCGCCTTCACATAGTCAATCGCATAATCAATCACCAGCCTCTGCTCATGCGCCACCGTCGACTTCACCACAAACGACAACGTAATCGCTTCCCCCAACCTCACCACCGCCGGCTCAACCCGCACATCCAACAACTCAACCTCAGCCTTCGCCCCGGCACCAATCACCGTCAGCGCCCGCAAATCCCCCTGCTTGATCAAACTCCGCAACGCATGCTTGGCAATCCAAGCCGTGTGCTTGTTCTCCAGCGACCAACCTTCAATCGCGTCCAACACCCACTCCGGATGCACCTTCGTCACATCATTCAAATGATTCGCCACGGACTTGCGCACGTACAAACTCTCATCCGCCTTCAACCGATCCAGTATCCCGGCGGCCAACTGCGGATCCGCCTGCACCGCGTCCAACCGAAACGACCAAGGCAGGCGAGGGCGGCTGCCTTCGCTGGCGAGTCGTCGAACGTGGTGGTTTTCGTCTCGGGTCCAGTCGTGCATCCGTTCCAGCGAGCGCTCCAGGTCGCTGCGCAGAAAGTGGCGGATGGCGAATTCGGAGGAGCCGAAGGTGGTGAAGTACTTCAGCGCTTCCATCGAGGTGTCGAACGCGTGGCCGCCGTAGCTCGCGACGTAAAGCGGCAGGCACATGCTGACGAATCCGCTGTTCAGCCGTGGCGCGAGTTGGAAAAGCACTTCTAGGGAATCTTGGTAATCCAGCGGCAACACGGCGTGCAGGCTTTCGCTGACACGCGCCATGCGTTGCATCACTGATAATTCAGCGAGTCCATCCTGGGCGTGTTTGAGAAATGCCTTGGCCTTGAACGCCGGGTACACGGCGCTCATTTCGCGGGCGATGTGTTGCAAGCGCTCGGCGTTGAAGATTTCCTTTAACGCCGGGGCGGCGGTGTCGGTGGTGCTCATGGTCAGGTCATCGGGGTGCTGACGAACGCTTCGAGGCTTTCCGCGTATGCAGTGTATTGGGCGATGCGCGGGTAGCGGTCGTTGTCGATCTGGTCGGGTACGACGAGGCCGGTGAAGCTCCAGGCGACCGCAAGGCTGATGCCGTCCTGAGCTAGGGTGCCGTCGGTGGGCAAGTGGTAGTTGTCGAGTTCTGTTTCCAGCGCGCTGAACGCGGCGGCGAGTTGGCCTTCGACGCGTTCGACCCACGGTTGGTACTGAATGTCGGCGGGGCGCAGGTTGCGTTCGTAGTAGAGCTGAACGGCTTTTTCGCAGGCGGCGAGGCTCAGGCCGATAAGGCGCAGGGCGCCGGCGCGTTGGCTCAACTCGGTCGGCAGCAGGCTTTTGCCTGAAGCAGACTCGAGGTAGTCGAGGATCAGCGTCGAGTCCATCAGCACCACGCCGTCATCGAGAATCAGCGTCGGCGCCTTGACCACCGGGTTGATCTGCTGGAATTGCTCGAAGTGGCGAAACACCGAGACCGCCTCATGTTCGAGGTCGATCCCTAAGCGTTTGGCGGAGATCGCCACGCGCCGCACGTAGGGGGAATCCAGCATGCCGATCAGTTTCATGACGCGTTCCTTCAAGTCGAACCGGTGGGGAAGGCATAACCTAGCCGAGCTTGAAGGAATTGTCAGTCGTCGAAGCCGACCTGTTCGTGAATTTCGTCGACCTTGAGTTCCAGGCGATAGGCGACGGCGATGAACAGCGCCTGGCACAGGCACAACGTCGCGCTTAGCGAGCGGAAGGCGAAGGAGCTGCCTTCGTTGACCAGCAACACGGTGTTCGCGCGTTTGGCCAGTGGCGAGAGGTTGCTGTCGGTGAGGATCAGGGTTTTCGCCTGATGGTGCTGGGCGATGCGCAGGCAGTGTTGGGTTTCCTTGGCGTACGGGGTGAAGCTGATCGCGATGACCAGGTCGTTGGCGCGCACGCTGCGCATCTGTTCGCGGTAGCTGCCACCGAGGCCGGAAACCAGATGGATGCGCTTGTTGGTGTGTTGCAGGTTGTAGACCAGGTAGTCGGCGACGGCGAAGGAACGGCGCACGCCAACCACGTAGATATTGTCGGCGTTGACGACGAGGTCGACGGCTTTGTCGAAGGCGGCGTCGTCGAGCTCCTGGCCCAGGCGTTCGATGCCGGAGAGGGTGGCGTCGATGCATTCACGGGCGAGGTCGCCGCCGCTGGCCTTCTGCGACTTGTTGGCGATCATGCTGCGGATGCGTTGCTGGTAGTTCTGCACCGGCGTGGCTTTGTGCGTGTAGGCCTCGCGGAACAAGGCCTGCATTTCGCTGAAACCGCTGAAGCCGAAGCGCTGCGAAAAACGCACGATGGCCGACGGGTGCACTTCGCACTCGCGGGCGATGTCGCTGATGCGATCGACCATGATCCGGTCGCTCTGCTGGCTCATGTAGCTGGCGATGCGTTTGAGCTGGCGCGGCAGGGCTTCGTATTCTTCGGTGATCAGTTGCAGCAGGCGCTCGGCATTGATCGGGGGGCTGGCGAGGTCGCGCTCGGAGGTTTGCTCGTCGGTAGCCGGCTGATCGGTGCGGGACATAAAGAATCCTTCTGGCTTGTTCTTATAGGGCTGACGAATCGGTCAGCCCCTGACAATAGGTGGGCTGTGCGCAGTCTACAGGGTAGGCCGGAATAAAATCTGCGGCATGCAATCGGCGCTCACGCTGCTGAATCGATGCACTGGGGCTGGAACGGTCGTACAAAAGTTTATTGGAAAAAATATTCCACGTAAAAATTATTTGGAATATTTATTGATTGTTCGGTTCCAGTCGTTTTAGTCTGCATCCACCAAGAGTGTTCGGCACGGCCACCGTCCCGAACGCAGGCTGATAAAAATAACAGGAGCCAGCATGGGCCAGACTCGTTTTGCCAGTGGGCGTCAATTGGATCTGATTTGCCTGGGGCGCCTTGGCGTCGATCTCTATGCGCAGCAAGTCGGCGCGCGGCTGGAAGACGTTTCCAGTTTCGCCAAATACCTCGGCGGCTCCTCCGCCAATATCGCCTTCGGCACTGCGCGGCTGGGCCTCAAGTCGGCGATGTTGAGCCGGGTCGGCGACGATCACATGGGCCGTTTCCTGCTCGAATCGCTGGCCCGCGAGGGTTGCGACGTCAGCGGCATCAAGGTCGATCCGGAACGTCTGACCGCTATGGTCCTGCTCGGTCTCAAGGACCGCGAAACCTTTCCCTTGGTGTTCTACCGCGAGAACTGCGCCGACATGGCGTTGCGCACCGAAGACATCAGCGAAGCCTTTATCGCCTCCAGCAAAGCCTTGCTGATCACCGGCACGCATTTCTCCACCGATGGCGTCTACAAGGCGAGCATCCAGGCCCTGGAGTACGCCGAGAAGCACGACGTCAAACGCATTCTCGACATCGACTATCGGCCGGTGCTGTGGGGTTTGGCCGGTAAGGCGGACGGCGAAACCCGTTTCGTCGCCGATCAGAACGTCAGCCAGCATGTGCAGAAAATCCTCCCGCGTTTTGACTTGATCGTCGGTACTGAAGAGGAGTTTCTGATTGCCGGTGGTTCGGAGGATTTGCTCACCGCGTTGCGCAATGTGCGGCGCGTCAGTGCGGCGACATTGGTGGTCAAACTCGGTCCGCAGGGCTGCACGGTGATTCACGGGGTGATTCCGGTGCGTCTTGAAGACGGTGCGATTTTCCCCGGCGTGCGTGTTGAAGTGCTTAACGTGTTGGGTGCTGGCGATGCGTTCATGTCGGGGTTCCTCGCCGGTTGGCTGGAGGACGCCAGCGATGAGCGCTGCTGCCAGCTCGCCAATGCCTGCGGCGGTCTGGTGGTGTCGCGGCATGCCTGTGCACCGGCAATGCCGACCCGCGCCGAACTCGATTATTTGTTCAACAGCACGGTGCCGATTACCCGGCCGGATCAAGACGTCACCCTGCAGCGTTTACATCAAGTCAGCGTGCCACGCAAACAGTGGAAGCAGCTGTTCATTTTTGCCTTCGATCATCGCGGGCAACTGGTGGAACTGGCGCACAAGGGCAGCCGCGATCTCGACGCGATCTGCCAGCTCAAACAACTGTTCATTCAGGCCGTGGAGCGCGTCGAAGCCGATTTGCGCGAGCAGGGCATCGAGGCCGACGTCGGGCTGCTGGCCGATCAGCGTTTCGGTCAGGACTCGCTGAACGCCGCCACCGGGCGTGGCTGGTGGGTGGCGCGCCCGGTGGAAGTGCAGGGTTCGCGGCCGCTGGCGTTCGAACATGGGCGCTCGGTGGGCAGCAGTCTGATTGCCTGGCCACAGGAGCAGATCATCAAGTGTCTGGTGCAGTTTCACCCGGACGATGAACCGCTGCTGCGCCTGGAGCAGGAGGCGCAGATCAAGGGTTTGTATCAGGCGTCGCTGGTCAGCGGGCATGAGTTGCTGCTGGAGATTATTCCGCCGAAGGATCTGCCGTCGGCGCATCCGGACGTTTTGTATCGCGCGCTGAAACGTCTCTACAACCTCGGGATTTATCCGGCGTGGTGGAAGATCGAGGCGCAAAGTGCCGAGGAATGGCAACAGCTCGATGAGTTGATTCAGGAACGTGATCCGTACTGCCGTGGCGTGGTGTTGCTGGGGCTGAATGCGCCGACGGCGGAGTTGGCAACCGGGTTTCAGCAGGCGCGCCAGAGCCGGACCTGTCGCGGGTTCGCCGTGGGCCGGACGATTTTTCAGGAACCGAGCCGCGCGTGGATGGCCGGCGAGATCGACGATGAAACACTGATCAGGCAGGTGCAGGGCACGTTTGTCGAATTGATCGAGGCGTGGCGCTCATCGCGCAGCTAAGCATTCACCCCGAATCCTGTAGGAGTGAGCCTGCTCGCGATAGCTGCGTCAGGTAACCCTGAATTGAATGTGCCACCGCTATCGCGAGCAGGCTCACTTCTACAGGGGAGCGGTGGTGGTCTTAATGATTGATGTAAAAACAATAAAAGGTGCAGCCATGCCCGCTATCCGAATTGGCATCAACCCGATCTCCTGGAGCAACGACGACTTGCCGTCCCTTGGTGGCGAGACGCCGCTGAGCACCGCGCTGAGCGAAGGCAAGGAGATCGGCTACGAAGGTTTTGAGCTCAACGGCAAGTTTCCCAAGGATGCCAAAGGCGTCGCTGACGTGCTGCGGCCTTACGATCTGGCGTTGGTCTCCGGCTGGTATTCCAGTCGTCTGGCACGGCGTTCGGTGGCCGAGGAAATCGACGCCATCGGCGGCCACGTCGAGCTGCTGGCGAAGAATGGCGCCAAGGTGCTGGTCTACGGCGAGGTCGCTGACTCGATTCAAGGCCAGCGCATTGCCTTGGTCGAACGCCCGCGTTTTCACACCGAACAAGCGTGGCAGGCATACGCCGACAAGCTCACTGAGCTGGCGCGTTTCACCCTGTCGCAGGGTGTGCGTCTGGCGTATCACCACCACATGGGGGCCTATGTGGAATCGCCGTCGGACATCGACAAGTTGATGGCGCTGACCGGCAGCGAAGTCGGCCTGCTATTCGACTCGGGCCACTGTTACATGGGCGGCGGCGAGCCGTTGCAGGTGCTGCGCAAACACATCGAACGCATCTGCCACGTGCATTTCAAGGACGTGCGCAAACCGGTGGTGCAACTCGCGCGCAATAACCTCTGGAGTTTCCCCGACTGCATCATCAACGGCACTTTCACCGTGCCGGGCGATGGCGATATCGATTTCGGCGCGTTGCTCGATGTGCTGCTGGCCGCCGATTACCACGGTTGGCTGGTGGTCGAGGCCGAGCAGGATCCCGCCGTGGCACCGAGTTATGTCTACGCGAAAAAAGGCTTCGACACCTTGCGTGCGCTGCTCGATGAGAGGAGCCGCTGATGAGCCTTCTGGTCAAGAGTAACGGCCGTGGCCGGACAGTGGTCGAGTTGGCCAAGGGTGAACTGGAATATGTCGGGTTCGCCGCGTATCGCTTGAGTCTCGGCGAAACCTTGCCGGTCGCTGCTGGCGATAAGGAGTTGTGCCTGGTGCTGCTCAGCGGCCGTATCGGCCTCAAGGGTGAAGCGCCGGGGCAGGGCGCGTTCGACTGGGACAACCTTGGCGATCGGCAATCGGTGTTTGAAGACAAATCTCCGTTTGCCGCGTATTTGCCGCCCGGCAGTCAGGCGCAGGTGACGGCACTCAGCGACGTGCAAATCGCCGTATGTGCCGCGCCCGGTTCGCCGGACAAGGGTTTCGGCCCACGGCTGATCAAGCCCGACAACATGAAGCGCAGTGTGCGTGGCAAAGGCGCGAACACCCGTTACGTCTGCGACATCCTGCCGGACACCGAGCCTGCGCATTCGCTGTTGGTGGTGGAGGTGCGCACGCCGTCCGGGCATTCCTCGAGCTACCCGCCGCACAAGCACGACACTGACGATCTGCCGCACCAGAGCTTTCTCGAAGAAACCTATTACCACCAGATCAATCCGCCGCAGGGCTTTGTGTTCCAGCGCGTGTACACCGACGACCGCAGCATCGATCAGGCCATGGCCGTGGAAAACAGCGACCTGGTCGTGGTGCCCAAGGGGTATCACCCGGTCAGCGTGCCGTATGGCTACGAGTCTTATTATCTGAACGTGATGGCCGGGCCGAAACGGGTCTGGCAGTTCCATAACGATCCTCAGCACAGTTGGCTGCTCGACCTCTGAATTCCAGCACTTGCACGGAGAACAACAACAATGAGCGACACCCCGGTTTTAGGCCATTACATCCACGGCCAGGTGCAGGACAGCGGCAGCGGCAGCGAACGCTTCAGCAATGTGTTCAACCCGGCCACCGGTGCGGTGCAGGCGCGGGTCGGGCTGGCCACTGAAAAAACCGTCGACGAGGCAGTGGCCTCGGCGCTGCAAGCGTTCCCGGCGTGGTCGGAGCAATCGTCGCTGCGCCGCTCGCGAGTAATGTTCAAGTTCAAGGAACTGCTCGACCGGCACCACAACGAACTGGCAGAAATCATCAGCCGCGAACACGGCAAGGTGCTGTCCGACGCAAAGGGTGAAGTGACCCGTGGTATCGAGATCGTCGAGTACGCCTGTGGTGCGCCGAACCTGCTGAAAACCGATTTCAGCGACAACATCGGCGGCGGCATCGACAACTGGAACCTGCGTCAGCCACTCGGTGTGTGCACCGGGGTGACGCCGTTCAACTTCCCGGTGATGGTGCCGCTGTGGATGATCCCGCTGGCGCTGGTCACCGGTAATTGCTTCATCCTCAAACCGTCGGAGCGCGACCCGTCAGCAAGTCTGCTGATGGCGCGATTGCTCACGGAGGCCGGTTTGCCCGATGGCGTGTTCAACGTCGTGCAGGGCGACAAAGTTGCGGTGGACGCCTTGCTGCAACACCCGGATATCGAGGCGATCTCGTTTGTCGGTTCGACACCGATTGCCGAATACATCCACCAGCAAGCGACCGCGCGCGGCAAACGTGTGCAGGCGCTGGGTGGGGCGAAGAACCACATGATCGTCATGCCCGATGCCGATCTCGATCAAGCCGCAGACGCTTTGATCGGCGCGGCTTACGGCTCGGCGGGCGAGCGTTGCATGGCGATTTCGGTTGCCGTCGCGGTGGGCGATGTCGGCGATCAGTTGATCGCCAAACTGCTGCCACGCATCGATCAACTGAAAGTCGGCAACGGTATGCAGGGCGATAGCGACATGGGGCCGTTGGTGACGGCCGAGCATAAGGCCAAGGTCGAAGGTTTTATCGACGCAGGCGTGGCGCAAGGTGCGCAATTGATAGTCGATGGGCGCAACTTCAAGGTGCCGGGCGCGGAGGAGGGTTTCTTCGTCGGGGCGACGCTGTTCGATAACGTCACTACCGAGATGAGCATCTACCAGCAAGAGATTTTCGGCCCGGTGCTGGGCATTGTTCGCGTGCCCGATTTTGCCAGTGCCGTGGCGTTGATCAATGCCCATGAGTTCGGCAACGGCGTGTCCTGCTTTACCAGTGACGGCGGCATTGCCCGGGCATTTGCACGCACGATCAAGGTCGGCATGGTCGGGATCAATGTGCCGATTCCGGTGCCGATGGCGTGGCACTCGTTCGGCGGCTGGAAGCGCTCGCTGTTTGGCGATCATCACGCTTATGGCGAGGAAGGCATTCGTTTTTACAGCCGCTACAAAAGCGTGATGCAGCGCTGGCCCGACAGCATCGCCAAAGGCCCTGAATTCAGCATGCCCACCGCCAAATAACGTCTTTCTGCGGAGAACCACTGTCATGAGCAAACCCCTGCGTTTCGCCCTGAACCGTATGGTCGCCCCACGCCTGTCGCTGCCGGCATTCATTGAACTGGCGGTGACCCTGAAAGCCGACGCCATCGAGATTCGCAACGACCTCAAGGGTGTCGAAATCGAAGACGGCACTGCGCCTGAGCAAGTGCGTGAAATGTGCGCGGCGAAAGGCATCAGCGTGCTGTCGATCAATGCGCTGTATCCCTTTGATGTGTGGAACGACCAGCGTCGCGCGCAAGCCTTGAAGCTCGCCGCGTATGCCCGCGATTGCGGCGCGCAGGGCCTGGTCATGTGCCCACTGAATGATCGTGCCGACGCTCGCAGCCAGGCCGAACGCGCGGCGGGTTTGCGCACCGCGTTGTCTGAGCTGGCGCCGATGCTGCGCGACCACGGCATCCTCGGTTTCATCGAACCGCTGGGTTTCGAAGAGTGCTCGCTGCGCCGTAAATACACGGCAGTGGAGGCGATCAAGGCTGTGGGCGGCCTGGATGTATTCCGCTTGGTGCATGACACCTTCCACCATCATTTGGCCAGGGAGCAGGCGTTCTTCCCCGAGCTGACCGGGCTGGTGCATATCTCCGGCGTCGAAGAGGCCGACGCCCCGCTCAATAGCATTCGTGATGGTCATCGCGTGCTGGTGGGCGAGGGCGACATTCTGGGGAATGCCGCGCAGATCGAGCAACTGCTCGCCAGTGGCTACGACGGCTACCTGTCATTCGAGCCATTCGCCGACAGCGTGCATGGCCTGACGGATATCCGCCAAGCCATCGGCGCCAGCATGGCTCACCTGCAAAATTCCCTGACCTGACAAATCCCCCTGTAGGAGCAGCCTTCGGCAGCTCCTACAGGGGGCGAGGTGTACTTTTTGAAGGATCGGTTATGACCACAACAAGATTGACCATGGCTCAGGCCCTGGTGAAATTCCTCGATAACCAGTACATCGAGGTCGATGGCGTAGAAAGCAAATTCGTCGCCGGGATTTTCACTATTTTTGGTCACGGCAACGTGCTGGGCCTCGGCCAGGCACTGGAGCAGGACAGCGGTGACTTGATCGTCCATCAGGGCCGCAACGAGCAGGGCATGGCGCATGCCGCCATCGGTTTCGCCAAGCAGCACCTGCGTCGCAAGATCTACGCCTGTTCCTCTTCGGTCGGCCCCGGTGCGGCCAACATGATTACCGCTGCCGCCACGGCTACTGCCAACCGTATCCCCTTGCTGTTGTTGCCCGGCGATGTCTACGCCTGCCGACAACCCGACCCGGTGCTGCAACAGATCGAGCAGTTCCACGACTTGAGCATCAGCACCAACGATGCCTTCAAAGCCGTGAGCAAATACTGGGACCGCATCAACCGCCCCGAGCAGTTGATGACGGCGGCGATCCACGCCATGCGCGTGCTCACCGATCCTGCCGAAACCGGCGCGGTGACGCTGGCCTTGCCGCAAGACGTGCAAGCCGAAGCCTACGACTACCCGGATTATTTCCTGCAAAAACGCGTGCATCGCATCGAGCGTCGTCCGGCCACCGAAGCGATGCTCGGCGATGCGCTGGCGCTGTTCAAAGGCAAGCGCAAACCGTTGATCATCTGTGGCGGCGGAGTGCGTTACTCCGGGGCCAATGCGGCGTTGCAGGCGTTTGCCGAACGCTTCGACATTCCTTTTGCAGAAACCCAGGCCGGCAAGAGTGCGGTGGTCTCCAGCCATCCGCTGAACGTTGGCGGCATCGGTGAAACCGGCTGTCTGGCGGCGAATCTGCTGGCCAGAGAGGCCGATCTGATTATTGGTATCGGCACCCGTTACAGCGATTTCACCACGGCGTCGAAGTCGTTGTTTCAGCATCCGGAGGTGCAGTTTCTCAACCTCAATATCAGCCCCTGCGATGCGCTGAAACTCGACGGCGTGCAGTTGCTTGCCGACGCCAAAAACGGCTTGCAGGCGTTGTCGCAAGCACTGGGTGAATACCGTTCGAGCTGGGGCGAGCAACCGCGTCAGGCCAAGGCGCAACTGGATGAGGAGGTCGAGCGGATTTATCAGGTCGACTACCAGGCCAAGGATTTCGTCCCGGAAATCAACGACCACATGGATCCGGCGGTCTTGCGTGAATTTATCGAGCTGACCGGGTCGTGCCTGACCCAAAGCCGCGTGCTCGGCGTACTCAATGAGACTCTGGCCGACGACGCCGTGATCGTTGCCGCCGCCGGCAGCCTGCCCGGCGATTTGCAGCGCAGTTGGCGCAGCAAGGGCGTCAACACCTATCACGTCGAATACGGCTATTCCTGCATGGGTTACGAAGTCAATGCCGCGCTGGGCGTGAAGCTCGCCGAACCTGAACGCGAGGTCTACGCACTGGTCGGTGACGGCTCCTACATGATGCTGCACTCGGAGCTGGCGACCTCGATTCAGGAGCGGCGCAAGATCAACGTCGTGCTGCTGGACAACATGACTTTCGGTTGCATCAACAACCTGCAAATGGAACACGGCATGGACAGTTTCGGCACCGAGTTCCGTTTCCGCAATCCCGAGACCGGCAAGCTCGACGGTGGTTTTGTGCCGGTGGATTTCGCCATGAGCGCGGCGGCTTACGGCTGCAAGACCTACAAGGTCAATAGTGTCGAAGAGCTGCAAGCGGCGCTGGCCGATGCGCGCTTGCAGACGGTGTCGACGCTGATCGATATCAAGGTGCTGCCGAAGACGATGATCCACAAATACCTGTCGTGGTGGCGGGTCGGTGTGGCGCAGGTGTCGACCAGTGCGCGCACCGATGCGGTGGCCAAGACCCTCAATGAACGACTGGCCAAGGCCCGTCAGTACTGATTGCCCCTGAATCCAGGAATAATTTCGCAGGAGAGTGTCCATGACTTTGAAGATTGGCGTTATCGGTACCGGGGCCATCGGCCAGGATCACATCCGTCGTTGCAGCCAGACTTTGCTCAACAGTCAGGTCGTCGCTGTCACCGACATCAATTTGCAGCAAGCGGCGAAAGTCGTTGCCGATCTGAAACTGACCGCCGAGGTCTATCCCGACGGCCATGCGCTGATCAGGGCGCCAGAGGTCGAGGCGATCCTCGTCACGTCCTGGGGGCCGAGTCACGAAGAGTTTGTGCTGGCAGCGATTGCCGCCGGCAAACCGGTGTTTTGCGAGAAGCCGCTGGCGGTGACTGCCGCCGGCTGCCGCAAGATCGTCGAAGCCGAGGTCGCCCACGGCAAGCGTCTGGTGCAGGTCGGTTTCATGCGGCCGTACGATGAAGGCTATCGCGCGCTCAAAGCGGTGATCGACAGCGGCCAGATCGGTGAACCACTGATGCTGCACTGCGCGCACCGTAACCCGAGCGTGGGCGAAAACTACAAGACCGACATGGCGATCACCGACACGTTGATCCACGAACTGGATGTGCTGCGCTGGTTGCTCGACGACGATTACGTGTCGGTGCAAGTGGTGTTCCCGCGCAAATCGAGTAAAGCACTGGCGCATTTGAAAGACCCGCAAATCGTCCTGCTGGAAACCGCCAAGGGCACGCGTATCGACGTCGAAGTTTTCGTTAATTGCCAGTACGGCTACGACATTCAGTGCGAGGTGGTGGGCGAAACCGGCATCGCCAGGCTGCCCGAGCCACAGCAGGTGCAAATGCGCAGCGGCGCGAAGCTGTCGAACGCGATTCTGATGGACTGGAAGGATCGCTTCATTGGCGCCTACGACGTTGAGTTGCAGGCCTTCATCGACAGCGTGCGCGCCGGGCAGGTCGGTGGCCCGTCGGCGTGGGATGGCTTCGCCGCAGCGGTCGCGGCGGATGCGTGCATCGAAGCACAGAACAACGGGCAGATCGTCAAAGTCACCCTGCCAGAACGGCCACGTTTCTACGGATAACCCCAATCTAATCGTGGGAGCGGGCTTGCTCGCGAAAGCGGTGTGTCAGTCGGCATTAGTGTTGGATGTGCCATCGCATTCGCGAGCAAGCCCGCTCCCACAGGGATTGTGTGAAGGAGGAAGTAATGCGCATCGCACTGGATCCTTACATGTACCGCAATCTGTCCTTGGGCAAGATGGTCGACAAGGTCGCCGAGCTCGGTTACGAACACATCGAGCTGTCCCCCCGGGAAGATTTTCTGCCGTTCTACAAGGCGCCGCGTGTCGACAAGGCGCGCATCAAGGAGTTTCGCAAAGCCCTGAGCGACACCGGGGTCAAACTCTCTTCGTTATTACCGATGTACCACTGGGCTGCCGCCGACGAAGGCTTGCGCGTGGCCGCCGTGCGCAACTGGAAACGCGCGATTCAGATTGCCGTGGCGATGGATTGCGAGCTGGTCAACACGGAATTCACCGGTCAATCGGATAACCCGCTGGTGTGCGAAAACCAGTTCATGCGTTCAATGGACGAGTTGATCCCCGAGTTCGAACGCGAGGGCATCAAACTGGATATCCAGGCGCATCCGTATGACTTCTGTGAGCGCAACAACGAGTCGGTGGACATCATTCGTGGGCTGGACTGCGACTGGATCAACTACCTCTATGCCGCGCCACACACGTTTTTCTATGACGACGGCGTCGGTGACATTGCCTCGATGCTCAAGTACGCGGGTTCGAAACTCAGCCACCTGATCATCGCCGACACCTACAACCACAAGGCCTCGTCGGGATTGCGCTACATCGTCAATCCGCCGGGCGTCACCGCCACCGTGCACCAGCATCTGGACATCGGTCAGGGCGAAGTCGACTGGGCAGCTTTTTTCGGCACGTTGCGCGAGATCAAGTTCGACGGCATCGCCACAGTCTCGGTGTTCGCCTGGGAAGACCGGCCGGACGAATCCAACCGGATGATGCTGGAGCGGGTTAAAAGCGAACTTTGCCGCTGAGGCCGCACCTATCCCGGTGTAGGAGCTGCCGAAGGCTGCGATCTTTTGACGTTGATTTTTGAGAATCAAAAGCAAGATCAACAGATCGCAGCCTTCGGCAGCTCCTACACAGGGTTCGTTTCGATCCATAACAATAAGAAGGAGTCGAATCATGCGTATCGGACTTGTCGGTTACGGCCATGGCGGTCGCTTTTTTCATGCACCGCTGCTCAGCAGTCTGCCCGGTGCGACCTTTGTCGGTGTGGTCACGCGCTCTGCCGAACGCCAGCAGTTGCTCGCCACTGAGTATCCCGGCGTGCCAGCCTTCGACAGCATTGGCCAACTGGTCGAGGCGGGCGTGGATGTGCTGGTGATTTCCACGCCGCTCAAGGGCCGGCCGGCGCTGGTACTCGATGGCCTTGAGCACGGGGTGATGGTGGTCAGCGACAAACCTTTCGCCGCCGATGCGCAACAGGCGCAGACCTTGATCACCATGGCCGAGCGCCAGGGTGTGCGGCTCAGCGTTTATCAGAACCGTCGCTGGGATTCCGATTTCCTTACGGTGCGCAAACTCATCGAATCCGGTGCGTTGGGGCAGGTCACCCGCTTCGAGTCGCGGGTCGAACGCTACTCGCCGCCATCGGTGAACAACGGCAGCGGCGGAGGTTTTCTGCGCGATCTCGGCAGTCACCTGGTGGATCAGGCGCTGCTGCTGTTCGGCCCGGTCAGCCGGGTGTACGGCGAGCTGGATCACCTGGAAAAAGAGCAGGCCTACGACAGCGGTTTCTTCGTCTCGCTGACCCACGCCAGTGGGGTGATCTCGCACTTGGGCGGCAGTTGCCTGCAAAACAGCCCCGGCCCGCGCTTTCGCGTCACCGGCACGCAGGGTTGTTACAGCGTCGATGGCCTCGACGGTCAGGAGGCTCAGGCATTGGCCGGGCTTTCGCCGAAATCGGCGGGCGAACGCTGGGGTGTCGAGGAGCATCGCCGGTGGGGCTGGTTCGAACAGGGCGAGATTCGCGAGCGAGTGCCATCGGAGCGCGGCTGCTGGAATCAGTTCTATCTGCAGCTACAAACCGCGTTACACAGCGGCGGCCCATTGCCCGTGGAGGCGCGTGATGCACTGGCAACCACCCGTGTTCTGGACGCGGCACGGCTGAGCGCCGAGCGTGGCCAAGTGGTCGATTTGCAGGCGTTCGGAGCGCCTGGAGCAAAATTAGAATAAAATTCTAAAATGAGTTGAATTGGAATTAAATTTCCAATAATGTCGTTTCCAGGTTGCCGACTATCAACGTCCAGCCTCGCTCAAGCCAGGCTTGAACGAGGGCAGGGCGAACCAAAAACAAGAAACAAAAGCCAGGTACCGTCGATGAAAACCTTTAACGCTGCTTCGCCTGTTTCACGCCTCGCGCTCCACCTCTTTCGCGATCTGCCTCGCGCCTCGTTGCATTTCTTCGTTCGCCTGCTCTGCGTCGAGCGCAACGGCGCCCTGGTCTGCTGCATCCCCGGCGCCCCGATCGTCCGTTTGCCCGTTCACTGAAATCGTCACGCCTCATCCATAAAACCAACAAGAATGTGGAGAAAGACCTTTCATGAAGACCCCGATCCGTTTCACCGCACTGGCCCTGTCCCTGATGTTCGCCAGCGGCGTGGCATCGGCCGACATGCGCATCGGCGTAAGCATGTCGCAGTTCGATGACACCTGGCTGACGTACCTGCGCGAATCCATGGACAGCAAGGCCAAGTCCTACCCCGATGGTGTCAAGCTGCAATTCGAAGACGCGCGCAGCGACGTGGTCAAGCAGTTGAGCCAGGTCGAAAGCTTCATCAGTCAGAAAGTCGATGCCATTGTCGTCAATCCGGTGGATACCGCAGCGACCCGCAAAATCACCGAAGCCGCCGTGAAGGCAGGCATCCCGCTGGTCTACGTCAACCGCCGTCCCGATGATCTGAAGCTGCCCAAGGGCGTGGTCACGGTTGCCTCCAACGATCTTGAAGCCGGCGAAATGCAGATGCAGTACCTCGCCGACAAAATGGGCGGCAAGGGCGAAATCGTCATCCTGCTGGGTGACCTCGCCAACAACTCCACGACCAACCGCACCAAGGGCGTGAAAGAGGTCCTGGCGAAATATCCGCAGATCAAGGTTGAGCAGGAACAGACCGGTATCTGGCTGCGCGATAAAGGCATGACGCTGGTCAATGACTGGCTGACCCAGGGCCGCAAGTTCGACGCGGTGGTCTCCAACAACGACGAAATGGCCATTGGCGCCGCCATGGCCCTGCAACAGGCCGGGGTGGACAAGGGCAGCGTGCTGATCGCCGGTGTCGACGGTACGCCCGACGGTTTGAACGCCATCAAGAAAGGCAGCATGGCCGTTTCGGTGTTCCAGGACGCCAAAGGCCAGGCTGACGGTTCCATCGACACTGCCGTGAAAATGGCGAAAAACGAAGCGGTGGAGCAGAACGTCTGGGTGCCGTATCGCCTGATCACTCCGGAAAACGTCGACACCTTCAAATAGTCCGTCGGTTCAATAACAACAATAAACACGCAAGGTGGCTGCGGCGACCTTGCTGATGGAGTACCTGATCATGTTCGCTTCAGCGACTGCTTCGAGCACCCTCCCGTTGGCGGGCATCCCGCCAGCAACAACTCTCGTCGATGAGCCGTACCTGCTGGAAATCAGCGACATCAGCAAGGGTTTTCCCGGTGTGGTGGCCTTGTCCAATGTGCAACTTCGCGTGCGTCCTGGGTCGGTGCTGGCGCTGATGGGCGAGAACGGCGCAGGCAAATCGACGCTGATGAAAATCATCGCCGGCATCTACCAGCCCGACGCCGGCGAACTGCGTCTGCGCGGCAAACCGGTGGTGTTCGAAACACCGCTGGCGGCGCTGCAGGCGGGGATCGCGATGATCCACCAGGAACTCAACCTGATGCCGCACATGAGCATCGCCGAGAACATCTGGATCGGTCGCGAGCAGCTCAATGGCCTGCACATGATCGATCATCGCGAGATGCATCGCTGCACCGCGCAATTGCTCGAGCGCCTGCGCATCAACCTCGATCCGGAAGAGCAGGTCGGCAACCTGAGCATCGCCGAGCGACAGATGGTCGAGATCGCCAAGGCGGTGTCCTACGACTCCGACATCCTGATCATGGATGAGCCGACCTCGGCCATCACCGACAAGGAAGTCGCGCACCTGTTTTCGATCATTGCCGACCTCAAGCGGCAGGGCAAAGGCATCATCTACATCACTCACAAAATGAACGAAGTGTTCGCTATCGCCGATGAAGTGGCGGTGTTTCGCGATGGCCAATACATCGGCCTGCAACGCGCTGACAGCATGGATGGCGATAGTCTGATTTCAATGATGGTTGGCCGTGAGCTGAGCCAGTTGTTCCCGGTGCGCGAGAAGCCGATCGGCGACCTGTTGCTGTCGGTGCGCGACCTCAAGCTCGACGGAGTTTTCCAAGGTGTCTCGTTTGATCTGCATGCCGGCGAAATCCTTGGCATTGCCGGACTGATGGGCTCCGGGCGCACCAACGTGGCTGAAGCGGTGTTCGGGATTACCCCAAGCGACGGCGGCGAGATTCGCCTCGATGGCGAGGTGGTGCGCATCACCGATCCGCACATGGCAATCGAGAAGGGCTTCGCGCTGTTGACCGAGGATCGCAAGCTCAGCGGTTTGTTTCCGTGCCTTTCGGTCCTGGAAAACATGGAAATGGCGGTGCTGCCACATTACGCCGGCCACGGTTTTATCCAACAGAAAGCCCTGCGCGCGCTGTGCGAAGACATGTGCAAGAAGCTGCGGGTGAAGACCCCGTCACTGGAGCAATGCATCGATACCTTGTCCGGGGGCAATCAGCAGAAAGCCTTGCTCGCGCGCTGGCTGATGACCAATCCGCGCATCCTGATTCTCGATGAGCCGACCCGAGGCATCGATGTCGGCGCGAAGGCCGAAATCTACCGACTGATCTCGCTGCTGGCCAGCGAAGGCATGGCGGTGATCATGATTTCCTCGGAGTTGCCCGAAGTACTCGGCATGAGCGACCGCGTGATGGTCATGCACGAAGGCGATCTGATGGGCACCCTCGACCGCAGCGAAGCGACTCAGGAGCGGGTGATGCAGTTGGCTTCGGGCATGGCGCTGCATCACTGACAGCCGTTGTGACCTGATGGCGGTTTTTTATTTTGAAGGTGGATGGTTATGAACGCGATACTGGAAAACAAGCCAGCGACGGTGCCGACCAAGAGTCGTCGGCGCTTTCCGACTGAACTGAGCATTTTTTTGGTGCTGATCGGCATCGGTCTGGTTTTTGAGGTGTTCGGCTGGATCGTCCGCGACCAGAGTTTCCTGATGAACTCGCAGCGCCTGGTGCTGATGATCCTGCAGGTGTCGATCATTGGCTTGCTGGCCATTGGCGTGACGCAGGTGATCATCACCACGGGCATCGACTTGTCTTCGGGTTCAGTGTTGGCGCTGTCAGCCATGATCGCCGCCAGCCTGGCGCAGACCTCGGACTTCGCCCGGGCGGTGTTTCCGTCGCTGACGGACTTGCCGGTGTGGATTCCAGTGATCGCCGGGCTCGGTGTCGGCTTGCTGGCGGGCGCGATCAACGGGAGCATCATTGCCATCACCGGCATCCCGCCGTTCATTGCGACCCTCGGCATGATGGTCTCGGCTCGCGGTCTGGCGCGGTATTACACTGAAGGTCAGCCGGTGAGCATGTTGTCCGACTCCTACACAGCGATTGGTCATGGCGCGATGCCGGTGATCATCTTTCTGGTGGTGGCGGTGATCTTCCACATCGCCCTGCGTTACACCAAGTACGGCAAATACACTTACGCCATCGGCGGCAACATGCAGGCGGCGCGGACTTCGGGGATCAACGTCAAGCGCCATCTGGTGATCGTCTACAGTATTGCCGGGTTGCTCGCAGGCCTGGCTGGCGTAGTTGCCTCGGCGCGTGCCGCCACCGGGCAGGCGGGAATGGGCATGTCGTATGAACTGGATGCGATTGCCGCAGCGGTCATCGGCGGCACCAGTCTGGCGGGGGGCGTAGGGCGCATTACCGGCACCGTGATCGGGGCATTGATCCTCGGGGTCATGGCCAGTGGCTTTACCTTTGTCGGGGTGGATGCGTATATTCAGGACATTATCAAAGGATTGATTATTGTTGTGGCCGTGGTCATCGACCAGTACCGCAACAAGCGCAAACTCAAGCGCTGATACCGAAGCAAACCGCAAAATGCGCCACGCCTGCCCGCGTGGCGCAGCCGTTTGTCTTCTATATACAGCCGCTTGACTGAATTTCTTGCTATAAACGCACTCCGATGACCGCTGTGAAGCTTGTGTCAGAGCAGTTTCCGGGCGTTGTCGGACAAATTCCCAGTATTTACAGTTGCTGAGGCCTCAAGTCGGCCTTAGACTGCCGCCCCTCGTAAATTGAGTGCCGGGTGGCATTTGCAATAAACGATGCCTTTTCGATGACCGCACGCGGATCGCCGAAACGCTCCCTAATTCGCCTTAATGCACGTTTTTTTATAGAGATATCAATGACAAAGGACAAGTTGCTGGCCATGCCGGCAGATGACTACATGAATTCCGAACAACACGCTTTCTTCACTGAGCTGTTGCAGAACATGAAAGTCGAAACCCACGAGCGCATTGAGCAAAACCGTATCGCCATCGAGAGCCTGGACACTCCGGCCGACCCGGCGGACGCGGCTTCGGTTGAAGAAGAGCGCACCTGGCTGGTCAACGCGATCGATCGCGACCAGCGCATGCTGCCGCAACTGGAACAAGCCCTTGAGCGCATCAAGGAAGACAGCTTTGGCTGGTGCGACGACAGCGGCGAGGCCATTGGCCTGAAGCGTCTGCTGATCAGCCCGACCACCAAATACTGCATCGAAGCTCAAGAGCGTCACGAGCAGATCGACAAGCACCAGCGTCAGGCCTGATTCTGTGAGGTGCCCCTTTAATCAGGGGCGCCTGGAAAAGATCGCAGCCTTCGGCAGCCCCTACAGGGGTCGTCGGGGCTGCGATCTTTGTTTTTTTTCGCCTGCGATATTCCACGCGGTTCATTGACCTGCCACAGCCCCACGACTAACGGACCATGGATAATGGCGTTGTAGTGGCGTTTAATGCAGTCACAACAATGAGAACAAGCGTGGGGTGTTGATATGACGAGAGATGGATCTCTGGTTGCGGCTTTGCCTGCACCAGTGTTTTTACCGAAAAACCGCTGGCTCGCACCGACGTTGCAAAGCATAGCCCTGATGCTGTTGCTCGCCGGCATGACACTGGGTGAGTGGTCGCTTTACCTAGGCATGCCGTTGGCAATGCTGGTCATCTGGCTGCCGCGCCTGCGTTCCCGTACTGTCACCGATGCCGCGCCTGTCGACACTGGCAACGCCATGTCCGAATTGACCCGTGACCTTTCCTATACCACCAGCCATAACGCGTTGTCGGCGGCCGGTGTGGCGTTTTCGGTCAAGGAACTGGCGAGCAAACTCGAATCGCAACTCGATGCGGCGGCACGGATCGTCAGCAACGCCGAGGTGATGATTGCCACTGAGCAGGCCACGTCGCAGCTCAGCCGAGAAGCGCTGGAGGCCGCCAGCGAAGCGCATCACAGCAGTGCGGCGGGGCGTACCGAACTGGCCGATTCGATCCTGCGGATGCATCAACTCAGTCAGCGCGCCAACGCCAGCCGTGAACTGATCGAAGCCTTGAGCGTACGCAGCGATGACATTCAACGCGTGACGCTGGTGATTCAGTCGATTGCCAGCCAGACCAATCTGTTGGCGCTGAACGCGGCGATCGAAGCGGCGCGGGCCGGCGAGCATGGCCGTGGTTTCGCTGTGGTGGCGGACGAGGTGCGTGGTCTGGCGGCGCGCACGGCATCGGCGACGGGCGAGGTCGGCGAGATGGTGGCCGACATTCAGCAGCGTACGGCGCAAGTGGTCGAGCAGATTCGCCAGCTGTCGAGCGATTTGCACACCGGCGTCGAGCAGGTCGAGCACACCGGCCAGCACCTGGACAACATCGCCCGACTGGCGGCCGGCGTGGAAAGCCAGGTCGGCGAAATCGCCCGAGGTGCACAAACCAACCGTGAACAGCTCGACAGCTTGTTCAAGGCCGTGGAGCAGATGCGCAGCGATCTGGCGATCAGCGATCAACAGACCCGGCGTCTCGCTGACGCGGCGGTGCAGATGGAAGGGCAGGCGGAGACCATCAGCGAGCGCCTCGCCGAGGTCGGTCTCGATGACTATCACCAGCGTATCTACGACCTCGCGCGTGAAGGCGCGAACCAGATTGCGGCGCGCTTCGAAGCGGATGTCGAGCAGGGACGGGTCAGCCTGGAGGATCTGTTCGATCGTCAGTACCAGCCGATTGCGAATACCCAGCCAGCGAAGTATCAAACCCGTTTTGACCGCTACACTGACCAGGTGCTGCCGGCGATTCAGGAACCGTTGCTACCGCGCCATGAGGGCCTGGTGTTCGCGATCGCCTGCACGCAGCAGGGTTATGTACCGACGCACAATCAGCTGTTCAGTCAGCCATTGACCGGTGATGCGCAGGTCGACGCGGTCAACAATCGCACCAAACGCAAGTTTGCCGACCGCACCGGCATTCGCTGCGGCAGTCATCAACAACCAGTGCTGTTGCAGACCTATACCCGCGATACCGGCGAGCTGATGCACGACCTGTCGGTACCAATCCTGGTCAAGGGGCGCCACTGGGGCGGATTGCGCTTGGGCTACAAACCGGAAAATCCGCGCTGATCGATTGTTACTGAAGGTGCAATGAATCTGTGCACGAGGGTTGCTGTTTTCTTTCGACAGAAAGCATTAATCTGCCTAGATAGTTAGGTGGCTAATGAATTCGAGAGGTCAGCATGCAATCAAGAGTCGATGTCGCGGTGATGATCGGCAGTGGCGTGCCCGCCGGTCTGCGCGCATTGGGTCAAAGTGTCTGTTGGGTCGTGCTGCTTGATGGCGAGCGGTGCGGAACCGCATTCGCCAGTCGCGACGAAGCCGAGGAGTGCAAGGCTGCCTGGCTCGCGCAACTGCAAGCCGAGCCGGGCGACAGCCTGCACTGATCCGGTTTACTTGCCGCGGTGCAGACGTACGTTCAGTTCATCGACCATCACGGCTTCCTCGCCGTCGGCGCGCAGCCACTCCTTGAGCAATTGCGCCTGTTGCGGCGTCCAGAAGTCGGCATCGATCAGTTTGGTCTCGGCAGCCAGCGGATGTGCTTCGATGAAGTCGTCGATTGCGCTGTCTTCCGAAGGCAGTCCCAGTTGATCAAACAGGGTTTTCAAGTCGTATGCAGGCAGTTCCATCGTGTGCTCCTTATTGAGCGCCCTATGGCGCAGATGATCACTCTCTTTATCTGAGGCAGTCGCTGGCGCGGAGTTCGATTTGTGATTCAAGCGAGCGAGCGAGGGCGCAGGCTTCGTTATGATCCTCGCGGAAACCTCTTACAAGTCCCGTCGATTTTTCCCTGATGTGAAAGAAGGCGTTGCCGGCAGGGATTACCTGAAAGCGTGGGGTATGGGCGTATTGCCCGGTGCTGGACAGTTCGGCCATCCCGTTCACGTGCAGGACGAGGGGAGACTTTACGCGGGCGTCAGCGGGCAGGGCGAAGTGAGTCAGAGTGCACATATGAAGTCCTTTTCATGAGGCGGCCGGTATTTACAGGCCGTTTCGGGTAGTCGTAATGAGCATCGCTGCTCTAGAATCGCCAGTACCTGTTGACGACAGCGCTTATCTAAAGCAATTTTTCACGAGCGATATGTCGGAAAAGAGCTTTTTTTCGTGAGAATTTTCCCTAAAGTTCGTAGTCAGCATTCTCTGTGCACAAGTAAGGAATTTTCCTTCGAGTTTTGGCGACATCGAGGCAAGTTTCGCGGGTGACATTCCAGTAGTCTTGCGAACCTCGCGATGATTGAGCAGTCTGCTCGGTTCGAGCTTTTCATTTGAGTCACCGGCAGTTCCATCGGCCTGGCCGTTTTTTTGCCGTGCGCGTTTTCCGCGTACGGTTTTTTCAGATGTGGGGATGTTTCTTTGGCAGTCAGTAACCTCGATATGCATGCTTTGTTCGTGCTGGGTGATTTGCGTGCAAAGCTGGTCAAGCAGTTTCAATCGCGTTTTGTTTACATCACCGAGCAAAACGCCGAAGGCATTTACGTTGCCGAAATCGATACCGAAAGCGCTTTGGTCGTAGATGACAAGCCCGGGCTCAAGCTCAAGGTCGGCGATCATTTCAGTGCCTCGGTCCTGCCCAGCCGTGAAGGCGGCAAGATGGATATCCGTTTTCGCGAAATCAAACTGACGGTCTATGGCCTGGGCGACTACGCTTTTGTCTCGACGGCCGATGGTCAGGCGATTCTGTTCAAGGAAGGGCACAGCGTCGTAACGGTGTTCGCCGCCAATGAACAACTGCAGGAAGGCCTGACCAAAACGCTGAAAGCCGTCACCGCCAAAGCCGCCAAGTGGCGCAAGGGCGAACTGGTGACCTTCAAGGCCAGCGAGTGAGCGCAGCATTGAGCCGCGCCGATTTCCATTCGCAAAACCTCGATACCGCGCGTGCGCAAGCCCGGCGCCTGTTCGCGGCGAAGGCCGAAATGCAAGGCGCGTGGCTGAGTTGGGTCGCCTCGCAGATCTACACGTTGCGTCCCGCGGCATACGCCAGCATGGTCAGACGCGAGCTACAAAGCTTGCAGGAAAAATCTGAAACATAACCTCGTCACGCGCAGGCACCTGAAAAAGCAGGAACCTCGGCTACAGTCAGTTGACTGAGTATTCAGAGGCTTGCGGTCTTCTGTCAGGCCATCCTGCCATTGCTGTGAACAGCACGAGGTGCAATGCATGAACGGATTTCGACGGTTAATGGCCGCCAGCGTGGTCACACTCGGATTGCTGACGTCAGCGCAATCGGTGATGGCGGCACAAGCGCCGATTCATTTTGCCGACCTGAACTGGGAAAGCGGCAGCCTGATCACCGATGTCCTGCGGATCATCGTCGAGAAGGGCTACGGGCTGCCGACCGACACGCTGCCGGGCACTACCATCACTCTGGAAACCGCCCTGGCGAACAATGACATTCAGGTCATCGGCGAGGAATGGGCAGGGCGCAGTCCGGTGTGGGTCAAGGCCGAGGCTGAAGGCAAAGTGGTCAGCCTGGGCGATACGGTCAAGGGCGCCACCGAGGGCTGGTGGGTGCCGGAATACGTGATCAAGGGCGATCCCGCCAAGGGCATCAAGCCACTGGCACCGGACCTGCGCAGTGTCAGTGACCTGAAAAAATACAAGGATGTGTTCAAGGATCCCGAAAATCCGAGCAAGGGGCGTTTCCTCAACAGCCCGATCGGCTGGACGTCGGAAGTGGTCAACAAGCAGAAGCTGACGGCTTACGGCTTGCAGGATGACTTCACCAATTTCCGCAGCGGTTCGGGGGCTGCGCTGGATGCCGAGATCAGCTCTTCGATCCGTCGTGGTAAACCGGTGCTGTTCTACTACTGGTCGCCGACGCCATTGCTCGGCAAATTCAAACTGGTGCAACTGCAAGAGCCGCCGTTCGATGCCGAGGCGTGGAAAACCCTGACCGACGCCGATAATCCCAATCCGAAACCGACCCGGTCGCTGGCGTCCAAGCTGTCGATTGGCGTGTCAACGCCGTTTCAGAAGCAATATCCGCAGATTGCCGAGTTCTTCAGCAAGGTGGATTTTCCGATCGAACCGTTGAACAAGGCGTTGGCGGACATGAGCGAGAAGCACTCGGCGCCACGGGAGGCGGCAGTGGCATTTATGAAGGCCCACCCGGACGTGTGGCAGGCCTGGTTGCCGAAGGATGTGGCGGAGAAGGTTTCGGCTGATTTGAAGTAAAGGGTTGAGGCTGATGGCCTCATCGCGAGCAGGCTCACTCCTACATTTGGAATGCATTCCCCTGTAGGAGTGACCCTGCTCGCGATGCTTTTAAAACTTCATCTGCACCGCCAGTTCGAAGGTGCGCGGTGTGCCCAGGTAATACGCCGGCGAAACATGCGCAAACTCGGCATACACCTCATTGGTCAGATTGCGCACCCGCCCGGTCACGGTGGTGTGTGCGTCGACCTTGTAGCTGAGGAAACTGCCGAACAACGTGTAGGACGGCACCGTCATGGTGTTGGCAGTGTCAGCAAACACCGATGCCACATACCGCGCATCCACCCCACCTTGCCATTGCGGCGAAAAATCATAAGTCAGCCACAGATTGCCGACTCGATCCGGTACGTTGGTCGGCGTATTGCCCTTGCGTGACACCACCACGCCGGCAGCATTTTTCTCGGTGAAGTCGTCGTACTGCGCATCGACCCAAGCGAAGTTGCCTTCGGCCAATAGCTTGTCGGTGATCCGCAGCGAACTGGCGATCTCTAAGCCTTTCGAGGTCTGCTGGCCGACTGGAATGCTGCTGGCCGGATCCAGCGGATCAGTCACGGCGAAGTCTTTTCGCTCGATGGTGTAAGCGGCAATCGTCGCCGAGCCGCGGCCATTCAGATAATCGAATTTGCTACCCATCTCCCATTGCTTGCCGGTCGAAACGTCGAAGTCCTGCGTGCCATTCGGTTGCTCGGCGGCGGTGCTGTATTGCACGTAAACGTTGGCAGAGGGGATGAATTGGTACGTCAGGCCGGCGCGGCCGGTGACTGGCTCCCAGCTGCGCTTGAGGTGCTTGGGGTTGGCGGTGGTCACGGTGCGATGGTTGGTCACGTCGAGGTCAATGTCGTCATAGCGCAGACCGGTGAGCAGCGACAGTTTGTCGGTCAACGCCAAACGGTTTTCCACGAACAATGCCTTGGTGGTGACCTCGTTGGTTTTGTCGCTGATCAATTTGGGGTTGGTGCCGGGAATGTCGTAGAAATGCCCCGGGCGATAATTGTTTGGGTCTACCGTGCTGGCACCTTTGACGTTCAGCGGCGAGTTGGTGGTCTGGTTGACCTTGTATTCGAAGCCACCCGACCACGTCGTATCGAGACCGAACATCGTGTTGTCGTGGCGCAGTTCGAACTGGTTGCCGTTCTGTTCGCCCTGATGCCGCACCTGATACGCGGTTGAGCGGTTCACCGCGCTGTTGTCGGCGTTGTACTGATAGGTCTCGAGGTTGCGGTAGTCGCGCTGACTGTCGAGGTGATAAAGCGTGTTGCGCAAGGTGGTGCTGTCGTTGATCCGGTAGTCGATGATCGAGCGTACCCAGATCGTCCGTTGTTCGTAACGACCGTCCTCGACGTTGTAATTGTTGAAGCGATTGTGTTTATCGATCTTCAGTTCACCTGCCTTGGGGTTGAGCACGGGTGTACCCCAATACGGGCTGTCCTCGTGTTCGTCCTGATACTCCAGCGCCAGGGTGTGCGACAAGTCCGGCGTGAGATCGCTGAGCAGCGAGAACGCCACGCTCCAGGCATCGCGTTCCTGACGGTCGATGTAACCGTTGCTGGTGTTGTGACTGACGTCGAGGCGCGCGTAGTGCTGCACATCGGCGCCCGGCTCGGTCAGGGCATGGTTGAGGCCAAACGCGGTTTCGGTGGTGTCGTAGGTGCCGTAGCTGACCCGGCCTTCAATTGCCTGTTCATCGCGGGTGGCGAGTTTGGTTACGTAGTTCAGCGAACCGCCGACGGAGCCTGCGCCATTGATCAGCGATGACGGGCCGCCGACCAATTCCACACGGTCGTAGATCCACGAATCAACAGGACGTGCGAGGCCGCCTGAGACATTGATGCCGTTGAACATCTGGGTGATCTGGCTGCTGGTGAAGCCGCGATAGGAAACGAAACCGCCAAAACCCGGCGGCGCACTGGCGTTGACCCCGGGCAGGGTATTGGCGGCGTCCTGGAAGTTTTGCGCGCCATGGCGTTCGATGTCGTTGCGGTTGGCGATGGCGACCGAGGCCGGTGTGTCGCGCACGCTCAGACCAAGCCGCGAGGCCATGCCGCTGGACTGGTCGAGGCTCAGACCGGGTTCTGTGCCGGACTCGCCGTTGATGGTGATGGGGGCCAGATCGACGGTGGCTTGTGCCCAGGCGTTGACGGACAGGCAGCCGCACAGGCTCGCCAGCAAAGTGAGTTGTTTCATCATTGAATCCTGAATGCTTGTCTAGGAGTCAGCGCACAGGCAAACGCCGCGCGTTGGCGCAGTGGGCTGACAAATCAAAAACGCAGAAACACTCAGGCGAGCGGCGGGGCGCGAGGGTTGGCTGTAGGCCAGGTGAAGCGGGCAGGCAGGTCGGCGCTGACAATCGTTGCCAGCGGTGGGCTGTGTTGCTCCGGCAGGATGGCCAAGGTCAGGCTGGAGTTGAATGCCGGCCCCATGCCGCCGCCAACGGAGCACAGTGGACAGCCAAACGCCTTGGACAGCGTCGGCAGTTGCTCTTCGGTGGGATTGCTGGCGAGCGGGGCCTGCGTGGCCGGGTCGACCGTACAGAACTGACCGCCGATACCGTTCAGCTGCAAACCGACCATTTGTCCGTGACCGATGCTGCAGGCGAACACGTTGAACAGGACGCAGCAATAGAGCATCCAGGCCAGCAATGAGCGATCGGAACGGGAGAATTTCATGGGGCGGCACTTTACCGTACCGCTGATCGGTCGTGCACTTGAAAAAAATGCGGCTAGGATGATTTGTTCAAATCCCTTTCAAGGATTTCAACCATGACCTTTGTGTTGGCTCAATGGCTGGTGACGGTTTTTACAGTGATCAGCCTGATGCATGTGTATTGGGCGCTGGGCGGGCAATGGGCGGCGGCGGTGGTGGTGCCGCAGGTGCCGGTGCGCGGATTTGTCGCAACGGTGCGGCCGGCCTTCAAACCTTCGGGCTGGCTCACGCTGATCGTGGCGGCGGCGTTATTGGTGATTGCTGTGCTGGTGTGCATGCGGGTGGGCTGGGGAGTGCCGGCTGTGACGCACAAGGCGCTGCAATGGGTGATCAGTGCGATTGCATTGTTGTTGTTTGCCCGGGCGATCGGTGATTCGAATCTGGTCGGGTTCTTCAAGGAAGTGAAGGATTCACGGTTTGCGCGACTGGATACGTGGGTGTATTCGCCGTTGTGTGCGGTGTTGGGGGCGGGGTTGTTGGCGGTGGCTTGGGTTTGATATTTGAGGTGATCTGGAGATTGCTATCGCGAGCAGGCTCACTCCTACAGGGGAACGCATTCCAAATGTAGGAGTGAGCCTGCTCGCGATGGCGTCATTACAGACAATACAAAACTTCAGCTACCACTCTCGGTGCGTCGGCTACTGACCTCGGCCGGCACATCATCCCCGGCCATGCGCTTGCGGAACAACGCCGCCCGCGCCAGCAGCAGCGTAGTCACCGGCACGGTGATCGCCAGTAAAATCGGAATCAGCCAGGCGTGTATGACCGGCCCGGATTTCAGCGCCGAAAAACAGATAATCGACGCCAGCGCCACACACCACGCACCCAGTGTTGAAGCCAGTGCCGGCGGGTGCATGCGCTGGAAATAATCCTTCATGCGCAATAACCCGATCGCACCGAACAGCGCAAAAACGCCACTGAGCACCAGCAGGATCGCCACCGGGATTTCAATCCACAAAGACAATTCAGCATTCATTCGATCACCTCGCCACGCAGCAGGAATTTCGCCAAGGCAAACGAGCCAACGAAGCCGAACAGCGCGATCAGCAGCGCCGCCTCGAAGTAAGTATCACTGGAATAACGGATGCCCAGCGTCAGCATCATCAGCATCGCAACGATGTACAAGTAGTCCAGCGCCAGTACCCGATCCTGCGCCGAGGGCCCTTTGAACAGACGAACCAGCGTCAACACCATCGCCAGCGAGAACAGGAACAGCGTCAGCAGAATCGCGTTCGACAATAATGGGCTCATTCGAAAATCTCCATGAGCGGCCGCTCGTAGGTGCTCTTGAAGTGCTCGATGAACTGCGCTTCGTCATCCAGATCCCAAACATGCAGCAACAGCACGCTGCGATCCAGCGCCAGTTCCGACCAGACCGTGCCGGGCACCACCGTGCAGATCATCGCCAACGTCGCCAGACCGTGAGCATCGCGCAGGTCCAACGGCACTTTGACAAAGCCTGAGCGCGGAGGGCGGCGGCCGGCATTAAGCACGCCCCACGCGACGATCAGGTTGGACAGCACCACGTCACGACCTACGATCACGAGCAGGCGCAGAATCGTCCCCGGTTGGCGAATACGCGCTTGTTTCGGGCGCAGCTTGCGCATCATCAGGGGGGCAGCAAATCCCAGTATTGCGCCGAGCAGCAGATTTCCCGGGCTGATCGACAGGTTTAGCGTCAGCCACAAGGCACAAAGTGCCAACGACAATAACGGTGCAGGAAACACGCGCCTCATGGCTGCACCTCCAGCATCGCGGCTTTCGCTTCCGGACTCGGTACGGCACGGGTGCCGAGCACCGCCATCACGTACTGTTGCGGGTTGTGCAACGCCTCGGCGGTGGCCTGGGTGTAACGCAACAGGGGTTCAGCCTTGAAGGTCAGGACGATGCTCAGCCCCAGCAACAGGAAAATCGGCGCGCATTCGAGTTTGCGCAGCAGCGGCGAAGGACGCTCTTCGGGTGTCCAGAAGCGCTGGATGCCGAGGCGCGAGAATGCCATCAGCGAGGCAAGGCCGGACAGGATCAGCAGCGCCAGCAGCGCCCAGGCTGCGTTGGAAATCGGCGCGCCAGTGCCCAGGCCCAGTGGATTGAGGAGTGCGCCGATCAAGCTGAGCTTGCCGATAAAACCGGACAGCGGTGGCATGCCGATGATCAGCAGGGCACAGGCTATGAAGCTCAGACCGAGAAACGCCATGGTCCACGGGATGACCTGACCGACCACGGCTTTCTGTTCGTCGTCGAGGTTGATGCCTTTGGGCGGTTGCAGGGATTCCTGTGGTCGCGGCAGCAGCTCGCTTTCATCCTCCAGCGGGATTTCGTTGGCCGAACGCGAGCGTTCGATCAACTCGGCCAGCAGGAACAACGCGCTCAACGCCAGAGTGGAGCTGACCACATAGAACAGCGCCGCGCCGATCAGGTTCGGCTGAGCGAAACCGATCGCCGACAGCAGGATGCCGGCCGACACCAGAATGCTCAGGCTGGCCATGCGCTCCAAGCGTTGCGCGGCGAGAATTGCCAGCGCCGCGCAGGCCATGGTTGCCATGCCGCCGTAGATCAGCCAGTCGCCGCCAAAGAACGCAGACGCTCCGGCTTGCCCGGAGAACAGCAGCGTCCACAGGCGCAACAAGGTGTAGACGCCAACCTTGGTCATGATCGCGAACATTGCCGCCACCGGCGCGCTGGCCGAAGAATAGGCAGGGACGAGCCAGAAGTTCAGCGGCCACATGCCGGCCTTGGCCAGAAACGCCACCGCGAGAATTCCCGCACCGGCGTGCAGCAAGCCTCTGTCGGCTTCCGGCACCAGCGGAATCTTCAGCGCCAGATCGGCCATGTTCAGCGTACCGGTTACGCCATAGATCAGCGCGGCGCCAATCAGGAACAGCGACGAGGCGAGCAGGTTGATCGAGATGTAATGCAGCCCCGAAGACACTCGCGCTCGGCCGGAGCCGTGCAGCAACAGGCCATAAGACGCGGCGAGCAGCACTTCGAAAAACACGAACAGGTTGAACAGATCCGCGGTCAGGAACGCGCCATACAGACCCATCAACTGAATCTGGAACAGCGCATGGAAGCTCGAGCCGGCGCCGTCCCAACGCGCCATCGCAAACAGCAGGGCGCTGACGCCGATGATCCCGGTCAGCACCAGCATCAGCGCCGACAGGCGATCGACCACCAGCACGATGCCGAACGGCGCTTGCCAGTTACCCGGCAAGTACACGCCGATGGAGCCGGGCACGCCGGTGGTTTGCGTCCATTGCAGCAGCATCACCGAAATGAACAGACCGACGAGGCTGGAGAACAGGTTGATTTTCGCCTTCAGCGGCCGGTGCCGTTCGCCGAGCATCAGCATGATGGCGGCGGTCAGCAGCGGCAGCAGGATCGGTGCGGCGATCAGGTGAGTCATCGCCATCATTCTTTAGGCTCCCGGCCGTCGACGTGGTCGGTGCCGGTCAGGCCGCGTGAAGCGAGCAGAACGACGAGAAACAGCGCGGTCATGGCGAAACTGATGACGATCGCCGTGAGTACCAGTGCCTGTGGCAGCGGATCGGTGTAATGCAGCAAGTCCTGGGTGACGCCTTCCTTGATCACCGGCTCCTTGCCGATGAACAGGCTGCCCATGCTGAAAATGAACAGGTTGACCGCATACGACAACAGACACAGGCCCATGACCACCTGAAAGGTTCGTGGCCGCAGGATCAGCCAGACGCCTGACGCGGCGAGGATGCCGATGGCGATTGCGATGACTTCTTCCATCAGACGGCTCCTTTGCTGGCGACGGACTTGGGCAGCGATGCGGTCTTGTGACCCCGCACCGATTGGTGGGCGAGGGCGGTGAGGATCAACAGCGTCGAGCCGACCACCACGCCGTACACACCAATGTCGAAGAACAGTGCGCTGGCGATATGGATGTCTCCGAGCAGCGGCAAGCTGAAATGCCAGGTATGCGTGGTCAGGAACGGATAGCCGACCAGCATCGCGCCCAGACCTGTAGCGGTGGCGAACAGCAATCCGGTGCCCATCCAGCGCAACGGCCGCAGGCTCATTTGCGCCTCGACCCACTGCGTGCCGGCGACCATGTATTGCAGGATGAACGCCACCGACATCACCAGACCGGCAACAAAACCGCCGCCCGGCTGGTTGTGCCCGCGCATGAACAGGTAGAACGACACCACCAGCGCAATTGGCAGCAGCAGGCGCACCAGCACCGCCGGCACCATCATGAAACCGAGCGCGGTGTCGCTGGCCGAACGCGGGTTGACCAGGTCGGTGACCACGTCCGGCGCGAGCAAGCGTTGCTGGGCTGGCAGTTGCAGGCTTTCTTTCGGCGGGCGGAAGCGTCGCAGCAGGGCGAACACGGTCAGTGCCACGGCAACCAGCACGGTGATCTCACCGAGGGTGTCGAAGCCACGGAAATCCACCAGCATCACGTTGACCACATTGCTGCCGCCGCCCTCGGGCAGGGCGCGGCTGAGGTAGAACGAGGAGATGTCGTTCGGTGTCTGCCGCGTGAGCATGGCGTAGGACAGCAGGGCCATGCCGGCGCCGACGGCAATCGACAGCAGCAGGTCGCGCAGACGACGAATGCGTGCCCTGCGCAGACTGCTTGGCAGGGGCGAGACTTCTTCGATACGGCGTGGCAACCAGCGCAGGCCGAGCAGGATCAGCACAGTGGTCACCACTTCAACCGCCAGTTGCGTCAGGGCAAGATCGGGCGCGGAGAACCAGACGAAGGTCACGCAGGTCATCAGGCCACAAACGCTGACCATGGTCAGAGCCGCGAGTCGGTGATACTTGGCTTGCCAGGCAGCGCCGAGGGCACAGGCAATCGCCAGCAGCCACAGGGTCACGAAGACGATCGAGCCGGGGATCTTCGGCCGGTCGCCCCAGCTCAGCGTGCTGTGCAGCATCGGGATCAGGCCGGCGAGCACCGCCGCCAATACCATCAGGAACAATTGCATTTGCAGGCGTCGGGTGCCGAGTCGCCGCTCCACGCGGCGGGCCATGCGCATCATCACCACCAGACTGCGCTCGAACAGGCGCTTGCCGTTGAAACGGCCGATCAGTGGCGGGTATTTGAAACGGCCGCGCTTGAGCTGATTGCGCAGCAGCAGATAGACGGCAATACCGCCGGACATGGCGATCAGGCTCATGATCATTGGCGCGTTGAGGCCGTGCCAGATTGCCAGGCTATATTCCGGCAGTACGCCACCGACAACCGGTAGCGCTGCCGCCGCGAGCAACGGGCCGACGATCTGCGCCGGGAAAATCCCCACCAGCAAGCAGGTAAACACCAGCAGCTCGACCGGCGCACGCATCCAGCGCGGCGGTTCGTGCGGGGTGTGCGGCAGGTCGGTGGCCGGCGGGCCGAAGAACACATCGACGGTGAAGCGCAGGGAGTAGGCGACGCTGAATGTACCGGCAATGGTCGCGACAATCGGCAGCGCCGCTTCGACCCACGCGGTGGCATTGATGAACACGGTTTCGGCGAAGAACATTTCTTTCGAGAGGAAGCCGTTGAGCAACGGCACGCCGGCCATCGAGGCGCTGGCAACCATGGCCAGTGTCGCGGTGAACGGAATCAGCTTGATCAGGCCGCTGAGTTTGCGGATGTCACGGGTGCCGCTTTCGTGGTCGATGATGCCCGCCGCCATGAACAGCGAGGCCTTGAACGTGGCGTGGTTGAGGATGTGGAACACCGCTGCCACTGCCGCCAGCGGACTGTTCAGGCCGAGCAGCAGGGTAATCAGGCCTAGATGGCTGATGGTCGAGTAAGCGAGCAAACCTTTGAGATCGTTCTGGAACATCGCGCAGTACGCGCCGAGCAACAGCGTACACGCGCCGGCTCCGCTGACGATGTAGAACCACTCTTCACTGCCGGACAGCGACGGCCACAGACGCGCGAGCAGGAATACACCGGCCTTGACCATGGTGGCCGAGTGCAGATACGCAGAGACTGGCGTGGGCGCCGCCATGGCGTGGGGCAGCCAGAAGTGAAACGGGAATTGGGCACTTTTGCTCAGTGCGCCGATGAGGATGAGGGGTAACAGGATAGGGTAGAGGGCATGTGCGCGAATCATGTCGCCGGCGGCCAGGACCTTGTCGAGGTCATAGCTGCCGACGACATGGCCGAGAATCATGACCCCCGCCAGCAGGCATAACCCGCCCGCACCGGTGACCATCAGCGCCATGTAAGCGCCGCGACGCGCGTCGGCGCGGTGGTGCCAATAGCCGATCAGCAAGAAGGAGAAGAGGCTGGTCAGCTCCCAGAAGAACACGATCTGGATCAGATTGCCGGAGATCACCAGGCCGAGCATGGCGCCCATGAACGCCAGGAAAAACGCGAAAAAGCGCGGCACCGGATCGTCCGGCGACATGTAATAACGCGCATATAAAGAAACGAGTGTGCCGATGCCGAGTACCAGCATCGAGAACAGCCAGGCGAAGCCGTCCATGCGCAAAACGAAGTTCAGGCCGAGGCTTGGCAGCCACATGAACTCTTCGCGGATCACGCCGCCATGGGCAATTTGCGGGTACAACAACGCAACCTGGACGGTGCCGATCAAAGCGACCAGACCTGCCAACAGGGATTCGGTATTACGCGCGTTGTGTGGCAGCACCGCTGCCAGACAGCTGCCAATGAATGGCAGAAGCAGTAGAACTATCAGGGACATAGGCTTCTAATCTGCGGAAGTTTGTGAAGCATCATACGTGCCAGCTCCCCGATCACCAAACGCCAGGATGTCTCAGAATCCTACAAAGTAGTCTGAATATTTATGTTTGGCATTGTTTCAGGTAGATCGATGTTGCTTGGATTGGCCTCATCGCGAGCAGGCGAAGGCCTACATTTGGAATGCGTTCCCCTGTAGGAGTGAGCCTGCTCGCGATAGCAATAATTCAGCTTATGAAGGCTTCGAAGCTTTACCCCTGTGCTTCCCGCTCCAGCTCAGCTTCGGCTTCTGCAACCTTACCCTTGGTCTTCAGCTCACTGACAATCACCGCCGCCACAATCAATCCGGCCCCCAGCAGCGCAATTGCCGGCAACCGCTCGCCGGCAATCCGCCCGACGATCCCGGCCCACACCGGCTCACCGGCATAGATCAACGTCGCTCGGGTCGGCGAAACGCTTTTCTGCGCCCAGTTCATTGCCACCTGAATCGCCGCACTCGCAGCGCCCAGGCCCAGCGCCGTCACCAGCAGCGTCCAGGAAAAATCCGGGATTATTTCGCCCGTCGGCACTACCAGCAGGAACGACAACACCGATGTTGTGGCCAGTTGCACCACGGTGACCCGGCGCACATCCACTTGGCCGGCATAGGTACTGATCAGGATGATCTCGGCGGCAATCGCGATGGCGCTGATCAACGTGGCAATTTCACCCGGGCTGAAATTCAGCGACGCCCCCGACGGCCCTGACAGCAGCATCAAACCGGTAAACGCCAGCATGATCCCGATGCTCGGCATCAACCCCGGTCGCCGTCCCAGCACCAGCCATTGCAACAACGGCACGAACGGCACGTACAACGCGGTGATGAACGCCGACTGACTGCTCGGGATCGTTTGCAGTCCGACGGTCTGCAGGCCGTAACCAAGCATGATCGCCACGCCGATGAACGCGCCGGCCTTGAGTTCAAACAGGGTCAGTTCGCGCAAATGCCGCCATGAGAACAGCGCAACGATACAAGCCGCCGCCGCAAAACGCAGACCGACAAAAAACATCGGCCCGCTGACCGTCATCGCATGCTGAACCAGCAGAAAGGTGCCGCCCCAGATCATGGTGATCAGCACCAGCACGCACTCGGCTTTGCTGAAACGAGAGAAACGAAGGGGAGTGGGGGAGCTGTTCTGCGACGTCATGACCTTGCGCACTATAAAAAGGAGGCCGCACAATGCGCCCAACGTTGCGCAGTATACTGCCCAACCTCACCGAGTGAGCAATATAGTGCACAAAGATTCGACTCAAAGAACCTCCGTTCTCCAGCACGTCAGTCAGAACGTCCGACGCCTGCGCCACGCCGCGGACATGAGCCAGACCGCGCTGGCGGAAAAATCCGGCGTCAGCCGACGCATGCTGGTGGCGATCGAGGCGGGTGAGAAGAATGTCAGCCTGACCACCCTTGACCGCGTCGCCGAAGCGCTGGATGTGGCGTTCAGCGATCTGATCCAGGCGCCGGACGCCCGTGACCCGAGCCGGATCAATGAAGTGGCCTGGGCGGGAACGATTCCAGGCAGCAAAGCGGTGCTGCTATCGAAAGCCACGGCCACCCGCGAAGTCGAACAATGGGAGTGGTGCCTGCAACCGGGCGAGGTTTATCCCTCGCAAGCGGATGCGGAAGGCTGGAGCGAGCAGATTTTCGTCTTCGAAGGTTGCCTGACGCTCATGCTCGGCAATCAACCGCAACAAATCGGCACAGGGGAGTTCTTCATGTTTGCCAGCAACCAGCCGCACTCCTACCGCAACGATGGCGATGTTGCGGCGCGGTTCGTGCGCAATGTGGTGATTTGAATGGCTTGCGACGCGGATATCCTGATCATCGGTGGTGGGCTCAGCGGTACGATGCTGGCCGTGCAATTGCTGCGTCAGCCCGGGCGGCGAACAATCCTGATCATTGAGCCGCGTACCGAACTCGGTCGCGGCGAGGCGTACAGCGCGGTCGAGCTGGGGCATACGCTGAATGGCAATGCGGCGCGGATGAGCGTCGATCCGGATAACCCCGATGACCTCACGCAATGGCTGACTGCACATATTGCGGCTGGCGGCTGGCCAGAGTCTGCCGAACAGAATGTGCCGATCAGCGAGCTGTTTCCACCGCGCGGACTGTTTGGCGTGTATGTGCAGCAGCGCCTGGCGGAAGCCCGACAGGTGGGGGCGCAGCAGGGTTCCACCGTCGAGCACCTTTGCGCCGAAGTGTTGGACCTGCGAACCGATGCCGATACGGTGTTGCTCGGCTTGAGCGATGGCCAATCGTTGCGAGGTGCCTGTGCGGTACTCGCCACCGGCATGTTTGCCGCCGCGCGCACTGCGCAGAAACACTCCAGTGGCCTCAACGCCGCCGCGCTGGACCCGTGGAACGTCGCGGCCATGCGCCAACTCGATCCGCAGGCGAGCGTGCTGATCATCGGTTCCGGCCTGACCATGGTTGACGCCGTGGTATCGCTGGAGCAGGCCGGGCATCGCGGGCCGATTGAGGTGTTTTCCCGGCATGGTTTGTTGCCCCATGTGCGTCGCCAGCCGCCGGCGTGGCCGGACTTTCTCGGCGACGATCAGAGCATTCGTACACCACGGCAGTTGTTGCGCGAGTTGCGCCGACACTGTCGCGACGCCATCGCTCAAGGCATCGACTGGCAGGCGCCGCTGGACACGGTGCGGGTGCATATCGCCCGCCTGTGGGGTCAGGCGACTGACGTGCAGCGGCGACAATTCGTACGCCATGTGCGGCCGTGGTGGGAAAGCCATCATCATCGCTCGCCACCGTTGAGCGCGGCGTTGGTCGAGCGCTTGCACGGCGAAGGGCGTCTGCGCATTCAGGCGGCTTCATTCAAAGGGCTTGAGCCGAATTCGAAAGATGGCATCAGCATTCGCATTCGACGTCGCGGTGAGTCTGAAACCTGCGTGGTGCAGGGGGCGGCGCTGATCAATTCCAGTGGCATTGAATACGACTGGCGCCGAGTGGCGCGGCCGTTGCCGCAGCAATTGCTGGCGCGCGGCTTGATACAGCCGGGGCCGTTGGCGTTGGGGATTGCGGCGGCGGTGGATGGCGCCGTGCTGGATGCCGACGGGCGTGCGTCCAGCCGGGTGTTTGCGATGGGGCCGCCACTGCGGGGAATGTGGTGGGAGAGTACGGCGGTGACGGATGTGGCGTTGCAGGCCAAGGCGTTGGCGATGCGGTTGGCGGGCAGGTCAGAAATTTGAGGTGTGCTTGGCGGCCTCTTCGCGAGCAGGCTCGCTGCCACATTTGCTTGGGCGAACGTTGACGTTGTGTCGACATTCAGACCCTGTTGGAGCGAGCCTGCTCGCGAAAGCGGTGGGGCAGTCGAGATCAACAGCGACTGATAAACCGCTATCGCGAGCAGGCTCGCTCCTACATTTGTTACGTGTTGGCCGGAAGGGTTACGCCACCACCCGATAGCAAGGCACATACGCCGCACCGCCCGGCAGTTTCATCCGGTGCTGGGCGACGAAGGCTTTGAGCAGCGCGTCGAGCGGTTGCATGATCGCCGCATCACCACGGATCTGATATGGCCCGTGTTCTTCGATCAGGCGAATACCTTTGTCCTTGACGTTGCCGGCGACTATCCCGGAGAACGCCCGGCGCAGATTCGCCGCCAGTTCGTGCGGTGGCTGGTCGCGGTGCAGTTTCAGGTTGGCCATGTTTTCGTGGGTCGGATCGAACGGACGCTGGAAGCCTTCGTCGATTTTCAACAGCCAGTTGAAGTGGAACGCGTCGTTGCGCTCGCGGCGGAACTGCTTCACTGCTTTGAGCCCTTGAGTCATCTGTCGCGCGACTTCGGCCGGGTCGTCGATGATGATTTTGTAGTGCTGCTTGGCCGCCTCGCCAAGGGTCGCAGTGACGAACGCGTCGAGCTGTTCCAGATACGGTGCGGCATGTTTCGGCCCGGTGAGGATCACCGGGAACGGCAGGCCGGCGTTGTCCGGGTGCATCAGGATGCCGAGCAGATAAAGGAACTCTTCCGCCGTACCGGCACCGCCCGGAAAGATGATGATGCCGTGGCCGACACGCACGAACGCTTCCAGACGTTTTTCGATGTCCGGCAGAATCACCAGCTCATTGACGATCGGGTTCGGCGCTTCAGCCGCAATAATGCCCGGCTCGGTCAAACCGAGATAACGACCGCCATGAATACGCTGCTTGGCGTGGGCGATGGTTGCGCCTTTCATCGGGCCTTTCATCACGCCGGGGCCGCAACCGGTGCAGATGTCGAGGCTGCGCAGGCCCAGTTCGTGGCCGACTTTTTTGGTGTATTTGTATTCTTCGGTGTTGATCGAGTGGCCGCCCCAGCACACGACGATTTTTGGCTCGACGCCCGGGCGCAAGGTGCGCGCGTTGCGCAGCAAGTGGAAAACGTAGTCGCTGATGCCTTGCGAGGTGGTCAGGTCGATGCGTTGGCTGTCGAGTTCGTTTTCGGTGTAGACGATGTCGCGCAGGGCGCTGAAGAGCATTTCACGGGTGCTGGCGATCATTTCGCCGTCGACGAACGCGTCGGCCGGAGCGTTCAGCAGCTCCAGGCGTACGCCGCGATCCTGTTGGTGAATGCGGATTTCAAAGTCCTTGTAGGCTTCGAGGATGGTCTTGGCGTTATCGACATGGGCGCCGGTGTTGAGGATGGCCAGGGCGCACTGGCGGAAGAGGGTGTAGGTGCTGCCGGATCCGGCTTCGCTCAGTTGTTGGACTTCACGTTGAGAAAGGGTTTCCAGGCTGCCTTTCGGGCTGACCGAGGCATTGATTACGTGTCGTTGGGTCATGCAATGATCCTTAAAACGATGTCATCTCAAGACTAGGCGATGGCATCCGAATGATGTGTATCCATGAATGAAGATGGCACGATCTGCGCTGTACCGCCATGTCCCCGTTGGACGCTGAAAAGATGAAAAGGAGCCCCAGCATAGCTAAATCCCTCGCAGAGGCGATAATGCGCCGGCGAGTTTTTTCCGTTGCCCCTTTTGTCGCTCAAGGAAGTCATAAGTGATGTTCGAGATTCAGCCGATGGACGCCGCCACCTTTCGCCAGCAGACCCGGCGCAGCACGATCATCATCGCCGTGCTGTTCCTGGTGCTGGCGATGTTGTTTTCCAGCGTCGCAGTGGCGCTGTTCGGCGAGCCTGGCGGCGATAACCTGCGGTTCAACGTCGGTGGGGTATTTGTCGCGTTCCTGCTGACGGCGGCATTGCTGCGTGGGCGCTTCTGGCATCAGACCTGGATGGCCCCGGCGGTGTACAGCTGGCGACTCAAACGCAACCTGATGAGCATCACCAATGTGATGCATCAGGTGACGGCAGCCGTGGAGAAGAACGATCCAACAGCGATGAAGGTGCTGCGCTTCTATCATCTGGGCCTGACGCAAATGCATGAACTGGACGGTAACTCCAGCGATCATGGGCAACTGTGGCGAGAAGTCGAAGCGCATAAAGAACGGATGCAGGCGCTGGGTCTCGACACTGAACAGGCACGACTCGACCCGGCCTGGCTGGACGCGTTGAAGCAGGCGCCGCGCTAGAGCATCTGCTTGCCGCGCCATTTCGATGAACGGATCATGCGTCCGTAGACCAGCAGATTGACCGCCAGCACCACGCTGCCCAGTGCCAGTTGAATCTGCGGGGTCAGCCCGGCCGGATAGATGATCGGCCAGATGTAGTGCTCGATGAAGCCGCCGGCGTATTCGGTCTGCCCGGCGGCGTGGCGCATCAGGTTTTCCCAGTAGGTCAGCGGACAGGTCAGGTGCAACACCTCGACCGCCACGCCCCAGGCCGCAGCTGGCAAATGCAGCCACATGATTCTCGGCCATTTCAGTACCAGCAACCCGCCGAACAGTACGAACAAAATAAAGCACAAATGAAACAGCACCAGCCCGTCGGCTGCGATTCGGTACAGCATGTGGTCTCCCTGACGCGAGTGTGAATGGCGCTATGTTACGCCCGTCAGCGGACTAAACGTCAGTGCGAAAATCAGCGAATTCGGCGCGCATGCGCCCGTTGTGTTTGGCTTTGTAGAGCAGTTTGTCGACCTGTTCGACGAAATCCAGGGGATCGCTGCCGGCAGCGGCTTTCGTCGTGCCGACGCCCAGGCTCAGACTGACCTGCGACGACACCTTCGACTGCGCGTGCGCAATCTGCTGCTGACGGATCAAGTGCAGACATTTTCGCGCCACCAGACGCGCCGACTCGGCATCGGTTTCCGGCAGCAGCCAGACAAATTCTTCGCCACCGATCCGCGCAATGAAATCCCGTGGCCGGTTGGCCGCCAACGACAGCGTCCTGGCCACCTGGCGCAAGCATTCGTCACCTTTGATGTGGCCGTAATGGTCGTTGTATTGCTTGAAGTAGTCGATGTCGAGCACCAGCAGTGACAGCGGCAGGCCACTGCGTTGTGCGCTGGTCCACTCGCGTTCAAGGACCGTGTCGAACATGCGCCGGTTGGCGATGCCGGTGAGCCCGTCCTGGAACGAATACTCTTCGAGTTGCTTCTGCAAACGGATCAGATGCTCTTCGGTTTTCTTGCGTTCGCTGATATCGAACATGAAGCCGACCAGCGCTTCGACTTCGCCGTCCTTGCGCACCACGTGCACCACATCGCGGATCCACACGTAGTCGCCGCTGCTGGTGAGGGCACGATAATCGGCTTCGTGATCGACGCCGGCACGCGACTGGGAAACGCAGAACTCGACGACGTAATCGCGGTCATCCGGGTGCATGCGCTCGACCCAGTCATTGACTCCGCCCCAGCTGTCCTGCTGCCAGCCGAGCAAGGTTTCGATCTGTGGGCCGATATAGCTGAAGGTCATGCTTTTCCAGTCGATCCGCCATGGAATGGCATTGGTGGATTCCAGCAGGGTTTTGTACACGTCATTGTCGATGGCGGTCATGGCAGGCAGGGTCTCAACGGGAATGTCTCGAGGAGGAAGATGCTGCGCCAGCATGTTGCTGGCACCTTGGCGTTGCAAGCGGCTGGCCGATGAACGGTTGCATCAGGCCGATTTCCCACAAGTGCGCAAGATTGTTCAAGCCAAAAAACCGCGTTTACTGGCAAAGTCTCTGGCCGTTTCCCTGATTGAAGAGCGTTATGTCTGATTCACTTTTGCCCCGCAGCGCGTTCCTGCGCGGCGCTGCAGCGATCATGCCGTTGTCTCTGGCGACTGCGCCGTGGGGGCTGCTTGCCGGCTCCATGGCGATTGAAGCCAATCTTACGCCGCTGCAAGGGCAGGGCTTGTCGAGCATCGTATTTGCCGGCGCTGCGCAACTGGTCGCGATTGGCATGCTCAAGGGCGGGGCGGGAATTTTCTCGATTCTGCTGACCACAGTGCTACTGACGTCACAGCATTTGTTGTACGGGATGAGCATGCGTTCGGTGATTTCGCCGCTGCCGGGGCGCTGGCGAATCGGCCTGGGCTTTTTGCTCACCGACGAGTTGTTCGCTTTGACCAGCCAGCATGACCGCCAGCAGTTCAATCGCTGGTACGCGTTGGGCGTCGGCCTGACGTTCTACATCGCCTGGAACCTCTTCACCCTGGCTGGCATCATTCTCGGCAGCAGCATTCCGGGGCTTGAGCATCTGGGCCTGGACTTCTCGATTGCGGCGACCTTCATTGCCCTTATCACCCCGGTAGTGCGCAATGTGCCGACCGTGGTGTGCGTGGCGGTGTCGCTGTTCTGCTCGGTGCTGTTCAGTTATTGGCAATGGGGTTCGGCGCTGGTGTTGTCGGGGCTGGCGGGTATGACCGCCGGATTTGTCTGCAACAAGCTGTATCGGGGGCGCACATGATGGTCTGGGCAGTGATTTTCGGTATGGGGATTCTGGTGTTCCTCAACCGCTACGTGTTTCTCGAACCGCGCTTGCCGGTGCGTTTGAGCAGCAATGCCCGGCAGTTTCTCGGGTTCGCAGTGCCAGGCATGTTGACCGCGATCTGCGGCCCGATTGTATTCATGCCCGACAAACAGCTGAATCTGCAGTGGGACAACCCCTATCTGCTTAGTTCGCTGGTAGCGATCGGGCTGGTGATATACACGCGCAGCACTTTGCTCAGCATGCTATTGAGCATGGCGTTCTTCTTTGTGCTGCGCTGGTGGCTCTAAGTTGTCGAATTAAAACTGTTCTACGCTGTAAGGATGACAGGTTACTTGTGACGGGAGGCGGGCATGGCGACTGAGCAAAAACATCCGGAGCCGGATGACGACGACACAGACGAGCCGACGCAAGAGGAAATAGAACGCGAGAAACACAAAGAGCAGACCTGGAAGCACGATGATGGCAGAGAGCTATCTGATCCTGATCGCAAGTTCTGACCGACTGATATGTAAAAGCCCCGCATGAGCGGGGCTTTTTGTCTATCGAAGATCGTCCATCTGCGGGAATTCGGGGTGTGATGCCCGATATCCCAAAGTTCGATCGATCCACGCATTGAGCTCGTTGACCATCACCGGTGGGTGGCCGGGATACCCCTCGAGGGTGGTGCGCAGGATACGTTCGATGTCGGGAACGGAACGCAGGTTTCGGGTCTTGATGTAGTGGCCGATAAAACAGTCGAGTTCAAAGCGTTCTGTCATCGACAGAAAAATACACTCCAGGCCGCTGACCTGTTTGATTGCAAAATCGTCGCGCAACTTATTTCTCTGCAAGGGCTTGTAAAGTTATAGGGAATTCCTGATTTGTTGACTCTTTGGTCAACTGGTATACCAATCGGAAAGGCGGCGCGCATGCTAGCCGTAGTGCATCTAAATGTATGTATGACGATTGAAATGTCAGACCAGTGGTTAATTCATTCGAACGATTGTTTTAAGTGCTTTGATTCAAAAATGAAACACCATTTGTAAAGCCCATGCGTCATCTGCAGGAGCTGCCGAAGGCTGCGATCTATTACTGTGCTTAACAACAGCAAAAGATCGCAGCCTGCGGTAGCGCCTACAGGGATAGACGCGAGGGGCGCAAAGATATTCAGGGTTGTTCGAGAATCAGGCTCGCGCCTTGATTGCGGGTGTTACCCACGGCTTTGCCGACTTTGTGCCATTCGAAGTTTTCGCTGCTTTCGCCTTCGAACAACAGCATCTGTTCGGCGCGCTCGACAGGCGTGGCAGGGTCGAGCCATTCGTGCACCAATTCTGCGCAGAACACCACCGGGCGACGATCATGGATATCGAGCAGACCGCCGGCGCTGTCAGCTGTGATGATCACGAATCCATCGTCATCGCGAGCATCGGCATCCGGTGTCGGACACTGACCGATAGCCGCGCAGAAAACTGCTCCACGATCGGCCCGACGGATCAGCCAGGGCTGTCGGGTTTTGTCCTCGGCATCGACCCACTCGAACCAGTTGTCGACAGGCACGATCAGGCGCTGACGCCAGATCGCCCGGAAAAACGGGCCATGGGCAACCTTCTCCACGCGCGCATTGATCGGTGCCGCGCGATCCTTGGCCCAGTGCGGGCGCCAGCCCCAGCGCAAATTGTCGGCATACACGCGTTGTTCGTGTTGATGGAGAACCGCCAGCGCAGTGGTCGGCGCCGCGTTGTAGCGGTTCAGCGGTGCATCGCCGACGTGGTTGATCAGCGCATCGGGAATGCTCAACACGGCGACAAAGTCGTGAATGCCACGGTATTGCGAAAGTCTTCCGCACATGCGCTGAACCTCCGGCAGGACATTTTCAGCTTAGTTGCCTTTGAGCATTCAATCCTTGCCGTCCTGCCCGGTGAACGTATCGCGCCACGCCAGCCAGCGTTTTTCGAGCGCCGCGAGCAAGCCGTCGCTGAGTTTGCCCAGCAGGGCGAGGACGATGATCGCGGCCAGGACAATGTCCGGGCGTGAGGTTTCGCGACCGTCACTGAGCAAATAGCCGAGGCCTTTGGTTGCGGCGATCAGTTCGGCGGCGACCAGAAACATCCACGCCAGGCTCATGCCGCTGCGCAAACCGGTGAACAGGCCGGGCAGTGCGGCCGGCAGGAGAATCCGCCGCACCAGTTGCCAGCGACTGAAGCCGTAGATGCGGCCGACCTCCACCAGTTTGCGATCGATATTGCGGATCGCCGCGACAACGTTGACGTACACCGGAAAGAACGCGCCGATGGCGATCAAAACGATTTTCGAAGTCTCGTCGATGCCCAGCCACAGCAGCAACAGCGGCACCCAGGCCAGGCTCGGGATCGAGCGTAGCGCGGCAAAAGTCGGTTCCAGAAACGCCTCGGCCTCACGGCTCAAACCGACCCATGCGGCAAACACCAGTGCCAGGCTGGCGCCGATGGCGAACCCGAGCAAGACGCGAACCAGACTGGCGCCGATGTGTTTCCACAGGGCTCCTTCGGCGAGATCGGTCAGTGTCACGGCGATCTCGCTGGGTGCTGGCATCTGGTAGGACGGCAGCCAGCCAATGCGTACGATAAATTCCAGCACGACGACGATCAGCAGGGGCAGGGCGAGGCCTTTCAGGCGGCGCTGCCACATTGGTTTGAAAACGGCAGAAGGCCGGCGCGACAAGGCGAGCGGCGCGGGCAGGTCTTTGCTGTGACTGGTCATGATGCAGGCTCCGCTCACGACAAATCCGCGACGGGCGCGGATTTGTCGTGAGTCTGGTCAGTTACTGGCGGGCGATGGCTTGCTGCACACCGCGGTCGAGCAACTGATCGATGACTTGATCGACGTTGACACCACGGCGCACCAGTTCTTCGGACACCAGAACAGGCGCTGCAGCTTTAGAGGCGCTGACGTCGTTGTTCGTCAATTGCGGGCTGCTCAGGTCGGTGCGCGACAATTGCAGCTTGGCTACATCCAGCGGCAGGCCGGATTCCTTGGCGAGCAGTTCGGCGAACTCTTCAGGATTTTTCAGCGACCATTCACGTGCCTGTTCGTAAGCCTTGATCACGGTGTCGATGGTTTGTGGATGTTCCTTGGCGTATTGCTCGGTCACGCTGACCACCCCGTAACTGTTGAACGCCGGGTTGCGATACAGCAATCGCGAACCGGCCTGCACCTGGCTGGCGGCCATGTGCGGATCGAGCCCGGCCCAGGCGTCGACGTCACCCTTTTCCAGCGCGGTGCGACCGTCCGGATGTTGCAGATGGACCAGCTCCACGTCGTCCTTTTTCAACCCGGCCTGTTGCAGGCTGCGCAAGGTGAACAGGTACGGGTCGGTGCCTTTGGTGGCGGCGATTTTCTTGCCTTTCAGATCGGCAACCGTTTTTAGCGGTGAGTCTTTAGGCACCACCAATGCGGTCCATTCGGCACGGCTGTAAACATAAACGGACTTGATCGGACTGCCGTTGGCACGACTGAGCACGGCGGCGAGGCTGGCGCTGGAAGCAAAATCGACGCCGCCGCTGTTGAGGTATTCCAGCGATCGGTTGCTGCCTTGGCTCAACACCCAACTGACTTTGGTTTGCGGCAGGGCTTTTTCAAGGAAGCCAAAGTGCTTGAGCACCAGGCTCACCGGTGAGTAATAGGCGTAGTCCAGATGCACTTCTGTTGGCGCGGTTTCAGCCGCGTGGGCCAGCGGTTGCAGACTCAGGGCCATTGCGCCAGCGGCCAACAGGGTCTTGAAGTGGGTTAACGGAAAGAACGAGGTCATGGGGGCGCTCCGGCAAAGGCACAGGTTTCTTATGTCCGAAAAGATATTTTTTTCGCATGCTTCCTGCATGAATGGAATATTGCAGGCTCTGTGCCATGTGGGCCAAAGCACCGGTTTTTAGGGCTTTAAGGGAGTTGAAGACGATTTTTGCTGTTGCGTGATGAACAATGTGGCGAGGCACTGTTGCGGGGTAAACAGTGCGCGTCGGCGGTTTTGAGCTTATGCATTATTCGAATTTCAAATTCGGAAATTAACAGCGTTATGGTCTATGCAATCCCTTTTTGCAGGACTCGCCATGAAGCTCTCCCGTTTTATTCGCAAGGCGCTCGCCGCCGCGCTGTTTATATCGCCGCTTTCCTACGCCGCCGAACCTGTGGTCCTGCATATAGGCGATCAGAATTACTACAACATCCGCGCTTCAATAGAAGCCTCGGGTGTATTGAAGGACGCGCCTTACACGGTCGACTGGAAACATTTTCAGGCCGCAGCACCGTTGGCCGAAGCGCTGCAAACCGGTTCGCTGGATTTGGGCTTCCTTGGCGATTCCGGGTTTCTGTTTCTCGCCGCAAAACAGGCGTCGGTGAAACTCATCGGCGTGTCGCGGCAGAATCCGGACACGATTGCGCTGCTGGTGCCCAAGGATTCTCCGGTAAAAACCATCGCTGATTTGAAGGGCAAGAAAGTCGCCTACTGGCCGGGTGCCTGGAGCCAGCAATTGACCTTGCGCGCGCTGGAGCAGGGCGGTCTGCCGGAAAATTACGTCGACTTCGTCAAGCTGATGCCGATTGATGCAGCCGCCGCTCTGCCACAGGGCAGCATCGACGCGTTTCCGGTATGGGAACCGTACATTTCTCAGCAAATTGTATTCTCAGGGGCGCGACCGATTCTGACCGCGAAAAACCTGATGCCGGGACTCAGCGCGATTGCCGCCTCGACGCCGTCCATCGACAGCAAGCGCGAAGCCATCGCCGATTTTCTCGGGCGTTTGAAGCAGGCGCGGGCCTGGGTCGACAGTCACACCGATGAGTACGCTGACCTGTGGGCGAAGAAGGCCAATCTTGATCAGCAGGTGTCGCGGCACTGGTTGCGTCAGGCGCACATGAACATCGGGCCGGTGGATCAGCAGGCCGCCGCGGATCTGCAAAGCACCGCCGATTTCCTGTTTAAAGTGAAGGCATTGCCCGCAGCGTTGAGCACCGCCGGGATCATCGACACTTCATTCCAGCAAGCCTTGGCGAACTGAGCGAGCACTGGAACCAAACACTGTGTACCTTATCCAACCTCGGCTCGCGGATCGGAGCGCAGGGACAAATAAAGGCGAGGGAGTTTTGCCTATCGACAACATGACCGGCGTGCTCGGGCTCAAGGCAAAACATGACATCCGTATTCAAACTCATCGGTGCAGTGGCCATCGCTTTCGGGCTGGCCGGCTGCATCGCCGCGCCGATCGAAATGACGGCGCAGACCGAAACGCGCCTCAAGGCTCAGGCGCCAGTGCGCTTTCTGCTGACCTTCGATGACGGCCCCAGCGCCTCCAGTTTCTGGAATCCGTCGGCAACAGTCCTCGACAGCCTAAAAGACAATCCGGTGCAGCCCGGCATCAAAGCGGTTTTTTTCGTCCAGACCCGCGCACCTCGGGCCGGCAATAGCGAGATAGGTCGCGGCATCATGCGGCGCGAGTTTGCCGAAGGACACATCCTCGCGTTCCACACCGCCACCCGCTGGCACACCAACCATCGCTCGCTTGATCCTCAGGAACTCGAAGAGTCGCTGACCAACGGCATCGCTGATATCGCGAGCATTACGGGCGCGCCACCGACACTGTTACGTCCGCCATTCTGGAACTACGACAAGCGCACCTTCGCCGCCTATCAACAGCACGGCTTGCAAGTCTTGCTGACGGACTTGAGCGCCAATGACGGAAAAATCTGGGGCTTCAATGCCAGCCCTCGACGTCGGGCCAATATGCTGCGGCAATTATCGGAGGTTCGTGAGCGCATCGCTTTGGGGGAATTTCCCAGTGTGGATGGGGTGACTCCGGTGGTGGTGACCTTCCACGACCTCAATCGCTACACCGCACGACATACGCGCGAATACCTGCAGATCCTGCTCGACAATGCAGCGGCCACGGGTGTGAAACTGGCGGACAAGCCGTTTTATGATGATCACGCCGCGTTGCAAAAGGCCGCGTTGGCGCGCTCCGTTGAAAAAAGCTCGGAACCGGTGAATTTACCGGGTATCTGGAACTGGATCTGGGATGGCGACGCTCATTGAGCGGTCGCAGTAGAAATGTGATCGGGTTGGCATATTTGTATCGGGCAAGACACAAACTGCTCATCTATGCTCTACCGATCAAATCGATTCGCCTGTGAGGCGTTCGCCCATGCTTGCCATTACCGACATTTGCCGCATCGTCGAGTCCGGCTTCCCTGCGCTTAAATGTGATTGCACCCCCTCGGCGCAGGGACTTCTGCAAATCAAGGTGTATGAGCCAGAAAGCGGGCGAGTGGATCTGCTCCTCAACGGTGTTTCCCCGGAACATCTCGTCACGATCCGTGACATCTCCAACTTCATTGGTGAGCTACGTACGGAGATGAGTGCCGGGCGCCGGGCATTCGCCGGTTGAGCTTTTATAAACGCCGTTGAAATGCCTTCACAATGCGCAGCGTTGCCGCACTGGTGCTCAGATTTTGTACTGAATCGAGTGGATGCCAGATGCAATCGATGATCTCGTTTTGCGGCCTGACCTCATCGATATTCAGCACTGAGGCTTCGTAGACGTGGTGCCGTGTGGTGCCGCTCTGCAACTCCATCAAGTACAACACCTCTTCGGCGTTCAGCCCGGTCTCTTCCTGCAACTCGCGCACAGCAGCGTCCGCCCGGGTTTCGCCTGGCTCGACCTTGCCGCCGGGCAATGTCCATTGGCTGCGGGGTTTGCGTACCAGGAGGATGTGGCGATCCTGTTCGCAAATAACGGTGGCGCGTACTTTCATTTGTTACCTATGTGCTGCTTGTCATAAAACTGAAATGAAACTGCAATATTCGAGCCGGGCTCGCAATCAGAGGTTCCGTAAGAATTTGAGCGTTTGCCTGAGTGAAAAGTGCCGGTCTGGCGGATGTCGCGACGCTCGGTTGGCACCTCGTTCAACACCGGGTGTAAGGTAAAAGCGTGAGGCTGTACCCACCGCTAGCGAAAAGGAGGTACCCATGAGCATTCCTGTGATGAACAAAATGCACATGAACGGCTACGACGTACTCAGCGTAAACAATGGCCCGTGGCGGGTTTGTACCCAAGGCGATCGACTGGCTTCGTTTGGCAGCAGGGAGGAAGCACTGGCTTATGCTGCGTCACTTCCCGGCTACAAAAAACGCTCCGTACGCGGACAAAGTCACACAGCCACATGATGAGTGGTAATAAGTGAGCCCCGGCATTTGTCGGGGCTTTTGTTTGCGGGAAAAGGGCGGGCGGATTTCAGTGGACTTTGGTTCGGCTGATAGCGCGTGCCTTCACTTCCTTGGCATACAGCTGCAGGCGTTCCTCATCGCTTTGCAGAACCTCGCAGGATCTCAGTACCGTTTGCGCGTCGGCTTCGTTGCCGGATTTGCGCAGTTGTTCGGCGATGCGTTTGAGGTCGACCGCCGACCATCTCAAATCCGATGCAACACTTTGCAGGTCGCGTTGAAGTTCGTGTTCGTATTCATTGAGCCGCATGATCACCTCCAGAACATTCTCGGTAGAAAAGAGTAGTCGCATTTTTCGTCGCCGGGGCAGGGCGCGTCCGTCATCAGGCTCAACGGATGTAAAAAATTGTCCAAACCCCACCAGGGGCTGATTGCTACGATGGATGTCCACCCAGTTACGCGTTACATTCGCTTTTTTTCAGAATAGGGCAATACAGATGCGGATATGGATCGGGGGGCTGACGTTGGCTATGTTGGCAGGTTGCTCGTTGCCGGCGTCGTTGGTGCCGGGTGAGCCGAATGTCAGCAAGACCAGTGACAAGACACCTAAAGACTATGCCGCGTGTGTATTACCGTTGTGGCAGCAGGACGTCGCCAAAACGACGCAGACGTCCATTTCCAACGGCTATCGCATTACCGCGCCAAGCATCATCACTGCCGATGAAATTCTCGACATCGTCAAATACAAGGACGGCAGCCGGGTTTCGTTGTATCAGGGACCGCCATGGGCCAAGTCCGGGTCGCTGCGCAAATCGGTGCGTGATTGCCTGTAACCACTCTGGCGTTAAAAAAGCAGAAACCGGGTCAACGGTTTCTGCTTTTTTTTGCCTGTCGCAAGCTGCAATCAGTCTGAAAGAGTGGTCAGCGGGATAGTCCCGACATTGCCCTTTTTCTCCCGGCGATCCTGAATCCAGTCTTCCACTTGCTGGCCGAATTCCTTGGGAGCCTTGCGCCCGACCTTTCTTGCGATGTCGAGAATGGTCTGTTGGGCGAGGGCTTCTTCCATGCGTTTTTGCGCGGTCATCATGGCGCTGTGGATCGAGCAGGTGTCTTCAATCGCCCATTGCGGCGGGTTGCCTTCAAACAGGGCACAACGCCCGCGGATGTCCCTGCATTCGAAAATATTCTTGCGGCCATCGATGGCTTTGACGATGTCGAGCAAGGTGATTTCGTCCGCCGGTCGGGCGAGGCTGAAACCTCCGCGCACACCTTCGCTGGCTACCACCAGTTTGCCCTTGGCCAGCTTGGTGAAGATCTTTGCCAGATATTCCAGTGGCACGCCTTGCAGTTCAGCGAGGTCGCGCACGCTGGCCTCGCGGGTATCGCCGTTGCTGGTGACCAGAAAGGCCAGGCAATGAATGCCGTATTCGACGCCTGCGCTGTATAGAGACATAACTAAGTCCGACTTGATTTGTCGTAAATATTAACAGGCTGATCAACAGCCGGCAATGCGATAAAGCTGCGGAGATCGGCGGGTTTAGTGACTGGATATGCCTGTTTAATGGCGGTATGCCGTTTTTTTGTTACTCCAAAAGTATCTATATTTTAGATAAATAACATCAATAAAACTGACTTGTTGATAATATGTACGACTAATAGAGTCGGCGCTATTCGATGAGCACCGCGTTGCACCTTTCGAAAAAACCCAGCACCGAGAGGCTTCGACTCGCGGGCAGCGAGTACCACTCACTCTCTATTTCAGTACTTGGCGACGAGCCTGGAGACAACGATGAAACAGCACATTCTGGTAATTGGCGCAGGCTTTGGTGGCATGTGGACGGCGCTGAGCGCCACGCGCCTGGTGGATATCCATGGGCGTGACAATGTCGATGTGACCGTCCTGGCGCCTCAGGCCGAATTGCGTGTACGCCCGCGTTTCTATGAACCGAATGCTCATCAACTGACAGCACCGTTGAGTGAACTGTTCGAAGCAGTCGGCGTTCATTTCATCAAGGGTGCTGCCGAGACCATCGATGTGGCGTCTAAAGCCGTGGGTTACACCGACGCGTCCGGGACAAAGCAAGTCTTCAACTACGACAAGCTGGTGCTGGCCACCGGCAGCGGTCTGGCGCAATCCGACACGCCGGGCGTCACTGAGTACGCGTTTGACGTTGACCAGATCGAAACGGCAGTCCGCCTGGAAACCCATCTGAAAGCGTTGAAAAACCTTCCCGACAGCCTGGCGCGCAACGCCGTCGTGGTGGCGGGCGGTGGCTTTACCGGGATTGAAACGGCAACCGAAATGCCTGGACGCCTTCGCGACATTCTTGGCGAGCACGCCGACATCAAGGTGATCATTGTTGATCGCGGGCAAAAAATCGGTGCCTCGATGGGCGAAGAGATCAGCAAGTCCATTGTCGCAGCCAGCGAAGAGTTGGGTGTTGAATGGCGTTTGGGGGTGTCGGTGCAGTCCGTCGATGCTGACGGCGTGACGCTTTCGGACGGTCAGCACATCGAGGCGAAAACCGTGGTCTGGACCACTGGCGTGCGGGCCAGTTCGTTGACTGAACAGATCCCCGCCGAGCGCGACAAGCAGGGTCGTCTGCATGTGGACGCCAACCTGAAAGTCATCGGCCAGAACGATATTTTCGCCACTGGTGATGTGGCTTACGCTGCCACCGACGACATTGGCAACTACGCGTTGATGACCTGCCAGCATGCGATTTCGCTGGGCCGTCATGCCGGTAATAACGTCGCGGCACAGCTTCTCGGGGTCGATCCGACGCCTTACAGCCAGCCAAAATACGTGACGTGCCTGGACCTCGGTGCCTGGGGCGCGGTGTATACCGAGGGCTGGGATCGTCAGGTGAAACTGGTTAAACAAGAAGGCAAAACCCTGAAGACCCAGATCAACACCCAGTGGATCTACCCGCCAGCGGCTGATCGCGTGAGCGCATTGGCGGCGGCTGACCCGATGATTCCTGTGGTCGCGTAACATCGCCGTGATAAACAAATCCCGCTCGCTGAGCGGGATTTTTTTGTCCATGCACTTTCCAGCCTCGCTGGGCTATTTATGATTTTTAACGGTTACGGCCGGCTCGTTGGCCTGTGTGCATCCCGCGACGCGTGGAGTGTTGCGTAATGAGTGGTGACAGTTGGGCGCAGGCGTTTTTTCTGTGTGCACTAGGCTTCAGATGCTGGCGTGCGATCGATGTCAGTAAGCGTTCAAGGAGCCTCGGATCATGGATGATCTGGTCAAAGAAGTTATTCCGTTGCTGCAGTATCTGATTCCCGGATTCCTGTCAGCGTGGATTTTTTACTCGCTGACCGCGTTCAAACGGCCCGATACGTTTGGGCAGATTGTGCAGGCGCTGATTTTTACGTTTGTGATTCAGGGCGCGGTTTTGGGGATCGGGGCAATTTGTCTGTGGGTGGGTTCGAAAGGATTTTCTGTAGGGAAATGGGATGCTCGGGCGGAGGCATTCTGGGCATTTATTGTTTCAGTATGTCTCGCCGGACTTTTCTGCTATTTGGCTTCAAACGGGAGGCTGCATGCGTTGCTACGCAAGCGAAATCTGACACGTAAAAACTCTCATCCCAACGAGTGGTACAGCGCTTTTGAGAGGCACGATCGCCTTGTCACTTTGCATCTGAGTGATGAGCGGCGATTGTTTGGCTGGCCTTTGGAGTGGCCCTCCGGCCCTACGGAAGGGCAGTTCATCGTGTTGAATCCACGCTGGCTTGGCGATGATGGCCTGGCGCTCCCTTTTGGCGCCGAATTATTGGTGATAGATTCGTCGAAAGTTCAGTGGGTCGAATTCAGTTTCGTCGAGGAGGTTTTATCATGAGTGCAAAAGAACCAAAACCTATTCCACCTCATATTGCGCGCCTCTTTGTCGGCCCGGACGGTAAGCAGCTGGCAAGGACGTTGGTTAAAGGACCCAGTGCGCCTCCACCGCCAAAGCGCTGATTAGCGCCGCCAGTCTCTTAACCCCAGCCCTCAGCCACCGCCCGGCGAATCGCTTCCAGCAACATCGCAAACGCCGGGTTGTCGTTGTTCTCCCGCCAGATCAGATGCAGCTCGCTCTGCACCCCTTCGCCCAGATCGATATCGCGAAATACCACATTCTTGAACACCACACTGGTGGCGCAGCGCGGTACCAGCGCCAGGCCCATGCCGGCGTTGACCAAGGCCAGAATCGTCAACGATGACCCCAGCCACTGCAGATAATCCGGCGCGACCCGTGCTGAGCGCAGCATGCCGGTCAGCAGTTCGTTGAACGGCGGATAAGCCGCGTGGGAGTACATCAGAAATGGCTGCTTATCCAGGTCGCTGACCGACACTTGAGCCGCGCTCGCCAACGGATGAGCACCGGGCACCGCCAGCACAAACGGCTCGCGCACCAGGCATTCAGTGGCGTAGCCCGGCTCCAGTAATGGCGCGCGAGCGATGCCCAGATCAATGCGCCGAGCACGCAGGGCTTCGTGCTGCTGGTAGGTGTTCATTTCCGACAGATCGATCTTCACCTGCGGCTGTTTCAAGCGTGCCTCGGCAATGACCTTGGGCAAAAATTCATACACCGCGCTGCCGACAAAACTGATGTTCACCGAACCGATATCGCCCTCGGCGAACCGTCGCGCGGTCACGGCTGCCTGCTGGGCGCGCTCCAGCAGGTTCTGTGCTTCGATGAAGAAAGCCCGGCCGGCGGCGGTCAGCGCGACGCTGCGGGTGCTGCGCGTGAACAACTCGACGCCGAGGTGATGTTCGAGCAACTGAATCTGTCGGCTCAGTGGCGGCTGCGTCATGTTCAGCCGTTCGGCGGCGCGACGGAAATTGAGTTCGGTGGCGACGGTGGTAAAGCAACGCAGCTGGGTCAGTTCGAACATTGATCTAATCCGGGTATCAATCGAATGCCAAGTTAGATTAGACGGGATCAATGATCGCCGTCCATGATCGATCCATCGCTTTACGCCATCCCTAAAAAAACAAGATCGGGAGTCGCCCTTGAAAACCCTCCAGAGTCCACTGGATGTCACGGTTCTCGCCCGTGCCGCCGCCAAGGTCAAGCGCCACGTGCTGCCGCTGTTCGTGGTGATGTTCATCGTCAACTACATCGATCGGGTCAACATCGGTTTCGTGCGCAGCCACATGGAGACCGATCTGGGCATCGGCGCTGCGGCTTACGGCCTCGGTGCCGGGTTGTTCTTCGTTGGCTACGCGCTGTTCGAAGTGCCGTCCAACATGCTCCTGCAACGTTATGGCGCGCGGGTCTGGCTCACGCGGATCATGTTCACTTGGGGCGCTGCGGCCATGGCCACGGCGTTCGTCCAAGGAGAAACCAGTTTCTACGTGCTGCGTTTTATTCTCGGCGCGGCCGAGGCGGGGTTCTTTCCGGGGATCATTTACTACTTCACCCAATGGCTGCCGGCCTCCGAGCGCGGCAAGACCATGGCGGTATTTCTCAGCGGTTCGGCGATTGCCTCGGTGATCTCCGGTCCGGTGTCCGGTGCGCTGCTGCACATCAGCGGCCTTGGTCTGCACGGCTGGCAATGGATGTTTTTGATTGAGGGCGCGGCTTCAGTGGTGCTCTGCGCATTCGTCTGGTTCTGGCTGCAATCGCATCCGCGTCAGGCCAAGTGGCTGACCGAAGAGGAGCGTGAAGCGCTGGTCAGCGCCATTGCTGAAGAACAGCGTGCCCGTGAAGCGGTGCAAGTGGCCAAGCCGTCGATGTTCAAGCTGTTGGCCGATCGGCAGATCGCGCTGTTCTGCTTCATCTATTTCTCCATTGCCCTGACCATCTACGGCGCAACATTCTGGCTGCCGAGCATGATCAAGAAGATGGGCAACCTCGGCGACTTCCAGGTTGGCCTGCTCAATTCGATTCCGTGGATCATTTCGATTGTCGCGATGTACGGTTTCGCGGCGATGGCCGGCAAGTGGAAATTCCAGCAGGCCTGGGTGGCGCTGACGCTGGTAATCGCCGCCATCGGCATGTTCATGTCGACCACTGGCGGGCCGATCTTCGCCTTCGTCGCCATCTGCTTCGCCGCTATTGGCTTCAAGGCTGCCTCGGCGCTGTTCTGGCCGATTCCGCAAAGCTATCTGGATGCCCGCATCGCCGCTGCGGTGATCGCGCTGATCAACTCCATCGGCAACCTCGGCGGCTTCGTTGCGCCGACCGCGTTCGGCTTCCTTGAACAAAGCACCGGCTCCATCGAGGGCGGCCTGTATGGCTTGGCGGCGACGTCACTGATCGCCGCGGTGGTGATCTTCTTCGCCCGCACGGCGCCGGGCGCCAAAGGCAAAACCCCGGCAAAGCCCCATGACGAAAGCGCCGTTGTTGCGACGGCCAGGCCGGCCGCCAGCCATTGAATTGATTGTTGATCTGTCAGGAGCGTTATCTTGAAAATCACCCGTGTCACCGTGACCCCGATTGCCTTCCGTGATCCGCCGTTGCTCAACGCCAGCGGTATCCACGAACCTTTCGCCCTGCGCTCGATCATCGAGATCGAAAGCGACAACGGCTACATCGGCCTCGGCGAAAGCTATGGCGATGCCCCGGCGCTGGCGATCCAGCAACAGTTGCAGTCACAACTGATCGGCCTCGATCCGTTCAACCTCAACCAGCTGCGCGTGATCGTGCAGGCCACCGTTGCAGCCAACAAACCTGCGAGCATTGCCGGTGCCGAACTGGCGCCCGGTTCCCACGCCAGCAAGGCGGTAAGCAATGCCTATTCGGCGTTCGAAGTGGCCTTTCTCGACTTGCAGGCGCATTACCTGAATGTGCCGTTGGTGGACCTTCTTGGCGGCGCGATTCGCGATGAAGTGCCGTTCAGCGCCTATCTGTTCTTCAAGTACGCGCAGCATGTCGATTCGCCGTACAAGCCGGACAACTGGGGCGAGGCACTCAACGAGCAGCAGATCGTTGCCCAGGCCGCGCGGATGATCGAGGCGTACGGGTTCAAAAGCATCAAGCTCAAGGCCGGCACGTTGCCGCCGGAGCATGAAGTGGCGTGCATCAAAGCGCTGAAAAAAGCCTTCCCTGGCTACCCGCTGCGCATCGATCCGAACGGCAACTGGTCGCTGGAAACCTCGATTCGCATGGCCGAATTGCTCGGCGATGATCTGCAGTATTACGAAGACCCGACCCCGGGTCTCGACGGCATGGCCGAGTTGCACAAACGCACCGGATTGCCGCTGGCAACCAACATGGTGGTTACTGATTTCGACGAGTTCCGCCGCAGCGTCGCGCAGAACAGCGTGCAGATTCTCCTCGCCGACCACCATTACTGGGGCGGCCTGCGCGACACGCAGACGCTGGCGAAGATGTGCGATGTATTCGGCGTGGGGGTGTCGATGCATTCCAATTCACACCTGGGCATCAGCCTGATGGCGATGGCCCATGTCGCGGCGGCCGTGCCGAATCTGGATTACGCCTGCGACACGCATTACCCGTGGCAAGAGCCGGATGAGGAGGTGATCAAGGGCGGCAAGCTACCGATTGTCGATGGCTGCGTGAAGATCACTCGGGCACCGGGGCTTGGCTTGGAGCTGGATCACGATCAGTTGGGCAAGCTGCATGATCAGTACCTGACGTGCGGGATTCGACAGCGCGATGATGTGCGGCAGATGCAGCGTTATAAGCCGGACTGGAAGGCGGTCAAGCCGAGGTTTTGATAGCGTCAGGACTGGCCTCATCGCGGGCAAGCCCGCTCCCACAGGTTATCGTGTCGATTGCAAACTCTGTATTCAACGAAGAACCCTGTGGGAGCGGGCTTGCCCGCGATGAGGTTCTCCAGTCAGAGTGTCTTTACCAGCCAATCCCGAAACGCTTTCAACGACGGCAAATTCTCATTGCGCGGCGGATACACCAGGTAATAGCTGCGCCGACTGGTAATCGGCTCGCCCAGTTGCAGCAACTCACCGCTCGACAACTCATCCTCCACCAGAATCCGCGGTACCAAGCCCACACCAATGTTCGACCGCACTGCCTGAATCAAGTGCGAGGTCATTTCAAAGCTTGGCCCGATGCGCATGCTGCGGTGGGGCAGGCCGTGATGGCTGAACCACTCCGCCCACGCCTGCGCATTGCTGCTGACATTGAGTAGCAGTTGACCGGCGATCTGCTGTTCGGCGTCATCGCGCTCGGCAGCGGACAACTGCACACTGGCGATCACCACCAGTTCTTCGGTGTGCAAGGGCAGGGCGCTCAGCCCCGGCCATTCACCGCCGCCCACACAAATCGCCGCATCGATTTCGCTGGTATCGAAGTCGATCGCTTCGATACGCGAATGCAAGTGCACGGTCATGCCCGGGTGCGCGGTGTAGAAATCCTTGAGCCGCGGCAACAGCCATTTCGAGCCAAACGTCGGCAGCGTCGCCAGGCGCAAACTGTGAATGCCAGAGCCAAACGCCATCGCCTGCAAGGTTGCACTGCGAATCTGCCCCAGTGCCTCCGCCAGTTCGCGCTGATACATGCGCCCGACATCGGTCAGCACCACTTGCCGGCCTTCGCGGCTGAACAAGCGCATGCCGAGCATTTTCTCGAGAATCTGCACCTGACGGCTGACCGCACTTTGCGTCAGCGACAATTCATGGGCGGCGCGGGTGTAGCTTTCGTGGCGCGCAGCGGCCTCGAAGGCCAGCAATAACGACATGGAAGGGGTGAGCGTGCGCGGATTCATTCGTAAAAGTCATGGATAGTGGGTGGATTTTACGGTTGTCCCAATGCCAGGCAACAATGAACATGGGCGGCATTAGATGGCGGAGCCTGACGCAATCATTCGTTGCGTACAACTGTTCACCGCCACACGGCCCGATTTTGACCGAGATGCCCTGACCGATGATTGCCCAGTTGTCCCCCGCCAAAGCCCTGACCAGCGATTACCAACAATTCCTCAACGCCCTGAAGAACAGCGGTTTTCGCGGTGAAATCAGCGCCGATTACGCCAGCCGCGTGGTGCTGGCGACCGACAACTCGATCTATCAGCGCCTGCCGCAAGCGGCGGTGTTTCCGCGAGATGCCGAGGACGTGGCGCGGGTGGCGCGGCTGATTGCCGAGCCGGCCTACCAGCAAGTAGTGATCACTCCTCGCGGCGGCGGCACCGGCACCAACGGCCAATCGCTGACCGATGGCATCGTCGTTGACCTGTCGCGGCACATGAACCGCATCCTTGAAATCAACGTCGAAGAACGCTGGGTGCGCGTGCAGGCCGGGGTGGTCAAGGATCAGCTCAACGCCGCGCTGAAGTCCGCCGGACTGTTTTTCGCCCCAGAGTTGTCGACCTCCAACCGCGCCACCGTTGGCGGCATGATCAACACTGACGCCAGTGGCCAGGGCAGTTGCACCTACGGCAAGACCCGCGACCATGTGCTTGAACTCGAGATGATCCTGCGCGGCGGCGAACGTCTGCACGGTCAGCCGCTGGAAGAGCGCGAGCTGGAAGCACTCTGTGCCCGTGAAGATCGCGTCGGTGAGGTCTATCGTTGTGCGCGGCAGATCATTGATGAGCAGGGCGAGCTGATCACGGAGCGTTTCCCCGATCTCAACCGTTGCCTGACCGGTTATGACCTGGCGCACCTGCGCGAGGCCGACCAGCGGTTCAACCTCAACAGCGTGCTCTGCGGTGCCGAAGGCTCGCTGGGTTTTGTGGTCGAGGCGCGGCTGAATGTGCTGCCGATCCCCAAGCACACAATGCTGGTGAACATCCGCTACGCCGGGTTCATGGACGCACTGCGCGATGCGCGGGCCTTGATGGCGCTCAAGCCGTTGTCGATCGAAACCGTCGACTCGAAAGTCTTGCTGCTGGCGATGCAGGACATCGTCTGGCACGGCGTCGCCGAGTATTTCCCGCAAAGCGCCGAGCGGCCGACGTTGGGGATCAACCTTGTCGAATTCTGTGGCGACGATCCCGAAGAGCTGCAACGCCGGGTCGAGGTGTTCGTCGAGCATTTGAGCAGTGACCGCACGGTCGAGCGTTTGGGCCACACGCTGGCGGTCGGGCACGCGGCGGTGAACAAGGTCTACGGCATGCGCAAACGTGCGGTGGGCTTGCTCGGCAACGTCGCCGGAGAGGCGCGGCCGCAGCCATTTGTCGAAGACACGGCGGTGCCGCCGCAGCATCTGGCCGAGTACATCGCCGAGTTGCGCGATCTGCTCGACAGCCACGGATTGCAGTACGGCATGTTCGGTCATGTCGATGCCGGCGTATTGCACGTGCGGCCGATTCTCGACATGAAAGATCCGCAACAAGCCGCGCTGGTGCGCCCGGTGTCCGATGGCGTTGCGGCGCTGACCCAGCGTTACGGCGGTCTGCTCTGGGGCGAGCACGGCAAAGGTCTGCGTTCGGAATACGCGCCGGCATTTTTCGGTGAACTCTATCCGGCGCTGCAAGCACTGAAAGCCGCGTTCGACCCGTTCAACCAATTCAACCCAGGCAAGATCGCCACCCCAGCCAACACCGATGCGGCGTTGCTGAAGATCGACGAAGTGACCCTGCGCGGTGAACTCGATCGGCAGATCGACGAGAAGGTCTGGCAGGACTACGGCGCGGCGATGCACTGCAACGGCAACGGTGCCTGCTACAACTTCGATCCGGATGATGCGATGTGCCCGTCATGGAAGGCCACCCGCGAGCGTTCGCAGTCGCCGAAGGGGCGCGCGTCATTGATCCGCGAGTGGCTGCGTTTGCAGGGCGAGGCGGGCGTTGATGTGTTGTCTGATGCGATCCGCAAACCGGCGTTTTTCAGCACGCTGTGGCAGCGTTGGCGCAACACGCGTCAGCAGTCCGAAGATTTCTCTCATGAGGTTTACGACGCCATGGCCGGTTGCCTGGCGTGCAAATCCTGCGCGGGGCAGTGCCCGGTGAAGGTCAATGTGCCGGAGTTTCGTTCGCGCTTTCTTGAGCTGTATCACGGCCGTTATCTGCGCCCGGCGCGGGACTATCTGATCGCCTCGCTGGAATACAGCATTCCGTACATGGCGCGGATTCCAGCGTTGTATAACGGTTTGATGGGCGCTTCGATTGTGCGTGGATTGCTGGAACGTGTTGGCGGCATGGTCGATGTGCCGTTGCTCAGCCGCTTCGATTTCCACGCTGCGATGCGACGCTGGCAGGTGCGACCGGCAACGGTTTCGACGTTGTCTGCGTTGACCTCGGCGCAACGTGAGCGCAGCGTGGTGATCGTTCAGGACGCGTTCACGCGTTACTTTGAAGCGCCACTGTTGGCGGATATGGTCGAGCTGATTTCGCGTCTCGGTTATCAGGTGTATCTGGCGCCGTTCAGTGCCAACGGCAAGCCGTTGCATGTGCAGGGCTTCCTTTCGGCGTTCAACCGCGCGGCGTTGCGCAATGCGCGGCAGTTGCGCGAATTGGCCGAGCTCGGTGTGCCGCTGCTGGGGCTCGATCCGGCGATGACGCTGGTGTATCGCCAGGAATACCTGAAAGTCCCCGGTATGCAGCAATGCCCGGAAGTGGCGCTGCTGCAGGAGTGGTTGCTCAAGGTGATGCCGGAGCAGGCGCCTGAGGATAAAACCGCGCTGTTCCGTTTGCTCGCGCACTGCACTGAGAAAACCAACGCCCCGGCCGCGACCCGCCAGTGGGAGCAGGTCTTCGAACGCGCCGGTTTGAAACTGGCCACGCAGGCCACCGGTTGCTGTGGCATGTCCGGCACCTACGGCCATGAAGCGCGCAATCGCGAGACATCAGCGGTGATCTACGAACAGTCCTGGGCGCGTCAGGTCGACGCACCGGCAGAGCAGGGCGAAGCGCTGGCGACCGGTTATTCCTGCCGCAGCCAGGTCAAGCGCCAGTCGGATCAGGCACTGCGCCATCCGTTGCAGGTGCTGCTTGAGGTTCAGCGTCGCTGAGGTCGCCGCCCGTGTCCTTGTCCCAGATCAGGCGCGGATCGAAGCTCATCGCTGCGAGCATGGTGAACACCACGACCAGGCCGAAAAACAGAATGCCCGGTCGTGGCTCGATATCGCCCAGCGCCTGGAACTTCACCAGTGCTGCGACCAGCGCCACCACCAGCACGTCGAGCATCGACCAATAGCCAATCAGCTCGACGAAGCGGTACAGCTTCGAGCGCTCCTTGCGCGCCCAGGCGCTGTCGCGTTGCACGGTCACCAGCAGCAAGGTCAGGGCGACGAACTTGATCCCCGGCACGGCGATGCTGGCGATGAAAATGATCAGCGCGATGTCCCACGCGCCGGCCTCCCAGAACTCCAGCACGCCGCTCATGATCGTGCTGTCGGCGCCGCTGCCGAGCATGGTGGTGTTCATCACCGGCAGCAGATTGGCCGGCACGTAAAACGCCAGCGCAGCGAGCATGTAGGCCCAGGTGCGGGTCAGCGAGTTGGTCTTGCGCCGATGCAGCGGCGCGTCGCAACGCGGGCACTGGTGCGGCTCGTCGCTCATGTCGCAGGCCAGCCCGCAGCTGTGGCACAGACACAGATTGAGTTCGCTGGCAGTCGGTGGTCGCTTCATGGAATGTCCCAGAGGTCGCGGATGTCGCGACCGGCAATTCGGATCATCATCAGACTCAGCGCGGCCAAGGCAAACAGGCCGATGCCGGGCAACACATCAAGCAGCCCGGCCAGTTTGAACACCGCCACCATGGCCCCGAGCAAACACACTTCCAGCATGCTCCACGGACGCAGGGTTTCCAGCCAGCGCATGCACAGTTTGAAGCCCGGTGCACGCTGTCCGCCGAGGGCGAAGCCGAGCACCCAAATCAACAATACGAGCTGAAATGCCGGGGCGATGATGATGGCAATGGCCGCGACCATGGCGATGAAAGTAATCGGCCCCTGGCTCAGCGCCAGCACCGAGTCCCACAGCGTTGCGCTGTTTTTCAGGCCTTTCATGCTGATGCTCATCACCGGGTAGAAATTGGCGAACAGCCACAACACCGCCGCCGTGAACGTCAGCGCCAGACGCTGCTCAACGGTCAGACCATTGAAGCGCTGCAGCACGCCACCGCAGCGCACGCACGAGGTTTTCTGGTGTTTGGAGAGCGTGACTTTCTCGTAAACGCAATCGCAGTGCTCGCAGATGATCAGGTGTTCGGTGTTGACCATGGACAACGCTCGACAGCAGGCCGCAGAGGGCAGGGGGACTTGATCACTATAGAAGCCTGAGGCCGGAGGGCAAATTGCGCGGCGTAATCAGCTTCGGTTTTCTGAGAATCACTATCGATTGAGTTTGGGTTTTTGCTTCTTGGTGTTATAAGGTAACGCAAATTTTCAGGGTGGCCGTTGCTGGCACCCACTGATATCCCTTCGAATGCGAAACGCTTATGACGATTGTGCTTCCCCGTTCTGCCCCGGTGACTGGCCGGCTACTGTCCATCGATGCACTCAGGGGCCTGGTCATCCTGTTCATGCTGCTGGACCACGTGCGCGAAACCTTCCTGCTGCACCGTCAGGTCAGCGATCCGATGGACATCGCCAGCACCGAGCCGGCACTGTTTTTCAGCCGCACTCTGGCGCACTTGTGTGCACCGGTGTTTGTCTTGCTGACCGGGTTGTCGGCATGGCTGTTTGGCGAAAAGTATGCAGGCAAGACTGACGTCAGTGCGTTTCTGTTCAAGCGCGGACTGTTTCTGGTGGTGCTCGAATTCACCCTGGTCAACTTCGCCTGGACCTTCCAGCTGCCACCGAGCGTGATTTATCTGCAAGTGATCTGGGCGATCGGTTTGAGCATGATCGCGCTGTCGCTGCTGGTCTGGTTGCCGCGCTGGCTGTTGCTGGCATTGAGTGTGTTGATCATCGCCGGGCACAACCTGCTCGATGGTCTGCACTTCCCGGTCGAGTCAGCGCTGCATGTGCCGTGGGCGATTTTGCATGATCGTGGCTGGATCGAAGTCAGCGACAGTTTGCGCTTGCGCACGTCTTATCCGTTGCTGCCGTGGATCGGTGTAATCGGTCTGGGTTATGCGTTGGGGCCGTGGTTCGCACGGGGTGTTGAAGCAGGCGCGCGTCAACGGCGCCTGTTGATCGGCGGTGTTACGGGGCTGCTGGGGTTCGTCGCGCTGCGGCTGCTCAACGGTTACGGCGAGAAACCGTGGGCCGTGGGCGACTCGATGCTGCACACCGTGATGAGTTTTTTCAACATCACCAAGTACCCGCCGTCATTGCTGTTTATCGCGTTGACGGTAAGCACTGGGTTGTTGCTGTTGTTGGCGTTTGAGCGCGTGCAGGATCGACGCTGGATTCGCTGGCTGACGGTGTTCGGATCGGCGCCGATGTTTTTCTATCTGCTGCACCTGTATGCGTTGAAGGTGTTGTACCTGATCGGCGCGGCGCTGTTTGGTTTGAATCAGGGCAGCTATTTCGGTTTCTCCTCGGTGACGTCGATCTGGCTCGCCGCAATCATTCTGGCGATTGCACTGTTCCCGGCCGTGCGCTGGTTCTCGGCGTTGAAGGCGCGTCGCCGCGACATCGCTTGGCTGAAATACCTGTAAGCGGCCGATTGTTGCAGCGAACCTTCTCGCGAAAGCGGTGGGTCAGTGGCAATCAAGCTGCCTGACTTACCGCCTTCGCGAGCAGGCTCGCTCCCACATTGGATGGGGTTGAATCAGTTGATTTGGCGTGGCGCACCCCTCCCTGTGGGAGCGAGCTTGCTCGCGAATACGGTGGGTCAGCTACAGACTTGTTGGCTGACACGCCGCAATCGCGAGCAGGCTCACTCCTACAAGGGGTGTCTTGTGTCTGGATTACTTGCGATCCAGCCACACGGTTTGCGCGTTGCAGAATTCGCGTACGCCGAAGTGCGACAGTTCGCGACCGAAACCGCTCTTCTTCACGCCACCAAAGGTCACACGTGGATCGCTGGCGGAGTAGCCGTTGATGAACACGCCGCCGGTTTCCAGTTCGCTGGTCAGTTGCTGGGCCAGTTGCACGTTGGCGGTGTAAATCGTCGCGGTCAGACCGAATTCGCTGTCGTTGGCCAATGCCACGGCATGCGCGCAATCGCGGGCGGTGATGATCGAAGCGACAGGGCCGAACAATTCCTGTTTGAACGAGGTCATGCGGTCGGTGACGTCGGCCAGCACGGTCGGTTCGTAGTAGTTGCCCGGGCCTTCGGACTTGCCGCCGCCGAGCAACAGGGTCGCGCCCTCTTCAAGGGTGTCGCGCACTTGCTGGTCGAGTTCGTCACGCAGGTCGAAACGCGCCATCGGGCCGATGTAAGTATCGGCAGACAAAGGATCGCCAACCTTCAGTTTGCGTGTGGCTTCGACGAATTTGCGGGTGAATTCTTCAACCACGCCTTCCTCGATGATCAGACGCTTGGCCGCGGCGCAAACCTGGCCGGAGTTCTGATAACGGCCGATCACCGCGGCTTGCACGGCTTCGTCGATATCGGCGTCGTTGAGCACGATGAACGGGTCGGAACCGCCCAGTTCCAGCACGCATTTCTTCAGCGCCGCACCGGCCTGAGCGCCAATCGCCATGCCGGCGCGGACGCTGCCGGTCAGGGTCACCGCAGCGATGCGCGGGTCAGAGATCGCAGTGGAGACGCCTTCCGGGGTGACGTTGATCACTTCAAACACGCCATCGGCGAAACCGGCGCGGGTGAAGGCATCGCGCAGCAGGTAAGCGCTGCCCATCACGTTCGGTGCATGCTTGAGCACGTAGGTGTTGCCGGCGATCAGTGCAGGAACGGCGCCACGCAGCACTTGCCAGATCGGGAAGTTCCACGGCATCACAGCGAGGATCGGACCCAGCGGACGGTATTCGATGCGCGCCTTGCCGCCTTCGACCTGAGTCGCTTCGGCGTCGAGCATGGTTGGGCCGTGTTCGGCGTACCACTCGCACAGCTTCGCGCATTTTTCGATTTCGCCACGGGCCTGAGCAATCGGCTTGCCCATTTCCTGAGTGATCATGGTGGCCATGGCTTCAGCGGTTTCACGCAGCGCGCCGGCAAGAGCGGTCAACAGACGCGAGCGATCCTGCAATGGCTTGCGCTTCCATTTGCCGAAACCATAAGCGGCGCGGGTCAGCGCGGCGTCAAGCGCAGCGGCGGATTCAAAGGCGTAATGCCCAATCTGCTCGCCGGTGGTCGGGTTGATCGAGATAGCGTGGGTCTGGCTGGAAATCTGGCTCATGGCGTTGTCCTGCATGTTCGTCGGATGAGCCTAGAGTAGGGTGGTGTTTGTTTTCTGGAAACTGAATAATAAAGATCGTTTCTTTCACGATTGGAGAATGACTGTGGACCTGGTGCAGCTGGAAATCTTCAAAGCCGTTGCCGAACACGGCAGCATCAGCGCCGCCGCCGCGCAGATCCATCGCGTACCGTCGAACCTGACCACGCGGATCAAGCAACTGGAGCAGGATCTCGGCGTTGATCTGTTTATTCGCGAGAAAAGCCGTTTGCGTTTGTCGCCGGCCGGGTGGAGTTTTCTTGAGTACGCGCGACGGATTCTCGATCTGGTGCAGGAGGCTCGGGCGACCGTGGCAGGTGAAGAACCGCAGGGCGCGTTCCCGTTGGGTTCGCTGGAAAGTACGGCGGCGGTACGCATCCCCGAATTGCTCGCGGCCTACAACCAGTTGCATCCGAAAGTCGATCTCGATCTGTCCACCGGACCCTCGGGGACGATGATCGACGGCGTACTTTCCGGGCGGCTCGCGGCGGCGTTTGTCGACGGCCCGGTGCTGCACCCGACGCTGGAAGGCGTGCCGGCCTTCGAAGAGGAAATGGTCATCATCGCGCCGCTCAATCACGCCCCGGTAAAGCGTGCAGCGGATGTGAATGGCGAGAATATTTACGCCTTCCGCTCCAACTGCTCCTACCGTCATCACTTCGAAAAATGGTTCAGCACCGACGCCGCTGTGCCCGGAAAAATCTTCGAAATGGAGTCCTATCACGGCATGCTCGCCTGCGTCAGCGCCGGTGCCGGTCTGGCGCTGATGCCACGCAAGATGTTGCAAAGCATGCCTGGCAGCGCGACCGTCAGTGTCTGGCCGCTGGCAAAGGATTTTCGCTATCTGACCACGTGGCTGGTGTGGCGACGGGGCACGGTGTCGCGCAGTTTGAGCATGTTTGTCCGTTTGCTTGAAGAACGCGGGGTGGTACGCGCAGAAGAGTAATTGACACCTTGTGTCATGGCTGTATCTTTATCGGCGTTTCGCAATATAAAAAACTATACAGCGCGGCCATGAGGACAAGGAAATGACCACAGCATTAAGCGGTAAAGAAGCGGTCGGCGAACGTTTTGTGCTGGAAACGATGCGCCACGCCCAACAACTCACCTGGAAAGCCGTCGACGCCATTGCCGAGGTGATCAAACCCGGCATGCTTGAATCCGAAGCGACGGCGCGAGGCAAGGAAATCCTCGCCGAATTGGGCATGGACCGGATCTGGCATCCGCTGCTGATTCGCTTCGGTGCCAACACGCTGAAGACCTTCAAACAGCGCTCCGACGGCGATCCGGTGCTCGGTGAGGACGACATTTTCTTCATCGACATGGGCGTGGTCTGGCAAGGCCACGAAGGCGATGCGGGTGCGACCTACACCACCGGTTCCGACTCGCAAATGATTGCCTGCGCGGCGGCTGCCAAGGAATTGTTCGACCGGGTCGAAGCGTTCTGGCGCAAGGGTGTTTCCGGCGTTGAGCTTTACCGCTATGCGACTGAACAGGCAGAAGCGATGGGTTGGGTACTGAACCTGAACATTAAAGGGCACCGGGTCAGCGATTTCCCCCATGCGATTCACCGTGGCGGCGATCTGGGCGATTTCGAGCAGGCGCCGAACGCCGGCGTTTGGATTCTGGAAATCCAGATCGCCCATCCGACGCGGCCGTTCGGCGCTTTTTACGAAGACTTGCTCATTTAGGAAAGCCTCATGACTACACCTGATGTTTTGCTTTTTTCCTACGGCACTTTGCAGGATCGCGCCGTGCAACTCTCCAACTTCGGCCGCGAGCTGCAAGGGCGCCCGGACAGTCTGCCGGGCTATAAGCAGGCAATGGTCGAGATCACCGATCCTGCGGTGCTCGCCACCAGCGGCAAGACCCACCATCCGATCGTGCAGGAAAGTAGCAATGCGGCCGATGAGATTGCCGGCACGGTTTTCCAGATCACCGCGCAGGAGCTGGCGGCAGCGGATGAATACGAAGTGGCGGACTACAAACGCGTCAGCGTGCTGCTAAAGTCTGGAGTCGATGCATGGGTTTACGTGCAGGCGTGACAACAGAGCGCAGCGCTGTAGTTGTTTTTATATAGCGCCAACTTCGATGATGCAGGCCGTTTCCTAACTCCAAAGTCAAAAAACAGGACATCCATCATGAAAGTCAGCGCACGCAACGTATTCAAAGGCAAAGTCAGCAATGTTCAGGCCGGCGCCGTCAACGCCGAAGTGGTACTGACCCTGGCTGGCGGTGAGCAGTTGGTTGCCGTCGTGACCATGGAAAGCATCAAGAACCTTGGCATCGCCGTCGGCAAGGAAGCCGTTGCGCTGATCAAGGCGCCGTGGGTGATGCTGATGACTGAATCCAGCGACATTCGCCTGTCGGCGCGCAATTGCCTGGAAGGCAAAGTGCTGAGCGTGACGGACGGTGCGGTCAACGCTGAGGTGGTGATAGAGTTGGCTGGCGGTTCAAAGGTCTACTCGATCGTGACCCGCGATGCCGTTGCCGAACTGGGCCTGGCCAAAGGCGTCAGCGCGACGGCAGTGATCAAGGCTTCGCACATCATTCTGGGTGTTCCGGCCTGATAGTTTTTTCAGGCAAATAAAAAACCGCTGATTCCGGGATCAGCGGTTTTTTGCGTTATGGCGTGCCGTTTCGGCCGTACAGGCGATAGCCCTCGCGTTGGTTCAGGCGTTCGTAATAGGCGCTGACGGCGGGCAAGTGCAGATGCTTGAGCGGTGTTTCGAACCAGCGGTTCACGGACAGGCCGATTGGAATATCCGCCAGTGAAAACTCGTTGCCGCTGACGTAAGCGCCAGTCGATTCCAGTTGTCGATCGAGAATCTCCATGTTCTTCGACCATTGCTCGATCCCGACCGCCAGCGCAGTGCCGTCCTGATAATCAGGTGACTTGCGCACCAGCGACATCAGCGGATACGACCACGAGCGATTCAGTTCCGAAGCCTGCCAGTCAATCCACTGATCGACCCGCGCCCGGGCCATCGGCTCAGTCGGATAAAGCTGCGCGCCGCCGTAGCGCGAGGCCAGATAACGAATGATCGTATTCGATTCCCACAACGTGAAATCGCCGTCCTGAATTACCGGCACCATGGCGCATGGATTCAGCTTCAAAAAATCCGGTGTATTCGTGGAGTGGAACCCTGATCCCCAATCTTCGCGCTCGAACGGGATCTCCAGCTCAGCGCAAGTCCAGAGCACTTTACGCACGTTGATTGATGAGGCCTTACCGAGTATTCGCAACATTGGATGTCCCTTTCCCTCGAGTCGTAAGACCTCAAGAAATAACACATCACCCTTCAGCAGGCCCACTGTCGTTCAGTTAAAACGTCGGCGTGAAGAAAGTTAATCGGTGGCGAGGGAGCCTGCTCCCGCTGGGGCGCGTGGCGGCCCCACTCGTTATCTCATGAGTGCAGGGCCTGCTGTGCAGTCCAGCGGGAGCAAGCTCCCTCGCCACAGAAAGGTGTCAACTCACAGACTGCTCGCCAGTTTCCCGCCCATCATCCGTCGACGGTAGGAGGTATCCCGATTGGCCAGCCAGAAGTACAGCGGCGACGTCACCAGCAAGCCCACCAGCCACGACAGGTCAGCGCCGTTGATGTGTGCCGACACCGGGCCGACGTACAGCGGCGTGTTCATGAACGGGATCTGCACGGTGATGCCGATCGCGTAGGCCAGCAACGCTTGCGGGTTGTAGCGCCCGTAGATGCCGCCGTCGACCTGGAAGATCGACTGGATGTCGTACTTGCCTTTGTGGATCGCGTAGAAGTCGATCAGGTTGATCGCGGTCCACGGCACCAGCACCACCAACAGCACCAGCACCATGTCGACGAAGTGACCGATGAAGTCCTTTGAGGCGCCGACGGCGGCGAAGCAGCAGGCCAGCAGCACGATGATCGAGATCACCGCGCGGCTCTTGGCGGTCGGGATCCAGCGGTAGGCGAAGGTCTGCACCAGAGTGATCAGCGACAGCACCGCGCCGTAGAGGTTGAGGGCGTTGTGGCTGATCACGCTGAGCAGGAACAGCACCAGCATCAGCGGGCCGATCGAGCCGGTGGCGAGTTTGACCGCGTCCATGGTGTCCATGCCCACCGGTGTCGCCAGCACTGCGACGGCACCGAAGATGAACGCCAGACTCGAGCCCAGCGCCGAACCCAGATAGGTCGTCCAGAACGTCGACGAGACTTTGACGTCGGCCGGCAAGTAACGCGAATAGTCGGAGACGTACGGTGCGAACGCGATCTGCCACAACGCCGCCAGCGATACGGTGGCCAGCCAGCCGGAGAGGTTGAAGCTGCCACGGGTGAGGAAGTCATCGGTTTGAATATGGGTGAAGATGTAGCCGAAGCCGACGACGATGCCGATCCCCAGCACCCAAGTGCCGATGCGGTTAAGCACGTGGATGAAACGGTAGCCGATGATGCCGATGATCCCCGAACCGAGCGCGCCGATAACAATGCCGACCGGCACTGGAACGCTATCGACCACGCCATGCAGCGATTTGCCGGCGAGGACGATGTTGGAAGCGAAGAAACCGATGTACATGACGCCGGCGATCAGCACCACCAGCAGCGCACCGAGGGAGCCGAACTGGGCGCGGCTCTGGATCATCTGCGGGATGCCCATCTGCGGGCCTTGCGCCGAGTGCAGCGCCATCAGCACGCCGCCAACCAGATGGCCGACGAGAATCGCGACGATGCCCCAGACCAGATTCAAGTGAAACAACTGCACGCCCAGCGCACCGGTGACGATGGGCAACGGCGCGATGTTGCCGCCGAACCACAGCGTGAACAGATCCCTGACCTTTCCGTGGCGATCTTCGGGGGGCACGTATCCTATCGTGTGTTTTTCAATCAGCGGAGCGGAGGATGCTGCAGGGGTAGCCATGACGAACTCCAAGGCAAGGATGAGTACGTGGACGTACTTCGGCAAGCGCCGGCACGGGCGGCGCATTTCTTGTTGAAGTGATCATGTGCAAAGCGTCGGGATAGATAAATTAGTAAGTTTGTTGCTACAGACGTTAAAAAAAATATGCTCTGGGTTACGCGCCGCTCCGGTATGTTCAGGCTTCTCTCTTATCTGAATTCATACCGCTTTCTGTAGGCGCTGCCAAAGGCTGCGATCCTTTGATTTTCTGGAGATTCCCATGGCCGCCTACAACCTGCGCCAGCTCAAATACTTCGTCACCACCGCCGATTGCGGCAGCGTCGCCGAAGCGTCGCGCAAGCTCTATATCGCGCAGCCATCGGTCTCCACCGCGATCAAGCACCTGGAAGAAAGCTTCGGCGTGCAGCTGTTCATCCGCCACCACGCCCAGGGCGTTTCCCTGACACCCAGCGGCTCACGTTTCTATCGCAAGGCGCTGGAGTTGTTGCGCGTTGCCCACGAATTCGAACAGAACGCTTTGGCCGACAACGACGTGGTCTCCGGGCAGATCGATATCGGCTGTTTCGAAACCGTCGCGCCGCTGTACCTGCCGCGCCTGATCGCCGGTTTCAAGGCGCGTTGGCCCGGTGTGGAAATCCGTATTCGCGACGGCGAGCAGCAAGAGCTGGTGCAGGCCCTGACCGCCGGCAGCATCGACGTGGCGATGATGTTCGAACACGATCTCGACAGCACCATCGAAACCACGCCGCTGATGCCGCCGCAGCAGCCATACGCCTTGCTCCCGGCCAACCATCGCTTCGCGCAACAGGCGAAGGTCTCGCTGCATGATCTGGTGCTGGAACCGATGATCCTGCTCGACGTGGTGCCGAGTCGAACCTACTTCGTGAGCATCTTCGAGGAGCGCGGACTGACGCCGAATATCGTCTTCAGCTCACCGTCGATCGAGATGGTGCGCGGCATGGTCGGCAATGGTTTCGGCTTTTCGATTCTGGTGACCAAGCCGTTCAGCGACTACACCTACGACGGCCAGCAAGTCGTGTGCGTGCCACTGGCGGAGAGCGTCACCGGATCGGGATTGTCGGCGGCGTGGCTGCGGCGCGTGCAACTGACCAAACCGGTGCAGTTGTTCGTCGATCATTGCCGAGAGGAGTTGGCCCGACTGTACGCTTGAGTACAGTCGGACCGGGCTTCAAACGCGGATAAACGCCAGCACACGCTGGAGCATGTCATCGCAAGCCTTCAGTTGATCGAGGCTGACAAACTCGTCGGGTTTGTGGCCCTGATCCATGCTGCCGGGCCCGCAGACCACGGTGGCAATGCCCACCGCATCAAACAGACCGCCTTCAGTGCCGAACGCCACCGTGCCAAAATCTGTTGAACCGCAGAACGCCGCAATCAACTCGGCGGCCTGGCTCTGCGCATCGGTGACCAGCCCCGGATACGCCGACAATGCGCTGAAGCGGATGTCACTTTGCGCACTGACCGCACGCATGCGCGGCAGCACTTCGCGCTCGGCGTAGGCTTGCAGTGCTTGCGCGACCAGCGCCGGATCCTGCGAGGGCAGGGCGCGGATTTCGAAGTCGAAACGGCAATCGGCCGGGACGATGTTCAGCGCTTTACCGCCGCTGATCAGCCCGGTTTGCACGGTGCTGTAGGGCGGATCAAAACGTTTGTCGTGATGCTCCGGCGCTTTCAGTTGCTGACCGAGGCGCCCCAGCTCGCCGATCAGTTCGGCGGCGTATTCGATGGCGTTGACGCCGAGCGGGGCATACGCCGAATGGCACGGATGGCCATGCACGTCGCAGCGCATTGCCAGTTTGCCCTTGTGGCCGAGTACCGGTTTCAGTTCGGTCGGTTCGCCGATGATGCACAGCAGTGGTTTGACCGGACGCTGCTCCAGCACCTTGAGCAACGAACGCACACCGAGGCAGCCGACTTCTTCGTCATACGACAACGCGATGTGCACCGGGATGCGTAAGGACGCCTGCGACAGGGCCGGCACCAGGGCGAGCACGCAGGCGATGTAGCCCTTCATGTCCGCCGTGCCACGCCCGAACAGTTTGCCGTCGCGCTCGGTCAGTTGAAACGGCGGCATTGTCCACGGCTGGCCATCGACCGGCACCACATCGGTGTGCCCGGACAGCACGATGCCCGGTTGATCCACCGGGCCGATCGTGGCGAACAGGTTGGCTTTGCTGCGCTCGTCGTTGTAGATCAGCGCGCAGGGCACGTCGAAACCTTCGAGGTAATCACGCACGAATTCGATCAGCTGCAAGTTGGATTCACGGCTGGTGGTGTCAAACCCCACCAGCGCCCTGAGCAACTCGACGCTGTTCATCGATCATCACCGGCGACGCCATAACCCGGCGCTTTGGCGGGGTCGAGGGCGCGGTCGATGTAGTCCTGAAGCTGCGGCTGATAGGCATCCCAGAGCTTTTGCAACTGGCCGATCGGGTCTTCATCGGCCCAATCCACGCGCAAATTCACGATCGGCCAGGTCTGTTCACCGACCACGACAACAGCAGCCGAATGCACCGGGCCGGCTTCACCACCGAGCGCTTGCGCGGCGTGCAGGGCTTTGAGCAGACGATCGGCGAGTTGCCCTTCGCCATCCTCAAAGGCACTGACCATGGCTTCGATCACTGAGCGCCCGGCGAGCATGTTGCCGGCGGCAACGCATTGTTCGCCGGAGACCGCGTTGTGCACGCCGAGGGTTTGCGCACCGCTGAAGTGCGCGGTCTGGCCGAGGTGGTTGATCGCGGTGATCTGGCGGTACTGGCTGTAGCCGTTGCGGGTGAGAACTTTGTCCAGCGCATCGTCCGGGGCCAGGCCTTGCTCCATCAACGCAAGGACCTCCGGGCCGAGGGACGGCAGGGTGATGTTCTGGCTCGACACGGCGCCAACGCCCGGCAGCAGCCATGGGCAGCGGGCGCCGACGGCGATGCTGGAGGAACTGATGGCGACACCGAACTGGCCGGTTTCGGCGCAGCGGGCTGCGATTGAAAAGGTCATCTAATGAACTCCTTGTGTGTCTGGGCTGGCCTCATCGCGAGCAGGCTCACTCCTACAGGTGAAGCATTGCAAATGTAGGAGTGAGCCTGCTCGCGATGGCCACAACTCGGTGTGATGTCTTACTCGGGAATCACCGCAATCACATCAATTTCCATCAACCACTGCGGCTGCCCCAGCGCCGACACCACCAGCCCGGTGGAGATCGGGAACACACCTTTGAGCCACTTGCCCACTTCGCCATACACCGCCTCGCGATAACGCGGGTCGATCAGGTAGGTGGTGGTCTTGACGATGTGGCTCATGTCGCTGCCGGCTTCTTCTAGCAGTTGCTTGACGTTGCGCATCGCTTGTTCGGCTTGCGCACGCGGATCACCCAGACCGACCAGATTGCCGTCGAAATCAGTACCGACCTGACCACGGACATACACCGTGTTACCGGCACGCACGGCCTGGCACAGATCATTGTCCAGGGTCTGGTTCGGGTAGGTGTCTTTGGTGTTGAACATACGAATGCGCGTGTGGGTTGGCTTGCTCATGTGCAGCTCCAGAGTCAGGGTTGCCCGGCGCAATCGGCGCCGGAGCGAAAAGGACATCAAGCGTCGACGGTGTCGGCAACTTTGTTGTGTGTCGGCGCGTGCAGCTCGGCTTCACGCTGCTCGGCATCGCGGTAGTCCAGATACTTGCGCTGGGTGGCGATGTGATCGGCGACGTGCTTGGCGTCGTGCCACACGCCCCAGATGAACGACGAACCCCGGCGCGACTGCCACGGCAAACCAAGGAAATACACACCCGGCTCGCTCGACACACCGCGTTGGTGCACAGGCTTGCCCTTGTCATCGAACGCGGCGACTTGCAGCCAGGAGTAATCCACGGCAAACCCGGTGGCCCAGATGATCGAGGTGATGCCAGCCTCGGTCAGATTCAAATCGGCCAGTGGGTTTTTCACGCACTCAGGCTCTGGATACGTTTCGCGGGCCTCCGGTTCTTCCGGCAGGGCGAGGCCGTTGCGCTCGATGTAGGCGTCGGCGGCATCGAGCAGCGCCAGATAGTTTTCGTCACCGCGATTGAGGTTGCCGACCAGATCCTGCTTGAAGGTCACCACGCCGTTATTGAACGACTCGGTGACACCGACCAGGGTCATGCCGCGATGGGCCAGACCCCGGAAGTCGATAGTGCGCCCGCCATGGGCGCCACTGACCGCGATGGTCACGTGCTCACGCCCCGGTTTCATCGCCGCCTGGTCCCACTCGCCGAGCACGCCCAGCCACCAGCAGAAATCACGGTTGCGGTAAGCGCGAGGCGGGCGGTCGTGAGCGCCGACCGACAGGTAAACGCGCTTGCCGGAGCGTTGCAGTTCATCGGCGATCTGTACGCCCGACGAGCCTGCACCGACCACCAGCACCGCGCCTTCCGGCAGTTGCTGCGGGTTGCGATAGTCAGCGGAGTGGATCTGCAGCAGGCGTTCGTCTTGCGGGGCAATGGCCGGGATCACCGGTTTCTGGAACGGGCCGGTGGCGGCGACTACGCGACTGGCTTCGATCACGCCTTCAGAAGTCTGGACGGTGAAACCCGGACGCCCGACATTGCGCACCACGCTTTTGACCTCGACACCGGTACGAATCGGCGCGTTGAATTTCTTCGCATAGGCTTCGAAGTAGTCGGCCACGCGTTCTTTCGGGGCGAAGCCGTCAGGGTCGATGTCATCGAATTCCAGCCCCGGAAAGCGGTCGTGCCATGCCGGACCGTTGGCGACCAGGGAGTCCCAACGCCCGGTGCGCCAGCGTTCGGCGATACGGTCGCGCTCCAGTACGATGTGCGGCACCCCGAGTTTGCTCAGGTGCTCGCTCATCGCCACGCCCGCTTGGCCGGCACCGACGATCAGCGTGTCTGTTGTTATTATTTCAGTGGTCATCTCTACATCCTTCCTAGCAAGGCAGTTGGATTCGGGCGCTGTCAGGCTTGTCCGTTTTGCTTGAGCTCAGACTAGGGAGAGGGGGGGTGTCGGTAAAATATTATTAAGCTGGGATATGAAGATAAAATTCTGATGCAGATGGGTTGAAGCCTTTGAATACGGGGCTTCAGGCCTCTTGGAAGGGAAGGAATGACATCACACGAGCCAGATACTTTCCACCGTCAGGCAACAAAGCCAGGACGACTTTGATCGCGGCGATTTTCGCTGCAGAACATCATCGAGACGCGCGTGATGACTCAGCGGCCTTTTTGAATGCGCCGTGTTGTGCTACAGCGCCTAGGTCTTTCGCGTCTCGATTTGCCCGGACAAGTGGCCGGTCAGCAAGGTTTTCGCAGTCATCGGCTGAGCCGGCAAATGTTCGCTGAGATCCCAGATCTCAAGCATTTTCGCGTACTCGAAGGCATGGCGCGGATCCGCTTGCACCCACTGTTGAAATGCCAGTCGCTCGTCGGCTCGGCAATTGTCGTCGTGCAGCCGCATGCACCAATGAGCGGCCTGGTCGAGGACGGTTGCGTCCGTTTCCTCGGGTCGGGTCGTATACATAGAGCGCTACCTGTTGGGTCGATTCAGCCACTCTACGAAGCGGTTTGATAAAAAAACGTCAAAAAAACACGTGATGAACGTTTTTTCATCGACGGGCACGCTTTGTCGCTGTAGCAACTGAATCGATAGCTGACTGCGAGCTAATTGCCATCGGCAACTTTGCGCTCGATCTCGTCAATCTTGCGCTGCAGTGTTTCGGCATCCTGCTCTTTGGTTCGGTTCGTGGTGGGGGTGATCACCTCGTCCACGGCTTTGGTATCTGTATCCGTGTCCGCCAGATCGCGTTGCACCACATTGACCGGTTTTCCCGAAGTGTCGACGGCCGGTGTTGCGGGGCGGGTGTCGTCAGTGTTGTTCATTTTTCTCAACCTCCAGTGACCTGTACGTTGGATACGGTGGTCGGGCGGGAGTTCGAGATATTTTCACTGAGCAGCGATCATCCCTCTCCGTGGGCCGCCGCTGCCAGTTGCCCGGTATCGACCCGGACAAATACCGAATCGCCAATCGCAGTGAGCACCTCGCCGGCATAGACCCCGCAGATCACCCGGCTCTTGCGCCCGACTGCGCCTTCGACCTTCGCCCGCAGCGTCAGTGTCACGCCCATGGGGGTGGGTTTGATGAACTTGATACCGAGGTTGCCGGTGACGCAGTCGATGCGCGGCAGGCTGCCGGCTTCGCGTTGTTCGTTGCGGTAGTGATAGGCCATGGCGGTCCAGTTGGAGTGGCAGTCGACCAGCATCGCGATCAGGCCGCCGTAGACCAGTTGCGGCCAGCCACAGTATTGGGCGTCGGGCAAATGTTCGGCGACAACATGCACGCCATCTGCATGCCAGTGACTCTTGATGTGCAAACCCTGCGGATTGCTGCCGCCGCAGCCGTAGCAAACGCCTTCCGGCGCGGCGATGTCTTGCAGGGAGGTTTCGGGGCTGGACATGCGATGGGTCATCCTGGAGTGGTAAGCCCGTTCAGGCGTATGCGGTTGCGCCCACCGCGTTTGGACTCATAGAGCGCGGCGTCGCCTTGTTCGATCAGCGCTGTGAGGCTGGCCGGCGGTGTGTCGAACAGGCTGGCGCCGATGCTCAGTGTCACGGCGACGGGCGTGGGGAAAGTCTGTGAGGCGGTCGCGAGAAACTGCTCGCGCAGGGCGTTGCCCAGTTCGACGATGCGCTCAGTGGAGACGTTGCTCAGCAACATGATGAACTCGTCGCCACCCAGGCGCGCGGTCAAGGCATTGCGCGGCAGCAGCGAACGAACGATCTCGCTCAGGGCAATGAGCAATCGATCGCCGGCGGAATGGCCATAGAGGTCGTTGACCAGTTTGAAGTTGTCGATATCGATCAACAACAGAGCGCCGCGGCGTTCTGGCGAAACGTCGGCGAGCAGGCGTGGGGCGCGTTTTTCGAGGGCGCGGCGGTTGTACAGGGCGGTCAGCGGATCCCGCTCGGCGAGGCGGGCGATTTGCTTTTCCCGGCGGTAGCGTTCGGTGCCGGTCATTGACAGTGCAATCAACATGATTGCCATCGCGCCCTCAACCAGAGAAATCTGGATGATTTCGCCCCTGAACGCGGCAAGATCGATCAGCGTGCCGGGAATCACCACGGTCGCCGCCTTGGCGACGTAGAACATGCCGTGGATCAGCAGCACATAACGCAACTGCACCGCGCCGACGCTCAACGACTTGCCGTGCGGACGCAGCAGAAAGCTGCCTTTGAGCGTCGCCGCCGCGACCAGCAGCGAGTTGGCCACCAGCATGACCTTCGACCACTGCGGTCCGTCCGGCAGCAGCAACAGCCCCAGCCAAAGCACGAAAATCAGGAACCAGGCACGCGACAACCGCGTCTGGGTGAAACGTGCGACACCGAGCAGGAACAGAAAATGTGCGGTGACCAGCAGGCCGTTGGCGAACCAGATTCCGATCAGCAGAAAGCCGTTGCTGCGCAGCAGGGCGAGGGTGGAACCCACGGTGATCGTGGCGAACCCGGCGCTCCAGAACAGCAGCGAAGGTTCACGAATGCTGCGCCACTCGACCGCCAGGTACAGCGCGGCAGCGGCCGCGAGCGCGATCGAAAGGGTCAACATCGTAGGCGGGTCGAGCGGCATTTCTTCTGGGGCCTGTCTGTGGGGCGGCAAGACTGGCGATTGTAAGCGTTTGGGGCGGTTTTGGCAGGAGGCTGGCGCGAGCGGCAGCGGCCGTCGCGCCGAACGGTTACCGACTGGCGTCGAGCACCAAGCGGCGGCGCGCCTTGCCGCGGTGCAAATGCTCGACTGACTCGTTGACCTGGCGCGTGAGCAACATCTCGACCGCCGGCAGAGTCTGGTGCCGGACGCAGAATTCAAGCAGCGGCGCCATGGTGGCAAGCATTGCTGTCCAGTCGAGCTTGGCGTTGGCGAGTCAAATCGAACGTTGCGCCTGCGCGAGCCAGGTATCGACCACTCGACGATCCAGCTCCTCCCAGTACGCCATGCCCAATACCCGCGTGGTATTGAGGCCGCGCAAGTAACCGCGCAGTTGATTGGCGGTGTCCTGGATCAACTGCGGATCGGAGATGTTTTTGTCCAGCAAGACGGTTTCATACTGGACGAGGTATTCGGCCACTCGCTCGCGAAAATCGGGCAGAACGGCGTCGCGGATCAGGTCAAACGTTCTCAAAGCGGGATCCTCATTGATCTTTTTCTACTTGTAGTGAGTGTGTAGCAGTCTGCTCGGCGCGCAACTATTGCTAGAAGTAATAGTGACCATCACTAAACGCAAGTTCTGCTTTGTCGGCAATCAGCGGAAAATCGGCGCCATCGAACACGCAGCTCAAGGAATTTGCGCGATGAAGACTTTGACCCGACTGGCTCTGGTCGCCCTGTTGATGGGCGGCGCGATTGCCACTGCACCGGCCTACGCGGGCAACGCCGGGTCTTGTCATCTTCAGGCCATCGCCGGCAGCAGCGCGGCGTTGCAGCATTCGCAGACCGTGGGTGTGCTGTTCAGCGAGAATACTCTGGAAAACCTGCAATACCTTGAGCGCTACCACGACATGGCGCTGAACGGCGCAAAAGATGCGCTCGATACACGGATTCGCCAGGCGTTCGTTGCCAGCTCCGATCCGGAACTGGCCATCGACTGGTTGATGAGTTCGTTGCAGCAACAGTTTCTGTCGGTGACCGTCTACGACAATCTCGATGCGCTGATTCAGGCGCATCCGGACATCGTGGTCAAGCTCGACACCTTCAATCGCTTGCTGACGCAACGCAACAGCCTGGTCGAAGCGCGGTTCAGCGCACGCTTCTACGACGCCGACTTGCAATACATCGGCAAGGCCGAAGGCGCTGTCGAGAAACAATTGCCTTCGGCCTGGGTGCATGACCAGGCAGCGCCGCAAATCGCCGCGCAGATCGACAGACAGCGAGACCTGCAACTCAGCGCATTGAAGCAATTCGATGTGTCGCTCAGGGCCTTGGTGGCGTCGAGCTGAACACTTAAAACATAAATGGCAACGGCGGCTCCGTGAGGCTGAACCGTTGTCGGTAGAACCGAACCTTTATTTTCAGGATTACACCGATGCGTCCTTTTGTGCCTGCCATGGCTTTTGCTTCCTTGTTGCTCGCCGGTTGCGCCTCTGCGCCGAACAACCCGACCCTGACCTTGCAGACCAGCAAGACCCCCGCGCAATACGCCGATTGCGTTGTGCCGAAACTGCAGGGCAGTGCGCTGAACCCGACGGTTTCGCAGACCCAGCGCAGCTACCGGATCGTGGTGCCGAGCAAGATTTCGGCGGACAACATACTGGAAGCCTACAAGGCTGGCACGGGCGGCAAGGTGTTCCTCTACGAGCGCCACTTGCTGGCCTCGAACTACCTGCCTTCGAGTTTTGAACGCGCCGCGCAGGACTGCATCTGATTTCCTCCCGTACACGTATGTAACAGAGCTCCTTTGGTTGGCCGCAACCAACCAATTTTTTGCCCCGCGCCTTCATTCGGTCGCGGGGTTTTTTTTGCAATTTTTTCGCTGAGAACAGGCAAGACCCATTGCAGGAACGGGCTGCTGTAATATGCCTCACCTCATTTATCACGAGCACTGAAAATGGATTCTCACTCGATTCTGACCTTCACCCTGGTTGCCGCGATCCTGACCATGCGCCGGCAGACGGCATAAACGCAGGGCCCTGGATCAAGCCCACTTGAACTGCGCCGGGAATCTTGCAACAAAGCAGGTTCCCGACTCGGCATGGGATGTCACCTGCAACGTGCCGTTGTGTGCGGCGGTAATCTGCGCGGCGATGTACAGGCCCAGCCCAAGACCTTCACCGCGCTGACCGGCTTCGGATCGGGAGAACGGTTCGAACAGCATTGGCATCAATGGCGCCGGAATCGGCGTGCCCTGATTGCTCACCGAGATGACGATTTCATCGCCCTCGGCACACGCCTTGAGGATGATCGGCGCGCTGGTCGAGCCGTGAGTGACCGCGTTGCCGAGCAGGTTGGAGAGCAACTGGCTGATGCGCAGGGCATCGCAATAGACCCCCGCCGGTACGTTCAATTCATGAATGAAGGTCGCGCGCGGGTGCGAAGCCTGGACCTCTTCCAGGGTCAGCAGCAATGTCCGTTGCAAGTCATCCACCAGTTTGCGCTGGACCGGAATCCCGCCACCCAGACGGCCACGGGCAAAGTCGAGGATGTTCTCGATCAGCACGCCCATGCGCATCGAGCTGTTGCGGATGGCCGACAACAGATTGAGTGAGCGCTTGTCTTCGGTTTTGGTTTGCAGCAGGTCGGCGCTCATGCGAATCGCGCTCAGCGGTGTGCGCAGGTCATGCCCGAGTACCGCGATGAATTGCTCGCGCAGCCGCCCGAGCTCATTGGCGCTGGCCAACTCGACTTTGGTGGCCTCCAGATGGCTTTGCGTGTCCAGGCTCATGGCGATCAACTGGGCGAACAGCGTGAGGGTCTTGGCGATCGCCGGTTCATCAAGGCTCGCCGGCACGGAATCGATGGCGCAGAGCGTGCCGAAAAAATCGCCATTGGCTTTGATGATCGGGATGGAAATGTAGCTTTCCAGGCCGTAGGTCTTTGGCGTGTGATGGCGGGAAAAGATCGGGTGCGTACTGGCGTGGCCGAAAATCACCGGTTGCTGGTGTTGGCGGATTTCGTGACAGATGGTCGATTCAAGCACCAGTTCGCCACCGGGCCTGAGCCCGAAGTCGATCGAGTCGTCGACGGCGCAGGCGACCCAGTGGCGGTCAGTCACCCTTGCCACCGCCGCGAAGCGCATGCCGGTGAGGTGTTTGACCATGCTCAGAATCACCGGTACCGCATCAATCCTGCTGATGGCTTCGATATCTGGGACAAATTCCGGATTGTTCATGAGGCGGCGCTTGGCAATGAATTCGCTCAGAGACTATCCGTTATCGCCGGCCATGACTAATCGGCTGGCCGAAAACGACGAGAGGCGCCGTGGTTTTTCCCGGCGCCCGTCGTGCTCAAGCGGTTACCGCGTTTTTTTTAGAACTTGTACTTGGCCGTCAGCATGTAGCTGCGCGGGTTACCGTAGTTGTCGGTGGAGCCCCACGTGGTGTTGTAGCCGATGGAGGAATAGTAGACGCGGTCAAAGATGTTGTTGGCGTTGACCTGCAGATCCAGGTGCTTGTTGACTTCATAACCGGCCATCAGGTCCGTTACCGCGTAGCTGCCCTGTTCGAGGCGATAGCTGCCGACGGTGAGCGGTACATCGTTGTACATGCGGCTCTGCCAGTAGACGTTGCCGCCGACGCGGAATTTCTCCAGCGGACCTTGCAGGCGATACATGGTCGAGACCTTGAACAAATGCTCGGGCGTATCGGTGTCGAAGCGCTGGTTATTGTTGTCCGGGTTTTCGTCCTTGATGTAGTGCGCGCGGGTGTAGGTGTAACCGGCGCCGACTTGCCAGTTCTCGGTCAGTGCGCCTTGCAGTTCGACATCGAGGCCTTGGCTGCGGACTTTGCCGGAGCCCTGGTAGCAGGTCATGACCGGGCAACCCAGCTGACTTTCGGCGAGGGTCGCACGGTTGGTCTGGTCGATCTGGAACACCGCCAGGCTGGCGTTCAGTGCGCCGTTGAAGTACTCGCCCTTGATGCCCACCTCATAGTTTTCGCCGACGATCGGGTCAAGCTGTTTACCGGAGAGATCCTGCTGGGTTTGCGGGGTGAAAATGTCGGTGTAGCTGGCGTACAGCGAGTGGTGATCGTCAAGCTTGTAGATCAGGCCCGAATAGCGCGTCAGGTTGCGGGTGACTTTGTAGTCGCCGTCACCGGTGCGGTCATCGTAGTCGTACCAGTCGAGACGGCCGCCGAGGATCAGCGTCAGCGGGTCGGCCAGGCTCAGGCGGGTGGTCAGGTACACCGCATCCTGCGTGGTCACCGTGCGGGTTTTGCTGTCACGCACGAAATCGGGTTTTGGTGCACCGATCGGCCAGGCCGTGGTGTAGGGGGCGTATTCCTTGGAGGTCGCATCGTAGGCGCGGTTGCTGGCACCCACGACCAGTTCGTGGGTACGGCCGAAGGCTTCGAACGGGCCGCTGGCAAAAGCGTCGAGGGCCGTTTGCTTGTCGGTGTGGTGCGACTGATAGGCAGTGGTCTCCAATGGGCCTGCGTAACGTGACAGGTAGGTGCCGGAGAACTCGCCGTTGAGCGTTGAGGACGAGCCGGCGAGGTGCAGTTTCCAGTCATTGTCGAAGCGGTGCTCGACTTCACCGAAGACGGTGTCGATCTGCAGCTTCCTGTTTTCCCAATCGGTGCCCGGGTAGGTGGAGCGGGGCAGGTCGAGGTGGTGGCCGTCGGTGCCGATTGGCAAGCCGCCCCAGAAATAGTTGGTCTGTTCGTTTTGACGGGAAAAGCCCAGGGTCGCCGTGGTGCTTTCGCTCAGGTCAGCTTCGCCGATGGCATAGAACAGACCGTGATCGTTCTGCTCTTTATCGCGGAAGCTGTCGGCGCCCTGATAGGAGCTCACCACCCGGCCACGCAAGGTGCCGCTTTCATTCAGCTTGCTTGAGGCGTCGATCTCGCCACGGTAATCATCCCAGCTGCCGGCGGCGCCAGTGAGGGTCACTCGTTGATCGGCCGTCGGGCGTTTGCGCACCAGGTTGATCGCCGCCGAAGGGTTGCCGGCACCGGTGACGAGGCCGGTCGCACCGCGGACGATTTCGACCCGGTCGAACATTGCCAGGTTCGGTTGCACCGCCATCGAGAATGGCGAATAAGAACTCGGCAGACCGTCGTACATGATGTTGTCGATGTCGAAGCCGCGAGCGCTGTAAGTCTGCCGGCCAGGGCCGCTGGACTGACTGAGGAACAACCCCGGCGTGGCCTTCACCACATCGTTGATGCTGGTCATGTTCTGGTCGTCCATGCGCTGCCGGGTGATCACCGTCACCGCTTGCGGCGTTTCGCGCATGGTCAGCGACAGCTTGGTCGCAGTCTGCATCGGGCCGGTGGTGTAGGAGTCCGAGCCCTCAGTGGTACTGCTCATCTGCGTCGCGCCGATTTCGGTGGCGCCCAGTTCCAGAGTGGTCGGCGCATCGGCTTTTTCAGGCGCGGCCTGGGGTTTTTCATCTGCAGAAACGCTTGTGATGCCCGCCATGCAGATGGCAATTGCCAGGAGGTTAGGCGAAAGGTTCGAACGGCGGTGAATGGTCTGAAACGACATCAATCTGCTTCCCCAAGGAGTACCAAAACGAATCTGATGCGGGCGCATCTAAGAAGTATTCGTATTAGCATGTCAGATTGATTCGCACGAAGAAAGATATACGAGTCAGATAGTTAACAAATTTTTCACATTTGGCGAGCTGCTTCGCACGCTTCAATCAGGACGATTTTGGCGAGTGAAGCCAGAGAATTCGCGGGGTGTAGAGGCGGGGGCGTGGGGGGGCGAACAGTGCGCAGCGGTGTCGATCCTGTGATTCTCAATCGACACCGCTACCGAAGGGATGATTCAGTCCAGATCTGCAGCCTGGTGGCGCTCGGCAACCTGACTCTCTTCATCGCCCCACGTGCGGTTGACGCGCATGCCGCGAACGACCGCAGGCCGCTGGGCGATGTTTTCGGCCCAGCGTTGGACATGGGTGTATTCCTGCGCGGAGAGAAATTCCGCCGCCGAATACACCGTGTTGCGTACCAGTTGGCCATACCACGACCACACCGCGATATCGGCGATGGTGTAGCTGTCGCCCGCCAGATAAGCGCTTTCGCCGAGACGCCGATCAAGCACATCCAGCTGACGCTTGGTCTCCATGGTGAAGCGGTTGATCGGATACTCAAGCTTCTCCGGCGCGTAGGCATAGAAATGTCCGAAGCCGCCACCCAGATAAGGCGCCGCGCCCATTTGCCAGAACAGCCAGTTCATGGTTTCGGTGCGTCCGGGCAAATCCCTGGGCAGCAAGGCGCCGAATTTTTCCGCCAGATACAGCAGGATCGAACCGGACTCGAAGACGCGGATCGGTGGCTCGACGCTGCGATCGAGCAATGCCGGAATCTTCGAATTCGGATTGATCCCGACAAAGCCGCTGGAGAACTGATCGCCTTCGTTGATGCGGATAAGCCAGGCATCGTATTCGGCACCGCTGTGACCGAGCGCGAGCAACTCTTCGAGCATAATGGTGACCTTCACGCCATTCGGTGTGGCCAGCGAATAAAGCTGCAACGGGTGCTTGCCGACCGGCAGGGTTTTTTCATGCGTTGGCCCGGCAGTCGGGCGGTTGATGCTGGCGAACTGGCCGCCGGACGGTGCGTCGTTTTTCCAGACCTTGGGCGGAACGTAGGGCGCTTTGCTCATGTAACTGACCTCATCGTTGGCTGGCTGAGAATAGACAGACACCCTAAGGAAAATTCAGCGCCCGTGCCAGGCTTACTTCGTGCTGTTTGCGTGACCGATATCCCCACAAAAAATATCCACGTTGCCATCGGTTGCGGCGGTGCGTACGACTACCGAATATTCGCCGGCAAGCAATGTCGACAATGCTACCGGCGCACTTCTGGAAAATGCCCAGCCGCGCACGGGCTGGCGTTCGGTGCTGACTTTATCGTTCATCGCGTAGGCCACCGGCCCCGGTTGTGCGCAACTGCCTTGATTGACGAAGGCATACAGGCGCAGGGGCAGCGAGGCGCCATTCGGTGCGCCGCTGATGAAGAAACTGAAGCCGGTTTGCTTGCCGCCCCAGTCAGCGAGGGTGACGTTGCCGATCTGCCCGCTGTTCTGGCGGGTGGCGGTGAGCGTCACGTTCGCGCCGGGGCTTGCGGAAGTGGCGCAGCCGGACAGGCTTGCTGCAAGCATCAATAGGCTGAGCGATTTTGCGGGTTTCATTGCCGAGCTCCTGTGCTGAAGAGTTTGCAACGATTCAGTTAAGCAGAATGCCCTGAAGGCTCATGCTCTGGCCCCATCGCGAGCAGGCTCACTCCTACAGGGATTTTTGGGTTGCCGGAGCATTCGCACCGCCGTTGGACAGTGTAGGAGTGAGCCTGCTCGCGATGAGGCCGGTGGGGTTACCGGCAATCTGTGCTGGCGTCGGCCGACTCAGCGCTCATCGGCCAACGTGTCTGCAGGTGCCCAGTCAGATAATCGACAAATGCCCGAACCTTTGGCGTCATCGCCGTGCGTTCCTGTACGCAGGCGTAAATTTCCATCGGTTCAACAACCGCGCTGTGCTGATGTTCAAACAGCGGCACCAGTCGACCACTCTCGATAAAGGGCGCCGCGACGAATTCTGCCAGCCGGGTAATGCCTGCACCGTTGGCTGCCATCAGCGCCAGCGCGTCGATGTCATCGCTGATCGCAGTTGCCTTGATGTCGGCATCGTAACGTTCTCCGTCGCGGATAAAGCTCCAGCGCAGAAATCGCCCATCCAGCGGATAACGGAACGCCAGGCAAGCGTGATGTCGCAGATCGTCCGATGATTGCGGCCAACCGGCGCGCTGCAAATAGGCAGGCGAGGCGCACATGATGAAAGGCAGGGAGACGATCTTGCGCGCAACGATGCCGTCCTCCAGTTGCGGCTTGATCCGCAGGCTCAGATCGATGCCGTTCTGGATGTGGCTGATCTTGCCATTGGTGGTCGACAGTTCAACGATCAGGCGCGGATGCAGCGCGGCGAAACCCGCGAGCAGCGGCGCCAGCACATGCCGGCCGAACGCTGAGGTCGAGGCGATGCTCAGGCGACCTTGCAGTTCGGTTTCGTGGCTGCTGATCAAGCTTCGCGCCGACTCCAGATCGGCGGCGATACGCTTGACCCTGTCGTAGTACACCGCGCCGTTTTCGGTCAGCGCCATGCTGCGCGTGGTGCGTTGCAGCAAACGCACGCCGAGATGTGCTTCCAGTCGATTGAGGGTCTGGCTCACCGCTGCCGCGCTGACACCCAATGCCTTGGCAGCGCTGACGATGGAACCCGATTCGACCACTTTGATAAAACTGGCAATCGCCGCTAACAGATTCATCCATGGCCCGCACAGAGGATTGATTCGTAAGTTGTGCTTTATAAAGTACCTGCGATTGGCCGTCTAGTTGCGGGGAAACGCCTTTGCTAAGGTGCCGGCTCCCTGCCAATGGATGGAACACCCATATGAATCAAAGCACTCGTTCCGACGCCGTTTATCCGAGGCGTCGCAGGCTTTCGTCGCGCGCCACCCCGTACGTATTTGCGTTGTACATGGCAACGATCATGGCGTTTCTGATGTCGCTGGTGATCACCGCCGCCAACTCCGGGATTGATAACGAATACCTCAATAATGCGTTGCACGCCTACAAACTGGCGATGCCGGTGGCGTTCCTGTGCATCCTCGTCGTGCGGCCCATCGTGATCAAACTGGTGGCGTTGACGGTGCATCCGCACCATTAGGGTTGCTCAAGCCAATATTGCACCAGCGCACCTTGCGATCCTTACCGGATCCTGCTCGGGAAACGGCGGATGATCGATATGTTGCTGTTGCTGTTGCTGTTGCTGTTGCTCGTGGCTCGGTCTCTCACGGCAGATATCGGCGTGCTACTGCGGTGGATACGCGCCAACGAGCAGAAAGCCTGCGACCTGAACCGGTGCAAATCAATCGAAACTTCGTCGCCGGCCCGACTGTCCAGACCCTTACATCTGCCGACGGGTATTACGTGGGCGAAGGCTCCATGCACCGGTGACAAGCGAGGATCGAAATGACGACGACAGTGGGAGATTTTCTGGTTGAGCGGCTCAGCCAATGGGGTGTCACGCGGATTTTTGGATATCCGGGCGACGGCATCAATGGTGTCTTCGGCGCGCTCAGCCGGGCTCAGGGAAAAATCGAATTTGTTCAGGCGCGGCATGAAGAAATGGCGGCGTTCATGGCCTCGGCGCATGCCAAGTTCACTGGTGAGCTGGGTGTGTGCATCGCCACTTCCGGCCCCGGCGCCTCGCACCTGATCACCGGGCTCTACGACGCGCGGATGGATCACATGCCGGTGCTGGCAATTGTCGGCCAGCAGGCGCGTACCGCGCTCGGCAGTCACTATCAGCAAGAACTTGATCTGCTATCGATGTTCAAGGATGTCGCTGGCGCATTCGTGCAGCAGGCGTCGGCGCCTGCGCAAGTCCGCCATCTGCTTGACCGCGCCGTGCGCACGGCCATTGGCGAGCGACGTGTCACGGCAATCATCCTGCCCAATGACTTGCAGGATCTGCCCTATGAAGCACCGGCCCGGGCGCACGGCACCGCACATTCCGGGATAGGCTATAGCAAGCCGAAAGTTCTGCCTTACGACGTGGATCTGCAGCGCGCAGCGCAGGTGTTGAATGCCGGCAACAAGGTCGCGATTCTGGTCGGTGCCGGTGCGTTGCAGGCGACCGATGAAGTGATTGCGGTGGCGGAAAAACTCGGCGCCGGGGTGGCCAAGGCTTTGCTGGGTAAAGCTGCGTTGCCGGACGATCTGCCGTGGGTCACCGGCAGCATCGGCCTGCTTGGTACCGAGCCCAGCTACAAACTGATGGCTGAGTGCGACACCTTGTTGATGGTCGGCTCGGGTTTCCCCTATTCCGAATTTCTGCCCAAGGAAGGCCAGGCTCGCGGCGTGCAGATCGACTTGCAGCCGGACATGCTCAGCTTGCGTTATCCGATGGAGGTCAATCTGGTCGGCGATGCCGCCGAAACCCTAGCCGCGCTGTTGCCACTGCTGGAACAAAAGACCTCAAACAAATGGCGCAAGAAAGTCGAAAGCTGGCGCGGCAGTTGGGAGAAAAACCTGGAAAAACGCGCGATGGCCAAAGCCAGTCCGATCAACCCGCAGCGGGTGGTGTACGAACTGTCTCCGCGCCTGCCCGATCAAGCGATCATCACCAGCGACTCTGGCTCCTGCGCCAACTGGTATGCGCGGGATCTGAAGATCCGGCGGGGCATGCAATGTTCGTTGTCCGGTGGCCTGGCGTCGATGGGCGCTGCGGTGCCCTATGCGATTGCCGCCAAGTTCGCCCATCCCGAGCGCTCAGTGATTGCTCTGGTGGGTGACGGCGCGATGCAGATGAACAACATGGCCGAGCTGATCACGGTCGCCAAGTACTGGCGACAGTGGGCGAGTCCCCAATGGATCTGCGCGGTGTTCAACAACGAAGATCTCAATCAGGTGACCTGGGAGCAGCGGGTGATGGAGGGGGATCCGAAGTTCGAAGCGTCGCAGAGTATTCCCGATGTGCCGTATCACTTGTTCGCGATTTCCATTGGCCTCAAAGGCATTTTTGTCGATCGCGAAGAAGACGTCGCCGCTGCGTGGGAGCAGGCGCTGGCATCGGATGTACCGGTGCTGATCGAGTTCAAGACCGACCCGAACGTGCCGCCACTGCCGCCGCATATCAAGCTTGAACAGGCGAAGAAGTTCGCCACGACCTTGCTCAAGGGCGACCCTGACGAGGCGGGCGTCATCCTGCAAACTGCCAAACAAGTGCTCAGCTCGGTCCTGCCCGGCAAAAAATAACCGGCTAAATCCCCTGTAGGAGCTGCCGAAGGCTGCGATCTTTTGATCTTTGTTTTTAAGATCAAGATCAAAAGATCGCAGCCTTCGGCAGCTCCTGTACGGGGGAATGGAGGTGTGATGATTTTTGTGGGTTGTGCGGGATGGAGTCTCGGGCGCGAATATTGGCCGGAATTTCCCGCTGAGGGTACGCACTTGCAGCGCTATGCCGCACGTCTCAATAGCGTGGAAATCAACAGCTCGTTCTACCGTCCGCATCGTCGCCAGACCTATGAGCGTTGGGCAGACTCTGTGCCGGACGGGTTTGCTTTTTCAGTGAAGATACCCAAGCTCATCAGCCATGAATTGCGCCTGGCAGGTTGCGCAGCAGCACTCGATGAATTCCTCGAACAGTGCGGCGGACTGGGCGATCGCCTCGGTTGTTTATTGGTGCAGTTGCCGCCTTCGCTGGCGTTTGATGCCGCCATCGCCGAGGCATTTTTCATGGCTTTGCGGGAGCGGTTCGGCGGGGCCGTGGTGCTGGAACCCCGGCATCAATCGTGGTGCGAGGCCGAGCGGTTGCTGCTCGATTACCGGATTGCCCAGGCAGCAGTCGATCCGTCGCGCCTCAGCAGTGACGCTGCGCCAAGAGGTTGGGCGGGCGTCAGATATTGGCGCTTGCATGGCTCACCGCGCATTTACCACAGCCGCTACGATTCAGCGTTTCTGCAACGATACGCACAAGCAGTGCAGATCGCGGCGGCCGAGGGTGCCGCGACGTGGTGCATCTTCGACAACACCGCCAGCGGCGCCGCGTTAGGCAACGCGTTGAGCCTGGCGGCATTGACGTCGCGTTGAATCAGACCGTCAGGTGCTCAGCGAGAGTTGCCAATCTCTGCTGCATCTTAACGCTGGAGAAACGCCAGCAGGTCTTCATTCAATGCTTGTGCGTGCGTCACCGCAAACCCGTGCGGCGCGCCGGCGTAGACCTTCAGTTCGGCGTCCTTGATCGAAGCGGCGGCCAGTTTGCCGGTGGTTTCGAACGGCACGATCTGATCGCCGTCGCCATGGATCACCAGCGTCGGTACATCGATCTTGGCCATGTCGGCGCGGAAGTCGGTTTCCGAGAATGCCGTCACGCAGTCGACGGTGCCTTTGAGTGAGGCCAGCAGCGCGATGTTCAGGGTTTGCGTGAGGACGCCGTCGGAGACTTTCTGGCCCTGATTGGTGCCATAGAAAGGCGCGGCGAAATCCGCGATGAACTGCGCACGATCCTGCAGCAGGCCGGCCTTGATGCCGTCGAACACCGACGTGTCGACGCCTTGCGGGAAGTCGGCTTTCTTGCCGAACACTGGCGTGACCGCACCCAGCAATACCAACCCGGCGACACGCTCGCTGCCATGCCGGGCGATGTAGCGGCTGACATCGCCACCGCCCATGGAAAAACCGACCAGGGTGACGTCGCGCAGATCCAGATGGTTGATCAGTTGCGCGATGTCATCGGCAAACGTGTCGTAGTCGTAGCCGGTCCACGGTTGATCGGAACGGCCGAAACCACGGCGGTCGAACGCAATGGTGCGGTAGCCGCGACTGCTCAGGTATTCCATCTGGTATTCCCACATGTCGGCATCCAGCGGCCAGCCGTGGCTGAACAGCACGGGCTTGCCGCTGCCCCAATCCTTGAAATAGATCTCGGTGCCGTCTTGAGTGGTGAATGTGCTCATGCAAACTCCTTGGGTCGGGGGAGGGACGTGTCGATGCCGAATTGGCCATGTTTACTATCCGCGCAAAGTTCGTTTGCCACTTGTACGCAGGTGCTGGGTTGCAGCGCTGAGGGTTGTATGATGCAACCCTGAGCCACAAGGCCGCCCACCGATCTGCTGGAGAACATTTACGTGAAGCGCAAAAGCCTGCAAGGCAACGCCTGCCCGGTCGCCCGGACACTCGACCTGATCGGTGACTGGTGGTCGCTGTTGATCATTCGCGATGCGCTGGAAGGCATTCGCCGCTTCAGCGATTTTCAGAAGAGCCTCGATATCGCGAAAAACATCCTCAGCGCTCGGCTCAAGGCGCTGGTTGAGCAGGGGATTCTGCAAACAGTGCCGGCCGCTGATGGTGGCGCCTATAAGGAGTACGCGCTGACTGAACGCGGCAAAGCCTTGCAGACGGTGATCGTTGCGTTGTCGCAGTGGGGCGGGGAATTCATGTACGCGCCGGGTGAGTCGGGCTCGGTGATGGTCGATGCGCAGCATCGTCAGCCGATTCGCAAGCTGGAACTGCTGGCTGAGGATGGGCGAAAGTTGCAGGCGGATGAAGTCGCAACGCGCCTTGGTGTGGCGCACTGAGGCGCTTCGGCGATCTTCCTGTACAGTTCGTGAACTAGAAAATCCGGGAGCAGCAAATTGATCGACAGAAAAACCGGCCAGCGAATTCTGGTTCACATCGATGAGCTCTACGGCCCCTATATCCGTGTCTCAACCTTTGAAGACGGCGGTGCGCTGGAAGACCTGCTGGACGAAAAATTCTTCGTTCTCTACTGGAAGGGCACTCACGACGATCTGAAGGATGCAGGAGGCAACGAGTACTTTTTTGGCGGTGCTGCCGACCCGGTGAAACTGCAAGCGATCCTGGATTCAATCGACTTCGACTGAAAAAAAACCGACTTGCTCGGGGCCTTTTCATCTACGAGCGGAATGCTTTTCAAACTGTGAAGTAATACATCGGTCTTTGAGGGGGATTTTCTCAGCCGCTGCTTGATAACCTGGAGTTGAATTGATGAAGGTTTACCAGGGTCATATATCCAAGGAGTCGTTGAACCTGTTTGTTTCAGGTGTTGGCTCTGGGGAGTTTTTTTCATACGTAGGGAACTTGGTTTCATTGGAGCAAGCGATTTCTGTTGTAGGTGTGCTCTCTCCTGATTTTATCGAGGTGGAAGGCCACGTCTTCTGGCTGCCTGACGCTCAGCAATACGATTCGCAAAAAATTCAATTGAAGGGTTTGGTCGAGTCTGAATCTGGTGTAATGGAACAAAGTACATCGCGTAGAGACGTTGAGCGATACAGAAATGTTTTTTCAATAAGTCAGTTTTTTTCAAAGTGGGAAGATGCGCCGGGCCGACCCATATTCAGGGTTGGCCTGTCGGAAGAAGATTATCGTCTTTGTCGTTTGTTTGCCGAGCAGATCAGTAGATATTGGAGGCGCGCGTTATCAGATTCCTTCCCAGAGAAGGTATTCCAGTTTGAAATTGCTGATGATCTTCTCGATGAATATGGGGTTTGTCTGACTTTCTGGCAGACATAGTTGACGGGGCAGGGGTACCACGTTTAGAGAATACTCTTCTGTGACTATGAGGGGCTTACGGGTATTCGTTAGCGCATCAATGGCGAAAGCGGAACGGCCAGCTTCCTGCAGGCAGGCGTTTGCTGCCGAAAGTGTCGTTTGTTCCGGGTGGTGAGTTTGTGGTGGATTGTTCAGGTATTTTCAGTCGATTGCTGGGACCGACAACGCCAAAGACAAATTGCGACTCCTGTCTCAGGCGCACAACCCGGTTCTGTCTGAGCTTGCGGCCAGGCACATGGGTCGCAGCGACTGGCCATGAAGCTGGCACGCTTTTTCGTAAATGGCGAGTTCCCCCGAAAAAACTCAGTGGGCTTCTTGAACGTTTTTCGCCATTACCTGTAGCGGATTTAAAAACAAGCCAGCGCCTTTGAACTGTTTAATTCTGATCCGCCGTGAGGGAGGGAAATTCTGATGCCGTGCGAGCAGTGTGGCGCAAAGCGGGTTGCCTTCAAGGCTGGCCGCACTCAGGGCGTACAGTGTGTCCAGTGTGGCGCATCGGTGGTAACCAGCCATTTTTCGACTATAGAAATTGATGAGACTCAGTATGAGCTGCGCTGTCGTGGGGACTATCGAGATCAGGCGCATGTCATAGCGGTAGCTGCAGCGACCGGTGACAACTTTTTAGTGGCAAGAAATCTGCTCCAGCAGGACCGTCCTCTGCTGATGGTCGGTCAGGCGCAGGAGGTTTTGAAGGTTCGAAATAGTCTTCTGGCTGTTGGAATGGCTTGCGAAATCTGCCCCGAATTTCGTTGGGAATAAGGGAGTCAGGCCTGAAAAAAACGCCCCGAGTCTATCGGGGCGTTTTTCATTCACCGAACACTGAATCCCAAGTGCTTAGCGAAACGCCGGCACCACATGCTTGATAAACAACTCCAGCGACTTCTTTTTCTCTTCGTGCGGCAAGCTGTTGTCGCACCAGAAGCTGAACTCATCCACGCCCAGTTCCTGGTAATACTTGATGCGCGGAATGATCTCTTCCGGCGTGCCGATCATGGCGGTCTTGTGCAGGCTCTCCAGTTCAAACTCCGGACGCCCGGCAAACTTCTCTTCCGGGCTTGGGTCGAGGAAGCCGTTGACCGGCGTTGCCTTATTGCCGAACCAGGCATCGAACGTGCGATAGAAACGCGAGATCGCTTTGGCGCCGACTTGCCAGCCGTCCGGGTCGTCGGCGGTGTGCACGTGGGTGTGGCGCAGGACCATCAGTTGCGGGCGCGGTACGTCCGGGTTGTTGTCCAGGGCAGTCTGGAATTTGTTCTTCAGGTCGAGGACTTCCTCGTCGCCCTTCATCAATGGCGTAACCATCACATTGCAACCGTTGGCCACGGCGAAGTTGTGCGAATCCGGGTCGCGGGCGGCGATCCACATTGGCGGATTGGGCTTTTGAATCGGCTTCGGCACGCTGGTCGAGGTCGGGAATTTCCAGATGTCGCCGTCGTGGGCGTAGTCGCCTTGCCACAGGGCACGGACCACCGGAACCATCTCGCGCAGTGCCTGGCCGCCGGATGAGGCGGGCATGCCGCCAGCCATGCGATCAAACTCAACTTGATAGGCGCCACGCGCCAGTCCGACTTCCATGCGCCCGTTGCTGATGACGTCGAGCAAGGCGCATTCACCGGCCACCCGCAACGGGTGCCAGAACGGCGCGATGATGGTGCCGGCGCCGAGGTGAATGGTCGTGGTTTTCGCCGCGAGGTAGGCCAGCAGCGGCATCGGGCTCGGCGAGATGGTGTATTCCATGGCGTGGTGTTCGCCAATCCACACGGTACTGAAACCGCCGGCCTCGGCCATCAGGGTCAGTTCGGTCAGGTCTTCGAACAGTTGGCGGTGGCTGACGCTTTCGTCCCAGCGCTCCATGTGTACGAACAGGGAAAATTTCATGACGCTACCTCGGATCTCTTGTTGATGGCCGGTCGTTTGCGGGCCTGTGTCACTGGCGTGAGCGATGAACGCTCGCAAGTCTTCTCACCATTCAAGCACGCCTTCGAGGACGGCTGGTCGGTTGATTGAATATTGGTATACCATAATACGGAATATCCGCAAAATATTTCTGACCGACACTTCGAACAAGGAAGGCGCAACAGATGAACATCAAACAAAAACTGACCCTGGCGTTCGCGGTGATCGCCAGTCTGCCGGTGTTGCTGGTGGCCGTGCTGATCATCCTCAATGTCCGCGATGGGGCGCGGGACAACTTCATCGACAGCACCGGGAGGGAGGTGCGTCAGGTCGAGAACGCCATGCAGCTGTTCTTCGAAGGCATCAGCCAGAACGTTGCCTATCTGGCTGAGCATCCGCAATTGCAGGGAATTGATGGCAGCCTTAAAAGCTACCTGAGCAGTGACGCCGCGCAGATCCCGATGGGGCCGCAGGATCAGCAAGTGTTCACGCTGTTCGCCGGACTGGCCAAGGCCCATCCGGCTTACACCTATCTCTCGCTGGGCACCGAGCGGGGCGGTTATCTGTTCTGGCCGGGTGATCCGAACCTGGCCAGTTACGATCCGCGCACGCGGCCCTGGTACAAAACCGCGATGGCCAGTCCCGGCAAGACGCTGCGCACCGATGCCTATTACTGGGCGGCGGATGATGTGGTGTTGGTGAGCACCGTGCGCAGCTTCAACAATCAGTTGGGCAGCAACGCCGGCGTTGTGAACATTGATGTGTCGCTCAAGCAACTGACTGATCTGGTCAAGCAGATCCGCCTCGGCGACAGCGGTTATCTGATGCTGATGGAGGCCAACAATACGGTGTTGGTCGACCCGAGCGACCCGGCGCACAACTTCAAGCAACTCACCGACCTGGGCGAAGGCTACAAACAACTCGCCGAGGCGGGTAAAGGTCTGGTGGAAGTGGAACTGGCCGGCGAGCGCTACATGGCGCTGGTCTGGCCGTCAGAGGCGCTGGGCTGGCGCTTCGTCGGTGTGGTCAAGGCTAGCGAAGTCATGGCCGGTGCCACGCGGCTGACGTGGATCATCGGCGCCATCGCTGTGGTGTGCGCGCTACTGTTCGCCATGGCCGGTGCCTGGTTTGCCGGGTTGATGGTCAAGCCTATTCGTGGCGTGGCCAGTGGTCTGGAAGGCATTGCACAGGGCGAAGGCGATCTGACCGCGCGACTGGATGTGCGCGGGCAGGATGAAACCGCGCAACTGGCTGGCTGGTTCAACCAGTTTCTCGAAGCGATCCGCACCTTGATCCAGCGCATCGGTCAGGCGGCCGGGCAGATTCACAGCAGCTCCACCAGCGCCACCGAGGTCTCGGCGGAAATGGCGGAAGTCGCCTCACGGCAACGCGAGGCGGTGGACATGGTTTCCACGGCGTTTCATGAAATGGTCGCCACCTCCAACGAAGTCGCGCGCTCGTGCAGCCAAGCGGCAGATTCGGCCGACAACGGCCAGCGCCAGGCTCACGCCGGGCAACAGCAGATCGACGCAGCGGTGAACAACGTCGGGCGTCTGAGTCAGGAGATTGGCCATAGCGCTGAGTCGATGCAGCAATTGGAGCAGGACAGTAACGACATTCAGTCGATCCTCGGCACCATCCGCTCGATTGCCGAGCAGACCAATCTGCTGGCACTGAACGCGGCGATCGAAGCGGCGCGGGCAGGGGAGCAAGGTCGTGGATTTGCCGTGGTCGCCGATGAAGTGCGCGCACTGGCCAAACGCACCGCAGACTCCACTGGCGAGATCGACGCGTTGCTCGGCAATCTGGCGCGGCGCACCCATCAGATGGGCAAGCAGATGCACGCCAGCCTTGAGGTGTCGCAGGACACCGTGGTGTCGATCAACGAAGCGCGGGCGAGTTTTGGCTTGATTCGTGAGTCGGTGGACGTGATCCGCGACATGAACACGCAGATCGCCACGGCGGCGGAAGAACAGCATCAGGTGGCCGAGGATATCAATCGGCATATCAGCCAGATTCATGGAGATGCGCAGTTGGTGGCGAGTCTGGCCGATTCGACGCGGCAGGATGCGCAGAATCTGACGGCGTTGTCGCAGACGTTGAATCAGTTGGTGAGCCGGTTCCGCACCTGACCCCGCCAGCCCAAACACCACAAAACCCTGTGGGAGTGAGCCTGCTCGCGATAGCGTTATGTCAGTCGACCTTTAGTTAACTGACACACCGCTATCGCGAGCAGGCTCACTCCTACAGTTGATTTATGTTGATCTGGCGTTCTGGATCAAGCCACCGCAGGCAACGCACCCATCTTCCCGTGGCAATACACCAGCGGTGCGGACACTTGTTCCGGCACGATCAGATTCTTCACCGCACCAACCATGATCGCGTGGTCGCCCCCTTCATATTCGCGCCACAACTCGCACTCGATCACGGCCGTCGCATTGGCCAGGATCGGGTTGCCCAGTTCGCTCAGCGTCCACTCGATACCCTGCGCCTTGTCTTTGCCTTTACGCGCGAAGGCGTAGGCCTCGCTCTGTTGCCCACCGGACAGCACGTGAATGGCGAAGCGTTTGTTCTTGATCAAAACCGGGTAGGAATCGGAGCTGTAGTTGGGGCAGAACAGCACCAGCGCCGGGTCCATCGACAGCGAACTGAAGGCGCTGGCCGTCAGGCCGACGATCTGGCCGTCGTCGTCCAGCGTGGTGATGACAGTGACGCCGGACGGGAACGAGCCCATGACTTGTTTGTAGATGGCAGCATCGATCATTGGGTGGTCCTCGGGTGTTTTGACACGGTTTTTATATGTTTATAGGTCTGATGGTATACCGTAATACATTCTTTGCAAGGGATTTTCAGGTGAACCGATAAACGTGCTGCTTTCGTCGGAAAGCCAATGTTTACGGGGCTTTTATCTAGCCAGAGGCAGGCAGTATCAGCGAGGATAGCAGTGCAGATCGCGTGCAAATCAGCGGATCAGTCTTGTGCAAAGTTTGGAATACCATAATATGGTCGGCATCTGAGGGGCGGCCAAAGAGTCCCCCCGGTTTGGCTTCATACAACGATAAGAACAGACAAACTCGAGTTCATGCATATGTCCCAGATGTCCCGGCAAGATCCGTTGATCGAGAACCATACGGTCGACTATGTCCCACTCGCGGAACGCCACGGGAAGGCCCGCGACCTGTTCACCCTTTGGTTCAGCACCAACATTGCGCCACTGCCCATCGTCACCGGCGCCATGGTGGTTCAGGTGTTCCATCTCGATTTGTTCTGGGGGCTGCTGGCGATTGCGCTGGGGCACATGATCGGCGGCGTGGTGATTGCGCTGGCGTCGGCCCAGGGCCCGCGCATGGGCATTCCGCAGATGGTCCAGAGTCGCGGCCAGTTCGGCCGTTTTGGTGCGCTGCTGATCGTGTTTTTCGCGGCGATCATCTATATCGGGTTCTTCATTTCCAATATCGTGCTGGCCGGCAAATCCATCGTCGGCATCGCGCCCTCGGTGCCGGCGCCGCTGAGCATTCTGATCGGTGCGTTGGCGGCCACGGCCATCGGTGTGATCGGCTACAACTTCATCCATACGCTGAACCGTATCGGCACCTGGGTCATGGGCAGCGCGTTGCTGGCCGGTTTTATCTACATCTTCGCCCATGACTTGCCTGCGGACTTCTTCACTCGCGGCAGCTTCAACCTGTCCGGCTGGCTGGCGACCGTGTCGCTGGGGATCATCTGGCAGATCAGCTTCTCGCCGTACGTCTCTGACTATTCGCGTTACCTGCCAGCCGACATCGGCATTGCCAAGCCGTTCTGGGCAACCTATCTGGGCGCGACGCTCGGCACCATTCTGTCGTTCACCTTCGGCGCGGTGGCTGTGCTGGCGACGCCGCAAGGCACTGAAGCGATGGTCGCGGTCAAGCAGTCCACCGGTTGGCTGGGGCCGATTCTGATGGTGTTGTTCCTGCTCAACATCATCAGCCACAACGCGCTGAATCTGTACGGCGCGGTGTTGTCGATCATCACCTCGATCCAGACTTTCGCCAGCCAATGGACGCCGAGCATCAAGGTGCGCGTGGTGCTGTCGAGTGGGGTGCTGGCGGCCTGCTGTGTGGTGGCGCTCGGGGCTTCGGCGGATTTCATTTCCGAGTTCATCGGCCTGATTCTGGCGCTGCTGCTGGTGCTGGTGCCGTGGGCCTCGATCAACCTGATCGACTTCTACCTGATCAAGCGCGGCTGCTACGACATCACTTCGATCTTCCGCGCCGATGGCGGCATTTACGGGCGTTTCAATCTGCACGCGATCATCGCCTATTTCATCGGCATCATCGTGCAACTGCCGTTCGCCAACACCTCGCTGTACGTCGGGCCTTACGCCAACCTGGTCGACGGCGCCGATCTGTCATGGCTGGTCGGTCTGGTGGTCACTGTTCCGCTGTATTACTGCCTGGCGACGCGCGGCCAGACTCAGCAGAGCAGGGCAGCGAAGCTGGGTTACACCGATTGACGCATTCAACGTAAACAACAATGCCCGGCCAAGTGCCGGGCATTGTTTTTTCAGTATCCGGGCGGTCATTCATATTGGCCATATCGATCCCCTTTTGGCCGATCAACCACTGTGAACCAACTACGCTGTCAGCAAGAATCAAAACCATAATTAAACGCTGGACTGTTTTTGCCCTTGGCTACCTTTCAAGCCGCTGCCGTGTACAGAACATAAAAACCATCGAACTCACGCCGCATTTTGGGGAAACAACCATGGTCACGATGAAACGCATTCTGGGTGCCACCGTGTGTGGGCTGACGCTGTTGGCCAGCGCCGTCCAGGCCGAGCAGCGCGAACTGCGGGTGTACAACTGGGCGGATTACATCCTGCCCTCCGTGCCCAAGGATTTCGCGGCAAAAAGCGGCATCAAAGTGACCTGGGACACCTTCGACACCAACGAATCCCTGGAAGCCAAACTGCTCACCGGCAACTCCGGTTACGACCTCGTCGTGCCGTCGAACCAGTTCCTCGAAACGCAGATCAAGGCTGGCGTGTTCCAGAAACTCGACAAGTCGAAACTGCCGAACTGGAGCCACCAGGATCCCGAGTTGTTGAAACTGCTGGGCAAGAACGATCCGGGCAACCAGTACGGCGTGCCTTACATGGTCGGCACGGTGCTGATCGGCTTCAACCCGGCCAAGGTCAAGGCAGCATTGGGTGACAACGCGCCGGTGGACAGTTGGGATCTGGTGTTCAAACCCGAGAACATGGAAAAGCTCAAATCCTGCGGTGTAGCGATGCTTGATTCGCCGACCGAAATTCTGCCGTTGGCTCTGCATTACCTCGGCCTCGACCCGAACAGCCAAAACCCCGCCGACTATGAAAAAGCCAAAGAGCTGATGCTCAAGGTTCGGCCCTACGTCACCTATTTCAACTCGGCCAAATACATGACCGACATCGCCAACGGCGACATTTGCGTGGCCATCGGTTACTCGGGCAGTTTCTATCAGTTCGGCAACCGTGCCAAAGAGGCGAACAATGGCGTGGTGGTCGACTGGCGCTTGCCGAAGGAAGGCGCGCCGATCTGGTTCGACACCTTCGCGATTCCGAAGAGCGCGAAGAACGTCGAAGAAGCCCACGAATTCCTCAACACCTTGCTCGATCCGAAAGTGATTGCACCGATCAGCGACTTCCTCGGTTACCCGAATGCGAACAAGGATTCGATGCCGCTGATCAACAAGGAAATCACTGGCAACCCGAACCTGACACCGACCCCCGAAGCTCTGAAAAACCTCTACGTCGTCCAGCCATTGCCGCAGAAAATCGAACGCGTACGTACTCGTGTGTGGACCAACATCAAATCTGATAAATAATCTCCGTCCAGACGAAGTTCCCCGGTAGGAGCTGCCGCAGGCTGCGATCTTTTGATCTTGTTTTTAATCATCAAAGTCAAAAGATCGCAGCCTGCGGCAGCTCCTACAGGGGTTCGGTTTGGTTTTGTTTTCGGGTGGTGACCAGGCTCAGCAGCACCGACCCGAAAATCACCGCACCCACCACCGCCAGCGACCACTCCACCGGCATATGCACCCATGGCATCAGCACCATCTTGCCGCCGATAAATACCAGCACAATCGCCAGTCCATACTTGAGCAAATGAAAGCGGTCAGCCATGTCCGCCAGCAGGAAGTACAGTGCGCGTAATCCCATGATCGCGAAGATGTTCGAGGTGAACACGATGAACGGATCGGTGGTGACGGCGAAGATTGCCGGGATGCTGTCGACCGCGAACATCAGGTCGCTGGCTTCGATCAGCACCAGCACCAGAAACATCGGCGTTGCCCAGCGTACGCCGTTCTGCAGGACGAAGAATCGTTCGCCATGGAAGCCGCTGGTAATGCGCAGATGCCCGCGTACCCAGCGCAGCAACGGATTGTTGTCGAGATCAGGTTGCTGCTCGGCAAACACCAGCATCTTGATCCCGGTGATGATCAGGAACACCCCGAAGGCGTACAGCAACCATTCGAACTGCGACACCAGCCACACACCAGCGAAGATCATCACCGCGCGCATCACGATCGCCCCGAGCACACCGTACAGCAGCACGCGACGTTGCAACTCGGGGGGCACGGCGAAGTAGCTGAAGATCATGACGAAGACGAACATGTTGTCGATCGACAACGACTGCTCGATCAAATAGCCGGTGAGGAATTCGAGGGTTTTCTGCCGGGCGATCTCGCCGCCGAACTCGCCGTGCAGATACCACCAGAGCAAACCGGCGAAACTCAGGGCGAGCAGGCACCAGGCAATGACCCAGGACAAGGCTTCGCGCACGGACACCCGATGTGCCTTGCGCCCGCCGAAGACAAACAGGTCCAATGCCAGCATGGCGAGAACGAAAACGATGAAGGCGCCCCACATCCACGGTTCGCCGATATTGATGTTCGTGGCTGGCATGGCACGCTCCCTGTCTTATTGGTTTAGAGTCAGACGGGGTGATGCTAGCGACGACGTTGCGGCAAAGAAAACTCGTTTATTTCTGCTTAACAGTTCGTAAAAAACGAAGTGTCGGGCTACAGCAGTGTCCCCAACCTTTCTCGTCCATCTCTTACAGAGCGGCAATTTCAGCGATGAGCAATGACCCTTTGGAACCTCAAGCCGTCGGCAGTCCGATCACCAGCAGCGCGATTTTCATTGTCGCCACGCTCAATGCAGGCGCCGACGCCGTGCAGACAGTGAAGGACTGGTGCGGTGATGTTGCCGGGCTGGTGCGATCGGTCGGCAAGCGCGTACCGACGGGCAACCTGACGTGCGTCTGCGGGTTTTCGTCGAATGCCTGGGATCGTTTGTTCGGCAGCCCGCGGCCGGCGTCATTGCACGCGTTCCGTGAGTTCGGCGTAGAAGGGCGGCAGGCACCGGCCACGCCGGGTGACCTGTTGCTGCACATCCGCGCCGATCAAATGGACCTGTGTTTTGAGCTGGCCACCCAGATCATGGCCGTGCTCGGCGATGCGGTGACCGTGGTCGACGAGGTTCAGGGTTTCCGCTATTTCGACATGCGCAGCATCATCGGTTTTGTCGACGGCACGGAGAATCCGGTCGGGCGCAAAGCGCTGAACTTCACCATCGTCGGCGATGAGGATGCGGACTTCAGCGGCGGCAGTTACGTGCTGGTGCAGAAATATCTGCACAACATGACGGCGTGGAACAGCTTGAGTGTCGAGGCCCAGGAGCGAGTGATCGGTCGCACGAAACTGTCGGATATCGAATTGGGGGAAGACGTCAAACCGAGCAATTCCCACAGTGCGCTGACCACGATCACTAACGCTGCGGGCGAGGAAGTGAAGATCCTGCGCGACAACATGCCATTCGGCCGGCCAGGAGCGGGGGAGTTCGGCACGTTCTTCATCGGTTATGCGCGTTCGCCCGAACCGATGGAGCAGATGCTGGAAAACATGTTCGTCGGCAAACCGCCGGGCAATTACGACAAGTTGCTGGATTTCAGCACCGCCGTCACCGGTGGCCTGTATTTCGTGCCGTCGGCCGATTTGCTTGAAGCGTTAGCGGATTCATAACTGCAAACGGGGTCGGGACTGAAAAGTCCCGACCCCGTTTTGTTTCAGGACAGCGGCGGCGTGCGCGGTGGCACCAGACGTTTGGAGCCCGTCGATTCAAACGCCGAGGCCAGACGCAGCAGCGTCGAGTCGTCGTAGGCGCGACCGGCAAAGGTCAAACCGGCCGGCATGCCGATGTCGGCCATGACGCCCATTGGCACCGTTACCGTTGGCACGCCAAGGTGGCGAATCGCGAGGTTGCCGTTGGCGACCCAGACCCCGTTGCTCCAGGCGATGTCCGCTGATTGCGGATTGACATCGGCATCCGCCGGGCCGACGTCGGCCACCGTCGGGAACAGCACCGCGTCGAGTTTCAGCGCATCCATCCAGTCTTCAAGATCGAGCTTGCGGGTCTTTTCCAGACCGCGCAGACCGTCCGGCAACGTTGAAATCTGATCCCACGGTGTGATGCCACGCTCGGCCATGCGCACGTATTCGTCCATGCCGGCCGCCAGATCGCCTTCGCGGTTAGGCAGAGTGCCCGGGTCGTGGGGGAAGATTTTCGGCCCATCGACATCGACCAGACGATTGAGCTTCGGGTCGCCGTTGGCGCGCAGGAAGTCGTCAAAAGCCCAAGCCGACAGATCCCACAGTTCGTGGTGCAAAAACTCTTTGGAGACGATGCCGCGATTGAACACGGTCGGCGCGCCCGGGCGGTCGCCTTCGCAGTTGGACACCAGCGGAAAATCGACTTCGATGACTTCGGCACCGGCCGCTTCCAGCGCAGCGCGCGCCTGTTTCCACAGGTCGATCATCGACTCGCGGGTGTTGATGCGTTGCCCGGTCGGGCCGCCAATGCCGGGTTCTGCGCTGGTGCCGGCCTCAGGGTCGGCGTTGATGTACATCTTCGGCACGCCCAGACGTTTGCCCGCCAGTGCGTCGGCCTTAACCGCCAGTTCGGCATAGGCAGCAGGGCGCACGGACATCACGCTCGGGATCGGCACCCACGGTTGCAGGCGCCAAAGGTCACCACGGCTGTCGGTGTCTTCGGCGACCACGACGTCGAGCACTTCGAGCAAGTCGGCCATGGTGCGCGCGTACGGCACGACGACGTCCATGGTTGGGGTCAGCGGCCAGTTGCCGCGCACCGAAATCACCCCGCGCGACGGCGTGTAGGCGCACAAACCGTTGTTCGACGCCGGGCCGCGCCCGCTCGACCAGGTTTCTTCAGCCAGACCGAACGCGGCGAAACTGGCCGCTGTCGCGGTGCCGGCACCGTTGGACGAGCCGGAGGCGAATGGCGCCGTCAGGTAATCAGCGTTATACGGACTTTCGGCGCGGCCATAGACACCGCGCTGCATGCCGCCATTGGCCATCGGCGGCATGTTGGTCTTGCCCAGGCAGATCGCTCCGGCCGCGCGCAGACGTTCGATGGTGAACGCATCGCGATGGGCGACAAGATCGACAAATGCCGGGCTTCCGGACGCTGCCGTCAGGCCTTTGACCAAGTAGCTGTCCTTGGCGGTGTACGGAATGCCGTCGAGCGGGCCGAGGGTTTCGCCCTTGGCGCGGCGCTCGTCGGCAGCCTGCGCTTCTTGCAGCGCATCGGGGTTGCGCACCACCACGGCGTTGAGCGCGGTGGCGGTGTCAGCACCGTCGTAGGCATCGATTCGCGCCAGATAAGCCTGCACCAACTCGACCGAAGTGGTCTGGCCGGAGACCAGCGCAGCGCGCAATTGGGCAATGGAAACTTCAGTGACTTCGATCATGTCATTACCGCCGTCAGGTTCTCAAAAAGGTTTTTTATTGTGGAACGTGCGAAAGATTTTCGATGGGTGTAACTCTACCCTGAACGTTGAGCAAAGGCATGTGCAAGTTCGATAATTATCGGGTTATTCAGCGGAAAAATTCCCCCGGTGTCTCTCCAAACTGCTGACGGAAGGCTGAAATGAATGCAGAAGTCGAGTCATATCCGCACGCCAACGCCACGTCGGTGACGCGCTCGCCACGTTCCAGGGGTGTCAGCGCACCGAGCAGGCGCAAGCGTTGACGCCAGGCACGAAAGGTCAGGCCGGTGTCGCGCAGAAACAGACGGGTGAGGGTTTTCTCGGTGACGCCGAATTTTTCGCTCCAGTGGCTGAGCGTGGTCTGCTGTTCCGGATGTTGCTCCAGGCTCTCATAGATCTGCTTCAGGCGGGCGTCTTGTGGCAGCGGCAGCATCAGGTCGATCTGCGGTGCTTCGGCCAACTGGTCGAGGATCACCTGCGCGAGTCGCCCGTGCGCACCGCTCTGGTCATATTCCACCGGCACCTGACTGAAGGCGCGGATCAGCTCCCTGAGCAAATCGCTGACGCCCAGCACATGGCAACGCTCGATCGCCCAACCGGCGACACTGCAATCGATGTACAGGCTGCGCATCTCGGTGTGCGGCGAACTGAACACCCGATGCGGCACACCTGCGGGAATCCACACTGCGCGCTCGGGTGGCGCGACGAAGCGCCCGGCGCTGGTCTGCACTTCGAGTACGCCCTGGATCGCGTAGGACAATTGCACCCACGGGTGACTGTGGCGGCGGGTCAGCGCACGATTTGGCAGCGATTCTGTGCGTCCGTACAGCGGACGCGGCAAGCCGGGAAGTCCGGGAATACTGCGTCTGACGCTTTTGTCGTGTCCTTTTGGCGGCATCTGGAGGATCTTCGGCGTTAGTCGGTAATTTGCAGTCACGTTAGAGTCGCTGTCACGTACTGGCAACCCCCGGATGAGTAAACCATGACGCGCCCACGATTCCTCCCCGACAACTTCACCCTGACATTGATCGCCGTCGTGCTGCTCGCCAGTTTCCTGCCGGCCAGCGGTCAGGTCGCGGTCGGCTTCGGCTGGCTGACCAACATCGCCATCGCGCTGCTGTTTTTCCTGCACGGCGCCAAGCTGTCCCGCGAATCGATAATCGCCGGCGCCGGTCACTGGCGACTGCATTTGCTGGTGTTCGGCCTGACCTTCGTGCTGTTCCCGATTCTGGGTCTGGCGCTCAAGCCGCTGCTGTCGCCGTTGATCGGCGACAAACTGTACATGGGCATGCTTTACCTCTGCGCATTGCCGGCCACGGTACAATCGGCGATTGCCTTCACTTCGTTGGCGCGAGGCAACATTCCGGCAGCAATTTGCAGCGCGGCGGCCTCGAGCCTGTTCGGGATTTTCCTCACGCCGTTGCTGGTGACACTGCTGCTTGATGTGCACGGTGACGGTGGTTCGACGCTGGATGCGATCCTGAAGATCAGCGTGCAATTGCTCCTGCCATTCATTGCCGGGCAGATCGCCCGCCGCTGGATCGGCGCGTGGGTCGGGCGCAACAAGAACTGGCTGAAGTTCGTCGACCAGGGTTCGATTCTGCTGGTGGTGTACGGTGCGTTCAGCGAGGCGGTCAACGAAGGTATCTGGCATCAGATTCCGCTGGTCGAGTTGTTGGGGCTGGTGGTGGTCTGCTGCATTCTTTTGGCGCTGGTGCTGCTGGCGTCGACGATGCTCGGCAAGGCGTTCGGCTTCAGCCAGGAAGACCGCATCACCATTCTGTTCTGCGGCTCGAAAAAGAGCCTGGCCACCGGTGTGCCGATGGCGCAGGTGTTGTTTGCCGGCAGCACCATCGGCGTGCTGATCCTGCCGCTGATGCTGTTCCATCAGATTCAGTTGATGGTCTGTGCGGTGCTGGCGCAGCGCTACGCCAAGCGCCCGGAATCGGTGCCCGAGCTGATGGCGCAAGTCGACCCATAACACACCGCCCCGTGTAGGAGCTGCCGAAGGCTGCGATCTATTGATCTCGTCTTTTAAAAAACAAAGTCAAAAGATCGTCCGAACGCGGCCCGAGCCTTCGGCAGCTCCTACAAAGTGCCCGTGTATTTCACCGCCGCTGCGGCCCGTGAGGGCACGTTCAGCGTGCGCAGCAAGGAAGACACATGAATGCGCACCGTGAACGGTGAGATATCCAGTTCGCGGGCGATTTCCTTGTTGGTCTTGCCTTGGGCAATCAAGCGCAACACGTCCTGTTGACGAGGCGTGAGAGCGGCGCCGGTTTCCAGAGGCAGCAGGCCCGACGGCGCAAATTTCACCAGTACTTCACCTTCACGAATCGCCAGAATCGCTTGGCCGATTTCATCGGGGGCAATGTTCTTGCCGATGAAACCGTCGATCCCGACGGCCATGACTTCGCTGATCAACGACTCATCATCGACCATCGACACCACGATCAACGTGGTGCGCGGCAGGCGCCGACGCAGTTCGCCGAGCTGGCTGACACAGGTGAGGCCGGGGAAACGCAGGTCGAGAATCAAGGTGTCCGGCTCATCCCCCAGAGGCAGCAGCGCCAGCACCGCGTCGAGATCACCGGCTTCGTCGATAACGGCTGCGGGCAGCAAACGCTGCACCGTGCGCAGCATCGCCTCGCGAAACAACGGGTGATCGTCGGCTATGATAATTCGGCATGTCATGGCGTGACCCTCCCTGGGTCAGGCGTTGCTCAAGGCCTGCACATTAGCACCGAGCGCAAGGGTTGCCTGTAGGTTCCTGCTGATTCTGACGATTGCCGCACAAGGACGTTTAACCATGAAGTTCGAGAAAAACACCGAACTCGACCAGGCCAACCTGCGCATCATCATCGCCGGTATCGCCGTGGTTTATATGCTGGCACTGGGTTTTTTGCCGGGCCAGCGCTTCGATACTTATCTGCCGGTGGTCACCTACATCACTGTATTTCTGCTGGCCTCGATCGGCTTGCGTCAGTCGATTGCGCGCTGGCCAGGGCATTATCCGGCGCGACGGATTTTCGCCATGGTCCATGATTACACCGGCACCTGCTTTGGTCTGGTGGTCGGTGGCGAGGCGGCATTGCCGCTGTATGCGGTGATCATCTGGGTCAACCTCGGCAATGGCATGCGCTATGGCTCGCGCTATCTGGCGATTGCCACGGCATTGGCCTTGCTGGCATTGCTGTGTGTTTATCGCCTGACCCCGGTATGGCAGGCGCAGCCGTTCATGGTGTTGATGCTGATGATCACCAGCACGGTGATCCCGTTCTATGCGCATCTGCTGTTGGAGCGCACACGTAAAGCCTCCGAAGAAGCCGTCGCGGCGAATCTGGAAAAATCGCGGTTTCTCGCCCAGGCCAGTCATGATCTGCGCCAGCCGATTCATTCCATCGGTCTGTTTACCGCGTGTCTGCGTGAGTCGCGATTGGGTGAGGAGGAGCGGCGTCTGGTCGACAATATTGACCGTTCGCTGCTCAACGTCTCGCAGTTGTTTCGTTCGATCCTTGACCTGTACACCCTCGATAACGGTCGGGTGTTGCCCAAACTGCAGGCTTTCAATTTAGGGCAATGGTTGGCGGAACTGATTCGCCAGAACGCTGAAGCAGCGCGTTGGGCTGGAGTGGAGTTGCGTTTGCGCCCCTGTGAGTATTGGGTGCAAACCGATCCGGCGTTGCTCGCGACCATGGTGCAGAACGTGCTTTCCAACTGTTTCAAATATGGCGCGCATCGGCCGGTGCTGATCGGCGTGCGCCGGCGCGGAGCGGGGCTGGCCATCGTGATTTATGACCGCGGCAACGGTATCGCCGAAGAACATCTGGCCAAGGTGTTCGAAGAGTTTTATCGGGTGCGCCAAGTGCGCGACAAAGACGTCGAAGGCGTGGGGTTGGGGCTGTCGATCGTCAAGCGATTGGGTGAGTTGATCGGTGTGAACGTTGCCCTGCGCTCGCGGCTCGGGCGGGGAACGGCGGTGACTTTGTACGGCTTGCCAATCACTGTGCCGCCGCGGGTAACGGTCAATCGTGATGAAGCACGTCAGGTCGGTCTGCTGACCGGGTTGAAGGTGTGTCTGGTGGAGGATGATCGTAACGTGCTACTGGCGACTTCAGCGTTGCTGGAGCGTTGGGGCTGTGTGGTTCAGGCCAAGTTGACGGCTCAGGATCTGGTCACCGATTGCGACATCATCGTCGCCGACTATGACCTCGGCACTCATGCCACCGGCATCGAATGTATCGACGGCGTACGCAGGCGGAGGGGCTGGGCAGTACCGGCGATGATCATCACCGGGCACGACGTCGAGAAAATCCAGGCGGCCCTGCACGACCGCGACATCGCCATCCTGTCCAAACCGGTGCGCCCGGCCGAACTGCGCGCGACCCTACGAGCCCTGCGCGATCGCCGACCGCAAATCCAACCCCTGTAGGAGCTGCGGCACGCTGCGATCTTTTTGATCTTCATTTTCAGGATCAAAAGATCGCAGCCTCGTTGCACTCGACAGCTCCTACAAGTTAATGCGTGCTCAGCGTTTGCACAGGTAATCCTGGGTGATGGTGGTCTGCAGGCAGTTGTATTGCCCCATGGTGCGGCAGATGTTTTTCTCCGAGCCGGTGACCTCGGCATTTTTGTAGCCCCAGGTCTTGCAGCGTTGCGCGGCGACGGTCAGGCCTTGTTCGGCGCTGGTCTGGCCGCTTTCGAACTGGCCCAGTTCATAGGAAACCTGGACGACGCCATCGTTTTTGCTGCCGCCGGTGGCTTCCCATTGTTTCGGCGTGGCGCAGCCAGTGAGGAACAGGGCGCTGAGGGTGAGTGTTGCGATCAGGGTTTTCATGGTGTTTCTTCCTTGGTGTTGTTCTGATTTCCAGGCACAACGATCCCGCACGCTGCACACAGGCAACGTTGGGGAACATCGGGGGTTGCGGGGGAATATAACGCCAGGCGACAGGGCGGTCGATTAGCACAAATGTGCTAGTGCGGAGCGCAACAGACGGCTCGCTGGAGCCGCCCGTTGGGCCGCGGGAAGATTACTGGGGACTGTTGAACTGGTCGGAATAGCTGCCCGTCATCAACGCGGAGGCGACGCGATCAGAGCCAACGCCGACACGAGAATAGGCAAACCGGTTGACGCCGGTACGATCGGCGCCATCTGAAGCAAGAGCGCCAGCACCGACATGATCGGCACCGTCGGAAGCGACCGCCCCGGCCCCGACATGATCGGCGCCATCGGAAGCCACTGCACCGGCCCCGACATGATCGGCACCATCGGAAGCCACTGCACCAGCCCCGACATGATCGGCACCGTCGGAAGCTACTGCACCGGCCCCGACATGATCGGCACCGTCGGAAGCCACTGCACCGGCCCCGACATGATCGGCGCCATCGGAAGCGACCGCCCCGGCCCCGACATGATCAGCACCGTCGGAAGCCACTGCACCGGCCCCGACATGATCGGCGCCATCGGAAGCTACTGCCCCCGCACCAACATGGTCGGAACCGTCAGAGGCTACGGCAGGAGCGCCAACATGATCCGCACCATCCGAAGCCACTGCCTGCGGCTGTCCCGCCCAGGCACCGGGCATCACTACAGCGGCCGTGACAGCAATAACCACGCCTGACAAAAACCTGTATTTCATGATTTTCTCCACGTCCCGGCAGCCGCTCGGCGAAAACGCTTCGTGCGCCGCACAGGCGCTTGCGCGTCGACTCATCGGCTCGGGTCAGTCTGGTTGGCGGAAGGCACGGGCGCACCGTCAGGCGCACGGGTGTCGACGTAATCAGTATCGAACTGATCCAGTATAGATCGCCGTCTGGACGCGGTAGGGCGGGGGGATCGACGGACGTTAGGCGTTTCTTTTCCTTCACCCGACGGGCAAAGTTGAATTCAGTCTAAAAACAGAGAAACAAGCCGGCGAGCCTTTGCTAGGCTCAAAGATGTAGGCGAAGACGCAGACTGATGCGCAATCGGATAGCAAGGGGGCGTGGGGCGCGCTCCGAAAGGTACACGGTTAGAAAGATCTCCGCGCTGAGATCCAGCCCTTATGCCGTGTGAAGCAGCCGAGGCCGTACCTTTTCAATTTGGCCCGGTACTGTGGGAAGCCCGATAAACCTTGTAAGCCAGAGACCAGCACTGGCCGCCTACTCGAACACCAAAGCCCGCTTCGTGCGGGCTTTGTCGTTCCTGCAAGGTCAGATCGATTGCAGCGCCTGCGCCAGGTCGGCGCGCAGGTCTTCGACGTCTTCAACGCCCACCGACAGACGCACCAGGCCATCACCGATCCCCAGTTTCGCCCGGGTATCAGCCGGAATGGTCGCGTGGGTCATGATCGCCGGATGCTCGATCAGGCTCTCCACGCCACCGAGACTTTCCGCCAGTGCGAAGATCTTCACGTTCTCGAGGAAGCGCCGCGCGCCAGCCAGATCACTGTTCAGGTCCACCGAGATCATCCCGCCGAAACCACGCATCTGGCGCTTGGCCAACGCGTGTTGCGGGTGCGATGCCAGTCCTGGGTAATAAACCCGTTTGACCTGCGGCTGCTGCTCCAGCCACTGCGCCAGCTCCAGTGCGTTGCTGCAATGACGCTCCATGCGCAGCGCCAGGGTTTTCACCCCGCGCAAGGTCAGGAACGCATCGAACGGCCCGGCAATCGCACCGACCGCGTTCTGCAAGAAGCCCAGCTTCTCGGCCAGTTCAGCATTCTGCCCAACCACGGCGATGCCGCCGATCACGTCGGAGTGACCGTTCAGATACTTGGTGGTCGAGTGCAGCACGATGTCGAAACCCAACTCCAAAGGCCGCTGGATATACGGGCTGGCAAAGGTGTTGTCGGCCACGCTGATGATCCCGCGTGCACGGCAGATACGGGCGATAGCGGCGAGGTCCGACAGGCTCAGCAGCGGGTTGGTCGGTGACTCGACAATCACCAGGCGTGTGTCGTCCTGCAGCGCCGCTTCGAACGCCGCCAGGTCAGTCAGATCGACGTAGCTGAAACGGTGTCCGGCACTGCGCTGACGGACCTTGTCGAACAGGCGGAACGTGCCGCCGTACAAGTCATTGCCGGAGATGACGTGCGAACCGGCATCGATCAGTTCGAGCACCGTGGAAATCGTTGCCAGCCCGGAAGCAAAGGCAAACGCCTGGGTGCCGCCTTCCAGGTCCGCAACACAGCGCTCCAAGGCAAAACGCGTCGGGTTGTGCGAGCGCCCGTAGTCGAAACCCTTGTGCACGCCGGGGCTGTCTTGCAGGTACGTGGAGTTGGCGTAGATCGGCGGCATCAGCGCGCCGGTGGTCGGGTCAGGTTCCTGCCCGGCATGGATCACCCGGGTCGCGAAGCCTTGGGATTTATCGTCGTGCTGACTCATGCGAGGGATCTCCGTAATTGGTTGAGCATGTCGGTGCGGGTGATCAGGCCATGGAAGCCTGATGTATCGGCAATGATGGCGACGAGGCCACGGCTGAGCACCGATTCCAGTTCAGCGAGGCTGGCGCCGGGCGCGAGGGTCTGCAGCTTGTCGGTCATCACGCTGGACACCGATTGGCTGAAGCGGGCCGCATCTTCGTGTACCGGCAACAGGATGTCGGATTCGTCAATCACGCCGACCAGTTGCTTGCCTTCGACCAGTACCGGCAATTGCGAAACATCCGCCAGACGCATGCGCTGGAACGCGGTCAGCAGGGTGTCGTCGGGGCCGACGCTGATCACGCGGCCGTCCTCGAAACGCCGGGCGATCAGGTCGCGCAAATCGCCGTAGCCCTTGCGCTGCAGCAGGCCTTGATCGGTCATCCACTGATCGTTGTAGACCTTCGACAGATAGCGCGTGCCGGTGTCGCAGACAAAACTCACCACACGTTTCGGCTCGGTCTGTTCGCGGCAATAACGCAACGCCGCAGCGAGCAGGGTGCCGGTCGACGAGCCACCGAGAATGCCTTCAGCCTTGAGCAACTGGCGGGCGTGATCGAAGCTTTCCTCATCGCTGATGGAGTAGGCGTGGCGCACGCTGGAGAGGTCAGTGATCGACGGAATGAAATCTTCACCGATGCCTTCCACCGCCCATGAGCCGGGCGTCGGCAGGGAGCCGTCGCGACTGTATTGCGCCATCACCGAACCGACCGGGTCGGCCAGGACCATTTCCAGATCCGGTTGCACACGTTTGAAGAAACGGCTCAGGCCCGTCAGCGTGCCCGCCGAACCGACACCGACGACGATGGCGTCCAGATCATGTTCGGTCTGCGCCCAGATCTCCGGCGCGGTGCTGCACTCGTGGGCCAGCGGGTTGGCCGGGTTGTTGAACTGATCGGCGAAGAATGCGCCGGGAATGTCTTTCGCCAAACGGGCGGCGACGTCCTGGTAATACTCGGGATGGCCCTTGCCGACATCGGAACGGGTGATGTGCACTTCGGCGCCCATGGCCTTCAAGTGCAGGACTTTCTCGGTAGACATTTTGTCCGGTACCACCAGCACCACGCGGTAGCCTTTGGCGCGGCCAACCAGTGCCAGACCCAGGCCGGTGTTGCCGGCGGTGGCTTCGACAATCGTGCCGCCGGGTTGCAGGCGACCATCGCGCTCAGCGGCGTCGATCATGGCCAGACCGATGCGGTCCTTGATCGAACCACCGGGGTTCTGCGACTCGAGTTTGAGAAACAGCGTGCAAGGCCCGGTGTCGAAGCGGGTGACTTGCACCAGTGGAGTATTGCCGATCAGCCCAAGTACGGCAGGGCGTGATTCCTTTGACATTTCTTCACCTCTTTGTGGTGTTGATCGCGTTCCGTTCGCGGGGAAAAGACTCGCGTGCAACATAGGCTCAGACATCGGCTGTCGCAACCTTTAGTCGGTCGCCAATTCAGCCATTTCGATCTAACGATAGATCGAAATCAAAGACCTGCCGGGGTGCTTTCGGGTGCGTTTATACGGAGGCGTCATCGAGTTTTCAAAGGGCGTCTTCATGGCGACGAACAGCTTGAATTGCCGAGAAATTTCCTGCTGCAAAAACTGTTCAGCCGTCGGGCGCTCGCTCAGCTCTGGAGTGCTTTCAGGCGTCTGGCTGCGATCAATTGATCATGAGGGAAACTTGTGTTGATCAAGATTAAATTGAGTTTGTCTCACTAACGACCGATGCCGACAATGGCCACCATCAACAAGACATTGGAGTTGTTTGTTATGGCACTGGCCCATTCCCTTGGATTTCCGCGCATCGGTCGCGACCGCGAACTGAAGAAAGCGCAAGAGGCGTTCTGGAAAGGAGAACTGAACGAGGCCGGCCTGCGTGAAGTGGGTCGCGAACTGCGCAAGGCCCATTGGGACTTGCAGAAAAACGCCGGCATCGAGTTGCTGCCGGTTGGCGATTTCGCTTGGTACGACCAGGTGCTGACCCACTCGCTGATGTTCGGTGTGATCCCTGAGCGCTTCCGTCCGCACGACGGCAAAACCAACCTGCACACCCTGTTCGGCATGGCCCGAGGCGTCAGCGACAGTTGCTGCGGCGGTGCCCACGCTCAGGAAATGACCAAGTGGTTCGACACCAACTATCACTACCTGGTCCCTGAATTCAGCGCGGATCAACAGTTCCAATTGGGCTGGGAGCAGTTGTTCGAAGAAGTTGAAGAAGCGCGCGCACTGGGTCACAACGTCAAACCGGTGATCATCGGCCCGCTGACTTATTTGTGGCTGGGCAAGGCCAAGGGCGCCGAGTTCGACAAGCTGGAACTGCTTGATCGCCTGCTGCCGCTGTACGGGCAGATTTTCGCGCGTCTCGCCGCTCAAGGCGTGGAGTGGGTGCAGATCGACGAGCCGATTCTGGTGCTCGATCTGCCGCAAGAATGGAAGAACGCTTTCGAGCGTGCCTACAACCAGATCCAGCGCGATCCGCTGAAGAAGCTGCTGGCGACTTACTTCGGTGGCCTGGAAGAAAACCTTGGCCTGGCCGCCAACCTGCCGGTCGACGGTTTGCACATTGATCTGGTGCGCGCACCGGAGCAATACCCGACCATTCTTGATCGCTTGCCGGCTTATAAAGTGTTGTCCCTGGGCGTGGTCAATGGCCGTAACGTCTGGCGCTGCGATCTGGAAAGTGCCTTGGCGACTTTGCAGCACGCACATGAGCGTCTCGGTGATCGCCTGTGGGTTGCGCCGTCCTGTTCGCTATTGCACAGCCCGGTGGATCTCGGTCGTGAGGACAAACTCGATGCCGAGCTGAAAAGCTGGCTGGCCTTTGCCGTACAGAAGTGCGAAGAAGTGGCTGTGCTGGCTCAGGCTGTCAACCAGCCCGAAGCGCCGCAAGTCCTGCGTGCACTGACCGAGAGCCGTTCGGTGCAGGCCGCCCGCGCGGCGTCGCCACGTATTCACAAGCCTGCCGTTCAGGCTCGGGTGGCGGCAATCACCGCCAAGGACAGCCAGCGTCAATCACTGTTTGCCAAGCGCATTGCCAAGCAGCGCGCTGGCCTGGATCTGCCGCTGTTCCCGACCACGACCATCGGTTCGTTCCCGCAAACTGCATCGATCCGCCTGGCGCGCCAATCGTTCAAGCAAGGCAAACTGACCCTGGCCGAATACACCGAAGCCATGCACAGCGAAATTCGCCATGCGGTGGAAATCCAGGAGCGTCTGGGCCTCGATGTGCTGGTGCACGGTGAAGCCGAACGCAACGACATGGTCGAATATTTCGCCGAACAACTGGACGGCTATGCGTTCACCCGTTTCGGCTGGGTACAAAGTTACGGTTCGCGCTGCGTGAAACCGGCGGTGATTTTCGGCGACCTCAGTCGTCCGAAAGCCATGACTGTGGAGTGGATCCGCTACGCCCAGGGTCTGACTGACAAGGTCATGAAAGGCATGCTGACCGGCCCGGTGACCATGCTGATGTGGTCGTTCCCGCGTGAAGACGTCAGCCGTGAGGTACAGGCTCAGCAACTGGCGCTGGCAATCCGTGACGAAGTGGTCGATCTGGAAGCCGCCGGCATCAAGATCGTGCAGATCGACGAAGCGGCATTCCGTGAAGGCCTGCCGTTGCGTCAGGCGCAGTGGCAGCATTATCTGGACTGGGCGACCGAAGTGTTCCGTCTGTGCGCCTCTGGTGTGCGTGACGAAACCCAGATCCATACGCACATGTGCTACAGCGAATTCAACGATGTGATCGAGTCGATTGCGGCAATGGATGCCGACGTGATCACCATTGAAACCTCGCGCTCGGACATGGAATTGCTGGATGCGTTCGAAGCCTTCGCTTACCCGAACGAAATTGGCCCGGGCGTCTATGACATCCACTCACCACGCATTCCGGACGCTTCGGAAATGGCCAACCTGTTGCGCAAGGCCGCCAAGCGGATTCCGGCTGAGCGGCTGTGGGTCAACCCGGACTGCGGCCTGAAAACCCGTGGCTGGCCGGAGACCGAAGCGGCGCTGGTGCACATGGTCACCGCCGCCCGGCAATTGCGTAAAGAGCTGGCGTAACACCTGAATCACCTGAATGCACACAACCCCTTGTAGGAGTGAGCCTGCTCGCGATAGCGGTGTGTCAGTCAAATCATCGGTGACTGACACACCGCTATCGCGAGCAGGCTCACTCCTACAGGGGGTGTGTATGTATTCTCAGAAACGGGAATTCTCATGGCATCGCCGGGAGGCTGTTGCTACTGTGCCCAGCCGCAGTCCAGGTGTTTGCCGCTACATGATTGATCAACCCGTTATCCAGGCTGTTTCCGACGCCGACATTCCTGAAGTTCTTGATTTTGTACTAAAGGCCCGTGCCGAGCTTTTCCCCAAGCTCAGCGCGACGGGCATGCCTGATGATCTGGCGCGGTTCACCGAGGTTTATCTGCGTGGGGCAGGGCGCTTTCTGATCGCTCGCCACGAAGGGCAGATCGTTGCCTCCATCGGCTATCTCGCCTATGACCGGCGCTTCCCGCACTTGCTCTATCCGGACGTTAAAGTGGTGGAAATCGTCCGTCTGTTTGTCTTGCCATCGCAGCGCCGCTCAGGGCTGGCCGGCGCGCTGTATCGATCACTCAAGGAACTGGCACTCGCCGACGGAGTTAAGGTGATCTACCTGCACACCCATCCGTTTCTGCCGGGGGCCATCGCGTTCTGGCAACGGCAGGGTTTCGAGATTATTGACGTCGACGCTGACCCGGTCTGGCAGACCACTCACATGCACGCCGTCATGAGTGGAATCGAAGAATCTGCGCCCCATCAAACGGGTCCGTCAAATAGTGCGCCCTGACCCCGAACGTCTCCTGTAAGCGCTGCGGTGTCAGCACCGCCAACGGTTCGCCCAACGCCACCAGTCGCCCGCGCTCCAGCACCGCCAGACGATCGCATTTCAACGCCTGATTAAGATCGTGCAGAGCGATCAGCGTGGTCACCGGCAACGCCTGCACCACGTTGAGAATGGTCAGTTGATGCTGAATGTCGAGGTGGTTGGCCGGTTCGTCCAGCAACAGGATTTGCGGTCGCTGCGCCAGTGCCCGAGCGATGTGTACCCGTTGTCGCTCGCCGCCGGACAGACTCCGCCAGAGACGGGTGCGCAGGTGCATCGCGTCAACGTCAGTCAACGCCTGCTCAACGATGGCGTCGTCCACCTGCGACCACGGTTGCAGCGCCGACAACCAAGGGGTGCGTCCCAGCGCCACCGCATCGAAGACGCGGATGCCGTCATCGGTGTCGGCCTGTTGTTCGACCACCGCAAGCTTTTGCGCAATGCTGCGCCGGGCCATTTTGCCCAGGCGCTGACCTTCGAGCAGGACCTCGCCAGCGCTCGGCTCGCGCAATCCGGCCAGCAATTTCAACAGGGTGGATTTCCCCGAACCGTTCGGCCCGACGATGCCTAGGGTTTCGCCGCGCTGAACCTCAAGGCTGACACCGTTGAGTAACTCGGCGCCGCGCACCTTGAAGGTCAACCCGGAGCAACTCAGAACACTGCTCATCGCGCTGATCTCCGACCCACCAGAATCAGGGCAAACACCGGCGCGCCCACCAAGGCGGTAATCACCCCGACGGGAATCACCTGACCCTTGATCAAGGTGCGCGACAACACGTCAGCGGCAATCAGAAACACCGCGCCACCCAACGCACTGGCCGGCAACAGCCGAGCATGCCCGGTGCCGAGCAACAGCCGCGCGGCGTGGGGAATCACCAGCCCGACAAAACCGATCGAGCCGACGATCGACACCATCACCGCCGTCACCAGCGCCGCACAACCAATCAGCAAAATCTGTACGCGCCGCACCGGTATACCCAGGGACGCAGCGGAATCGGCGCCAAAGGTAAACGCATCCAGCGCCCGCCGATGCCACAGACACACGACCAATCCCGCCACGGCCACCGGCACTGCCAGCCACACCGATGGCCAGCGCACCCCGCCAAGATTACCCAGCAGCCAGAACATGATGCCGCGCGCCTGTTCGGAACTGGCCGAGCGGGTAATCAGAAACGCCGTCAGCGCATTGAACAGCTGCGAGCCGGCGATCCCTGCGAGAATGATCTGCCCGGTGCCACTGGCCGAGCCGCTGACCCGCGCCAACAGAATCACCAGCACGAACGCCGTGACTGCACCGGCGAAGGCACCGACTGACAAGGAGATGATCCCGGCGCCAACACCGAGTAACGCCACCATCACCGCACCGGTCGAAGCGCCGGCAGAAATCCCCAGCAGATAGGGATCGGCCAGCGGGTTGCGCAACAGCGACTGCAAAATCACCCCGCACGTCGCCAGTCCGGCACCGCATGCGGCCGCGACCAGTGCGCGGGTCAGGCGATAGTTCCAGACGATGCCTTCGTCGATAGGATCCAGCGCGTACCCGGCGCCCCACAATTTGTTCGCCAGCACTTGCACGACCACGCCCGGTTCAATCGAGGTTTCACCGATGGCCACGCCAGCGACCACTGCCATCAACAGTGTGGCCAAAGCCAATAGCGTGCGGATCAGGCTGGCACTCATTGCGACAGGTCATAGCCGTTGATGGCCGTGGCCAGTTGCTCGATGCCGTCGAACATGCGCAGGCTCGCCTGCATGGCCATGGCGTCAAGAATGATGATGCGGTTGTGTTTCACCGCGTCCATGTTGCGCGTCACCGGATCACTGCGCAGGAAGGCGAGTTTCTTTTCATAGTCATCGGCGGGGAAGCGCCGACGGTCCATGCGCGCGATGACGAGGAAGGTCGGATTGGCTTTGGCGATGGTTTCCCAGCCGACCGTTGGCCACTCCTCATCGGATTCCACCACGTTGCGTACGCCGAGAGTGCTGAGCATGAAGTCGGGAATGCCTTTATGTCCGGCCACGAAGGGCTCGATGTCCATTTGTGCACTGGAGAACCAGACCAGCGCGCTGGCGTCCTTGAGTTGTTTGCCCTGGGCTGTGGCCATCGACTTGGCGAGGCTGGCCTTGAGTTCGTCGTTGAGCTGCTGGCCACGCTCCTGCACATCGAAGATCTGCGCCAGTTGGCTCACGCTCTTGTAGATCGTGTCGATGCGAAACGGTGCGAGCCGCGTGCCATCGGCGCCGACGAGGTTGTCCTTGGCTTCGCAATCGGAGGGCAGCAGGTAGGTCGGAATCTTCAGCTCATGAAACTGCTCGCGGGTGCCGACCGCGCCTTGCGGGCCGACCATCCATTCCAGCTCCACGGCGACCAGTTCCGGGCGCTTGCCGATGACCGCTTCAAAACTCGGTTCGTTATCGGCCAGACGCTCGATCTTGTCGTCCTGCGGCTTGTACTTGGCCAGCACATTGTTGAACCACAGCGAGGTGCCGACGACTTTGTCGCCCAGGCCCATGGCGTAGAGCATTTCCGTGCCGGCCTGGCCGATGGTCACGGTGCGCGTCGGTGCGTGTTGGAAGGTCAGGGTGCTGCCGCAGTTCTCGACCGTCAGCGGATACACCGTCGGGGCCGCCTGCGCCAAGGCGCCAAGGGTCAGGCCGGTGATGAGGGTGGCGATGCGGGGCAGCAGCATGGAGCAGTCTCCGAGGGAACCGTACGGGGAGCGGGAGAGTACGGTCGGGAAACACACCATCGAACGCGGTCAGGAAAACAGCGCAAGGCCGGTCATCAAACAAAGACGCGCACGGCACGATGTCCTTCCCGGACACCCCGCCGGTTAGTAGTCACTGTGCCGGCAGGTCTCCTGACTGATGCGTCATCGCCTGGCTCCGGCCTTCCCGGGATTCACCCAGTGGCAGTCGTGGAGCAGGCTCGGCACCTACAGTTGCGGGGGCAGTTCCGATCAGTGCTGAGCAAGCACCTCGGATTCCCTATTATTCCCGTTCGGGAACCGGCGGCGGCATGGTAGTCGATCGAGCCGCTGAAGGGGAGACGAATCTGCCGTGGCGAGGATTAGTGTTGGCTCATCAAACCGTGCAGCACGCCTAAACGCAGGCCCGGTTCGGAGGGCACCATCTGCGCAATGCCGAACACTTTGAAGGCCGCCAGCATCAACACCAGACCGCCGGGCAGAATGCTTTGACGATGCGGTTGCAGCCCGGCGAGCTTGAGCTGTTGCACGTTGTTCACTTTCAGCAAAAGCAGCGACAGGCGCAGCAGCCCGCCGTAGGTGATGCCGTCCTGGCCGAAGTCGTTGAGACGATTGGCCTTGAGCACTTTGGCGAGCATACGTGCGGTGCCGGAGGAACCGATGGTCTGCTGCCAGCCCTGAGCACGGTAGCGTCGTGCAACTCTTTCAAACTGCAGGATGGCGAAGCGTTCGGCTTCCTGTAGCGCGCCGGCGGACAGATCACCGCCGCGAAAGAACCGCGTGCTCAGCGTGCCGCTGCCGATGGCGATGCTTTCGGTGAGCAACGGCTGTGAACCCTGGCCGAGGATCAGCTCGGTGGAGCCGCCACCGATGTCGACCACCAGGCGCATGTCTGCGGCGCTCGGCAAGGCGTGAGTCACGCCGGCATAGACCAGCCGCGCCTCTTCATGGCCGCAAATGACATCGATGGGAAAGCCCAGATGCCGTTCGGCACTGGCCAGAAACAGTTGCGCGTTATCGGCCTCGCGTACGGCGCTGGTCGCCACCGCACGAACCCGGCCGGCCTCGAAACCGCGCAGTTTTTTACCGAACCGCGCCAACGCCTGCCAGCCACGATCCAGTGCCAACGCATCCAGCACGCCGCCGTCAAAACCCTCGGCCAGACGCACCGGTTCGCGCAAGGTTTTCACTTCCTGAATCTGCAAGCCCTTTCGACAGCGCACCGATTGGCCGATCATCAGGCGAAAGGCATTCGAACCCAGGTCGATGGCGGCAAACAGCGAGGCGTCGTCTTTCATGGGAATCCTTGCAGAGCATCCGTCGCGAGGCTCAAGACGGTTTGCGAGGATTCTGCCGTGATCTTGATGACATCCTGATGACGGGGCAGGGGCGGTTGAATGAATTTTCGGCTGTCATGACACTGTCATTATCCGGCGTCTATGCTGAGGCCAATACATCGCGTGTTCTTAAAGTTTTTGCTGCCGAATTTGGCAGCTTTTTTTTGCCCGCGATTTGGCAATGCCGCGAACTGATCGTTCCCACGCTCCGCGTGGTAATGCCTCTAGGGACGCTCCGCGTCCAGTGACGCGGAGCGTCACGGGCTGCATTCCCACGCGGAGCGTGGGAACGATCAGCGTGTGTGTTTGCAATTTTGGTGGGGGCTTGGCTAATATACGTTCCATATACACATCGTATCGGATTCATATATGGGCATCGTAAAGATTTCAGAGGACATGCACGAGAACCTGCGTATCTCCAGCAACGCCCTCAGCCGCTCGATCAACGCGCAGGCCGAGCACTGGATGCGCATCGGCATGCTCGCCGAACTGCATCCCAACCTCGACCACAGCGCCATTTGCCGCTTGCTGATCCGCGCCGAACAGAACGGCGGGCTGGATCTGCAACAACTGACTCAGGAAGCCGTCAGCGCATGAGAAACCAGATCAAGATCAACACCCCGGCCGACATCGCGCAATCTCGCGCTGCCGGCAAACTCGCCGCTGAAGTGCTGGCGATGCTAGTGCCACACGTCAAGGCCGGCGTTACAACTGATCAGCTCGATCAACTGTGCAACGACTACATCGTCAATGTGCAAAAAGCAGTGCCGGCCAACGTCGGTTATCACGGCTTTCCGAAAACCGTCTGCGCCTCGGTCAATGATGTGGTCTGTCACGGCATTCCGTCGGGCACACCGCTGAAGGATGGCGACATCGTCAACCTCGACATCGCGGTGATCAAGGACGGCTGGTTCGGCGACACCAGCCGCATGTACATGGTCGGCGAGGCAACACCCGAGGCGCAGCATCTGATCAAGACTACCTATGACGCCATGTGCGCGGGGATTCGCGTGGTCAAGCCAGGCGCCACCTTGGGCGATATCGGCCACGCGATCCAGACGTTGGCGGAGAAGGAAGGCTTCAGCGTCGTACGCGAGTATTGCGGGCACGGGATCGGCAAGGTCTATCACGATGAGCCGCAGATTCTGCATTACGGCTTTCCCGATCAGGGCATGAAGCTCAAGGCCGGGATGATTTTTACCGTGGAGCCGATGCTCAATGCCGGTAAACGTCATGTGAAAAACATGCCGGATGGCTGGACGGTGCTGACCAAGGATGGCTCGTTGTCAGCGCAGTGGGAGCATATGGTGGCGGTGACGGAGACGGGCTTCGAAATCCTCACCGCCTGGCCCGACGACATCGAAGGCTATTCCCCGATCACCTAAACACCATAAACCCTCTGTGGGAGCTCGCTCGCGAAGACGCCGTGTCAGTCAACATCAACATTGAATGACACAGCGCATTCGCGAGCAGGCTCGCTCCCACAGTTGGAATGCACTCCTGTAGGAGCTGTCGAGTGAAACGAGGCTGCGATCTGTTGATCTTGTTTTTAACAGCAAGATCAACAGATCGCAGCCTGCGGCAGCTCCTACAAGTTATGTGGTGTGTGCAGGGGCGCTTTGCAGCCAATCAAGCACCTCATCCCACAACGGCTGTGCGCTTTCACGGAAGTAACCCATGTGCCCGTACGGTTTGCTGCCCAGTGGCGGCTGCAGATCCAGCAATGTCAGCGGCGCATTCACCATGGCTTTGACAAACGCATCGCGCGAACGCGGTGGTGCCCAAGGATCATCGACCGACGTGGCGAAAACGCATGGCGTTGTGACCTCGGCGTAGAGCGCATGCAGATGGCTCATCTGGGGGTCGTCGAAGTAGTAGTGGGGGAATTTGCACCAGCGTTTCCAGTCGTTGTAAACGCCCAGCGGCAAATCATCGCCCATGCCTAGCATGCTCCAGGCCATGTAGCCTTTGCGGGCGACAATCACCGGCAGCACAAACGTCCACATCAGACGGATTTTCCAGGCCTCGGTTCGGGACATCCAGCCGCTCCACCCCGCGCCACTGCCCAGGGTGTAGCAAGCTGTCAGGGCGGGGTGATTGGGCAACAGACCAATCGCGTGACCACCAAACGAATGGCCGACCCAATACAACGGCAACGCTTCCTGGCTTAGCAGGTCCACTGCCGCCGCCAGATCCTGATAAGCCCAATCCAGATAAGACATCTCAAAGCCTTTGAGGGAAGCCGGCTTCGATTCACCGATGCCCCGGTAATCGAGGGTCAGGACATTGAAGCCCTGACGCGCTGCATGCTCGGCAAAGCGCCGATAAAAACGCTGTTGCACCCCGGTGGCGCCGGCCATGATCAGGTTGCCTTTGACCGCGCCCGGTGCGCTGTAGCGCTTGGCTGACAACGGATAACCATCGCGGGCAATGAGGGCGATGTCCTGTCTCTGGATCGATTCGGTGAAGGCTGCGGCCATGGTGTTCATGAAATTGTTCCGAGTGAGTTGAGCAAAGCCTTCAGCGACCTTTGAACTGCGGTTCGCGCTTTTGCATCATCGCCATGACGCCTTCGCGGACATCCTCGGTTTTGATCAGGGCCAGCAGTTGTTCATCAAGCTTCGACAGTGCCGCATCGTCACCCTGATCCTGCGCCAGAAACGCCGATTGCAGCGTCGCCTGAATCGCCAGAGGCGCAGCCTTGGCAATGCGTTCGGCGTACTCGATGGCGCGTGCCAGAGTCTGGCCGGGTGCGACCACTTCGGTCAGCAGGCGCATGTGCAGGGCGGCAGTGGCATCGAACTCTTCCCCCGTGAGCATGTAGCGCATGGCGGCGGTCCAGCCCGCTGCGCGGGTGAAGCGCACGGTGGAACCGCCGGCGGGTGAGATCCCGCGCAACACTTCCAGATGAGCGAAACGGGCATTGGTGGCGGCAATGCTGATGTCGGCGTTGAGCATCAATTCGATGCCCGCCGTCCAGCAAATGCCTTCAATGGCAACCACCACCGGTTTACGCCTGCGCGGTTTGGAAACGCCCCATGGGTCGATGCCTTCTTCAGGATACTTGAAGGCGCCTGACACCAGTTTTGGCGTCAGTTCCATCAAGTCCAGACCCGCAGTGAAGTGCTCGCCATGGGCGAACAGCACGGCGCAGCGCAGTTCGTCATTGCGCTCATACTCGCCGATGGCCAATGCCAGGTCCGTCAGCATTGCACTGTCGAATGCGTTGCGTTTGCCGGCGCGATCCAGACCGATCAAAAACAACTGACCGCGTTGTTCGCGGGTGACTCGGCCGGGGCCACTGTTGGCTTCGTTCATCTCTGCTCTCCCTGATTTTTTGTCGGCGGCCAGTTACTGACCATCCGTTCGGTAAATAGAAACTAAACGAACAGTTGGTAACCGTCAAATTGAGAAGGGCAGGCTTATGTCATAGAATCACCGCCAGTTATCCGGATCAGGAAATACTCGTGCGACCGTTGAAAATCCCCCGTGAAGAGCTGCTTCTGCGGTGCGCCAATACCTTCAAGCGCCTTGGCTATCATGGCACCACCATGGACGTGCTTGCGTCCGCTTGCGGCTTTACCAAGGCTTCGTTCTATCACCACTATCCGAACAAGGAGGCCTTGCTGCGTGACGTGCTCGACTGGACGCATCAGGTCATCAACCAGACCTTGTTTGCCGTGGCCTTCGACGAAAAACTCACGCCACAAGAACGCCTGAGCAAAATGGGCCGCAAGGCTGCGCGGCTGTTTCAGGATGACTCGATTGGTTGCCTGATGGGCGTGGTGGCGGTCGATGCGGCGTACGGTAAAAGTGAATTGCTGGAGCCGATTCGCGGTTTTTTCGATGCATGGGCCAAGGCGTTTGCGCATTTGCTGGAAGGCGAGGTCGATGAGGGACAAGCCTTGCTGACCGCTCGACAATGGGTGGCGGATTACGAGGGGGCGATTCTGCTGGCGCGGGTCTATGGTGACGCGGCTTACATCGATGCGGTGACGCGTCGGGCGCTGGAACATTTGAGTGCCTGTCAGGCACCGACATAAGGCTTACCCGCTGGGTGTTGTGTCCTCGACAGTTGTCAGTCACGACACACACTGATTTCTTATCCAATCAGGGAGCAACACGATGAGTGTAATCACCCCGGCCGTGATGGCCGATCTCGCGCCCGACGGCGTGCTGCATGCCGCCATCAACTTCGGTAACCCGGTGCTGGCGCAGCGCAGAGCAGATGGTGCGCCGCAAGGTGTTTCGGTGGCTTTGGCGATCGCGCTGGCTGCCGAGCTGGGTGTCGAACTGGAGATGCGCACCTTTGATGCGGCGGGCAAGGTCTTCGCGGCGTTGGAAGAGGGCGTATGGAATCTGGCATTCCTCGCCATCGAGCCGGTGCGTGAGGCGCAGATTGCGTTCAGCGAGCCGTACGTGATCATTGAAGGGACTTATCTGGTCGAGGCGCAGGCCTCGTATCGCAACGTCGAGGATCTCGATCAGCCAGGATTGCGACTGGCCGTTGGCAAAGGCGCAGCCTACGACCTGTTCCTCAGTCGCACGCTGCAGCACGCACAATTGGAGCGTGCCGAAACCTCGGCGGGTGCCGTTGACCTGTTTATCGAGCAACACCTGGATGCCGCCGCCGGTGTCCGTCAGCCATTGCAGAAAGTCGCGGATGCCGACGCGCGTTACCGCGTGCTGGACGGCGCGTTCACGGCGATTCGCCAGGCCATGGCGGTGCCCCGTGGGCGGGAGGCAGGCGCAGCGTATGTGCGGGCGTTCGTCGAGCGCAAGAAGGCTGATGGGTTTGTCGCTGCAGCGCTGGCCGAGAGTGGGCAGGGCGATGTGACGGTCGCGCCTTGAGAGCAAAAAAAAGAGCCACCCCAGCCCTGAGGGGCAAACACGGTTCAATTGTAGGAGTGAGCCTGCTCGCGATAGCCTCTATGCGAGCAAGCCCGCTCCCACATTTGCAATGCATTCCTGTAGGAGCTGTCGAGTGAAACGAGGCTGCGATCTGTTGATCTTGTTTTTAACGGCAAGATCAAAAGATCGCAGCCTGCGGCAGCTCCTACAGGGGGTTTCAGTGGGAGCCGGCGGCTTTGTTGAGGTCGCTTTCGGTCCATTCGGTGTAGACGCAAGCATCAGCGGTGGCCCAGCGCACTTGCACCGGATCGCCAGCCTTGAGCGGCATGCCGGCGGCTGACAGTGCTTTAACCGTCATTGAGGTGCCGCCCGAGGTGACTACGCTGCACGTCTGGCTCTCACCCAGAAACAACACTTCCACAACCTTCGCTGATACCTCATTCCAACCCGACGGCAGCGGTTCGCTGATTGCTTGCGCCACGCTCAACGCCAGTGCCTTTTCCGGCCGCACCATCAGCAAAACATCCTGATCGGTGTGCAACCCAGCGGTCAGGCGAATCGACAATGACTGTCCTTCAAACGAAGCCGCCGCATTACCCTGCGCCTTGAGCTTGAGGAAGTTCGAGTTGCCCAGAAACGACGCCACAAACGCATTCGGCGGATTCTGATAAAGGTCGTAACCGCTGCCCAATCCCACAATCTTGCCGTGACTGAAAATCGCGATGCGTTGCGACAAGCGCATGGCTTCTTCCTGGTCGTGGGTCACGTAAACAATGGTGATGCCCAGACGGCGATGCAGTTGGCGCAGTTCGTCTTGCAAATCCTCGCGCAGTTTTTTATCCAGCGCACCGAGCGGTTCGTCCATCAGCAAAATGCGTGGTTCGTAGACCAAGGCGCGGGCGATGGCGACACGTTGTTGCTGGCCGCCAGACAGTTGCGAAGGGCGGCGATGGGCGAATTGCTCAAGCTGCACAAGTTTCAGCATCGCATCGACGCGCTTTTCACGTTCGGCGGCCGCTAGTTTGCGGATCGCCAACGGGAACGCGATGTTGTCGCGCACCGACAGATGCGGGAACAACGAATAGCGCTGGAACACCATGCCGATATCGCGCTTGTGCGGCGGCACATTCACCAGCGACTGACCGTTGACGAGGATCTCGCCGCTGCTCGGCGTTTCAAACCCGGCGAGCATCGACAACGTCGTACTTTTGCCCGAGCCGCTGGAGCCGAGGAAGGTCAGGAATTCACCGTCCTTGATGTCCAGCGAAATGTTGTCGACGGCGGCAAAGTCGCCGTAGTGTTTGTTCAGGTTGCGCAGGCTGACCAGGGGTTTGTCGTTCTGCTGGGAAGCGTCTTTGATCACGGCACTCATGTCGTACTCCTGGGCGCTCAGGCGCTGATTTCGTTGCGCCGGCGCAATGCGGCGGCGATCACCATGACTAGAACAGACAAGCCGATCAGCAACGTCGAAGCGACGGCGATCACCGGTGTCAGGTCCTGGCGCAGGGTGGTCCACATTTTCACGGGAAGGGTTTGCAGGGTCGGGCTGGCCATCATCACGCTGAGCACCACTTCGTCCCACGAAACGAGGAAGGCGAAGAGGGCGCCGGCGACCATGCCCGGTCGAATCGCCGGGAAGGTCACCTTGAACACCGCTTGCAGGCGCGAGGCACCGCAGATCACCGCCGCGTCTTCAATCGACTGATCGAACAGCTTCAGCGAGTTGATGATCGAGATGATGGTGAACGGCAACGCGACAATCACATGGCTGACCACGAAGGCGAACATGGTCCCGGTGTAACCGAGCTTGAGGAACAGCGCGTACACCGCCACGGCGATGATCACCAACGGCACAATCATCGGCAGGGTGAACAGACCGTAGAGCATTTCCCGGCCGGGAAAACGTCCGCGCACCAGCGCAAACGCCGTCGGCAAACCGAGAGCCACGGCGCAGATCGTGGTCAGTACAGCGACCTTGAGGCTGGCCGCTGCAGCGTTCATCCAGTCGGGATTGGAGAAGAACTGGCCGTACCATTTCAGCGTCCAGCCCGGCGGCGGAAACACCAGCCACTGCGAAGAGCCGAACGACAGCAGCACGATGAACACGATCGGCAACAGCAGGAACAGTCCGATCAGCCCGGTGGTGGCATACAAGCCGAAGCGCATCCGGCGGCTCATCGCATTGGGGGTCAGGAGCATGTCGGCTTACCTCGCGTTACTGGCGCCAACCGGGGATTCCGGCTGAAGCTTCAGGTAGAAGTAGAACAGCACCAAAGTGATCGCGATCAGCAACGCGGCGCCGGCACTGGCCAGGCCCCAGTTGAGGAACGATTGCACCTGCTGAATGATGAACTCCGGCAGCATCATGTTCTGCGCCCCGCCGAGCAGCGCCGGGGTGACGTAGTAACCGAGCGACATGACGAACACCATCAAGCCACCGGAGGCCAGACCCGGCCGACACAGCGGCAGGAACACCCGGAAGAAGTTGGTCCACGGACTGGCGCCGCAGATCGAACCGGCCTGCAGAATCATCGGGTCAATGGCCTGCATGGTTGCCTGCAACGGCAGGACGATGAACGGGATCATGATGTAACTCATGCCGATCACTACGCCGGTGAGGTTGTGCACCATCTCCAGCGGCTGATCGATGATGCCCATCGCCATCAAGGCCTTGTTGATCACGCCCGACGCTTGCAGCAAAACCAGCCATGAATAGGTGCGGGCGAGCAGGCTGGTCCACATCGACAGCAGCACGATGTTGAGGATCCAGCGCCCCCAGCCGCGCGGCACCAGGGTGATCGCCCAGGCCAGCGGAAAGCCCAGCAGCAAGCTGAACAGTGTCACCAGCCCGGCCACCGAAAAGGTGTTGAGCAGCACTCGCGCATAAGCAGAGTTGGCGAACAGTTGTTCATAGTTGCCAAGGCCCGGGGTCGGTTCGAGCACGCCGCGCAACAGCAGGCCAATCAACGGCGCGAGAAAGAACAGGCCGATGAACAGCAGCGCCGGTACGAGGTTGCCGGCGCCGCGCCAGCGTTGTTTGAGGGACGGGGCTTGCTGCATCGCAACCGCCTGGGTTCCGTGGGCCGAGCCGGCAGCGCTGGCGGCGCTCCCGGTGGCAGTGGAGGGACGGGACGCGGTGGCCGCCATTTTCATTTGACCAGCCATTCGTTCCACCGTGTCGCGATGGCCTGGCCGTTTTTGGCCCAGTACGCGAAATCTAGAGTGATCTGATCCTTAGCGTAGGCAGTCGGCAGGTTGGGGGCCAGCGTCGAATCCAGACGCTCCACACTGTCGAGGTTGACCGGGGCGTAGGCGGTCAGGTTGGAGAAGTCGGCCTGGCCCTTGGCGCTGCTGGCGGCGGCGAGAAACTTCATCGCCGCGTCCTTGTTTTTCGAGCCTTTTGGAATCACCAGAATGTCGGCCATGACCAGGTTCTGTTTCCAGCTCACACCGACCGGTGCGCCGTCTTCTTGCAGGGCATGAATGCGGCCGTTCCAGAACTGGCCCATGCTCGCTTCACCGGACGCCAGCAGTTGCTGCGACTGCGCGCCGCCGCCCCACCAGACGATGTCTTTCTTGATGGTGTCGAGTTTCTTGAAGGCGCGATCCAGATCCAGCGGGTAGAGCTTGTCGGCGGCTACGCCGTCGGCCAGCAGCGCAAGTTCGAGCACGCCTGGGCTTGGCCATTTGTACAGGGCGCGTTTGCCGGGCCAGGTTTTGGTGTCGAACAGGGCGCTCCAGTCCTGCGGTTTGTTGGCGCCGAGTTTGCCCTCGTTGTAGCCGAGGACGAAGGAGAAGAAGAACGAGCCGACACCGTGATCGCTAACGAATCGCGGGTCGATCTTGTCGCGCTGGATGACTTTGAAATCGAGGGGTTCGAGCAGGCCTTCAGCGGCGGCGCGCAGGGCGAAGTCGGCTTCGACATCGACCACGTCCCACTGAACGTTGCCGCTCTCGACCATGGCTTTGAGTTTGCCGTAGTCGGTCGGGCCATCCTGCACGACGGTGATGCCGCTGGCCTTGCTGAACGGATCGGCCCAGGCCTGTTTCTGCGCGTCCTGGGTGCTTCCGCCCCAGCTGACGAAGTTCACGCTTTCGGCAGCCATTGCAGCCTGGCCGGTGACGCTGAGCAGTCCCGCAAAAAAGATCGCGGTTGCAGCTTTGTTCAACACCATGTTCACGCCCTCATTGTTGTGTTTTTGAGCGGGCTTGCGTTGTTGCCCGCCTATCGGGAGCAGTAGATGGACGTTCGTTGGAGTGTCCGGTCTATGGAATATCATATTATGGTATTCCAAACTTTGTGCAAGCACTTTGCCTTACCGGTTATCTGGCGAATCTGATTTTTGTGAGCTCAGAGAAATCGATTTGAAATGCAAACCCCCTGTAGGAGTGAGCCTGCTCGCGATTGCGGTGTATCAGCCAACATCATTGTTGAATGTCACACCGCTATCGCGAGCAGGCTCACTCCTACATTTGGATTTGTGTTCGTCGTGGGTTATTCGGTGAAGGGGATGCTCTCGACCACTTCCAGGTCATACCCGGTCAACCCGGCGTATTTGAGTGGCGGCCCAAGATGCCGCAGCTTACCCACCCCCAGATTCTGCAAAATCTGCGCCCCAGTCCCCACCTCCGAATAAATCCGCGATTGCGAACGGCTGAACTGCCGTGGCGGCTGGGTCAATTGCGGTACGCGCTCCAGCAACGCCTGCGAAGACTCATGATTGGCCAGCACCACAACAACCCCATGCCCCTCAGCCGCGACCCGTTGCAGCGCCGCCCACAGCGTCCAGTTGCTCGGCCCGCTGTACTCGGCGCCGACCAGATCACGCAGTGGATCGATCACATGCACGCGCACCAGCGTCGGCTCTTCACGGCGCAGATCGCCCATGACCATCGCCATGTGCACGCCGCCCTCGATGCGATCCTCAAAGGTGATCAAGCGGAAGGTGCCATGCACCGTCGGCAGCTCGCGTTCGCCAATCCGCTCGATGGTGTGCTCGGTGCTCAGGCGATAGTGGATCAGGTCGGCGATGGTGCCGATCTTGATCCCGTGCTTGCGCGCAAACACCTCCAGATCCGGGCGGCGGGCCATGGTGCCGTCGTCGTTCATCACCTCGACGATCACCGAGGCCGGGGTAAAACCGGCCAAACGCGCCAGATCGCAACCCGCTTCGGTATGCCCAGCACGCGTCAGCACGCCACCTTCCTTGGCGCGTAGCGGAAAGATATGGCCCGGCTGCACCAGGTCTTCAGCGCGAGCATTTGGCGCGACGGCGGCGGCCACGGTGCAGGCGCGATCAGCCGCCGAGATGCCGGTGGTCACGCCAACCGCCGCTTCAATCGACACGGTGAACGCGGTGCTGAACACGCTGCCATTGGCCGGCACCATTTGCTCCAGGCCCAGACGCTGGCAGTGGGCGTCGGTGAGCGTCAGGCAAATCAGCCCGCGCGCTTCACGGGCCATGAAGCTGATCGCCTCAGGCGTGCAACGGTCGGCGGCCAGCAACAGGTCTCCTTCGTTTTCGCGGTCTTCGTCATCGACCAGCAAAACCATTTTGCCGAGGCGATAATCTTCGATGATTTCTTCAATGCTGTTGAAGGCCATGCTGGACTCTCAGGGTTCGTTGGAAATATATTGGTATACCATAATACAAAATCAACAAAGAGGTCACTATGAAGGCGTACTGGATTGCTCATGTGGATATAGCCGATGCCGATCACTACAGCCAATACACCCAGCGCGCGCCGGCAGCCTTCGCCGCGTTTGGCGCGAAGTTTCTGGCAAGAGGCGGGCGCAGCGAAGCGATGGAAGGTCGCGAGACGCCGCAACGCAGCGTGGTGATTGAATTCGACAGTTATGAGCAGGCGGTGGCGTGCTATCGCTCGGCGGCGTATCAGGAAGCGAAAAGTTATCGCGAGGAATGGGCGAGGGCGGAAATCATCATCGTCGAAGGCATCGCCCCAATCTAAGCAACACCACAAACCCCCTGTAGGAGTGAGCCTGCTCGCGATAGCGGTTTATCAGTCAGCATCATCACCGACTGATAAACCGCTATCGCGAGCAGGCTCACTCCTACAAAAAGCGGGTTGCGTGATCAGCGGATAAAGTGGATCTTGCCGCTGTCGTCATTGCCCATGTAAATCCCATACACCCCAGCCTGGCGCTCTTCGATATAGCGCTCAAGAATCTGCCGGATCGCCGGGTAATAGATCTGTTCCCACGGAATGTCTTCAGGCGCGAAGAACTTGTAATCCATGGTTTCAGGCCCGTACTGCCCGGTAATCTCCAGCGCGAGGGCCCGAAAGATGATGTACACCTCGCTGATCTTCGGCACGCTGAAAATCGAGTACGGCGAGACGATTTCCGCACGCACGCCGCTTTCTTCCCAGACTTCGCGGACGGCCGCTTGCTCGGTGGTCTCGCCGCTTTCCATGAAACCGGCGGGCAAGGTCCAGGTGCCGGGGCGCGGGGGAATCGCCCGTTGGCACAAGAGGTATTTGCCGTCCTGCTCGATGATGCAGCCGGCGATGATCTTCGGGTT
>Ga0160456_100061_pt1 | contig 160654 bp, 118 predicted proteins | sample HID1972K_E6MG_FD_108261 | JGI IMG/M metagenome (GOLD analysis project Ga0160456, IMG submission 108261) | Enriched pill bug-associated microbial communities from UW Madison campus, WI, USA - HID1972K_E6 MG | ecosystem: Host-associated > Arthropoda: Insects > Digestive system > Unclassified ... | reverse complement strand
GGGTCGGTTCGAACACGATCAGGCCGGTGCCGCGCAGCGGTTTGAAGCGGATCAGGTTGAGATTGGTGGGCACATACAGCGAGTGCATGTACTCATTGAACTTGATCAGCTCGATGCCACGCACCGACAGATCGGCCGAGCGGCGGATCAGGTTGAACAGGCCGATGCGCCACAGCCGGGCAAAACGGTCGTTCACCATTTCCAGGGTGGGCATGCGCCCGCGGATGATCCGGTCCTGGTTGGAAAAATCGTACTGGCGCGCCTCTCCAGGTGCCGGCGGCGGCTCGATGTCCACCACGCCGGCATCGACACCGTGCAGTAGCGCATCGATTTCGTCTTGTGAAAGCAGGTCGCTCATCGCCGGTGCCTTACTGGGTCACGAAACTGGTGAACAGCAGGTCTTCGACGCTCTTTTTGCCGGTTTCGGCCGTCATCAGCTTCTGCGCCTCGGCCAGTGCGGCGGCCTGCAGCTTCTTGCGCCCGGCGATATCGGCGATGTCTTGGGCCTGGACCTGCGAGAACAGCATCAGCAGATGGGCACGGATCGCCGGGGCGTTTTCCTGGATGCGCTTGAGCGATTCGGGATCGCGCGTCATCAGCTGGACCTCCAGCTGCAGGTAGCGCGGGCCGTCGTCCGGCCCATTGAGATTGACCACGAACGCCGGGTCCATCGCGAAGTACTGCGCCGGCTTGGGCAGTTCGGCGTGCTTGGCCTCGGCCTTGCCGGCAGCGGCGGACTTGTGGAGGAAGAACCAGGCGCCGGTGCCTGCGCCGCCTACGGCCAGCACCGCGGCGACCGCAATGATCAGCAGCTTCTTCGGCTGGCCGCCCTTGGGGGCCACCTTGGCGGCAGCGGATTTCTTCGATATGTCGGCGGCGGCGGCCACGGATTGCTCCAATCAGGACTCTGGTCCCCTAGATGCAATCGGCGTGCCGAAATGGTGGACGGGCCTCGACGGATCTTTGACAGTCCTGTTAAGCGAATGTCCGACGAGCGGAAACCTCGCCATGACAGGGGTTCACCGGGCAGCAGAAGCCCTGATGACAATCCCCAGGCCGCCCCGCAGTGTCATTCGTCCAGCCCGCGGCATCGCCGCTTCAGGCATAGGCATCCAGCAAACCCCGATAGCGCAGGGCCACCGGCGGAATTCCGACGCCACCAGCCAGGTCGTCACCCGATTCGAGTCCCGCCCCGTCCGCGTCGCGTTGCGGCGTGCCCTGGGAGGCCTGTTGCTGCTGCTGGCCGACATCGGCCTGACCAAGTTGGAACCCATGCTGCCCCAGCATTTCACGCAACCGCGGCAGGCTGTTTTCCAGCGCTTGGCGGACGTCGGCCTGGGCGCTGCTGAAGCTCGCGTTGACCTGGTCGCCGCTCAGGTGCAGGCGCACTTCGACCGGACCGAGCTCGGCCGGGTTGATCTTGATGTGCGCGTGTCCGATTTTCTGATCGGCCAGCCAGCTCATCCGTGCGCCCAACGCATCGTCGAAATTGTCGCCGTGCAGGTCGGGTGTGGGCGTCGGCGAGGCGGCGAAAGGCGCGGCACTGTCGATCGCGCGCGTTGCCGGGGCCGGCGCAGCGGTGGCCAGCAGGTTGATCGGATCCACGGACGAGGCGCCTGTGCTGTCGGCGCCGGTGTCATCGTTGCGGACAAGCGCCAGCGCGGCGCTTGCCGTCGTCGTATCGCTGTCGGCACTTTGCGCCGCGGCCGCCTGGGCAAGCAGGCTGGTGAAGCCGCCATTGGCCACCGCGGCGCTGGCGCCGCTGGCGTTGGCCCCGGCCGCGCTTGCAGCCTGGCCCGGCGCAGCTGCGTCGGCGGGGCTGCCTTGTCCATCCAGCAGTCCGGCGGCGCCTTTCAAAAGCGCGCCTCCGGCACCGATCGCCAGGCCGGCCGCCGCCAATGGCGACGCGCCCGCAGCCGGTACCGCGCCGAGCGCCGGAAGCAGGGCCATTCCCATGCCGGCCAGGCCGGCGGGAGGCCACTGGGCGTCTTCCTCTTTGCTGCGCTCCGATCTGGCCTGCGTCTGCTCGTCGGAGGCTTCCCCGGTTTCGGCAGTGGTGCGCTCATCGCCTTCTGCAGTACTACCCGCGCGGCGTTTGCCGGTGTCGGACTGGACCTGGGACGGCTTGGACACACCGCCCTTGTCGGATTTGTCCCGGGAGCCGGGTACCGCTTTCTGCTTGGGTTCCGGGGCGCCGTGGTCGTTGCGGGTCTGCATCAGCTTGGCGAAGCCCTGATCGGACGAGGCACTCGGGGCCTGGCCATCGGCACCGCCCGCCACCGGGCCGGTGCGATTGCTGGCGCCCAGCGCGGACAGGGCGCTCATACTTTTTCTCCGTTGCCGCCTTCCGCTGCGGCGCGTGCCAGGCGGACACCGCGCGCGCCCAGGTCGTCCATTTCGCGCTGGCTGCGACGGTCGTCGACCTTGCGCTCCTGTGCGCGATAGCTGGCGGCCAGCTGCTCCAGCACCTGTTTGTCGCGGCTGGCCAGCAGCAGGCGGCTGCGCTCGAGCTCCACCTTCTCGCGGTTGCGGTCCACCGTCTGCGACTGCTGCTGGACCGCGTTGTCCAGACGATCCAGGAAGGCGCGGCGATTGGACAGCTGGGCCAGGCTGGTGGCGGCCATCTGGCTGTTGGCGTACTCCTCGGCGTAGCGGCGCAGCTCTTCCAGCCGCGACTCGTGGGTCTCCAGCGCGCGCTGGCGCTCGGCCAGATCACGTGCCACTTCGTCCTCGCGCTGCTGGGCGCGCTGGAGCAGGGGATCGATCCGCTTGGATTGCATCATCGCTTAGATCTCACGTTCGACCAGCCGCTTGAGTGCGGCCTGGCTGTGGGGCAGGTCTGCTGCCTTGGCGACGTCCTGTCCGAGGAATTCCATGATCTCCGGCCACCGCTCCAGGGCTTCGTCCACGGCCGGATCGTTGCCACGCTGGTAGGCGCCGATGGCGATCAGGTCGCGGTTGGACGAATACGCCGAGACCAGCCGCTTGAGCGCACGGATGCGCAGGCGCCAAGGCTCGTCGGCGATGTCCTGGACCACGCGGCTGACAGAGGATTCGACGTCGATGGCCGGGTACAGACCGCTGTCGGCCACGCGCCGCGACAGCAGGATGTGGCCGTCCAGGATCGCGCGGGCCGCATCGGCGATCGGGTCCTGCGGGTCGTCGCCTTCGGTCAGGACCGTATAGAAGGCGGTGATCGAGCCGCGCCCCTTGGAACCGTTGCCGGCGCGTTCCACCAGGGCCGGCAGCTTGGCGAACACCGACGGCGGATAGCCGCGGGTGGTGGGCGGTTCGCCGACCGACAGGCCGATCTCGCGCTGGGCCTGGGCGAAGCGGGTCAGCGAATCCATCAGCAGCAGGACATTGAGTCCCTGGTCGCGGAACCATTCGGCGATGGCGGTGGCGCGATAGGCGCCGTGCAGGCGGGCCAGCGGCGGCCGGTCGGCAGGGGCGGCCACCACGACCGCGCGACGCAGGCCTTCCTCGCCCAGGGTGGTCTCGACGAAATCGCGGACTTCACGGCCGCGTTCGCCGATCAGCCCGACCACGATGACATCGGCGGCGGTGTAGCGGGTCATCATTCCCAGCAGGGTCGATTTGCCGACACCGGAGCCCGCAAACAGGCCCACACGCTGGCCGCGGCCGATCGGCAGCAGTGCGTTGATCGCGCGCACGCCGACGTCCAGCGGCATGGTGATCGGCTCGCGCGCCAGGGGATTGATGGACACGCCGGCCATGCCGACGCTGCCTTCGGCGCGAATGGGACCCTTGCCGTCCAGCGGCACGCCGTCGGAGTCGATCACGCGGCCGAGCAGGCCTTCGCCCACTTCCACGCCGCCGCGGCGGCGCAGCGGCACCACCCGGGCGTTGGGCAGCAGGCCATGCATCTCGGCACTGGGCATCAGGTAGGTGCGCTCGCCGGCGAAGCCCACCACTTCGGCATCCACCCAGCCATCGTCGACGACCTGCACCTTGCAGGTCGAGCCCAGCGGCGCTTCACAGCCCACCGCTTCCAGGGTCAGGCCCACCGCGCGGCGCAGGATGCCTTCGCGGATCAGGCCGCGGCCGGAAGCCGTATCCAGGTCCAGACGGCCCAGGCGCCCGGCAAGTCGCAGGTTGCGCGCATCCAGCCAGTCGCCCGGATGGGTGCCGGACAGGGCGCTCACAGGCCCGCTCCCGACTTGCGCATCACCGTTTCCAACGCCGCGCGCAAGCGCGCATCCAACGTGCCGTCGATCCGCACGGCCTCGGCATGGAGGCGCAGGTCGCCGCGGCTGAGGGCCAGGTCCGGCACCAGCCGCGTGCCTTCGGCCATCATCGCCAGCAGGGGCGTCAGCGCGGCGATATCGTCGGGGTGCAGGCGCACCTCGACCTCGCGGCGCGCACCGCCGACGGCGTCGAGCGCCTCTGCCACCAGCTCGGACAGCAGCGCCGGATCGGCCTGGTACGCCTGACCGATCAGGCTGCCCGCGATACGGACGGCCAGGTCGCCCAGCGCGCCCACGACCTCGTTCTCTAGCCGGGCCAGCGGACGCGAGAAGTTGTCCAGGATGCCTTCGATCTGGGCGGTCAGGCGACGCACTTCGGCCTGGCCCTGGGCCAGGCCCTCGGCGTGGCCGCGTTGGAAACCTTCCTGCTTGGCAGCTTCTTCGATGGCCTGGATTTCCTCCAGGCTGGGCGGGCGCAGCACCGGCATCGGTGGCGGCGCTTCCTCGACCACCTCCTGCACCAGGCGCGCATCAAGCTCCGGGGCGAACCAGCGAACGGCGTTGGCGCTCATACCATCGCCTCTGCAGCGCTGCCGCCGAGGCTGATCACGCCTTCATCGGCAAGCCGCCGCACGATGGCCAGGATTTCCTTCTGCGCCGCTTCGACATCGGCCAGGCGCACCGGTCCACGGGCTTCCATATCCTCCAGCAGGATTTCCGCCGCGCGCTGGGACATGTTCTTGGTGATCTTCTCGCGCACCTTGACGTCGGCACCGCGCAGGGCCAGGCCCAGGCGCTCGCCCGAGACCTCGCGCAGCAGCGTCTGCAGCGCGCGATCGTCCAGTTCCACCAGGTTGTCGAACACGAACATCAGGTCCTGGATGCGGTTGCCCAGGTCGGCGTCGATCTTGTTGATGGTTGCCAGCACGCCCTGATCCTGGCCGCTGTCCAAGAAGTTCAGGATGTTGGCGGCGACCTTGACCCCGCCGACGTTGGAGGACTTCAGGTTCTGGTTGCCCGAGAACTGGCGCTCCATGATCTCGTTCAGTTCATTGAGTGCGTTGGGTGGAATGCCGTCCAGCGTGGCGATCCGCATCAGCACGTCGGCGCGGCTGCGCTCAGGCAGCAGCTTCAGCGCCTCGGCGGCCTGGTCGTTGTCCAGATGCGCCATCACGATCGCGATGATCTGCGGATGTTCGTTGCGGACCAGATCGGCCACCGCACGCGGATCCATCCACTTCAGCGTATCCAGGCCGGTGGTGTTGCGGCCCAGCAGGATGCGATCGATCAGGCTGCTGGCCTTGTCCGCACCCAATGCCTGCACCAGCACATTGCGGATGTAGTCGTCGGCGCCGACTCCCAGGGACGTCTTGGTGCCAAGTTCGGAATTGAACTCGTCCATGACCCGCTCGACCTGCTCGCGGGAAATCCCGGTCATCGTCGCCATGGCGATGCCGATCTTCTGCACCTCCTTGGGGTCCATGTGCCTGAGGACCTCGGCGGCGTCGGTTTCGCCCAGCGACAGCAGCAGCACCGCCGCGCGCTGGACGCCGTTGATCGCATTGGCGTCAGGCTTCATTGGCGACCCATCCCTTGACGACCTGCGCCACGCGCTTTGAGTCCTGCTTCACGGCCTCGCGCGCAAGGCGCAGGCGCTCTTCATACGCATCGGGCAGGGCGATGGCGGACTGGCCGCCGCCCAGGCTGGCGGTATCGTCGGCCAGCGCCAGCATCGGATCGTCATCCTCCAGGACCGAGACGTTGGCGGTCTGCGGCTCGGACCTGTCCCTTTTCTTGCGTGGGCTCGGGCCGGTGATCTGGCGTAGCGTCGGGCGCAGCACGCCGAAGACCAGGGCCAGCACCACCGCCGCGCCAAGCAGCAGGCGCAGGGCATCGCGCATGCGCGGGTCTTCCCACCATTTGGTCGTGTCCTGGACATCGGCGGCGGTGCGGACAAACGGCGCGTTCATCACCGAAACCGTATCGCCGCGCTCGGCGCTGAAGCCCACGGCCTGCCTGACCAGGCCTTCGATCCGGGTCAGTTCGGCCGCGCTCAAGGCCTGCTCGGTGATCTGGCCCTTGGCGCCGGGGCGCGGGACGTTGTCGATCAGCACCGCCACCGACACGCGCTTGATGCGGCCGGCGGGCTGCCTGGTGTGCTGGAGCGTGCGATCCAGTTCGTAGTTGCGGGTGGCGCTCTTGGCGCTTTCGGTCGGCGTCGCCGCCGCAGCCTGCTGGGCAGCCGCCGGAGCACCGCCGGCCGGGACCGCGCCAGCCGGCGTGGGCTGGCCCGGCGTCGGCGAGCCCGGGGGGCTGTTGCTGGTGGCGCCAGGCACACCCTGCGGCCCGGCGCTGGCCGTGCTGCTGTCGCTGATCTGCTCGCTGCGCAGCTTTGGCGGATCGCCGTTGTACAGCTCGCGCGCTTCTTCGACCACGGAGAAGTCCATGTCCACGCTGACTTCCGGATTGACCCGGCCCGGGCCGGTCATCGGCTCCAGCAGTTCGCGGATGCGCTGGTTGTAGGAGCTCTCCTGACGGCGCACCTGGTCAAACTGTGCGGCGTTGAGCGCCGCATCGCTGTTCGGATCGGAAATGGTGAGCATGCGGCCGCTCTGGTCCACCACGGTGACGCGCTCGGGTGCCAGGTCGGGAATGCTGGAGGCGACCATATTGACGACCGCGTCGACCTGGTTGCGCTCCAGCGCATTGCCGCCGCGCAGTTCCAGCACCACCGAGGCGCTGGCCGCTTCACGCTGGCGGGTGAAGGCGCTGGGCTTGGGAATGGCCAGGTGCACCCGCGCTTCGCGGACCGGGCGCAGGGTCGAAATGGTGCGGGCCAGTTCGGTTTCCAGCGCGTGCTGGTAGCGTGCGCTTTCGACGAACTGGCTGACCCCGAAGCCGGGATCCTTTTCCATGACTTCAAAGCCCATCCGCCCGCTGTCGGTCAGGCCGGAGCCGGCCAGCTTCAGGCGGGCGTCGTACAGATTGGTTTGCGGGACCGCGATGGCCCCGGTGGCCTGATCGATCTTGAAGGGGATCTGCGCGGTGCGCAGCAGATCGGTCGCCTCGGCCGTGCCTTTTTCGTCCAGGCCCGTATACAGCGGGATGTAGTCGGCCTTCTGCGACCAGAAGAACACAAAAAGCCCGGCCGCCACGGCCAGGCTGATCATCGCCATCAGGCCGAGCCGACGGGTGATCTGCAGACTCTGCAGGCGATCGAACCAGGCGCCTGCCTTTTCGGTGCTGAGAGTGTCTTTGGTGAGCGCGAGAGCCATCGGGTTCTACCTTGTTACAGCGGCATGTTCATGACGTCCTGGTATGCCTGGACGAGTCGATTGCGGACTTCCACGGTCGCGCGGAACGCAACCTGGGACTGCTGGGCGGCCAGCATCACCTTGGCCAGATCGGCGCGGGGATCCCCCAGTTCAAAGGCTTTGGCCAGATCGCCAGCCTTCTGCTGGGTGTCGTTGACCCCGCTGATGGCCCCGCGCAGGGTGTCGCTGAAACTGGGCGCCTGGGTACCGGCGGTGCCCTGATTGCCCAGCAGTCCCTGGATGTCGCTGGCACGCGCCACATCGCCAGCCGGTCCCACCGAACTCTGGTTGACCTGGCTCTGGTAGCTGCGGATCTGGGAAAGGATCGAACTGATGGAATCGCTCATGGAACTCACCACGCCGATAGGGCGCGGTCATTCATGCAAGCGGTGTGCCGAAACGGCGTCGGCTTTTCGGCGCTGGCGCTGGGAACCGAGGGAAGGACGCCAAGGCCGCCGCTGTTAACGGCCTGGCGTGTTCAGGTTGCCGCGTCGGCGCGACTCAGTCCGGCAGCCATGCGTCGCGCCAAGCCGTCAGATTGTCGCCGGCGAGCATCCAGTCGCGGCGTACAACGTCCCGCAGCGCGTCGCCGGTGGCAGCCCGGCCGGCGGCGTCGGCGAGTAGCTCCCGGATCGCGCCCACCCAGTCGCGGTGGCGGTTGCGCACCCGAGTGATCGGCAGGGCGTCGTCGCGGTAGGGGCCGACGTCGCTGCAGACCACCGGGATCGCGCAGGCGCCGTACTCGAGCAGGCGCAGGTTGCTCTTGCACTCGTTGAAGCGGTTCTGCTCCAGCGGCGCGATCGCCACGTCCAGGTACAGCCGCGAAAGGACCCGGGGATAGACGGCGATGTCGACGCCGGGATGGAACTCGGCGACATACGGCCGCAGCCGCTCCGGACACATTCCCAGGAACACCCAGTCGATCTCGCCGGCCAGTTCGCGCACTACGTCGGCGATCATTTCCAGGTCGCCGGTGTGGCCCAGCCCTCCTGCCCAGCCCACACGCGGCTTGGTGCCGCGATTGCGGCGCGGCGCGGGCAAGCCGGCCCACCAGGCCGGCGGCAGATGGTTGCGGGCGACGCGTATATCCGGATGAAATCCGGCAAAGGCCTCGGCCAGCGCCGGCGTGGAGACCACGAAGCGGTCCACCAGCGTCATTGCGCGCCGCAGCGTGCGTAGGATGTCGCGCGGCATGTGTTCGCGATGGGCGCTCTTGGCGGGCAGATTGGGCAGGTAGTCGTCGAGCTCGTAGACCTTGAACGCGGGCGAGAAGCGCGGCATGCGTCTGATCGCTTCCAGCTCCTCGTCGCCCACCCGGCGCTGAAGTACTACCACGTCCGGGTCGATGCGTGCCTGCTCGACCGGGTCGAGCAGCGAGGCATAGGCCGTGCCCTCGGCCAAGCCGGCAGCCTTAAGCGCGGCCAGCGGTTGCAATACGCGGTACTGGCCACTGCCCCAGGCATCGGCTGGATGGGCAAGCACGCGCGGCAGCGGTCGCCACGGCAGCGGCTGCCAGGAGAATTCCGATTCGCCCAGGCAAAAGCCACCGGGCGCGTCCAGGCGCAGGGCCGGATGGTAGCCGGGCGCTTGCGCGATGCGCGGCAGCCAGCGCTGGAGCAGCGCTTCGCGCGCGTCGGACGGCAATACCGGTGCATTGGCATGCAGTAGCAGTGCATCCGGTGTCCACACGACGGGATAGCCTTGGTCGCCACTGCGCAGGCACAGGTCGATGTCGGCGCCCGCGTCCGGGAAGGCCTCGGCGTCGAAGCCGCCGAGCCGTTCGAACAGCGAGCGGCCGATCAGCAGGCAGCGATCGGAGACTGCTGCGCAGGCGTGGGCCACGCGCAGCCGGCCCAGATAACCTGGTGCGTCGATGCTCTCGCCGGCGAACGCCCCGATTGACTCACTGGCCAGCCCGGGCAGCAGACCGGCATGAGTGATGCGGCCGTCGGCCGAGACAGTACGCGCGCCGGTGATGCCTACGTCCGGACGCAGGCCCTGTTCAAGCAGCGCATCCAGCCATTGCGGCTGCACGAAGGCGACCTCCGGCCGCAGGAACAGCAGGAATTCGCCGCTGGCCTGGGTCGCAGCGAGGTTGGCCGCTGCGCTGTGCGGCAGGGGGGCGTCGAGGGCGAACAAACGCAGGCGCGGCGAGGCGAGCGCGGCGACCTGCTGCAGCCACTGCGTAGTCGCGGCGGCGACGCCATTATCGACCAGCAGGATCTCATGATCAGGGTAGGCCGTCTTCTCCAGTAGGCTGACCAGGCAGCGCTGCAGCAACGCTGGCGCGGTGGTCGCATCGGCGACCAGCAGCATCGACACCTTGGTGGCGCGAGCATGGCGGTAGGCGAGGCGGTGCAGGCCAGGACCGACGCAGTTGACTTCGGCACCAGCATGTCCGCGGCGGCGCAGGTGAGCGACGATCACCCCAGCCTCCATCACATCGTCGCCACGCGGTGGGTCGCAGTAGAGCAGCGGCTCGGGCAGGTGCGCCAAGTCCTGGGAACCGCCGTGTTCGACCAGCCGCACGATGGCGTCTAGCGCCAACGCGAGCGGATTGTCCTCGCGGGCGGGATCGAAGCCGCCGGCCGCGGCCAAGGCCGCGCGACCGAAGATCCAGTGTGGGGCCATCGCCGCCGGGTGTCCCAGTAACAGATCGAGATCGAAGTCTGGCCGCAGGACCGGCGAGGGCGGCGCGAAGCCGGCCCCGCGGTGCCATTCATCGGCGAACACCGCGCGCAGCGCGGTTGCCTCGGCTAGGGCAAGAGGCAGGCGCTGCAGCGCACCGCTGCAGAAGATATCGCCGGCGTTGGCGACGACCAGCCAGTCGCCCATCCCGGGCCGGGCGAGCAGGTCGTTGAGGACGGCGGCCAGACCGGCACCAGTCTGCAGCGCCCGGACTCCGTCTGCCATATCCGCCGGCCTGGATGGGCCGCCCAGCACATAGACGTCCAGGGCTGCGTACAGCGGGCGCTGCGGCGCCAGGCTGCCAAGCGTGGCCTCCAGCGCGGCGGTATCGCGGCCGCGCGCATCGAGTACAACCGCCAGCGTGGGGCGCGCATGCGCATCCAGGTAGTCCTGCGCTTGCTTCCACTGCGCCGGATCGAGCTGGCGCTGTCGCTGCCAGTGGTCGAGTTGGCCGTGCACCCGCCCGCGCGCCTCGGCCTGTGCAAGAGCGTCGAGCAGGTCGAAGTCGAGCGCCGGGGCGGATCCATCGAGCGGCGCAACCGGCACCTCGCGTCGGTCGCCTTCCTCGCTCCAGCCCAAGGCGAACAGTGCCTCGCGGAAGGCGTCCAGGCCGCGATTGCCGATGCCCGGCCGCTCGCGGCCGATCTGGCTGAATTGCACGACCGAAACGCGGAAGTCGCTCAGCGGCTCAGCCAGGTAAGCCAAGTCGCCCTTCTGTAGCAGCTTGGCGTAAAGCGCCAAGTCGCCATACCACTGGATCGGCCGGCCGTCCAAGTCCATCAGCCGTTCACCAAACCCAAGCAGGTCGGCGCGCCGGCACATCACCGCGCTCGGCTCGCCAATGAAGTTGTACGTATGCTGGCCGAGGAAGCGGATCAGAGCGCGGCCGTCGATGCGCACGTCTTGAGCGAAGATCGGCGCAGTGTGCAATGTGTCGGGCAGTACGTCGCCGGCACTGTCGATCCGCCGCCGGCGCGAGGTCACCAGAGCCACCTCGGGGCGGGCGTGCAGCACCGCCACCTGGGCGGCGATGCAGTCCGGCCGCAGCACATCGTCGTCGTAGAGGAACTTGATGTAGTGGCCTTGCGCCAGCGCCACACCGCGAGCGCCGTTGCGCGATTCGCGCAGGCGCTCGGGGTTGTGGTGGTAGCGCACAGGGAAGGGCGCCGTCGCGGCGAACGCTTCGATCCGGCGGCGCACGCTTTTGCCTGGATTGTCATCGCAGACCACCAGCTCGATCTCGCGATGGGTCTGCGCGGCCAGACTAGACAGTGCCGCATCCAGGTATTGTGGCTTGAAGGCCGGCATGACGACGCTGACGAGCGGACCGTCGCCGGATGGAGTATGGGGCGGCTGTGGGGTCATTTGCACAACAAGTCGAGCGCGTCGACGTCGAAGACGGGAATGCCGTGGCAACGGGAGACTTCCAGCCGCTCGGGGAAATGGTTGTCGACGAACAGCGCAGGCGCGCGGATCGCCGATGATTTAGGCTCGCCTTCGCGCAGGTGCACGATCTCATCGAACAGGCCTGGCGCGATGCGTGCCGCGGCCAGGGTCCGCGTGATGTCGCCGGGATGACGGGTCAGCAGCACCAGGCGCTTGCCCATTTCCAGCAGGCGGTAGGCCAGGCGCATCGCGGCCGGATTGGCCAGGCCATTGCAGACCAGGGTGTCGTCGAGATCGAAGTAGCAGGTGTCAAATGCGTAATCCAGCACTGCGTGGTGTTCGAGCCTGCGTTCGAGCACGCGTAGCCGCGGTTCGGCCAGCACGCCGAGGTCGCGTTCGAGGAAGTCCTGCACCGCGAGCAACGGCAGGTTGACGCCGGCCGCGCGCGCCACGGTCGAGCCGGTGGACAGCCGGCAGCTGAACTCCAACAGTTTCCAGCGTCCCTGCGCATCGCGGCGCAGTTGCAGGAACCATGGGCCGCGCAGAACCAGCCGCGTGTTGATCGCCGCCGCGATCGCGGCCACGGTGAGGTCGGCCGGCAGCGGTCGCGAGCGCATCGCGATCCCGCCGACCACGCGCTCGCGGCTGCGCGGGCCCACGTGCAGCAGGCGACGCCGGCGGTCGCTGAAGCAGTCGACGCTGATCTCCTCGCCGGGCAGGTACTCGGTCACCAGCGGCTGTGCCAACGCGGCCATGGCCTGTTCCAGCATCGCGGCATCGTCGGCGCGCATGAAACCCTGGCCGCCCTGGCCGGCATCCGGCTTCACCGCCACCGGCCATCGCGTGACCGCCGCCAGCTCGTCGTAGCGGCGCGGGGTCCAGCCGGTATGGTCAAAGGCATCGAGTGTGGCGCGCTTGCTGCGCGCGATGCAGCAGGCTTCCGCATCGCCGTTGACCAGCACCGCGCCCCAGCCGGCGATGCGCGGCGCCAGGTAAGCCTGCACGTCGTCGTGGGTGGCGAACACCAGATCAATCCGCCATTCGGCGAGCAATGCCTTGAACCGGGCATCGAAGTCCGGCGCGTCCAGCGACGGGATGCCGGCGTAGCGCGCGAATGCCAGCGTGCCGTGGTCGTCGCGGCTTCCGGCGCCGTGCAGCTGCACGTGCAGCGAGCGCTCCAGTGCCCTGCCGATCTCCAGCCCGACCTCGGTGCCGGCCGGGAACACCAGCACGCACACCGGCCGCGTAGGCCCTGGGGCCAGCGCGGCGTCGCTCCCCGGCAGCGGTGCGGCCAGGTTCATTCCGACGGCGCGAGGTGGTGGTCGGCGAAGTACTGGGCGATTGCCTCACCCATCTGCACGTCGCGGTAGAAGAACACATAGCGCTTGCGCGGCCCGCCACTGCCCAGCGCGATGGCCGGGGTGCGGAAGTCGACCTGTAGGCCGAAGCGCCGCGCCACCGCCTGCAACGAACGGCCGGAGTGGTAAGCGGTATGGCCGGGGCTGAACGGATAGACCAGCTTGTGCAGTGCCGAGCCGTCGTGGATGTTAGTGCCGGCGATGACCAGCCCGTCTGCGCGCACCTTGGAGAATAGGCGGCCGAAATCGGCCTCCAGGTCGGTGAAGTGCTCGATCACCTCCGAGGCGATCACCGCGTCGAAGGCGCCGGGTGCGTCCAGCGGCAGGAAGTCCTCCACCTGCTGAAAGTTGTCGATGTCGGTCAGCGCCACGCGCGAGAACGGCAGGCGCGCGGCCATCAGCTGGTGATCGCGCGACAGGCCAGCGCCGAACACCAGCAGCGCCGGGCAGCGCCCGCGGTGATGGCGGCCGAGGATCTCCGCGGCCATCTCGGCGATGCGGAATTCGCGGCGCGGCTCGACGCCATCGCCAGCGCGGGTACCACGCTCGGGCTTGCTGCCCTCGGTGAAGCCCTGGCCGGCGTAGTCGTGGGTGTTGCCCGGGTTGGCGACGAAGCCGCAGGCGCGACAGAAGGTGAAGTGGAAGCTGGCGCCTTTCATCTTCGGCACGCTGCAAGCGATCTCCTGCACGCTGAGCGCATCGGAACCGCACGCGCGGCAGGTGCCGGGCCGCGGCCAGGCGTCGTCGTTGGCGGTCAGCGTCGTGGCCTGGGCGTCGGGTGACTGTCGGGCCAGTGCATCCAGCGCGGCGAAGAACGCGCGCCCGGCGGTCGCCTGCGGGGTGATGAAATATTCGCGCGCGCGTCGGCGCGCATCGGCCAGCGGGTCGTCGCCGCCGAGCACGCGCGCCAGCCGCTCGGCAAACTCCCTGGCATCGCCGAAGGTATAAGCATAGTCGGCGTGGTTCATCCGGCTGCAGGCGATGCGGATCGGCCGGTCCTTCGGCACGTAGACGAAGATCGGCCGGTCCAGGGCCAGGCATTCGGAGACCGCGGCGGAGATGTCGCAGACGAACACGGCGTCCGGGGCTAGCAGGTCGGTGAGCTTGCTGTGGCGGTTGAGGAAGGCCAGCGATCCGGCGGGCAGGCCGAGGCGGGCCATGATGCGCTGGTCGATGTCGGCCAGTGCTGGCCGGGTCGCGCCGGTCAGCGGGTGCAGCTTTGCCACGATCGGCAGGCCGCCGCAGGCATACGCGGCGCGCAGCAACTCCGGCGCCAGCGCCAGCGATGAGTAATCCTGTTCAGCCACATAGCCTTCCCAGGTCGGGATGTAGACGATGCGCCGCAGTGGCGCGTCGGTGGCGGCGGCGAGCAGCCCCGCGCCATCGGGCCGGCCGATGATGCGGAAGCGCAGGCCGCTGGCGTCGAAGTCGGCGCGGGCGAAACGGTCGATGTGCGCCTGGCCGGCGACGTAGACCTCGTCGTAGACCTTGAAGCCGCGGTTCATGCTCGAGCTCTTATCGCTGTCGCCGTGGCCGAGAAACACGTGGCGGCCGCCGCTGCAGCGCAGGAACAGGTTGTTGTTGGCGGTATTGGCGACGTAATAGAAGCCACGCAGCGACGGGTAGGCGGCGATCAGCGCGTCGACGTCGGCCGAGTCCTTGACCAGGGAGACGCGCAGGTGCGGGTAGTCGAGGCACAATTGCTCGTATACGTCCATCATCCGGGCGACCAAGATGAACTCGTGCCCGGCCTGCTCGAACAGTGGCAGCCAAGGCTTGATGTGGTCGATGCCACCGCCCTTGAGCGAAGCGCCGGTGTGCAGCAGGAACACTGGGGCCCGCGCGCGTTCGGGCAGGGTGCGCCCCGAATGCGGGTTGTGCTTCTTCAGGTAGTCGAGGCAGCGCTCGAACAGGTGGCGGGCGAGCGGGACGCCGATCTTCTTGTGCAGCATGGCGGGTCCATTGGTCATGGGGGTCATCCAAGCGCCACGGCGCGGATGCGGTGGCCGGAACGGCGTTGTTCCGGCGGCGGCAGGCGGCTGAAATTGCCGTATACGGTCTCGAGGTAGCGCTCAGCCTGGGCCGGCGCGCGGAAGTGGGCGCCCTCGAAGCGCACCCAGCGGCCCTCGCCGAACACTTCGGCGTCGACCACCTCGCGGCGCCCGTACAGGCCGTACAGGTTGCCGACGTGGGCGCTGCTCGCGGCATCACCACGCGCGACCAGCCGCTCGTAGGCGCGGTAGATCCGCGCCGCGGGGCATAGCCGGCTGGCCAGCGAGAGCACGGCGAAGCGCAGCCGGAGCGGCGCGGCGACGCGATGCGGGTAATAGCCCTGCTGCTTGTTCATCGTCCATGCCCGCATCAGCGAGATGGCCTTGAACAGCAAGTCGCGGCGCAGGCCGGGCGCGGGCGCGGCATCGATCGGGAACACATCCACGCCGATGCCGCGGTCGAACGGGCGCGCGTAGTCGATCACCAGCCGCGAGCGCGCGTCGCGCACTACCAGGAACGGATAGGGAGTATCGGCGTCGCGGCTGGGGTGGATCGCACGCAAGCCCCGCGGCAGCGCGTCGGCCAGCGCCAGCAGGCGCGTGTAGTCGGCGCGCGGCAGGGCGATGTCAATGTCGTCGTCCCACGGGATGAAGCCGCCGTGGCGCAGTGCGCCGAGCAGGGTGCCGCCGACCAGGTAATAGCGCAGGCCGTGGTGGTCGCAGAACCGCGCCAGCGCGTCCAGCACGCTTAACGCGCGCTGCTGTACGTCGCCGAGCGCGACGCCGCCGTCCAGCCTGGCGGCAGCGTCAGGAGTCACGGCGGACATCGAACACCACACCGGTGAGCGGAGAGCACAACGCCTGCAGCGTGGCCCGGGCCACCACGTCCGGGTCGAGCAGGCTTTCGACCGGCTCGGCGCCGAAGTTGCGCACACGCATTGGCGTACGCGTGCGTTCGGGATTGATGCAGACCACGCGGATGCGCTCGGCGGCCCATTCCTCGGCCAGGGCCTGGGTCAGGTTGACCACGCCGGCCTTGGTCGCGCTGTAGGCGGCGTAGAAGGCGCGGCCGCGGGTATACGAGCTGGAGGCGAAATTGACCAGGCAGCCCTGGCTCTGGCGCAGGTAGGGATGCGCCGCCTGGGCGAGCGTGAACGCGCCGGTGAGATTGGTGGCGATGACGTGGGCCAACTCGGTCGCACCGAAACTGGTCAGCGGCTTGCGCACTAGCAATGCAGCGGAGTTGACCACTGCGTCGATGCGGCCCTCGCGCGCGGCGATGTCGGCGAGCAGGCGCTGCACGTCCTCGTCGCGGGTGATGTCGACATTGGCGCAACTGCGCCCGGCGCGGTGCACGCGGGCCCCATGCGCCTCGGCCAGCGTGGCCACCGCCGCACCGATGCCGTAGGACGCGCCAACCACCACGATCACCCGGTCGCGCAGCTGCGCCAGCAGCGCGTCGTTGCGCGCAGCTTGGGTGCCGCGGGTCTGGATCAGTTTCTCGGCGATGTACAGGTCCACGCCGTCGGTGATCTTGAGGTTGGCGGGCGAACCGGCCACGGTGGCGATGTCCAGGCCCGGCAGTTCGCGGCGCACCACGCCGCAGTCGCAGGTCACCCCGGACAGGCCGCGCGCGCTGGCGAGGCGATAGGCTTCGCGCAGCACGCCGAGATGGAAGCCCTGTGGCGTCTGCCCGCGGCGTAGCCGGCCGCGCTCGGGGATGTCGTGGATGTGGCCGTGCTGGCCGACCTCGACGATGGTGTCGCTGGCCGGCACCACCACGTCGACCGCCGCGTGCTGCTGCAGCGCCTGCAGGCAACGCTCGATGGTGTCGCGGTCCAGCAGCGGGCGCGCGGCGTCATGCACCAGCACGCGGCAGTCGTCTGCGTCGGTGTCCAGCGCGGCAAGCGCCGAGGCGGTGGAATCGGCGCGATCGCGCCCGCCGAGCACCACTTTCTCCAGCTTGCGCCAGCCGCTGCGCATGGCCGCTTCCCACACCGTGTCCTCGTGGCCGGGCGGCACCACGACGACGATCCGGTCGACGGCCTCGCAGTGCTCGAACACCTCGATGGTGTGCTCGATCACCATGCGCCCGGAAAGCTTGACGAACTGCTTCGGCAACTCGCTGCCGAAGCGGGTGCCGCGGCCGCCGGCGAGGATCACGGCGATTACCGGTGCGTGCGCGGACAGCGCCGCTTCCGCCGCGACCGGTCGCATCAGCGCGTTCATGCGGCCTGCTCCAGCGAGGCGGCGCCAAGCATGTGGCGCACGGCCAACGGCGGGTTGTGCATCAATACATCGATCATCGACAGCCCCGGGAAGAATTGGCCGGCATTGCCCTGGTGATAAGGCGCAAGCCGCGGTTGCAGGAAACACAGTCGCACGCCGGCCTGGCGGAACGCTTCGGCCGAATACAGGGCGCGGCCGCCGGGCGGGTTGTGGTAAGCCCCGGCGCCCAGCGCGTGGCACAGCCCGATGATGCGTTCCTGGCCGCGGCCGGGAACGTCCAGCGTCGAGGCTTCGTCGCTGCGCAAGGGCAGACCGAGGTAGGCGAACACGCCGCGGATCGAGGCCGCGCATACCGCCGCGACATTGCCGTCGCCAGCAGCCCAGACCGACGCCACCAGTTGGCGGACCGGCTCGAAATATGGTGCGCGCGCATAGCCGTGGAACAGTTGCTGCAACAAGCGCGCCAGGTCTCCGGCAAAGCGGTGCTCGGCGATGCTGCGGTTCCGACTGGCCTGGGCCACCGGCAGGGTGAAGCGGTACGGTCGCCCGTCCAGCAGCAACTGGTTACGATGGATGAAGCCGCGGGTGATGAAGGCCGCGTCGTCGAGGAAGACGAAGCGATCCACCCCGGCCGCCAACTGGTAGTAGCCAAGGTAAGGGAAGAAATAGGGCTGCATGGCCGCCAGCTTCATGCCGCGACGACCGCCTCGGCCGGGATGGCGGGCGCCCGCGACCGGCGGCCGGCGTGCCTGACCAGTTCGCAGATGCGTTCGACCTGAGCGTCGGCCAGGTCCGGGTAGATCGGCAGGCACAGGATGCGCAGCGAGGCCGAACGCGCCACCGCGAGCCGCGCCGGGTCGGCGGAGGGCAGGCCCCGGTACATCGGGAAATCGCTGATCAGCGGGTAGAAATAGCGGCGCGCGTGGATGCCCTGTTCGCGCAGGTGCTGGTACAACGCATCACGGCTGATCGCGAAATCCGCGTCGACCAATATCGGGAAGTAGGCATGGTTGGCCCGCGTGCCGGTCGCGCGCAGCGGCATGCATTCGATGCCCGGCAGATCGCTGAGGCGCTCGCGGTACATACCGTCGATCTGCGCGCGGCGCGCCAGCGCCTGGTCGATGTAGCGCAACTGCAGCAGGCCGAATGCGGCGTTGACCTCGCTCATCTTGCCGTTGATGCCCGGCGCGACCACCGTGGTCTCATCGACGAAGCCGAAGTTCTTCAGATGGCCGATGCGACGGTAGGTGCGCGCATCCGGGCAGATGATTGCGCCGCCCTCGAAGGTGTTGAACACCTTGGTGGCGTGGAAGCTGAGCACGCTGAGGTCACCGTGGCGCAGTATCGAGCCGCCCTCGTCCTCGACGCCGAAGGCATGCGCGGCGTCGTAGATCACCCGCAGGTTGTAGGTCTCGGCAATGCGCTCGATCTGCGCGGTGTCGCAGGGGTTGCCGTAGCAGTGCACTGGCATGATCGCGGTGGTCTGCGGGGTGATCGCCGCCTCGATCTTCGCCGGATCCAGGTTGAAGGTGACTGGGTCCACGTCCACGAATACCGGCTTGATCCCATTCCATAGCAGGGAATGCGCGGTGGCGACGAAGGAGTAGGGCGTGGTGATGACCTCGCCGGCGATGCGCAGCGCCTGCAGCGCGGTGACCAGGGCCATGGTGCCGTTGGCCATCAATGCCAGGTGCTTGACCCCGAGATAGTCGGCTAAGGCCTTCTCGAGCTGCTGGTGCATCTCGCCGCAGTTGGTCAGCGTGCCGCTGGCCCAGACCTTCTCCAGGTACGGCACGAACTCGGCTAGTGGCGGCAGCAGCGGGCGGGTGACGGGAATCGGCATGGTGGCCTCGACGGGAAGCGTCGGGATTCCGGCAGCCGAAGGCGGTGGACGGTCCCACCGGGTGTTATGCAATCCATATGCCAGAAGCGCCCGGGATGGCATTCAGCCGCCGCGGCCTTAACCTGCATGCATGTGCCCATCCAGGATGCGCCAAGTTCGGTTCAACCCGCCGCCGCGGCGGCAGATTTCGTCAATTGCCGTGGATGTCGGCGAACCGCCATTTCCAGGCCGCGCAGGTAGTATTGCCATTAGCGCAGCGACAGGAGTTGATGGGCTGCGGGAAGCGCAGGCAGATCGGGCCCGCCGGCAGGCCGCCGACAATCTCGTAGGGCTTCACGTCACGGCTGACCACGCGCCGGCTGCCGACAACCACCGTCGACACCTTGACCAGCGCCTTCATTCGCGCGTGGTGCGCATCGGCCCGCGCAAGTCATGGTCATGTCGCCCAAAGCGGTTGGGGCGGTGAGTCGGCAGGTTCAGCTTGCCAATTCAGTCTGCTCGCGGTCGATCCCGTACTTGCGCAGCTTCTCGACCAGGGTGGTACGGCGCAGGCCCAGTAGCTGGGCGGCATGGGCGACCACGCCCTGGGTGCGCTCCAGCGCTTCGTTAATCAGCGCCAGCTCGATGTTGGCCATGTGGCCGCGCAGATCGATGCCGTCGTCGGGGAGATGGTTGGTGCCAGCGACCGGCGGTTCTGGCGTCGGTTTTCCGGCGTCGGCCTCGACCGGCTGCACAGGCGCGTGGCCGGGAAGCGGCTGAGGTTCGATTGCCGCAGCCGGTGTCGCCGGCGCACTGACAAAATCGCCCCGGTAACGGGCCGGAAGGTCCTGCACTCGCACCAGACCACTGGGATGCAGCACGGCGAGGCGCTCCACCAGGTTGGTCAACTCACGGACATTGCCGGGCCAGTCGTAACGACGCAGCGCCTGCAGGGCTTCGTCCGCGAAACGCACCTCGCCACGGCCGGTGCGGGCCAGCTGTCCGGCGATGGTCTGCACCAGCACCGGCAGATCGTCGGCACGTTCACGCAGCGCCGGCATTTCGATCGGGAACACGTTCAGACGGTAGAACAGGTCCTCGCGGAACTGGCCTTCCCCGATTCTTGCCTCCAGGTTGCGATGGGTCGCGGCGATCACGCGCACGTTGCAGCGGATGGTCTGGCCACCGCCGACGCGCTCGAAGCTGCGCTCCTGCAGCACGCGCAGCAACTTGACCTGCATCGGCAGGCTCATGTCGCCGATCTCGTCAAGCAGCAGGGTGCCGCCCTCGGCCATCTCGAAACGGCCCTTGCGGGCGCTCAAGGCACCGGTGAACGCGCCTTTTTCATGTCCAAACAGTTCGCTTTCAAGCAGATCAGGCGGGATTGCGCCGCAGTTGATCGCCACGAAGGGCCCGTCGCGTCGTGGCGATTGCTGATGGATCGCACGCGCCACGACCTCCTTGCCGGTGCCCGATTCGCCAAGCACCAGCACCGTGGTATCGAATGCGGCCACCTGGTCGATCAGCCGCCGCAGCGCGGTGACCGCCGCGCTGTTTCCGGTCGGGCCACTGTCCTGCTGGACGCTGGTGGCCTGGTGTTCGGCATCCAGGCGCTTGAGACTGGCCCGGCGTAGCAGTGCTTCCAGCTGGGTATGGCGCAGGGGTGTATCCAGGAGCCAGACGCTGGCCTCGTGCAGCCCGTGGGCGGCGGCAAACGCAGAAGGGTCGCCCTCCATCAGCAGCACCGGCGGCGGCAGCTTGGCATCGGCGAGCCAGTCGAAGAACTTGTCCGCCTGCGCGGCGTCCTCGGATGAGCCCACCATTACCGCCATCCATTCGTTGTGGCGGTGCTTGCTGGGGTTGATGTCCGCCCCATCGACCACCCAGCGCGGATTGAAATCCATGAACTCCAGCAGCGATACGGTCCGCTCGGCGCGAACGGCATCGCTGTCGATCAACAGGATGCGCGACTCACTCATTCCGGGCTCCTTGCGTCAGGCCCTCCAGGATTGGCATGACTTCCTGGATGTAGGACAGCTTGCTGACGAAGTTGTCAGCACCGGCGCGAAGGGCATGTTCACGATGTTCGGCATCGTCAAAGTGGCTGGCGATGACGATGTAAGGCGGTTCGTCCTGGGTCTTGATCAGGCGGGTGGCCTGGAGCCCGCCCATCTCCGGCATGGCCAGGTCCATCAGCACCACGTTGGGGCGCAGGGTTTCCGAGCGCTCGATGGCCTCCAGTCCGTTGGCCGCGTTGCCGACGATGTCCAGCCAGTCCACCTTGCGAAAATGACGCATGGCCGCGTTGATGAAACCTTCGTGGTCATCCACCAGCAATACGGTCAGTTTGCTCATAGCCAGGTCCTTATCCCGCCTTGGCGAACAGCGGTTTGGTGTTGCGGCGGCGTTCGCGCGCGGGGGCGATGTCGAGCTGTTCGCGATATTTGGCCACCGTACGTCGCGCAATATTAACGCCTTGACGCGACAGCAGGCCGGCAATGGCCTCATCGGCCAGCGGCCGTCCTGCCGGCTCGCTTTCGATCAGGCGACGGACGATGGCCTTGACGGCCTGGCCCGACACGCTGGCGCCTTCCAGCCTGACCGCGAAGAAATGCTTCAGTTCGAAGGTCCCGCGCGGGGTCTGGATGTACTTGCCGGTGGTGATCCGGGAAATGGTCGATTCGTGCATGCCGATCTCGTCGGCGATTTCCTTAAGCGTCAAGGGCGCCATGGCCTCGTCGCCGCGGACCAGGAAAGCCGCCTGACGCTCCACGATCGCGCGCGTGGCCCGCAGCAGGGTCTCGTAGCGCATCGACAGGCCGCGGGTGAGCCAGCGCGCTTCCTGCAGCATGTCGCGCAGCGGCTGGGCTGCGTCACCGGCCTGGGCCAGGGCGCGTTCGTGCAGCGGGTTGACGCTGACCCGATGCGTGGTGGCCGGGTTCAACGCCACGCGCCAGCTGCCGTCGGCGTGCCAGGCCAGCACGTCCGGGATCACGCTGGGGTCGCGCTGGGGCAGCAGGTTGTCACCGGGCCGAGGCTGCAGCGACAGGATCAGACGGACGGCTTCGCGCACGTCCTCGACCTCGGCCGAAAGCTGGCGGGCGATCATCGGGTAGTCATGGCTGGCCAGCAGCGACAGATCGCCCTGCAGAATGCATCCGGCCAGGTGCCGGGCGGCAACGCGGCCGGGCAGGGCCTCGAGCTGGGCCAGCAGGCATTCGCGCAGGTCCTGTGCAGCTAGCCCGGCAGGATCGCCCTGCAGCAGGCGCTGGCGGATCGCCTCGACTTCGCCGGCGGTCATCGCAAAGCGGGCGCAGGCCAGGATCTGCAGATCGTCAAGCGCCGCGGTCAGGTAGCCGGCGTCATCGGTGTGTTCCAGCCAGAACGCCGCGACCGAGAGCGCGGTTTCGTCCAGTTCCAGCGACAGCTCACGCAGGACCCGGACATGCGGGTCGGTGGATTCACCGGCCGCCAGCCGCTGCATGCGATCGTCGTCGCCATCCCAGCTGCTGCCATGGACGTCCCACATCGTGCTTTCGGGCAGTTCATCGAAAGCAGCAATGTCCAGCGACGGGTCCGGGCTGATGGTTGGCTCGGCATCCTCTTCGGCAAGCTCCTCCAGCTCAAGCAGCGGATTGGTCTCCATCACCCGTCGGACCTCCAGTTCCAGCTGCATGCCATCCAGCTGCAGCAGACGGATCGACTGCAACAGCTGCGGGGTCAGATGAAGTTGCTGCCCGAGCTGGGTGGAAAGTGTCGGCTTCATGGAGGGTCCCAATTCGCCAGCGTGGTTGGCGATATGGAACGCATCTTGCATCTGCAGGTGACGGCTTTGGCATCGGGATGTCATGTGGTGGCATACGGAAAATTCACTGACAGGTGTCGGAATTTTCCCGACATGATTCGACACGTGCCGGTATGGCTCTCCAGATTGCTCGCCGGACTATTTCCAGAGCGGATGCTTTGAGGCAAGCAGCCTTGCCGCGGTCAAGGCCTCGATTGGCAGGGTTAGCCAGTCACTGAATAAGCTTGACTTGCTGCGCTTAGCCCAATTCGTTGTGATGCTTGGCGGCCAGCAGGACCAGATCATTGGCGCGCCGGCAGCCCAGGGTTTCCATCATGCGGGCACGATGGGTTTCCACCGTCTTGATGCTGATGCCCAGGTCCGCTGCGATCTCCTTGTTGCTCTGGCCGCGGCCGATCTCGCGCAGGATCTCGCGCTGCCGCGGCGGCAGCGCCGCAATGCCGACCGGTTTTTCGCGGCCGAGCATCGGCGCGATCATCTTCGAGGAAATCTGCGGGCTCAGGAACATTTGTCCCGCCATGGCCGCGCGCAGCGCCAGTTCCAGTTCCAACGGTGCGGCATCCTTGACCACGAAACCGGCAGCGCCGCGGTCAAGTGCGTCACGCACGTGCCCGATATCATCGTGCATGGACATCATGACCACGCGGATCCGCGGCGCAGCACGCAGGACGTCGGTCATTGCGTCCAGCCCGCTGCGGCCCGGCAGCGAGAGGTCCATCAGCACCAGGTCGGGCCGATGCAGCATGGACAGATCCAGCGCCTGTTGCGCATTGCTCGCTTCGCCGACCACGTCGATGTCGGGAAAGGTCTGCAGCAGGCGTGAGAGGCCTGCGCGGACCAAGGTGTGGTCGTCGACGATGATGACTCGCACGGGCAGGAAAACCTTTAACGGAGCCGGCACCTTAACGGAGCATGCGGTCCGCGCCAACTTTTTGTCAGGCAGGCGCGATGTGCGCCGTCTGCCACGCGGCGCCATGGCACCGCCCGAGGCCGGGGACATAGCGCGCGGCCATGGAGCATCGCGTCACACAATGAGACGAACGTCCCGGGTGCGACGGCGTCATGTCCGGCAGGGCGGCCACACGTAGTCCGTCGACGATCCACGCGATCTTTATGGTGTCGCTCCGGTCCGGGCTCGTGCCGGAGCTGCCACGCGAAGCCGATCAGCGCTCCCGACGCGCGTCGGCGATCTGGCGCCGGTGCAGCCGGAACAGGTGTCGCTCCAGCGCCGTTTCAAGACCTGCGCCGAGCTCCGAGAACTTCAGCCACAGGAAAAAGCCACCGCCGCCTGAGGCGGCTTCGGCCAGCAGTGTCACTGGCAGCTCAATCGACTCGGGCAGCCATTCGGCCGGCTGCAGGCACACGATCCCTGAGGCTCCGACGGCCGCTCCCGTGCGCGCGCCGGTTTCTAGCCGGATGCCGCGCCGCGACCAGCGGACCGGCCTGAGCGAAAGCGCATTGTCGGCCTGGCGCACCAGCCGGCCGATCAGGACCAGCATCAGGTCGAGCTTGGCGTCCATGCGCTGCGCCAACAGGGGCAGATCGCCTCGTTCCTCGCCGTTGTCGTCGCTGCGGAGATCCTCGATCTGCGCAAGCGCGCGCAGCAGCGACTCGGCAACGGTCTGACGCCCGGCCACGCTTCCCAGCCGAAACTCCGCCGGCTGCAGCAGCTCGCAGCTCAAGGCGTCGTCGAAAAGCTCCGATTCGGCGGGATGATGGATCCTGATACTGCCGTTCATTACAGTCGCCCGCCCTTCAAGTAGGCGACGGCGGCCCTGCTTGAATACTGGTGCGCACGCATCTTCTCCAGTATCTGCCGCTGGCGCTCGCGCATCATCCTGATCAGGTCTTCCTGCATGGCATTCAGCGCCATCAGTTCATCCCTGACCACCTGGATGTCGGCACTCTGGCAATATTCCTTCAAGTGCAGGTCGTGTTCGACCAGCATGTCGGGCATGCAATCGAGTTGATCGTACGCAAGGGCAAGACCCAGCGCAGCGACTTCCGACTGCAGGGACTGGACGGTGTGCACGGACTGGCTCATGTGGCTGCCGCGGTGCCGCGCTGGTCGACCGGGATCGCATCCCAGGCCGAGTTGATCTCGGAAAGCAGTTCAAGCGCTTCTTCCAGCGCGGACTCGTCGCTATGCAAATTGGCCTCGGTCAGGCGGTGCATGACGTACTCGTAAAGCGAGGACAGGTTGGAGGCAATCTCGCCTCCGGCCTCGTGATCAAGTGATCCGTTGAGGTGACCGACAATGGCGCAGGCCTCTCCGATCGCCTTGCCCTTGCGGGCCTGATCGCCCTGTTGAATGCAGGCCTGTGCCAAACGGATGCGCTGGCATGCTCCGGCGAACAACAATGCGACCAGCTTGTGCGGGTCTGCCTCCATCACACTGGTAGACACGCCAACCTTTCGATATTGCTCGGCATACTGGCGACTGGAACCGTACATGCTGGTGCTCCTCAAGCGGCCCGCTTCCAATCAGAAGGAAGCGCGCTGCCGCGACGTGGTCGTGCAGCTCGGGCCATGGTGACGATGGACAATAACGTTATCGGCCAATGGGCAGCTTGACTTGAGGCCTGCCAATCCGGCATTTCATGCTCAGCTTTCCAGCAGGCTGCTCAACGAGCTGCTGCTGCTTTGCATTTGGGTAATCATGGTTTCCATGGCGGTGAACTGTGCCGTGTACTGCTCGGTCAGTTTGTCCATGCGCGCATCCAGCGTATCCAACTGCTTGGTCAGGTCCGAGATCTGCGCATTGAGGCTGTTGGTGCGCATGGTCAGGGTGCCGCTGGTCGAGTTCAGGTTGCTGTCGAGCATTTTGCTGAGGCCAGCACTGAAGCCACCGTTCTTCCCAAACAGGGATTTCGCCGATTCAGGATCGGAGGCGATCGTAGTGTCGAATTTGGTGCCGTCAAAGGTCATCACGCCGTCCTTGTCGAGCGTGATCCCCAACGCCTTGAGGTCTGTCAGGTTCGCGCTGACCGAGTTGCGCAACTGCTGCTGGAGGCTACGGATCAACGCGTCACCCGTGAGGGTGGAGGCAGTCTTGGTGTCTGCGTTGTAGGCGGTGCTCGATTTGAGAAGGGTATTGGTGGCGTTGTACGCAGCGGCAAATGCCGTGAGATTGGCCTTCAGCGTCGTGCTGTCGGACGCGATGTTGAGATTGAACGTTGTGCCTTCCGCCGCCTTGGTCAGGTTGAGTACGACCCCGGGCACCAGGTCGGTGATCGTATTGCTGCTCTCCGTACGCTCGAACCCGTCCACCCGCACCAGCGCATCAGCGGCAGCGGTGGTCACGGTCATGGACCCGGGCGCGTCCTGGGAGTGGGTCAGGCCGCTCAGACCAACGGCGTCGTCGGACGCGGTGATGGTCAGCGCGCCCTTGGTTCCCGTGCTGGTCGAGCTGAAGACCAGGTGCTGCCCGTCGTCGGCGGTCACCACGCTGGCCGTCACGCCCTTTCCACCGGCCGCTTTGTTGATGGCAGATGCGATATCGGACAGCTTGTCGGTGGCTCCGATGGTGACCTCGATGCTCTGGTCATCGCCATAGGAGAACGTGAGGGTGCCGCTGCCTATGGTGGAATCCTTGGGATAGGCAGCAGAAGAAAGCTTCTGTGCGGTCGCGAGCCTGACGACTTCCACGCTGTAGTTGCCCGCCGCCGATGAGCTGGTCGTGGTCGCGGTGAATCCCGCATCCTTTTCGATGGTCGCTTTAGACGCGCTCGTGTCGGCGCTGCTGATGACCTTGTTCAGGGCAGTCTGCAGGGTGGCCATGCTGCTCTTGACCTGGCCGATCGCGGTAAGTTTGGCGGTCGCGGCGGTACCGGCCGTATTGATGCGCGTCTGGGTCGGGGTGCGCGCCGCGGTGACGAGTTGGGATACAAGGGTGGGGATGTCCAGCCCGGAACCGCTGACCGAAGTCGTCGCCATCTGTCTTTCTCCTGTGTCGTAAGGTCGCGGACCGGCTCATGGGCAGGTAGCGGCCGCCCCCATGAAACCTTTAGTGCCGATTTGCGCTCTCCAAGTCATGCAATTGCTGTGCCTAAAAGGGCGTCAAACACAAGAAGGCCCCTCCGAAGAGGGGCCTCTGCTTGAGCACTTCGTTTGAAACCGGAGTTACTGAAGCAGGCTCAGCACGTTCTGGGGGACCGACTTGGCCTGGGCCAGCATCGCCGTACCGGCCTGCTGCAGGATCTGGGTGCGAGTCAGCTCGGCGGTTTCCTTGGCGTAGTCGGTGTCGCGGATACGGCTGCGCGAGGCCGACAGGTTCTCCGAGGTGGAGCTCAAGTTGGCGATGGTCGAGGTGAAGCGGTTCTGCACCGCACCCATGTCGGCGCGCGAGGAGTTCACCGAGGTCAGCGCCTTGTCGACGATTTCCAGGGCCATCTGAGCGCCAGAGAAGGACGAGATGTCCAGATCTGCCAAGGTCTTGGAGCTGCCGGCAGCGGCGGTGGAGTCTTCTATGCCGTCACCGTCGTCGAAGGTGATGCCAGTCGCGCCAGTTGCGGTACCTGCCACGAACTCGAAGTCCTTTCCGGCTTTGAGTGATTCAAGTTTCAGCTTGCCGTCCTTATCGACTGAAGCGTAAACGCCAGTCTGATCCAGCTTGTCGTTAATCGCTGCGGCAAGCTTCTTGGATACGTCAGTACCGGTATCGCCTACCGCCACGTCAACCTTGGCGATGGTCACGCCATTGACCTTCATCCCGGAGAAGCTACCGGCCGCCGTCGCCGTACCCGAGGCCAGGGCATTGGTGCTGGTCTGCGTCGCAGCAAAGCCGGCCTTGCCCAGCGAATCAACGTTGGCATCGACGATGCTGTTGATGCCGATGGTCTGGCCGGCATCCGCGCCGACCTGGAACAGGGCACCGGAGAAGTCGCCGTTCAACAGCTTGGTGCCGTTGAAGCTGGTCTGGTTGGCGACGCGGTCGATCTCGGCGGTCAGCTGCTTGACTTCCGAGTTCAGCGCCTCGCGATCGGTGTCGGAGTTGGTAGCGTTGGCCGACTGCACCGACAGCTCGCGGATGCGCTGCAGATTGTTGCCGATTTCCACCATCGCGCCTTCGGCGGTCTGGGCCAGCGAGATGCCGTCGTTGGCGTTGCGCGAAGCGACGTCCAGGCCGCGGATCTGGGTAGTGAAGCGCTCGGAGATCGCCAGACCGGCGGCATCGTCCTTCGCGCTGTTGATGCGCAGGCCCGAGGACAGACGCTGGATCGTCGTCGCCATGCTCGAGCTGGTGCTGTTGAGGTTGCGCTGAGCGTTCAGCGACATAACGTTGGTGTTGATGACCTGTGCCATTTTGATTTCTCCTCTAAGCGATTTATCCGGCAAGCGACTTGCCTGGAGCCTGTCGCAGGGGGGCCATCAATTTGGCCGTTGCCGCTGCTGGTATAGATAACGGCGATGTGCCAACAACCTTTAGCGATTTTTTGCAAGGAAATTTGTAGCTGGAATGACAAAAAATCTTGTGTTATCAGGCGCGAAGGATTTATTTCGGCCGTGACGGGACAAACTTTAGGGCCGTAATCCTCCCTATTGCGAAAGGCGTCCAAAACGGGCGATCCCGATATAAAAAGGCCCGGAGGCGATGCCGCGCTCCGGGCCTTTCTATAAGTGCTGAGAATGCGTCCGTCAGCGGATCATGTTGAACAACGACATGGACTGCATCTGCGTGAAGATGGTCTGCGCGGCCTTCAATGCGGCCTGCTCCAGCTGGTACTGGCCGATCGCGTCGGCATAGTCCAGGTCCCGGAGCGAGGACAGCGTGGTCTTCAGCGTGACTTCGTTGGAAGCCCTGAGTTCGGCGGCGTTGTCGATCGCGGCAAGCTGGGCACCGCCGGACGCACGCGCGTCGATCATTCTGGCCGAAGCCTGGCTGATGTCGCGCATCGACGCTTGCAGCGTGTTCTGCAATGCCGCCTTGTCCGCCGCGGTGACCGGATCGGAGTTCAGCGCGTTCACCAGATCGGTCAGTGTCGAAAACACGTCCTTGTTGGTTGAAGGGCCAATCTGAAAGCTGTCACCGGCGGCAGGCGCGCCGTCCAGGCGCATGTTCAGGCCATTGAAGCTGATGGTTTCTCCGCCGGCATAGGTTCCGGATTTGACGACAGTCCCGCCGCCGTCGCGCACTTCGTAGGTATCGGCCGCCGTGAAAGAGACGCTGTAACTCGTGCCATCCCATGTGCCACTGGCCGGGTCGCGGCTGTAGTCCAGCAACAGGCCGGTGCCCGTGTTGCCGCTTGCCGCATGCGCGTCAACGGCGCCATCACCGGTGCGGATGCGCATGAAGATCTCACTGCCCGGCAGCGCGTCTGCGACGAATGTGTCTGCGGCCACTTCGACACTGCGCTGGGTCTGGTCGCCGTTGTAGACCACCTTGCCGTTGACGATCGAGAAAGGCGCGTTGTCGTCGGCGGCGCCGGCAAAAAGATAGCGGCCGCTGCCGTCGGTGCTGTTGGCAAGGCTGAGCAGGCTGTCGTGGAGGGACTTCAGCTCCGCGGCGATGGCCTTGCGGTCGTCGTTGGTCAGTGCGGAACTGTTGGCCTCGATGGTGAGCTCGTTGACCCTGGCCATCAGGTCGCCCGCCTGGGAGAGCGCGTTTTCCTGCAGGCCCAGGCGATTCTGGACGTTGTTGGCGTTTTGGCCGAACTGTTCCAGCTCGGCGACGGCGCGATCCAGGTTGACCGCGGTACCTGCGGCCACCGGGTCGTCGGCGGCAGTGACCAGGCGCTTTCCGGTTGCCAATTGCTGTTCCAGTTGTGAAATCTTGGCCTGCTTGCCCAGCATGTTGTTGACCGACTGGTTGAACATCATGCCGGTGGAGATGCGGTTGCTCATCGGATCGCGCTCAGGATGGACTGGAACATCGTGTCGGCGGTGGAGATCAGCTGGGACGCTGCCTGGTAGGCCTGCTGCAGGCGCAGCATGTCGGCGGCTTCTTCGTCCAGATTGACGCCGGAGACCGAGTCCCGCGCATCCTGGGCGTTGTTGTAGAGCACTTCCTGCGCGTCGGCCGAATACGAGGCCTGCCGCGCCGCCGAGCCGATCGAGGTGGTCAGCCCCGATACGGCGCCATTGAGGGTGATGGTGTTGCCGTTGAAGGCTTTTGCGTCGTCCAGGTTGGACAGGATCAGCGCGTTGCCATTGTTGCTGGAGCCGGCGCCGGTGGGACGCACGGAAAAGCTGTCCCCTGCGACCGGCGCGCCATCCAGGGTCAGGCTCCAGCCGTTGGCGCTGATGGTCTGCCCGGCGGTATAGGTGAACGGACCGGCCCCATCGATGGTGTACTGGTTGGCATCGATGAAGGCGATGTTCGCTGGCGTCAGCAGATCGGGATTGCCCGCATCGATTGCGCGCAGGTCGCTGACCACGCCGGTGCCCAGATTGCTCAGGTCCATGCTGGCGCTGACCGGTGCTGCCGCGGCGATGCGCGACGGATCGGTGATCGCGACCGAGAGGCCATTGACCGCGTTGGCGGTCGGCTGCAGCAGGAACCTGTCGCCAGCGGCGGCCGTGCCGGACAGCTGAAGCGCCACGCCGTTGACCAGGAACGGGTCGGCATCGGTGCCGGTACCGGTCAACGCCACGCTGGCCCCGGTATCGGCACGACTGGCCGTCCAGCTGGTGCCGTCGAACTTCAGCAGCAGGTTCTGGCCGTCGAGCTTGCCGAGGTCTTCCACGCTGGCCGAGAAACCGGCGCTGCCGGTGTTGCCGCTGTTGGCGGTGACGGTCGGCGAGGGCAGGTTGAAGAAATCGCCGCCCAGGTTGCCGTAGAGGTCGACGCCCGCACTGTGCTGCTGGTTGTAGGTGACGGCCAGGCCGGTGGCGATTCGCCCCAGTTCGGCCTTGGTCGGATCCAGCACGCTGGTGCGGAACTCCAGCAGGCCGCCGATTTGTCCGCCCAGGGCGCTGCTGCCCAAGCTGACGGTGGTGCCCTGGGCTTTCAGTGCGATCTGGAGACGGCCGGGCTGGTAGGGATCGGCCACCGTGGTGAGCGTGGATGCCGTGGTGCCGACCACCATGGCCTGGCCGCCGGCGGTATAGACGTTGATGGCGCCACCGTCCTGGGACACCGCGGTGCCGCCGGTGTAGCTGATCAGCTGGCTGATCAGCTGGTCACGGCGGTCCAGCAGGTCGGGCGAGGCGGAGGCGGCATTGCTGCCGATCTGGCCGTTGATCTTGGCGATTTCGCCGGCCAGCCGGTTGGCTTCGGCGGTGCTGGACAGCAGGCCGTTGTTGACCTCGTTGTCGAGGGCATCCATCTGGCCGCTGAGCTGCTTGAAGCGGGTCACCAGCGCGGTGGCGCTGTCCAGCAGGTTCTGGCGGCTGGCGGTTGCCGACGCGTTCGAGGACAGGCCGGTGGTGGCGTCAAAAAAGTTGGACCACTGTCCGGAGATGTTGGTGGCCGTGTCCGAAAACAGCGTGTCGACGCGGCTGGCCAGGCTGGAGAGCTGCTTCAGGCGCGCCAGTTCGCCGGTGCTGTCCAGCAGCCGCGACGTCGCAAGCTGGTCGCCGACGCGCGCGATGTCGGTGATCTGCGTGCCGCTGCCGATGTAGTTCGAGCCATAAAGGGTAGGCGTGGTGGTGGCGAACGAGACGCGCTGCCGGCTATAGCCCTCGGTATTGATGTTGGCGACGTTGTGGCTGACCGTGGCCAGCGCACGCTGGAAAGCGATCAGTGCGTTGGTGCCGGTGGAAAGAACGGACATGGTCGGCTACCTCAGCGGCGGAAAGGGCTGGACGACAGGTCGGCGCTGCTGGCAAAAACGCGTTCGATGCCATTGGCCGTGGCGTTGCTGATCGCTTCGACAGCGCGGTCGATGGTGGGCCCGCCGGCGATGGCCGCGATCTTCGCCGCGTATGCCGGATCGGTGGCATAGCCGGCGCGCTGCAATCCCTGGGCAAAACCACGGATATTGGTGCCTGCCTTCAATGCCTGCTGATAGCGCGGGCTGGTCTTGAGCATGCGCACGTAGTCCGCAAAGCTCTGCTCGGCCGAGTCATAGGCGCGGAATGAGGCGGTCTCCGATGTCCTGACGCCATTGACATACTCATGGGTGCCGGTGGTGACGCTATCGCCGCTCCAGCCGGTGGCCTTGATGCCGAACAGGTTGTTGGAGTCGCCGCCGTTGTTGCGCGCGATGCCCCTGCGGCCCCAGCCGGTCTCCAGCGCGGCCTGTGCGACCAGGGCGCGGGGATCCACGCCCAGCTCCTTGGCCGCGTTCTGGGCGTGGTGCCAGATCTTGGCGACGAACCCTTCCGGCGTGCGTTCGCCTAGTTCGGCCGCCGCGGCCTGGGCCGCACGACCGGAGACCACGTTGTCCGCACCTGACACCTCGCTCCAGCGGTCGTCCGAAGCCGACCAGCCGGCCGCGTCGTCGCCGGACTGCGACGAGGTGCCGGCCGGCCGGCCCGCGATCAGGTCCAGCAGCTGATCGAGCGGCGACTGGGTTGGGGTTGGCTGGATGGCGGCCTCGCGCTTGCCGGCGACCAGCGAGTAGGCCTTGGCCGCCTGCGCGCCCTTGAGCGAAGTGCTGGTCTCGGTGCCCGCCGCGTCCTGAGTCCGGCCGCCCAGCTGCTTGGCGATGACCGCCGCCAGGCCCAGGCCCTTGCCCTCGGTGAGCGAGTTGGCCATCTTCTGGTCGTACATGTCGCGGAAGGTCTGGTTTTCGCCGGGGAACAGCGAATCGCCAAAACTCGCCTCGCGCATGCTCTTGACCAGCATCTGCGCGAACTGTCCTTCAAGCTGGCGCGACACCTTGTCGATCCGGGCAGGATCGTTCTGGGTGGTCGCGTTCAGTTCGATGGGAGAGGCGGAGATGCGCATGTCAGATCACCTCGAGCTCCGCGCTCAGGGCGCCGGCCTGCTTGAGCGCTTCCAGGATGGCGATCAGGTCGCCAGGTGCGGCGCCCACTTCGTTGACCGCGCGCACGATCTGGTCCAGCGAAGTGCCGCCCTCGAACTTGAACATGCGGCTGCCTTCGTTGGTGGCAGTAATGGTGGATTGCGGTGTCGCGGTGGTCCTGCCATTGCTGAAGGCGTCGGGCTGGCTGACGTTGGTGTTCTCGCTGATGGTGACCGTCAGCGAGCCATGCGAGATCGCGGCAGGACCCACGCGGACCTGGGAGCCGATGACCACCGTGCCGGTACGCGCATTGACCACGACCTTGGCGGCGGCGGTGCCCGGCGACAGTTCGATGTTTTCGATGCGCGCCAGCAGGCCGATGCGCGCGCCAGGATCGGTCGGCGAGCGCACGGCGACCGTGGAGCCGTCCACGGCGTGGGCGCTTCCCGGGCCGAAGGCGGATTCCAGCGCCGCCACCATCCGGGAGACCGTGGTGAAGTCGTTCTGATGCAGGTTCAGGGTGATTTCGTTGCTGTTGCCAAAGACGTCCGGCAGCGCCCGCTCGACGGTGGCGCCATTGGGGATGCGGCCAACGCTGGGCACATTCACCGAGATCCGCGAGCCGTCCTTGCCCTGCGCGCCGAAGCCGCCCACGATCAGGTCGCCCTGGGCGATGGCATACACCTGGCCGTCGGCGCCCTTCAGCGGCGCCATCAGCAGCGAGCCGCCACGCAAGGAGACGGCGTTGCCGACCGAAGAGACGGTGATGTCGATGGGTTGGCCCGGCTTGGCGAAAGGCGGCAGTTCGGCATGGATCGCCACCGCGGCGACATTCTTCAGCTGCGGGTTGACGTTGGACGGAACGTTGACGCCCAGTTCGCCGAGCAGATTCTTCAGGCTCTGCACGGTAAAGGGCGCCTGGCTGGTCCGGTCGCCGCTGCCGTCCAGGCCGACCACCAGGCCGTAACCCACCAGGGCATTGCCGCGCACGCCGCCGACCTGCGCCAGGTCCTTGATGCGCTCGGCCGAAGCCGGCGCCACGATCGCCAGGACGGCCGTGGCGGCAACCAGCAGGCGGAAGGGCAGGGTAGACAGATTCATGATCGCAGGCTCAGTAAGGCGACAGGCGCGAGTTGAAGAAACGGCTCAGCCAGCCCATCGCGTTGGACTGGGCCACCGCGCCGCGTCCGCCGTAGGCGATATTGGCTTCGGCCACCTTGCTGGAGGGAATGGTGTTGTCCGGCGCGATGTCGGCCGCGCGCACCACGCCCTGCACCTGGACCAGTTCGTCGCCCTGGTTCAGGCGCAGGTTCTTCTGGCCCTGGATTACCAGGTTGCCGTTGGGCAGGCGCTGCATCACGGTCACGGTGATGCTGCCCTGCATGCGGTTGCTCTGCGCGCTGTTGCCCTTGCCGGCAAAGCTGCGGTCGCCTGCACTGGAGTTGCTCAGGACATCCAGGCCACCCACGCTCAGCGGCGCGCCCAGCAGGGTCGGGTTGGTCATGTCGACCTTGTCGGTCTTGCTGATGCTGGTATTGGCCGTGGAGGAAGCGGTGGTGCTTTCCACCAAGGTGATCGTCAGCAGGTCGCCGACATCGCGGGCACGCCGGTCGCCATAAAGATTCAGGCCGGGTCCGGCCGCGTAGATGGCACCCGCGGTCGGCTGCGCCGACGGCGCGGTGATCGGCACCACTGGCGCCATGGCGCTGTACGGGCGCACATCGCCAGCGGCCACGCATCCAGCCAGCATGAGGCTGCAGGCCAGCGCGGCGGTAACGGAGGTGAAAGAGAGCAGGCGATGCATGACGGCGTGTTCCTGTGCGTGGATCAGACGTTGTTGTTCAGGTAACCGAGCATCGAGTCGGTGGTGGAGATCGCCTTGGCGTTCATCTCGTAGGCGCGCTGGGTTTCGATCATGCTCACCAGCTCTTCCACCACATTGACGTTGCTGCCTTCCAGCGCCGCCTGCACGGTGGTGCCCAGCCCGTTGAGGCCGGGGCCACCGCTCTGTGCGGGCCCGGAGGCGGTGGTTTCGGCGTACAGGTTCTCGCCCTTGGACTGCAGGCCCGCCGGATTGATGAAGTCGGTCAGGGTCAGCGAGCCGATTTCCAGCGAAGCGGCGGTATCGGCCATCTGCACGCTGATCGTGCCGTCGGTCCCGATGGTCAGCGACTGGGCGCCCTCCGGGATCTGGATGCCGGGCTGCACCGGATAGCCGCTGTTGGTCACCAGCTCGCCCTGCGAGTCGATCTGGAAGCTGCCATCGCGGGTGTAGGCCGAGCTGCCATCGGGCATCAGCACTTCGAAAAAGCCGCGGCCATTGACCATCACGTCAAGGGCGCGCCCGGTCTGCTGCGGATTGCCTTGCTCGAAATCCTTCGAGGTGGACACCACGCGCACGCCGGTGCCCAGCTGCAGGCCGGAAGGCAACTGGGTCTGGGCCGAAGTGGAACCGCCCGGCTGGCGAACCTGCTGGTACAGCAGGTCTTCGAAGCTGGCGCGATCGCGCTTGAAACCGGTGGTGTTGGTGTTGGCCAGATTGTTCGAGACGACCGACATGCGCGTCTGCTGCGCGTCCAGTCCCGTCTTGGCGACCCACAAAGCCTGATTCATGACCCGATTCCTCTGATGATGCCCTGGCGCTTCGTGCCGGGCGCGTCCTGGGTAATGCATGGCGCGTGCCAGAACACGGTGACGGTTTCGTGGCGGGGACGCGTTGGTGGAAGCGCCCGGTGGCGCCGGGCTTGCTCGGCTGGGGCTTTCCCGCGAAAAAGCAGCCGAGCAAGCTCGGCGCTACAAGGGAAGAAGGGAAAAATGCTCAGCCGTTCAGGCGCAGCAAGGTGTTGGCCGACTGGGCGTTCTCGTCGCCGTGCTTGATCACCTTGACCTGCATCTCGAACTGGCGCTGCAGCTGGATCATCTGCACCAGCGCCCCCGCGGCATCGACGTTGCTGCCTTCCAGCGAGCCGCTGTTGACCGAGCTGCCGGTGCCCTGGATGAACGCCTGTGCCGGGTCGGTGCTGATATTGCCCATCAGCCCGTCGGGGCGGCGGGTCAGGCGTTCCGGCGTGGCCTCGACCACCTTCATCTGGCCGACGACGGTCATCGTCTGCGGCCCTTCGCCCAGCGGCACGATCGAGATCGTGCCGTCGCTGCCGATGTCCATGGACTGGTTGGGCGGGATGGTCATCGGATTGCCATCCTGGTCCAGCAAGGCACGCCCGCTGGAAGTGACCAGCTGGCCGTTGGGCGTCAATGCCAATGCTCCGCCGCGGGTATAGGCCTCGCTGCCGTCCGCGGCCTGCACCGCCAGCCAGCGGTTTTCGCTGAACGAGACATCCAGCGCATTGCCGGTCACCTGCTGGGCGCCGACATCGCGGTTGAATCCCTGGTCCACGTGCAGCGCATCGATCCGGGACCGATAGCCCGCGCCCTGGACCGGGAAGGCCTCGGTATTGGCCAGAGCCTCCTTGAAGCCGGCGGTGTTGACGTTGGCCAGGTTGTGCGAAACCGTGCTCTGCGCCTGCAGCGAAGCGCGGGCGCCAGTCATCGCGACATAAAGTGCCTTGTCCATGCGCTGCTCCGTTGCGGATCAGGCGCCCGGATCATCATCAACGCAGGTTGATGATGGTCTGGGTGACCTGGTCCTGGGTGGAAATCATCTGCGAGTTGGCCTGGAAATTGCGCTGGGCCACGATCATGTTGACCAGCTGTTCGGTCAGGTCGACGGTGGAGGACTCCAGCGCACCGGACTGGACGGCGCCGAAATCCGACGTGCCTGGAGCGCCGGCGCGGGCGTTGCCCGAAGCCGAGCTTTCGGCCCACACGTTGTCGCCAAGCGAGGTCAGGCCCTGCGGGTTGACGAAATTGGTGATCGCCACCTGGCCCAGCGCCCTGTCGGCATTGTTGGAATAGCGCGCGTAGACCACGCCGTCGGCATCGATGCTGATCGAGTTCAGTTTGCCGCTTGCGTAGCCATCCTGGCGCGCATCGCGCAGCGCGAACGCCTCGCCGTACTGGGTCGAGCCGCTGACATCCACGGTGAGGTCCAGGGTTCCGGCGCCCGTGTTGGGAGTGAACGCATCCAGCTGGATCTTGCCGTCGGCCGGGCTGGTGAGCGCACCGCTGTCTGAAAACTGCAGCGTCGCCGGCGCGCCCACCGCGGTGCCGTCGACATAGTTGTAGACCTGCCATTGGTTAACGTCGGCGGTCTTGACGAAATACGAGGTCTGGGTGTGGCTGACGCCCAGCGAGTCATACACGGTGATGCCGCCGGTGGAATGGTTGTAGCTGTTGGCATCGGCCGGGTCGAATGTCGCCACCGTCGGCACGCTGGCGTTGCCCGGCAGGGTGAACATCAGGTTCGCGTTACTTGTCTGCTGCGGCGAGCTGTCGGTGGTCAACAGCTGCAGATCGGTCATCGTGCCGACCGCAAAGCCGTTGCCATTGGCCGAAGGCGGAAACACCTGCAGACGCGCGCCCTGGGGATTGACCACATAGCCATTGGCATCGGTCTGGAAGTTGCCGGCGCGCGAATACACCTTGGCGCCGTTTTCGGTCAGGGTGAAAAACCCCTCGCCGGAAATGGCCAGGTCCAGGTTGCGGCCGGTCGGATCGACATTGCCCTGCGAAAACTGCTGGGCCACGTTGCTGACCCGGACGCCGGCGCCGACGGCGTTCTGAGCCAGGCCATAGCCGGTGGTCGAGAACAGATCGGCAAATTCGGCACGCGACTCCTTGAAGCCGGTGGTGTTGACGTTGGCGATGTTGTTGGCCGTGACGTTGAGGTCCGTATTGGCCGCTTTGATACCGGACAGCGAAGTGTTGAAACCCATGATGGACTCCTGTGGATTGGCGCAGCTCAGCTGACGCGGAGCACGTTGACCAGCGGAGCGGTGCCCAGCCCGGTCAGATCGAGGTAGATGCCGTCCGAGCCGACGGTGGCACTTTCCACCGGCGCCTGGACGTAGGTGGAAAGATCGCTTTTGGTGCCGCTGGTATCGGTGTGGGTGGCGGTGATGCTGTACTTGCCTGCCGCCAGCCGGTTGCCGCCGTTGTCGGTGCCATCCCAGTCGAAGGCCACCTGGCCGGCCTCGGTGGCGGTGGCGGTGATCTGCTTGACGGCATTGCCGTTGGCATCGCTGACGGTGAAGTTGACGATGCCGGCGCTGGGCGCGGCGACCACCCCGTGGGCACCGCCCTCGCTGCCCAGCGGAAGCGTGGCCGAAGGCACCAGGACCTGATGGCCGACCAGCGAAGCGCCGCGCAGGATCTGGTCGGCGCTCAGCGAATCGGACAGCTGGTTCACCGTGGTATTGAGGTCGCCGATGCCCTGGACCGTGGACAGCTGGGCCATCTGCGAGACCATCTGGCTGTTGTCCATCGGCTTGAGCGGATCCTGGTGCTGCAGCTGTTCGGTCATCAGCTTCAGGAAGTCGGCCTGGCTCAACGAGGACGACTTGGAAGAAGTGGCGGCGCTGGTCGCGGTCAGCCCGAGGTTGGAATAGATGTCGCTGGAGACGGTACTCATCAGGCAGGTCCTAGGCAGAAAGCGGGAAGGCGCGCGGTCAGCGGCCCATGGTCAAGGTGGCCAACGCCAGTTCCTTGGCGGTATTGAGCATTTCCACGCCTGCCTGGTAATTGCGCGAGGCGGAGATCAGGTTGACCATCTGGGAAACCGGATCGACATCCGGCGAGTACACATAACCGTCGGCGTCGGCCAGTGGATGGCCGGGCTCGTAACGCTTGATGGGCGCGTTCTGGCTCTGGCTGATTTCCTTGACGTTGACCCCGGTCAGGCTGCTGTCGTTGGGATTCTTCACCGCCTGGAAGATCGGCTCGATCGGCTTGTAGGCCGCGTCGGCAGAACCCGCCACCGAGTCGGCGTTGGCCAGGTTGCTGGCGATGGTGCTCATGCGCACCGACTGCGCCTGCAGGGCCGAACCTGCGACATCGAAGATCGGAAGATTGCTCATGGCTTACTGCCCGGTGATCGCGGTGAGCAGGGTGCGCACCTTGGATTCGACAAAGCTCAGGGACGCCCGGTACTCAAGCGCGGCGCGGCCGTACGCGGCACGCTCTGCATCGGGGTCGACCGTATTGCCGTCCAGGCTGGGCTGGCTGGCTTCGCGGGTGATCTGGAACGGATTCAGACCGTTGCCGGCGACCGCGATATGGCGGCTGTCGGTCAACTCCAGCTGTCCCGCGTTGGACTGCCCCTGGGCGGCGCGCATGGCCGCGTCAAAATCCAGGTCCTGCGCCTTGTAGCCGGGGGTGTCGACGTTGCTGAGGTTGCTGGCGATCAGCTTCATCCGCTGCTCGCGCAGCGGCAGGGCGTCCCCATGGACCCCCAGATAGGATGAAATCAGATTGGGCATGACGCACTCCCCGCGATTGTTGCAGGGAGACAGGCAAGCTCTGTGCCAGAACTGGGGCCGCCGCCTGGCGGCCTGTGCTATCCGGCGCTCAAAGCCCCGCACAAGCTGACGGCGGGCGCTCCTGCGGTGCTGTCTGGCGCCGGGTTCAGGCCGCGTGCGCCTGGGCGACCACGCTCAGGCGGGCCATCACGTAGTCGGCCAGCTCGTGGGGACTGTATTTGGCGACAAACGCATTGGCCCCGACCCGCTCGACCATCGCGTTGTTGAACACCCCGGACAGGGAGGTGTGCAGCAGCACGTAAAGGCCGGCCAGCCCAGGGTGGCGCCGGATTTCCGTCGTCAGGCTGTAGCCGTCCATGGCCGGCATCTCGATATCGGAGATCACCATGGCGTAGCGTTCGGCCGGATTTTCGCCGCCGGCGTGGATCTGCAAGAGATGGTCCAACGCCTGCCGGCCGTCGGACAGCAGGGTCGCCCCGACCCCGAGCTGGTCCAGCACGCTGCGGATCTGTTGCCGGGCCACGCGCGAATCGTCGACCACCAGGACCTGCAGCTGCGAGCCCTTCAGGCTCATGGCCAGGGCCGGGTCGATCTGCGCTTCGACCCGGTTCTGGGCGATGTCGGCCAGCACGCTTTCCACATCGATGACCTGGATCAGTTCGCCCTGGAAACGCGTGACCGCTGTCAGATAGCTGGATTCGGCGCCCAATTCGGGCGGCGGATGGATGTCCTCGACCGCAATATTGACGATGCGCTCGACGCCGCTGACCAGGAAGCCCTGGACCGACCGGTTGAACTCGGTCACCACCAGGTAGCCGGGCGCGCGGTCCGCGTCGGGCTCGCGCTCGGGATGGCCGATCGCAAGACCGAGGTCGAGCACCGGCACCGAGCGGCCGCGGACATCGGCCACGCCGGAAAACTGCAGCGGCAGGCCCGGAACCTGAAACAGGGCAGGGCGGCGCAGCACCTCCTGCACCTTGAAGACATTCACGCCAAAAAGCTGACGTCCGCCCAGGCGGAACAACAGCAACGCCAGCCGGTTGTGGCCCGCCAGACGGGTGCTCTGTTCGATTCGGTTGAGCAGATCATGCGACATGGCGTTCATATCGGCGCCGGCAGCGGGGAACTTGAGGCCGGCCGAAAGCCGCATACCGCCCGTTCCGGCACGCATCTTGCCTTGTACCGCCGCATGCAAACCGGGAAATCCCTCATGCGACTGATTGCCCTGGTCACCCTGCTGGTGGCGATGCCTGTGTGGGCGGCGGATTTCCAGTCCGTCGATTCGATCCGGGCCGCGGCGCTTTCCACCCTTGGCCCCGGTGCCGAGGCCGAGGCGACGCTGGATCCGGCCATGCGGATGCCGCAGTGCCAGGGACCGCTTCAGGCCAGGCCCACCGGCACCACCACGGTGGAAGTGAGCTGTCCGAGCGAGACCGGCTGGCGCCTGTTTGTGCCGCTCCGGGTGCGGCGCATCCACCAGGTGCTGATCCTGTCGCGCGGCTTGGCGGCTGGAGAAACGGTCGGCGCTGCCGATATCGTGCCCGAGAAGCGCGATGTCGCGCGGATCGTGGGCGCCCCGCTGACTGACCCGGCGGCTGCGGTGGGACAGGTCATGCGGCGCACACTCCCGGCCGGTAGCATCCTTTCGGGCGGCGACCTGGTGGCGCAGCGGCTGGTCCGGCGCGGCGACATGGTGCCGCTGGTCTCGCGGATCGGCTCGCTCGAGGTCCGCGTCGGGGGCAAGGCCCTGGCCGACGCAGGGCAAAACGAACGGGTGAGCGTTGAAAACCTGTCCTCGCACCGCGTGGTCCAGGGCATCGTGTCACCCAGCGGCGAGGTCCTGGTCAGCCGTTGAACGCAAGGCCTAAAGTTTCCGCCGGTGCGGTCGCTACCTACACCGAACCCTTAACAGGATTTCCGTCATGAGCCAGAAAATCGAAGGGAATACGGCACCGTTGGCCACCCTTCGCGCCGCTTCCATCGCTGCCAAGACCGCCTCGGGCGTGTCCGGCGAGGGGAAGACCGGTGCGATCGACGCCCTTGCCGCCACCGACAGCCTGCGCCTGACCGGCGAAGCCTCGGGTTTGCAGACCCTGCAGCGGGAACTGTCCGCCGCGCCCGCGGTGGACAGCAAGCGCGTCGATGCCGTGCGCCAGGCCCTGCAGGACGGTAGCTACAAGATCAATCCGGATGCCATCGCCAGCCGGATGCTCGAGCTGGACCAGCAGCTCGGCGAATGAACGCGCCGGTGATCAACCCACTGCAGCAGCTCAGCGACGCGCTCGCCGGCGAACGGCAGGCGTTGCTTGATCACAACGTGGAAGAGCTGATGCGGGCCACCAACGACAAGTTGGCCGCGCTGCGCGCACTGGAAACCGACGTGCCGGCCGGCGACGAGGCCGGACTGCGCCTGCGTGAGCTGGCTGACGTCAACCGCGCCAATGGCGCGCTGCTGGCGCGCCGTCGACGCGAGGTCAACTGGGCCTTGCGCCACCTGGGTCGCAGCGAGAGCGCACCGTCCTACGACGCCAACGGTCAGTCCAGCACGCTGCAGGCCAGCCGACCGCTCGCGATCGCCTGAGCGGCATCTGGGCTCCGGCATGCTTGTGTTGTAAGCGGGTATATTGAGGCTTCGTCCACGACCCGCATCGCCCTGTGAACTCTGCCGATCCTGATCCTGCCGATCTGGCCAGGTTGCCTTCGCGCAAGACGCTCCTCGCGCTGAGCGAGCTGATGTACGAGGGGATGATGCTGTTTCGCGACGACGGGCATCTGGTCCTGGCCAACAGTGCTGCACGCAGCCATCTGTGCGACGCCGAGATCGACGACCCGCGCATGCTTGGCGAGCGCCTGATCGGATACCTGCCCGAAGAGGCGCTGCCGCAGGCCCGCGGCACTGGCCGCTGGAGCGGCAGCCTTCCCGCTGAAGATCGGGTCGTCCTGATCCACCTCTACTATTACGCCGACCAGGATCCTGGCCACTATCTGGTTCTGATCCAGGGGATCGAGGGCCAGCACAATTTCGACCAGGAGCTGCAGCAGCGCCACGCCGAGCTGCGGCAGGCATACATGCGCCTCAACGGCGCGCAGGACAAGCTGCTCCAATCCGAAAAGATGGCCTCGATCGGCCAGCTCGCCGCGGGCGTGGCGCATGAGATCAACAATCCCATCGGCTACGTGCATTCGAACCTGGGCAGCCTGCAGGAATACCTGCGCAGCCTGTTCACCCTGATCGAGGCATACGAGCGCGCATTGCGCGCGCCCGATCCCAAGGCGCTGATCAGCGAGATCGACGACATCCGCGATCGCTTCGATATCGATTTCATCAGCCGCGACCTGCCGCAACTGATGGCCGAGTCGCGCGAGGGCATCGAGCGGGTGACCCGCATCGTGCGGGATCTGAAGGATTTTTCTTATTCGGACCGCTCCGAATCCTGGAAGCTGGTCGACCTGCACGCGGGGCTGGAATCCACGATCAACATCATCTGGAACGAGCTCAAGTACAAGGTCACCCTCGAGCGCCGCTACGGCGAGTTGCCGCTGGTCGAATGCCTGCCTTCGGAACTGAACCAGGTGTACATGAACCTGCTGCTCAACGCGGGGCATTCCATCGAGGAGCGCGGCACGATCATCGTCAGCACCGGCCAGGAAGACGACCATGTCTGGATCGAGTTCAGGGATTCGGGCGCGGGCATCGCGCCGGACCTGCTCCAGCGCATCTTCGATCCTTTCTTTACCACCAAGCCCGTCGGCAGCGGCACCGGCCTGGGCCTGTCGATCTCCTACGGCATCATCAACAAGCACCACGGCAGGATCGACGTCACCAGCGTGGTAGGCGAGGGATCATGCTTCCGCATCGTGCTCCCGGTCAGGCAACCCAGAAAGCCGCCGCCGCTCTAGGCCAGGAAACATCACTCATCGACAGCGCCTGGTCCGCTGCTAGCCGCGCACCGATGAGGGTGCGTCACGGCGTTGTTCGTCGTGCGTCCGGAACGCCTGCCTGATGTGCTTGCGAAGCTCCTCGTCGTCCCAGGGCTTGGTCAGGAAGCGATAGATGGAGCCGCGATTGATCGCGTCGGTCACGGTGGTCAGATCGGTATAGCCGGACAGGACCAGACGCACGGTGTCGGGGTAGAGCGATTTGACCCGGCCCAGAAACTCGGTGCCGCTCATGTCCGACATCCGCTGGTCGGAGAGGATCACCTGGACATCATTGGTCGCCAGCAGATCGAAGGCATCACGCACGTTGCCGGCGGCGAGTATCCGGTAGCCATCACGGCGAAACAGGCGTACCAGCGAGCGCAGCACGTTTTCCTCATCGTCCAGCAGCAGCAAGGTCCGATCCGGCTGCGTTTCCGCGAACGATTCCGGGCGCAGATAGCGGCGCCGAAGGGCCGCGCCTGCGGCCTCTGCCGACATCGGCTCGCCGAAGAGGTAGCCCTGGAAAATATCGCAGTCATTGCGGCGCAGGAAACCCAGCTGCGCCTGTGACTCCACGCCGTTGGCGACCACGACCATGCCCAGCTGGTGGCCCATGGCGATGATGGCGCGTGCGATCGCAGCCTCGCGGCTGCCGCCGGGGGCGCTGCTGACGAAACTCCGGTCGATCTTGAGCTTGTCCACCGGGTAGCGCACCAGCGCGCTCAGGCTGGAATCACCGGTGCCGAAGTTGTCCAGGCTCAGGCCGACGCCTTCGGCACTCAGATTGGCCAGCGTCTCATGGACGAAATTGACGTTCTTAGTCAGCGCGCTCTCGTTGATCTCCAGGACGAGCGTCTGCGGCGGCACGCCAGCCGCCTGGAGCGCCGCCATCACCTCACTGAAGAAGGTGGGCCGCAGCAGCTGCAGGGTCGAGACATTGACGGCCATCCTGAAGTCGTCGAAGCCCTGGTCACGCCAGATTCTGGCCTGGCGCAGGGAACCCTCCAACACCCATGTCCCGATCTGCACGACCACGCCCAGGCGTTCGGCGGTGCGCATGAAGCGCTCGGGCACCAGCATTCCCAGGGTCGGCGACTGCCATCGCACCAGGGATTCCATTCCGATGACGCGGCCGTCGCGTGCACTGACCATCGGCTGATAGCGCAGGCGCAACTCGCCGTTGGGAATGGCATCGATGATCTGTCGCGAAATGGTCTGCTCGTTATGGGTTCCGGGCTGGCCGTTGGCCTCGAACAGGCGGACGAGGTTTCCGCCTTCGCGTGCGGCCTGCAGCACCGCATCTTCGGCGTAGTCCAGCAGCGTCGACACCTGCGTGGAATGCTCGGGATACAGGCTTACGCCGATCTTCCCGGTCATGAACAAGTTGTACGGCAGGACGGAGAGCGGAAGCTCGATCTGCTGGCGGATCTGCTCGGCGAAATCCTCCGGCGGCAGCACGCTCGGGCCACGCGGGACTGCCATCAGAAATTCATCGCTGCCGTGGCGCCAGATCAGGCCATGTCCATTGAGCTGTTCCTGCAGCCGTTGCATCAGCAACACGAGCGCCTGATTTCCGACCTCGCCCCCCATGGTTTCGTTGATCGAGGCGAAGTGGTCGATATCGATATGCAGCAGCATCACGCCATCGCCGGATACCCGGGCGGCCTCGATCATGTCGATCAGCGCGGGATGTCCCGCTCCCAGCCGCACAGGCATCTCGTCGTCGCTCGGTGCGGTGACCACAGGGTTCCACATCGTGTCAGTGTTCCAGCATATCGGTAGGGGTGGCCACGACGTAAGGCAGCTGGAGCATGACACGGGTGCCGGCGCCCGGCGCCGAATCGATCTGCAGGGCGCCCCCGGCGCTCTGGGCCCGTTCGCGCATGACGATCAATCCAAGGCCGCGCGGGCCGCCGGGGTCGAAACCGTCGCCGTCATCGGTGACCTCGAGACATAGCTGCTGCCCGGCCGGATCATCGCGCAAGGTGAGCTGCACCTCACCGGCGCATGCGTGCCGCAGCGCATTGGTCAGACTCTCCTGGGCGATACGGAAGCAGGCCTGCTCGATCTCGTTGGTGGGGCGAGCGGGCAGGGGGCGAATGTCCATCTGCAGGCGCACAGACGAGGCCCGGAACAGCATCCCGGCCTGCCAGCGCAGCGCAGCCTCAAGTCCCAGCGCGTCCAGCTGCGGGGGGCGCAGCAACGTCGACAGATTCCGCAGCTTGGTAACGCTGGCGTCGGCCAGGCTCACCAGTTCCTGCAAGTCATGGTTGCGCCTGTGGAGATCGGTTTCGTCCAGGGCTGCAAGCGCGGACAGCTTCATGGCGGTGATGGCCTGGCCGATATCGTCATGCAGGTCGCGCGAGATCGCGCGGCGCTCGTCTTCCTGCAATGAAAACAGCCGCCGCGCCATCGCGTGCAGCTCATCGTTGCTTGCCGCCAATGCATCGCGCATCCGCTCGGGCTCACTGAGGTCCCGCATGATCATGAGCTTGCAGTCAGCACCGTCATACCGGACCTGGCCGAAGGAGAGGCCTGCCTGAAACACACTGCCGTCGCGCCGCCGCATGCGCGCTGTTGTTCCGGCATCGTCGTCAGGGCCGGTCGCGCAGATCTGGGCGTGCACCTGCTGGACGTCTTCGGGAGCAACCAGCGTCCTGACATCTTCGCCAAGCAGGCTTTCGTTGGTATGGCCCAACTGGCTGGCGCAGGCGCTGTTGACGTACAGCACCTGTTCCTGGCGGAGGATGGCCACGCCGTCGGGCAGGACCCGCACCAGTTCGCGGAACTGCTCCTCGCGTTCGTGGAGCAGGCGCCGGGATTGCTCGTATTCGGTGACGTCCTGCAGTGTCCCGCGGATGCACGGGGTGTGTTCCTCAGGCGCCCATTCCGCGCGCAGGTGAAAGGTGCGTGGGCGACCGGTGGCGGTCCGTACCTCCAGCAGGCGATCCACGCGCGGGGCCGACCTGCGGCGCAGGCCGCGCAGGATGTGATGTACGCGGCTCCGCGTGGACATGTCGGCCGGTTCCAGCAACGCATCGAAATGATGGTGGCGACGATCGGCCGGCGGAACGGCGCGATCGAGCATCTGGTAGATCTGGCCCGAGAAGAAGCAAAGCCCGGTCGCCGGATCCAGTTCCCACGAACCCAGCTGCGCGATGGTCTGCGCCTCTTCGAGCCGCTGCAGCGCCTGATCACGGCGCCTGTTCGCGTCGTATTCCATCTGGCGATCGGTGATCACGATCAGGCGCGCGGCCGCGCCCTGGTAATCCACGCCGGCGCTGCGTATTTCGACCATGCGCCGCCGCCCGTCTTGCAGACGCAGGGTCTGGTTGCTCAGGCACAATTGGTCCGGATCGGCCCGGGCCGCGGCGATGAACGGGTCCAGTCCGTCACGATCGGACGGGGGCCAGAGTTCCTGAAGCGTCATGCCGATGAGCTGGTCCCGGGACCAACCAAAGAACGAGACCGCCGCCGGGTTTACGTCGATCACGCGCAATGCGTCCAGTTCGTAGACGAGCATTGGACTGGGATTGGCGTGGAACATCTGACGGTGCCCGGCCTCCGATGCCGCAAGCCGCTCATGCGCCTGGATGGCGGTCCGCGCAAGCCTGCTCAGGAGCCAACGGAGGGCGATGGCCGTCACGACCAGGAACGCGGCGCTGCTTGCGAGCTGCAGGCTGATAAGACGCCTGGATCCGGCAAACAGATGCGCGATGGCGAGGTCGCCGCCCACCGTCCAGGCAAGGCCGACAGCCAGATAGAGGACTGCGATCCCCCAGAGACCACGGTGAACACGATGTACGAGCCGTGTCGCCGAGCGCGTCGATGACCTGGGCGAAAAGCCGATCGAACCGGAGGCGTCATCCTTCAACGCTGCTCGCATATTCGGGCCGTTTGACGCTGCGGTCTTCATCGCGGCCATCTTAGCGGCAACCGCCGCGCCGGGCCCAGCGCAGACACTCAATTAAAGGCGGCGCGGGCCGATATCGATTTCGTCCGCCAGCCCCGGGGCGGTGAATGGAGTCATCTGCGTGGAACACGGCGTCATCGCAAGCTTGCTGCAGCACCCTCTGACCTCGGCGCTGGTCCTGTTGGATCCGTCCGGGCGGCCGCTGGCGGCCAACGAGGCGGCGCACACGCTGGAGCTTCCCCGCACGGTGGAGGCCTATGCGGGCCTGCTGCAGGAGTTCCGCGAGCGGCTGGCGGGCGGGCCGAACATGCTGCCCTGTGCGCTTCCCGGCATGGCGGGCCGACGGCTCGATGGCTGGCTCCGCGCCGTCCATGACGAAGAAGGCATCCTGCTGGCATATACCCTGAGCGTTCCCGAGCCGGGCGCCGGAAACGGCGATACCCGCTGGCAGGTCGCGCTGGACAGCGCGGAACAGGCCGTGTGGGATTGGGACATCCCCAGCGACACCATCTTCCGGTCCGAGCGCTGGAAAGAGATGCTGGGCCATAAGCAGCTTGCGCTTGGCGCCGGCCTGAATGCAATGCTGGACCTGGTCCATCCGGACGACCGGCAGCACGTGCGCCAGGCCATCGACGCGCATCTCGATCAGCGCGCTGCGGCTTACACCTGCGAGTTCCGGATCCGCGATGGCGCCGACCAATGGCGCTGGATCCTGGATCGTGGCCGGCTGGTGGCGCGGACCGCTGACGGCAGTCCGCTGCGCATGGTCGGCACGCAGACCGATATCCACGAACAGAAGCTGCTGGAACAGCGGCTTCGGGACCAGCAGATCATGTTGCGCGATGCCCAGCGCATCACCAGCACGGGCAGCTGGTCCTGGGATCTGGACCGGGATCAGGCCTGGTGGTCGCGCGAATTCCTGAAGCTGACCGGCGTCTCCGAAGGCCAGGTCCCGGGCAGCCGCGGTTGGCTGAAGCTGCTGAGCCGCGCTTCTTCCAGGCAGCTGGCGACCGTGTGGCGGCGGATGAAGCACGAGCCCAAGCCGGCAAGCTTTGAAGTGGAACTGGTGGCGGGCCGCCAGTCGCCGCTGCACCTGAAGGTGTGGGCCCAGCCCATGCTCGACGGCGCTGGCCGTATTTCCCGGGTGCTGGGTCAGGTGCAGGACGTCACCGAGCAACGGCAGACCGATGCGCTGATCCGCTGGCGGACCGAGCTGCTCAACCGCGTCTCCGCATTGGGGAAGATCGGCGGTTGCGAAATCGAAGTAGAATCCAGGCGCGTGCAGTGCACCGAAGAGTGCTACCGCATCCACGGCCTGCGCAAGGAGCCGGTCGCGCTGGACAAAGTGCTGTCGCTCTACACGCAGGATTCCCGCGACGCATTCGAAGCGGCGCTGTCGCACATCGCCCAGGGCGGACTGCCCGAGCAGCTGGACCTGTGTTTCCATCGCCCGTCGGGACACCGGATCTGGGTCCAGGTACTGATCGAGCTGGATCGTCGCGGTGCACTTCCGCCGCGCTTTGTGGTGCTTTTCCGCGATGTCACGCATGAACGTGAAACCAGCGAACGCATCGAAATGCTCGCGCACTACGACTCGCTCACCGGGCTTCCCAATCGCTCGCTGCTGCGCAGCCAGATCGAGCAGGCCATGCAGGAGGCGGGCGAACGCCGCAGCGCGTTGGCCATGCTGTTTGTCGATCTGGATGGCTTCAAGGGCATCAATGATTCATTCGGGCATGCCACCGGTGATGGGCTGCTGAAGCTGGCCGCGACCAGAATGCATCAGCAGCTGCGGACCAACGACCTGTTCGGAAGGTTCAGCGGCGATGAGTTCGTGGTGGTCCTGCGCGACTTGGCCGATCCGGCCGATGCCGCACACGTCGCCCGCAAGCTGATCGCCGCACTGGCCGAGCCGCTGCACAAGGATGAAAGCATCATCAAGCTCGGCGCCAGCATTGGTATCGCGCTGATGGAAGAGGGGCGCGAGGACTTCGACAGCCTGCTGCGGGCCTCCGACGCGGCGATGTACGCGGCCAAGGAATCGGGCCGAAATACCTACCACTACTACAACCAGGACGTGCTGGTACGGACCCAGCGGCGGGTGGAGATCGAACACGCGCTGCATGGTGCGCTGGACCGTGATGAATTCACGCTGGTCTATCAGCCGCTGGCGCACACCGCAGGCGAACGCGCCCCCGCGGTGGAGGCGCTGTTGCGCTGGAACCGGCCTGCGCATGGGTTCTGCAGCCCCGCCGAATTCATCCCGATCGCAGAACAGTGCGGAGAGATCGTGCGTCTGGGCGATTGGGTGATCGGCGAAGCCTGCCGCCAGGCTTCGGCCTGGATGGCGGCGGGGCTCAGCCTGGACCGGATCTCGGTCAATGTCTCGGCGGTCCAGTTGCGTGACCGCGGCTTTGCAGAGCGCGTGCTGGAACTCTGCCAGCGCCACGCATGGCCGCCGAACAAGCTGGAGCTCGAGCTGACCGAGTCGGCGCTGATCCGTGATACCGAATCGCTGCGCCGCTGTTTCGAACTATTCGAGGAGCATGGCGTGCAACTGGCGGTCGACGACTTCGGGACCGGCTTTTCGAACCTGCACTACCTCAACCGCTTCCCGGTCCAGCGCCTGAAGATCGACCGCAGTTTCGTGCAGGACATGCTCAACGATAGCGGCACGGCCAAGGTGACCCAGGCGATCGTCCAGCTGGGCCACGCACTCGGCATGAAAGTGGTGGCCGAGGGTGTCGAGACCGTGCAGGAAGACATGCTGCTGCGCGAGCAGGGATGCGACGAGGTGCAGGGTTATCTGTACTCGCGTCCGTTGCCGCCGAGAGACCTGGCGGCTTTTCTCAGGGCGCAGCAGCAAAGAAGCCTTGTGGATGCGGTGTCGCGACCGGCGCTGGCTGCTTCTTGACGTAGGGCGGGTGTACCGCGTCATGATCGGCGCATCGACAGATGTCTGTCCGGATCACTGGATGCGCCAGTAGGTCAATCAACTGGCCTTTGCTTCGATGAACTGGCTGTTCGCGGCTGAGGCTTTCTTAGGTGCCCGGCTGCAGCGGTTGGTATTTGCCCTGAGCGAATACGCGATGACGAGGTCCTGGCCTCAGGCCGGACCAGGTAGTCCGGGCGGCTTGTCGCCCAAAGAACATCCGCCTGTTTGACTGCACGCCGGCCGGAATGTCCGGTCCCGTTGATTACGTCCAATCCGGTGCTCGCGCTTCGCCGGCATCGTGCCCGGCGCTGGGCGATGTGGCCGGCTCGCCGAACGCGCCTTCAGCCCTGATCTCGGTGATGGCCAGTCCGTCCAGCCCCAGGTCCCAGGCCAGTCCTTGCCAGAGCTGCTCGTCAGGGGCCGAATGCGGTGTGCTGGCTGGACGCACATCGCGCAGTCGCCGCAGTTCTTCGCGCGCCAGCGCTTCAAGGCGCTGCAATACCGCGGGCATTTCCTTGCGCCTTGCGGCCTGCTTCGGTTCGTTGTGACTGACCGGCATATCCGGCTTCAGGTCCAGCCGCACGCTGCCGCAAGGCGTTGTTTCGGCAACGGCACTTGCATGATCGGCTTTGCATGGGTTCAAGGGCATTGGCTCGGATTTCCCGTCAGGCTGGATGCGCCAAGCCCCGGAGGGTACCGGGGCTTGGGCGTTCATCACGATGGCAGGTGCCGGACGTCAGAACAGCTCGACGGTCCCGGCGCCCATGCTCTGTTGCGCGACGGGCTTGTGCGGCGGGCGCTCCCATTCCACGCGCATGTCCCGGAGCCGGTTGCCGAGCCGCTGCAGCGCGTCGACCAGTTCGTTGTCGACCAGTCCGCCATTGCGATGCAGCAGTTCCTGGAGGCCGACGGCTTCGCGATTGATGGCGGTCAGTCTGTCCAGATGGGTGTGCACCCCGCCCAGGGCCTGGGTCGCGATGTCTTCGAACTGCAGGGCACGCACGGCGTCGGCAACACTGCTGTCGATGGCGCGGCCGCACTCGGAGATCTCGCGCATGCCTTCGCCCAGCGAGTTGTTGATCGCCGCGACGTTGCCCAGCATGGCCGCTGCCTCGGCGCGTGCTTCGCGTGAACGATCCATGTCGCGCGAGGCCATGTGCGAGACCGTTTCACGCACCTTGGCGATGGCGTCCTTGGAGCTATGGGCCAGCTTGCGGATCTGCTCGTTGAACGTGGTCGAACGCTCGGACAGGTTGCGGACCTCGTCGGCCACCACCGCAAAGCCACGGCCGGCCTCGCCTGCGCGGGCGGCTTCGATCGCGGCGTTCAGGGCCAGCAGGTTGGTCTGGTCCGCGATGGATTTCACGTCTTCCAGCAGCGCAAAGATGCCGTCCAGGTGCTGGGCCATCTCGTCGATGTGGTGAACCGTGGTGTTGCTCTGGCCGCTGACCTGTTCCAGTGCCTCGACCAGCTGCTCCATCTGGTGGCTGGCATGCTGGGCAAACCGGGTCACATCCACGCCGGCGCCGCTATCGTCGCCGGCGCGGTCCACGATCCGGGCCAGCGCCTGGCTCTGCTGCCGCGACTTGCGATTCATCGCCTCGAAGCTGCCGCCGAGACCAGCAACCGCCTGGCGGATCAGTTCGCGGGCGCGTTCGATCTCGTTGCGCGAGCCTTCGATCTCGTTGCCGACAAAATTGCGCAGCTCCGAGAGCAGTTGGTCCTGCTCACGCATGACCTTGGATTGCCCGGGCGAACGCCGGGTCTGGCTGTAGACCATCCAGGCGGCCAGGCCCAGCCAGCTCAGCGCCATGGTCGTGAAAATGGCCCATTGGACCGGGGCGGCCCAATCCAGGCCAGCGGAAATGGGGAACAGCAGCGTCAGGGCAAGCGGGGCGGCCAGACGGATCAACAGGCGTGAATACATGGACGTTCTCGGCAGAGTCACGAGTGCTGTATCGGCCACGCCCCGGGGGTCTTTAGCGGATACCGCGGATCTGTTGTATTCGTCCGGCGCTCACCGCGTGAAGAAAAGCGGCACCTGCCGATGTTTCGGCAAGGCGGCCGGTCAGGCGCCCAGCCAGCCGCGTGCGGCCTGGACCATGGCCTTGCGCGAGAACACGAAGTCCCAGAGGCTGCCGCCCAGCTGCCGCCACAGCACCGCCGCACGCACCGCGGCCAGCAGGATCGCGCGGATCTCCGAAACCACGCCCGGCTGGGCCAGGTAGTGCGGATTGCCCTGGACCATCACCCGCGGCCGCAGATGGCTGATGGTGTCGGCGTAAAGCGTGCCCAGCGCCATCAACACATCGGGATGGGTGCTGCCGCGTTCGGCGGCCTGTGGTGCGATTTCCTCCAGCCCGCCGCTGACCGCCTGCACGGTGTCGGTTTCGCGCACGAAACGGCGCTCCACCTGCAGCACCGCCATGGCCAGGCGCGGCAGGGACTCGTCCTTGTTCTCGCCGCCGAAGTAGTCGCGGACCAGGCGCAGGCCCGGCCCGAGGTTGGCGGCGCGGTCGTAGACCGCCTCGGTCGAGGGCGCATCCAGGCGGAACACGCTATCCAGCACGGCGCCGGTGGCGCTGTTGTCCGAATGCCCGGTTTCGGCGATACGCCGTACCTGGGCCAGCGCCTGGGCCAGGGCGGCCAGCGCCAGCACGCGTTCGCGCAGGGGCGCGCTCATGCCGCGCGCTCCTGCAGGCGCACTTCCAGTGGCGCGTTGGTCGAAGCGATGACAGCACCGCCCAGGCAGTCGTTGCCGTCGTAGAGCACCACGGACTGGCCGGGGGTGACGGCGCGTTGCGGGCGTGCGAATTCGATATCCAGTGTTCCATCCTCTTGTACGTGGACCGTGCAGGCTTCGGCGGCCTGGCGGTAGCGGGTCTGTGCGCTGCAGTCCAAGCGCGCCGCAGGAGCGCTGCCCGACACCCAGTGCATGGGCCCGCTGTGTAATTGCGTGGAATGCAGGTAGGGGCTGCGGGTGTCCTGGTCGACGTAGAGCACATTGGTTGCCACGTCCTTGCCCACCACGTACCACGGGGCCGCGGCACGGCCACGGACGCCGCCGATGTTCAGGCCCTCGCGCTGGCCTAGGGTAAAGAAGAACACGCCCGGATGCTGGCCGATGATCGCACCGTCAGGGTCGCGCATCTCGCCGGTCTTCGCCGGCAGGTACTGGCCCAGGAACTGCCGGAAATCGCGCTCGCCGATGAAGCAGATCCCGGTCGAATCCTTCTTGTCGTGCACCGGCAGGCCGGCGTCGCGGGCGATCCGGCGCAGGTCCGGCTTGTGCAGGTGGCCGATCGGAAACAGGGTCGCGGCCAGCTGCTCCTGCCCCAGCTGGTGCAGGAAATAGCTCTGGTCCTTGCCGGCATCGGCGCCGCGCAGCAGGTGCCAGCGGCCGCCGCGCTGTGCGACCCGGGCGTAATGGCCGGTGGCGATCTTCTCGGCGCCCAGCTCGCGCGCCGCATCGATGAAGTGCTTGAACTTCACCTCGCGGTTGCACAGCACGTCCGGGTTGGGCGTGCGCCCGGCGGCATATTCGGCCAGGAAGTGGGCGAACACACCGTCCCAGTATTCCTTCGAAAAATCGCGGAAATGGAAGGGCATACCCAGCCGTCCGCAGACCGCCACCGCATCGCGACGGTCGTCCTCGGCCCGGCATTCGCCCGAACCATCGTCCGACCAGTTCTGCATGAACAATCCAGCCACCGCTTCGCCGGCCTGGACCAGCTGCAGCGCGGCTACCGACGAATCCACGCCGCCCGACATGCCGACCACGATGCGCGACGTGCTCATGGAAGCTGGTTCACCGCGGACAGCGGAAAGCGGCGGCCGGCCAGATAGTCCTCGACCACCTGCCACACCAACGGACTGCGGTGCCGCTGACGGGCCTGCTGCAGTTCCTGCGGCGTCATCCACACCGCGCGGACGATGCCCTCGTCCAGCGTGACAGCTGGATCATGCGAAACCGGCTCGGCGGCGAAGGCAAAGCGCAGGTAATGGCGGCCGGTCTCGGCCTGCCATTGGTAGGCGCCGACAAAGTGGGTCAGGCGCACCGTCCAGGCGCTTTCTTCCAGGGTCTCGCGCAGCGCGGCGGCCTGCAGGCTCTCGTCCGGTTCCAGGTGCCCGGCCGGCTGGTTGAGCACCAGCCGGCCTTCGGCGTGTTCTTCGACCAGCAACAGCCGGCCGTCGCGCACGACGATGGTGGCCACGGTGACATCGGGCTGCCAGAAGCGGTCGTTTTCGGGCGTCATCGCAGGCATGGCCTTGTGGGTATTGGCCCGATATTGGGACAGTTGCGCATAAATCCATTGCGCAGGCAGCGGCGGCAGGAAAGGGTCATCGCATAAATTGTGCGTGCGCAGACGCGGCCAGTCCAATCCGTATAATTGGCCCATGCCCCGCACTCCCCAACACGAGCACGAGCACGGCGTCTTGGTTGAAACCGGCAAGCCGGAGGTCGTCCCGCCGCCGCTTTATCAGGTCCTGCTGCTCAACGATGACTACACGCCGATGGATTTCGTGATCTCGGTGCTGCAGCAGTTCTTCAATATGGACCTGGAAAAAGCCACCCAGGTGATGCTGCACGTCCATACCCGCGGACGCGGCGTGTGCGGCGTCTACACACGCGAAGTGGCAGAGTCCAAGGTTGCCCAGGTGAATGAGTTTTCCCGGATGAGCCAGCACCCTTTGCTGTGCACGATGGAACAGTCCTGATCCCGGGCCCGCGCCGGCCCACTGCCGGCTGAACACGGCAGTTCGAAGCAGTTGTGGAAATTCCCGCTACAGGCCGCATATTGTTGGCATCAGCAGTTGGGAGCGATCCATGTTCAGCAAAGACCTCGAGCAGACCATCGGCCAGTGCTACAAGCGCGCCCGTGAAGCGCGCCATGAGTTCATGACGGTCGAGCATCTCCTGCTCGCATTACTCGACAACCCCTCGGCCCAGGCGGTCCTGAAGGCCACCGGCGCAGAGACCGGGCGGCTGCGCACCGAGCTGGACCAGGCGGTGGAGGCTTCGGTCTCGCGCCTGGCCGAGGACGACGGTCGCGATACGCAGCCCACGCTGGGCTTCCAGCGGGTCCTGCAGCGGGCCGTGTACCACGTGCAGTCCTCGGGCAAGAAAGAGGTCACCGGTGCCAACGTGCTGGTGGCGATCTTTGGCGAAAAGGATTCCCATGCGGTCTACTTCCTCAACCAGCAGGACGTGACCCGGCTGGACATCGTCAACTACCTCTCGCACGGCATCGCCAAGCAGGGCGAGGGCGAACCGCAGGGCTCCAGCGAGCCGGGCGAGGGCAAGGCCGAAGGCGGCGAGGGCGAGGCCAAGGGTGATGCGCTGGCCGATTACGCCAGCAACCTCAACGAGGCGGCGCGCAACGGCAAGATCGACCCGCTGGTCGGCCGCGCCGAGGAAATCGAACGCACCATTCAGGTCCTGTGCCGCCGCCGCAAGAACAACCCGCTCTACGTGGGCGAGGCCGGCGTGGGCAAGACCGCTCTGGCCGAAGGCCTGGCCAAGCGCATCGTCGATGGTGAGGTGCCCGAGGTCCTGGAGGACGCGGTCATCTACTCGCTGGACCTCGGTGCGCTGGTGGCGGGCACCAAGTACCGCGGTGACTTCGAAAAGCGCCTGAAGGCGGTGCTGGCTGCGCTGAAGAAAGTGCCCAATGCGATGCTGTTCATCGACGAGATCCACACCATCATCGGGGCCGGTTCGGCCTCGGGCGGCACCATGGATGCCTCCAACCTGATCAAGCCGGCCCTGGCCTCGGGCGAGCTGCGCTGCATCGGCTCGACCACCTTCCAGGAATACCGCGGCATCTTCGAGAAGGACCGCGCCCTGGCGCGCCGCTTCCAGAAGATCGACGTGGTCGAGCCGACCATCAGCGAGACCTACGAGATCCTGATCGGCCTCAAGCCCAAGTACGAGTCGCACCACAACGTCAGCTATGCCGACGAGGCGCTGCAGGCCGCGGTCGACCTGTCGGTCAAGCACATCGGCGATCGGCTGCTGCCGGACAAGGCGATCGACGTGATCGACGAGGCCGGTGCCCGCCAGCGTCTGCTGCCGGAGGAGCAGCGCAAGTCGCTGATCGACGTGGAGGAAATCGAGACCATCATCGCCAAGATGGCGCGGATCCCGGCCAAGCAGGTCAGCGCGACCGACAAGGACGTGCTGCAGCACCTGGAGCGCAACCTGAAGATGGTGATCTTCGGCCAGGATCCGGCGATCGAATCGCTGGCCTCGGCGATCAAGCTGGCCCGCAGCGGCCTGGGCAATCCGGAAAAGCCGATCGGCAACTTCCTGTTCGCCGGTCCCACCGGCGTGGGCAAGACCGAGGTCACCAAGCAGCTGGCCATGCAGCTGGGCATCGAACTGGTGCGCTTCGACATGTCCGAGTACATGGAGCCGCATTCGATCAGCCGCCTGATCGGTGCGCCTCCAGGCTATGTCGGCTTCGACCAGGGCGGCCTGCTGACCGAGAAGATCGTCAAGACCCCGCACTGCGTGCTGCTGCTGGACGAGGTGGAAAAAGCCCATCCGGACATCTTCAACATCCTGCTGCAGGTCATGGATCGCGGCGTGCTGACCGACACCAACGGCCGCGAGGCCAACTTCAAGAACGTGATCCTGGTGATGACCACCAACGCCGGCGCCGCCCAGGCCTCGCGCCGTTCGATCGGCTTCACCAAGCAGGATCATTCGACTGATGCCATGGAAGTGATCCGCCGCGGCTTCACCCCGGAGTTCCGCAACCGGCTGGACGCGATCGTGCAGTTCCAGGCGCTGGGCTTCGACCACATCCTGCGGGTGGTGGACAAGTTCCTGATCGAGCTGGAAATGCTGTTGCACGAAAAGCACGTCACCCTGTCGGCCACGCCGGAGGCGCGCGACTGGCTGGCCCAGCATGGGTTCGACCCGCAGATGGGTGCCCGCCCGATGGCGCGCGTGATCCAGGACAAGGTCAAGCGTCCGCTGGCCGATGAGTTGCTGTTCGGCAAGCTCGTCGGCGGTGGCAAGGTCAACATCGACGTCAAGGACGACGAACTGGTGGTCACCGCGCAGTCCGAGCCGGAGCGGCTGCTGCCGGCCACGGTCGACTGATCGGGCTATATGGGTGCATGAGAAGAAGCGGCGCAAGCCGCTTTTTCTTTGCGCTGCCCGCGTTGCATCGTGACGGCCACCTCCATTCGTAGGAGCAACGGTCTTCTCCACTCAATCCCGTCGCGGTCCCCTTGTAGAGCGGAGCTTGCTCCGCTGCTCTTCGTTGGGTTCTTGAGAAAGGCCCCAGCGGAGCAAGCTCCGCTCTACAGGTGAGAGCCGCTTCAGCGGCGATGTGGCCTTGCCGGGAAAGCCCTTCGCCGCTGAAGCGGCTCCCGCGATGTCGATCTCGTAGGAGCGCGTTCATTCAACACGAACAGCGGCCCTTTCCTTGCCGGATCATCAGGACGGGGCAGCAAGGTCAGCGCCTGGACATGGCGATCGACCAATGCAAAAAGGCAGCCCGATGGGCTGCCTTTCCAAACAAGCCGCGCGGCGGCTTATTTCATGCGGTAGGTGATGCGGCCCTTGGTCAGGTCGTAGGGCGTCATCTCCACCTTGACCTTGTCGCCGGTCAGGATGCGGATGTAGTTCTTGCGCATCCGGCCGGAGATGTGGGCGATGATTTCATGCCCGTTTTCCAGCTTGACGCGGAACATGGTGTTGGGCAGCGTCTCGGTGACGGCGCCTTCGAATTCGATTGAATCGTCTTTCGACATGGAAGCCTGCTGAGAGTGCGGCAACGGAAAGCGCTGCCCGCGAAGCCGCATATTGTACCCCGCTTGCGTCCCGATCGCAAAAATAGCGTTAACCGCCGCCTAACGCCGCAGCCGGGATGACGCCGATGCGGGAGGTCCATGGACCGGGAGCGTCGGCGTGCTGTACCTGCAGCGCTACATGTTTCAGGAACTCTGCCCTCGGCCACTGCTCGGCGCCCATCCGGCCCAGGTGCTCGTTATCGACCTGGGCGTCGATCAGCGGCCAGCCCCAGCCGCGCAGCACCTGCGCCAGGCCCGCCAGCGCGGCCTTCGACCCGCCGGAGACGGCGCTGAACATACTTTCGCCGAAGAACATCCGGCCGATGGCCACGCCGTAGATGCCGCCAACCAGGGCATCGCCGTCCCAGACTTCCAGCGAATGGGCGTGCCCCTGATGGTGGAGCGCCGAGTAGGCATCCAGCATCGGTGCGGTGATCCAGGTGCCGTCCTGGCTTGGCCGCGGCGCGGTGGCGCAGGCGGTCATGATCTGTACGAACGCGGTGTCGGCACGTAACACCCAGTCGCTGCCGCGCAGCTGACGCCGGAACCTGGAACTCAGGTGCACGCCGTCGGTGCGGAATACGGTGCGTGGATCAGGCGACCACCACAGCAGCGGCTGGCCTTGCGAATACCAGGGGAACACCCCGGCTCGATAGGCGTTGAGCAGGCGCGGTGGGCTCAGGTCGCCGCCAACGGCCAGCAGGCCATCGGGCTGGCGCAGCGCCAGATTCGGATCGGGAAAGGGCGCATCCGGGGCGTCGTCGAGCAGGAAGGGCAGGTGGCGGCTCATCCGGATCCATTCCTACCGATCCAAGCCCGCTGGCGGCAGTTCATGCCTGCGCCGCGCGGAAAGGCGAGCGTCCGGCCAACACGGCCGCGTGTTCTCGGACCTCGGCGTCCTCTTCCGCGCACCAGCGTCCCAGGGCTTCGCGGAACGAAGGATCGGCGATCCAGTGCCGGCTGCGCACGAAGGTCGGCAGGAAGCCGCGCGCGATCTTGTGCACGCCCTGCGCGCCGGGCTCGAAGCGGGTCAGCCCTTCGCGCAGGCAGTAATCGATGCCCTGGTAGTAACAGGTCTCGAAATGCAGACCGGCCAGGGTGGCATCGGCGCCCCAGTAACGGCCGTACAGCGTGTCGCCGCCGCGCAGGCACAGCGCACCGGCAACGGGGCGGCCTTCGTATTCGGCCAGGAACATCACCAGCGCCCGCGGCATGGTCAGCGCGAGGTGGCGGATGAATTCCAGGGTCAGCGCGGGCGAGTTGCCGTACTCGTGGAAGGTCTGCAGGTAGAAGCCATACATGGCGTCCAGGTCGTCGTCGCTGGCTTCATCGCCATGCAGCACGCGGAAGCGCACCCCAGCCCTGGTGACCTTGGCCCGCTCCTGGCGGATGTTCTTGCGATGCTTGTGGTCCATCGCGCCCAAGAAGGCGTCGAAATCCGTCCAGCCCGCCGTGTTGTGCCACTGGTACTGGATGTCGGTCCGGGCCAGCCACTCGGAGCCGAAATCGGCATCCTCGGCCGCGGTGTGGAAATTGACGTGGGCCGAGGACAGGCCGTGCCTGCGCACATGCGTGGTGATGGCGGTCAGCATCGCCTGGCGCGCTTGCGGCGTCCTGGCCAGCAGGCGCGGGCCGGTGACCGGCGAGTAGGGCGCCGCACACAGCCACTTCGGGAAGTAGTCCTCGCCGTAGCGGGCGTAGGCATGCGCCCAGGCGTGGTCGAACACGAACTCGCCGTGCGAATTGGTTTTCAGGTAACCCGGCGCGGCGGCAACGAGCTGTTCGCCGTCCCAGAGGGTCAGATGCTGCGGGGTCCAGCCCCAGTCCGTGCGCAGGCAGCCGGTTTGTTCCAGGCCCGACAGGAACGCGTGGCGGACGAAGGGATTGTGGCCGTCGTAAAGCCCATCCCAGGCGTCGGGCGCGATGCCGTCCAGTGCGCGCAGCCAGCGGACCTGCATCAGGCGGCAAGCAGGTTGGGGAAGGACGAAAGCGACGTCATCGGTGCTCGGCGATCAGGCGGAAACCGCAGTATGCCGCCAGCCTGATTCAGGCCATGCAGCGAAGCCGGCCGCGATCATCGCGGCCGGCCGTCAGGCTCAGGCGCCCTTGTCCAGGAAGCGCTCGGCGTCCAGCGCGGCCATGCAGCCGAACCCGGCCGAGGTGATCGCCTGGCGGTAGTGCTGGTCGGCCACGTCGCCGGCGGCGAACACGCCCGGCACCGTGGTCTGGGTGGCGTTGCCGTCCAGGCCGGACTGGATGGTCAGGTAGCCGTTGTTCATGCCCAACTGGCCGTCGAACAGGCTGGTGTTGGGCGTATGGCCGATGGCGACGAAGAACCCGTGGACCACCAGGTCCCGGGTGCTGCTGTCCAGCACCGACTTGACCCGCAGGCCGGTCACGCCGGCTTCGTTGCCCAGCACCTCGTCCACGGTGTGGTGCCAGACCGGCACGATCTTGCCGGCGTCGATCTTGGCCTGCAGCTTGTCCTGCATGATCTTTTCGGCGCGCAGGGTGTCACGGCGGTGGACCAGGTAGACCTTGTTGGCGATGTTGGACAGATACAGCGCCTCTTCCACGGCGGTGTTGCCGCCGCCGACCACGGCCACGTCCTGGTCGCGGTAGAAGAACCCGTCGCAGGTCGCGCAGGCCGAGACGCCGCGGCCCTTGAAGGCTTCCTCAGATTCCAGGCCCAGGTACTTGGCGGTCGCGCCGGTGGCGATGATCAGCGCGTCGCAGGTGTACTCGGCACTGTCGCCGATCAGCCTGAACGGGCGCTGGGAGACATCGGCGGTGTGGATGTGGTCGAAGATGACCTCGGTCTCGAAGCGCTCGGCGTGGGCCTGCATGCGCGCCACCAGGTCCGGGCCCATCAGGCCATGGGCGTCGCCCGGCCAGTTGTCCACTTCGGTGGTGGTCATCAGCTGGCCGCCCTGCTGCAGGCCGGTGATCACCACGGGCTTGAGATTGGCGCGCGCGGCGTAGACGGCGGCGGTCCATCCGGCCGGGCCGGAGCCCAGGATCAACAGGCGGCTGTGCTTGGAAGTGCTCATGTATACTCGAAATATTGGGGTTAAAAGCGCAGAACAGACGCGATCTGGACCGCTGCGGACGGGCCATAGAGTGGCGGTGCGGGCAGGTCGAATCAAGGCGCGCCGATGGAATGCTCCGGCCGCAGGCCTTCGACCGCGGCGATGTCATGGCCCGCTGTACGACGGTGCTGGCTGGCCTCACTGAATTCCGCGGGCGATTCGTTTACTATCAAGCACTAACGCAATATTCCTGAGGTCGGATCCCAAGGTGGCAAAAGCGCTCCCGGAACGCGGCAAATCCAAAGGCGCCCCTGCCGCGCGCCGCATCAAGCCGTCCTCGCCGCCCAATCCCCGCCGCCAGCGGCTGTGGCGCGACCTGGCGTTGATCGTGATCGCGCCGGTGCTGCTGTATCTGCTGGCCTGCCTGTTCACCTATTCGCCGCAGGATCCCAGCTGGACCCAGGCCAGCACGCTGACCACGCCGATCCACAACATGGGCGGCAAGGTTGGGGCGATCGTCGCCGATCTGTTGCTGGGCTTCTGCGGCTATATCGCCTTCCTGCTGCCGGTGATCCTGGGCGCGATCGCCTGGATTGCGCTGTTCGGCATGGACACCGATGGCGATGGCGAATCCGATCTGGGGCCGGCCCTGCGCTTGGTCGGCATGGTCGGCTTCCTGATTTCCTCGACCGGGCTGCTGTACATCCGGCACATCTCGGCCACGGACTTCTCCGCCGGCCCGGGCGGCATCCTGGGCCGCCTGGTCGGTCGCTCGCTGGGCGTGCTGTTCGGCGATCTGGGCGGCAATCTGTTCTTGCTGGCGCTGTTCCTGGTGTCGGTGACCCTGGCCACCGGACTGTCGTGGTTCGTGCTGATGGAGCGGATCGGGCAGGGCGTGACCGCGCTGCCGGCACTGCTGCGACGCGGCGGCAAGCAGGCCGAGGACTGGCAGAAGACCCGTGCCATGCGTGAGCAGCGCGAGGAAGTGCGCAAGGTCGATGCGGTCCAGCGCGCCAAGCGCGAGCCGGTCAGGATCGAGCCACCGGCCGCGCCGGTGGTGGAAAAGAGCGACCGGGCCAAGCGCGAAACCCAGATCCCGCTGTTCCACGGCACCGGCGCCACCGCCGACGGCCTGCCGCCGCTGGCGCTGCTGGACGATCCCAAGCCTCAGGCCAAGGGCTATTCCGAGGAGACCCTGGAAACCCTGTCGCGCCAGATCGAGTTCAAGCTCAAGGACTTCCGCATCGACGTGCAGGTGGTCGGCGCCTATCCGGGGCCGGTGATCACCCGCTTCGAACTGGAGCCGGCGCCAGGTGTGAAGGTCAGTCAGATCAGCTCGCTGGACAAGGACATCGCCCGCGGCCTGTCGGTCAAGGCGGTGCGCGTGGTCGACGTGATCCCGGGCAAGTCGGTGATCGGCCTGGAAATCCCCAATACCAGCCGCGAGATGATCTATCTCTCCGAGCTCCTGCGATCCAGGGAATACGACAAGTCCGCCAGCCCGCTGACCCTGGCGCTGGGCAAGGGCATCGCCGGCCAGCCGACCGTGGCCGACCTGGCGCGCATGCCGCATTTGCTGGTGGCCGGCACCACCGGTTCGGGCAAGTCGGTGGCGGTCAACGCCATGGTCCTGAGCCTGCTGTACAAGGCCAGCCCGAAAGAGCTGCGGATGCTGATGATCGACCCGAAGATGCTCGAACTGAGCGTCTACGAGGGCATTCCACACCTGCTGGCGCCGGTGGTCACCGACATGAAGGAGGCCGCCAACGGCCTGCGCTGGTGCGTGGCCGAGATGGAGCGCCGCTACAAGTTGATGAGCGCGGTCGGCGTGCGCAACCTGGCCGGCTTCAACAAGAAGGTAACCGACGCGGTCAACGCCGGGCAGCCGCTGATGGACCCGCTGTTCAAGCCGAATCCGGATCTGGACGAGATGCCGCGCCAGCTGGACACGCTGCCGTTCATCGTGATCTTCATCGACGAATTCGCCGACATGATGATGATCGTCGGTAAGAAGGTCGAAGAGCTCATCGCCCGCCTGGCGCAGAAGGCGCGCGCGGCCGGCATCCACCTGATCCTGGCCACCCAGCGCCCGTCGGTGGACGTGATCACCGGCCTGATCAAGGCCAACATCCCCACGCGTATCGCGTTCCAGGTCAGTTCCAAGATCGACTCGCGCACCATCCTGGACCAGTCCGGCGCCGAGACCCTGCTGGGCCACGGCGACATGCTCTACCTGCCGCCGGGCACGGCGATGCCGGACCGCGTTCATGGTGCCTTCGTCAGCGACGAGGAAGTGCACCGCGTGGTCGAACACCTCAAGGCCAGCGGTCCGGTCAACTACATGGAAGGCGTGCTGGAAGAGATGCAGTCGATGGGCGATGGCGTGATGGTCGGCCCGACCGGCCTGCCCGAATCCAGCAGCAATGGTGGCGACGAAAGCGATCCGCTGTACGACGAGGCGGTGAAGATCGTCACCGAGACCCGCCGTGCGTCCATCTCGGGCGTGCAGCGCCGGCTGAAGATCGGCTACAACCGCGCCGCGCGCCTGGTCGAGGCAATGGAGGCGGCCGGCGTGGTCTCGCCGCCCGAACACAACGGCGACCGCAGCGTGCTGGCCCCGCCGCCGCCGCGCTAGCGGCGCCAGGTCGACAAGTTGGTCAACAGGCGCGCGGGAACCACGCCGCGCGCGTCACACTCCAAGCCTGCCTTAGCATTTCGGAATGCCTTGATGTCGCGTCTGCTGCTCCTGCTATGTGCCTGCCTGTTGCCTGCCTGCGCGTGGGCGCAAACGGCGGCCGGCGCAAACTCCGCTTCCGGCACGCAGGCAGCGACAGGCGCCGAAGCCAGCAACAACTTCAGCTTCGTCCGCTACCTGGCCGACTACGTGGTCGCGCCGGACTACACCAGCACCGAGACCGACGAGTACGAAGTGCTGGTGCGGACCAAGGCCGGCGTCGATACCTGGAGCCAGGTCCGGCTGAGCTACAGCGAAAAGATGGAGCGGCTGGACGTGCTGGCCGCCTACACCATCACCCCGGATGGGCAGCGGCACGACGTGGCGCCCGACCGCATCTATACCCAGGAAAGCTATTCCAGCGCCTCGGCGGCGATGTATGCCGACCGCAAGGTCAAGGTGATCGTATTCCCCAACCTGGCGCCGGGCACGCGCCTGGTCTATCGCTATCGCACCCATCAGGTCACGCCGTACTTCGCCGGCTACTTCAACCTGTGGGAGACCTTCCCGCTGACCCAGCAGTACGACCAGGCCAAGATCACCCTGACCGCGCCAGCCGGCATGCCCATGCATCTGGAAGCGACCGGCATGCAGGGTGGCAAGCGCAAGGTCGAGGATGGCGAAGCACGCTGGGAATGGACCTTCAGCAACCGCACGCCGATGGACCCGCAGGCCTGGAGTGTGGCGGCCTGGGAGTTCAGTCCCGGCATCATGGCCAGCACCTTCGAGACCTATGGCCAGCTGGGCCGCGCCTACCAGGTGGCGGCGGGACAGGCGGCCAAGGTCACGCCCGGCATCCAGCAGCAGGCCGATGCGATCACCGCCGGCATCAGCGATCGCCGAGACCAGGCCAAAGCGATCTACGAATGGGTCGCGGCCAGCATCCGCTATGTCGCCGTCTACCTGGGCAATGGCGGACTGGAACCGAATCCCGCCACGGCGATCCTGGCCAACCGCTATGGCGACTGCAAGGACCACACCGTGATCCTGGAAGCGCTGCTGGCGGCCAAGGGCATCGCCAGTTCGCCGGTGCTGATCGGCGCCGGCGGCGGGCCGACCCTGCCCAGGGGCGTCGTTCTGGGCCGCTTCAACCACGCCATTACCTGGGTACCGGAGTTCGGCCTGTACCTGGACTCGACCAGCCCGTATGCGCGCTTCGGCCAGTTGCCGGCCTCGGACCTGGGCGCACCGGTCGTGCATACCGCCGATGGCGTGGTGGCACGCACGCCGCCCAACGATCCGGCGCGCAGTGCGTACCGGGCCACCAGCACCTTCGACTACGACGCCCAGGGCAACGTCAGCGGCCAGACCACGATCGACAGCGGGCAGAGTGGCGAAATCGGCCTGCGCGGCACCTTCGCCCAGCTCACCACCCAGAACCGCCAGCGGATCGAGGACGCGATCATGTCCTCGTCCGGCTTCAACGGGCAGGGCCATCTACGCCTGCAGGGCCAGGCCGACGATCTGGCGCATCCGTTCGGTTACGCGTTCGACTTCAACGCGCAGGACGAGGTGGATTTCAGCAGCGTCGGCGGCATGATCCTGCCGGACATGCCCGGGGCCGATTCGATGCGCAGCCTGTACGGCAAGGCGGTGGCCGAGACCAACCTGACCCCGTTCCAGTGCAACCAGACCCTGCGCGAGGAACGCTACGTGCTGACGTTCCCGGCCAGCGTGCCGGTGATCGCCATTCCGCGCAGCGCCCGCTACCAGAATGCCGCCGGTCGCTATGAAGTGACCTGGTCGCGCCAGGGCCAGCAGGTCAGTGCCACGCACCGGCTGGAGCTCAATGCCGTCCACGGCGCTGACCAGCTGTGCCAGCCGGCCGATTATCAGGCCTTCCGCTCGCTGTATCAGGACGTGAGACGCGAGTTTCGCGGCCAGATCCTGTACGGCGACCTGTCCACGGTGCAGACCGCGCGCTGAGTTACGTACGGCGCAGCGCGTCTGAATCGATGCCCGTTTCAGGAGCCTTCGGTCGCATCCGGATTCAGACTGGACCGGTCACACTTGCCACATCGAAACATCAGGGGTTTTGCATGATCCGCACGCTCAAACTGGCCGTCCTGGGCACCGCGCTGCTGGCCGGCACCGCGCTGGCTGGCGCCCGCGACCAGCTGACGACTTTCACCACCGGCCTCAAGGGCCTGGACGGGCAGTTCACCCAAAAGGTCTTCAATCCCAATGGCGGGCTGAAAGAAAACTCCAGCGGCCGGGTGGCGCTGTCGGTGCCGGACCTGTTCCGCTGGGAATACGCCAAGCCCTATGAGCAGCTGATCGTGGCCGACGGCAGGAAGGTCTGGATCTACGACACCGACCTGCAGCAGGCGACCGTGCGTGATCAGGGCAACGAGGCCCAGAACAGCCCGCTGGCCGCGCTGCTCAGGCCCAGGGAGCTGGACGGCAAGTTCGACGTCTCCGAAGGTCCGTCCGAACAGGGCATGGACTGGATGACGCTGACGCCCAAGCGCAACGATTCGGCCAGCGGCTTCGAAGTGGCCAAGCTCGGTTTTTCCAACGGTCAGCTGGTCCAGATGGAAGTGACCGATGCCGCCGGCCAGCGCACCGAAGTGGAATTCAGCGGCTGGAGGCGCAATCCGTCCTTCGCCACCGGCACCTTCAGCTACAAGCCGGCGGCCGGCGTGGACGTGGTCGGCGACGGCAACTGATACCCCGCACCTGTAGAGCGGAGCTTGTGGCAATCCCCTTTTGGGGACTCCGCTGGGGACGTTCCGATCAGCTGTCCGGGTAGAGCGGAGCTTGCTCCGCTGGGGGACGTCCCGACGAGCTATCCGGTAGAGCGGAGCTTGCTCTGCTGGGACGTCCCGACGACCGGTCTGAAGAGCAGCCGAGCAAGCTCGGCTCTATACCGGGCGGCGACGGGCAGGACCCCACGCCGCGATACAATGTCACGTGGCCAGGACCAAGACCTTTCCCAGCGATACGCCGGACCTGCTGAGCGTGGACCGCAGCGCGATGCAGCCGCTCGCCGAGCGCATGCGCCCACGGACCCTGGACGAAATGGTCGGCCAGCGCCGCCTGCTGGCGCCGGGCACCGCGCTGCGTCGCGCGGTCGAGTCCGGCCACGTGCATTCGATGATCCTGTGGGGACCGCCGGGCTGCGGCAAGACCACCCTGGCGCTGCTGCTGGCGCGCTATGCCGATGCCGAATTCAAGGCGATCTCGGCGGTGCTCTCGGGCCTGCCGGAAGTGCGCCAGGTGCTGGCCGAGGCCGCACATCGTTTCGCCGAAGGCCGGCGCACGGTGCTGTTCGTGGACGAAGTGCACCGCTTCAACAAAGGCCAGCAGGATGCGTTCCTGCCGCATATCGAGCGCGGCACGATCCTGTTCGTCGGTGCCACCACTGAGAACCCTTCGTTCGAACTGAACTCGGCGCTGCTGTCGCGCTGCCGCGTGCACGTGATGGAGGCAGTCTCCGCAGCCGACATCACCCAGGCGCTGCGCCACGCGCTTGAAGACGACAGCCGCGGCTTGGGCGGGCAGGGGTTGACCGTGTCCGATGCCGCGCTGGACCAGATCGCCGGCGCCGCCGATGGCGACGTGCGCCGCGCGCTGACCCTGCTGGAAATCGCCGCCGAGCTGGCTGCCGACGAAGCCGGCGAGATCACCGAATCCACGCTGGTCCAGGTGCTGGCCGACCGTACCCGCCGCTTCGACAAGGGTGGCGAGCAGTTCTATGACCAGATCTCGGCGCTGCACAAGTCGGTGCGCAGTTCCAATCCCGATTCGGCGCTGTACTGGCTGACCAGGATGCTGGATGGCGGCTGCGACCGCGCGTATCTCGCCCGTCGGCTGACTCGCATGGCGATCGAGGACATCGGCCTGGCCGATCCGCGCGCGCAGCAGATGGCGCTGGAAGCCTGGGACATCTACGAGCGCCTGGGCAGCCCCGAAGGCGAACTCGCTCTGGCCCAGCTGGTGCTGTACCTGGCGTCCACGGCCAAGTCCAACGCCGGCTACGCCGCCTTCAACCTTGCCAAGCGCGAAATCGCCCAGACCGGCACCCAGGAGGTGCCGATGCACCTGCGCAACGCGCCGACCAAGCTGATGAAGGGCCTGGGCTACGGCAGCGGCTACCAGTACGACCACGACGCCGAGGGCGGCATCGCCCTGGACCAGACAGGCTTTCCCGATGCGATGGGCGAGCGGGTGTACTACGAGCCGGTCGAACGCGGCCTGGAGATCAAGCTCAAGCAGAAGCTCGATGCGTTGCGTGCCGCGCGTGCGCAGGCACGGGCTGACAGGGAACCCTGAGCGCCGGTATATTGCGTCGCACAGGAGATGGCATTCCTCCTTGAACCGCCGCGGCGCTGGCCGTGTGCTGATGATGCCTGTCCAACCCCATCGCCGGGGTGGCAGGCACGTGCCCCGGCATCGATCTTTCGGAGACCGCCATGCCGTATCCCGTTCTTGTCCAGGCCCTTGAATTCGCGGCTTTCGCGATGAAAGGGAAGCGCGCATGAACCCGGCGATCTGGTGGCAGCAGCTGGCGCTGGTGATGTGCGGCGGTGCGCTGGGCGCGGGGCTGCGGTTCTGGATCGGCGGCCAGATGATCCGCCACTTTGGCAGCGGCCTGCCATACGGCACGATCACGGTGAACTTCATCGGCTCACTGGTCGGTGGTTTCCTGTTGGTGTGGCTGGAAGACCGCGGCCAGGCGGCGCTGTACCTGCGCGCGTTCCTGATCGTCGGCATCCTGGGCGGACTGACCACGTTCTCCTCGCTGATGATGGAAAGCCTGATGCTGGTCCGCACAGGTCGCAACCTGGCGATGCTTGCCAACCTTGGCATCAGCCTGGCGGGAGGTTTGTTGCTGGTGTTCGCCGGCGCCTGGCTGGCCACGCAGCTGCGGCCAGGCACCTGACGCTGTCCTGGGGCCACCGGCCGCCTTCCTGTAGAGCGGAGCTTGCTCCGCTGCCCTTCGACCAGATCGTGGGAAGGCCCCAGCGGAGCAAGCTCCGCTCTACATGGCGCAGCTATGCCGCACGGCTTCAGCGCTTGAAGCGGTAGTGCGCCACCATCCACTCGTTGCCATTGGCGTAGCCGAACAGCTCGGCGCAGGCCATCCAGAACATGCGCCAGCGCTGGTACCAGCGGCCGGCATCGGCCACGCCGTAGGTCTGGCGCATCAGGCCCATGATCTGGTCGTGGTTGGCGTCGTGGTTTTCCAGCCACGCGTTGGCGGTCTTTTCGTAATGGGTGCCCGACAGCAGCCAGCGCTCCTCGATGGTCAGCGCATCCTGGAATTTGAGCAGCGTGTCGGCCGCCGGCATCAATCCACCGGTAAAGAAATGCCGGCCCATCCAGTCGTCGCTGCCTTCGGCCTCGAACAGATAGAGCAGCTCGCGGTGGCAGAACAGGTGCACGAACAGCTTGCCGCCGGGCTTGAGCCAGGTGGCCACGCGCGAAAGCAGTGCCTGGTAGTTGCGCATGTGCTCGAACATTTCGATCGAGACCACGCGGTCGAACATCTCCTCCGGCAACTGCAGCGCGTTGATGTCGGCGGTGATGACCTCGACGTTGAAGATCGCGCGCTCGCGGCAGCGCGCTTCGATGAAGTCCTTCTGGAAGCGCGAGTTGGACACGGCCGTGATCATGGCCTTGGGATAACGCTCGGCCATCCACAGCGTCAGCGAGCCCCAGCCGCAGCCCAGCTCCAGGATCCGGCTGGCATTCACCAGTTCGGCGCGTTCGCAGTACAGGCGCAGCATCTTTTCTTCGGCCTGGGTCAGGTCGGTGGTGGTGTCGTCCCAGAAGCAGCTGCTGTACTTGAGGTTCCTGCCCAGGCACAGGCGGAAGAACTCCGGCGGCAGTTCTTGGTGCTGACGGTTGGCCGCCTGGGTTTCGACCGCAATGGCATCCTGGCGCAGCCCCTGCAGCCAGGCCTGCTGGCGTTCGAACACCGCGCCGGTGCCGCCCTTGCGCTCGTCCTTGAGCCGCTGGGCGCACATGCGGCGGATGCCCATGCGCAGCAGCGCGTCGGGCAGCCGGCCGGACTCGGCCAACCGGGTGACGAGGCTCTCGCGGACTTCAGCTTCTTCAGGGACAGGGGTCACGGACATCAGGTTCTCCAGGATCGATCACTGCTTTGGAGGCATCGGCAAGCACGCATGCCGTGCGCGGGCCGGATGCGTTTGCCGCTGCGTCACAGCGGCATGCTGCGGTAGTGGGTTCCCGCATTACGGTACACCGAAGGCGGCCATCGGTGCCTCCGCAGGGTCTGGGGCGGCGCTGGCCAGAGCCGAGGCGACAATACGTGCTTTGATGGCCGAAATCATGGCACGATGGGATCGACAACAACGGAATCAGGAGGATTCCAATGCTGACGACAAGGATGTTCGGCCTGTTGCTGATGTGTTTCAGCGGCCTGGCAACGGCGCAATCGGTCTACAAATGCCGCGATGCAGCGGGCGCTGTGGTCTACCAGTCCCAGGCCTGCAGCGGCATCACCGAGAAGCAATGGACGCCTGATCTCGACGCCGCTGTGCCTTCCTCGGCAACCCGGGAAGCGGCCCAGCGCAGCATCGAGCGCGACCGCCAGTACCTGCAGGCCAGCAACCGCGCGACCACGCCCCGCCGCGACAGGCGGACCGCTGCTTCTCGCGTCGCCACGGTCAGTCCCTGCGAGCGCGAACGCCAGGCGCGCGCGGCTGCGCACGAGCGCCGCGGCGTGCGCTGGTCATTCGATGATGCCTCGCGCTGGGACGCGCGCGTGTTCAAGGCCTGCCGCTGACCATTGCGGGAAGACGCGCCACGGCCGCGCAAGTTGCGGGATTTCTCGCAATCCGCCGAGCACTGCCAGATGCCGGGCCAGTCGTCGCTCACGGTTCGGCCGGAGAAATGGGAAAGGCCAGGGCCCTGGGTCGCCACAGGTTGATTTGGCCGATCAAGATTGATCAATGGGTTGCCGGGTGAGAAATTGCCGGCCTGCGATGTGGATGCACCAGATGCGGGGCGCAGGCGAATCACGCTGGTCCTTCCCGCAATCCAGACGCCTTTCCTCTTTTGTGGTCGAACGCTTTCATGAACACCGCTTTCCGCAAGGCCCTGCCCGGGACCGACCTGGACTATTTCGATGCGCGCGCCGCCGTGGAGGCGCTGCAACCCGGCGCCTACGACACATTGCCTTACACCAGCCGGGTGCATGCCGAGAACCTGGTCCGTCGCTGCGATCCGGCGCTGCTGGACGCGGCATTGATGCAGCTGATCGAACGTCGGCGCGACCTGGATTTCCCGTGGTTCCCGGCGCGGGTGGTCTGCCACGACATCCTGGGACAGACCGCGCTGGTGGACCTGGCCGGGTTGCGCGATGCGATCGCAAGCCAAGGCGGCGACCCGGCCCAGGTCAATCCGGTGGTGCCGACCCAGCTGATCGTCGACCACTCGCTGGCGGTGGAATACGCCGGCTCCGACCGCGATGCCTTCGCCAAGAACCGTGCGGTGGAAGACCGTCGCAACGAGGACCGCTTCCACTTCATCGACTGGACCAAGCGCGCGTTCAAGAACGTGGACGTGATTCCGCCAGGCAACGGGATCATGCATCAGATCAATCTGGAGCGGATGTCGCCGGTGGTGCATGCGGTCGATGGCGTCGCCTATCCGGACACGCTGGTCGGCACCGACAGTCACACCCCGCACGTGGACGCGCTGGGCGTGATCGCGATCGGCGTGGGCGGGCTGGAAGCGGAAAGCGTGATGCTGGGCCGTGCCTCGTGGATGCGCCTGCCGGACATCATCGGTGTCGAACTCACCGGCCGGCCGCAGCCGGACATCACCGCCACCGACGTGGTGCTGGCGCTGACTGAATTCCTGCGCAAGGAAAAAGTCGTCGGTGCCTACCTGGAGTTCTACGGCGAAGGCGCAGATGCGCTGACCATCGGCGACCGCGCCACCATTTCCAACATGACGCCCGAATTCGGCGCGACCGCGGCGATGTTCTACATCGACCGGCAGACCATCGACTACCTGCGCCTGACCGGCCGCGAAGACGCGCAGGTCAGGCTGGTCGAAACCTATGCCAAGGCCACCGGCCTGTGGGCCGACGCGCTGAAGACCGCGCAGTACGAGCGCGTGCTGCGCTTCGACCTGTCCAGCGTCGTGCGCAACATGGCCGGGCCGTCCAACCCGCACAAGCGCGTGGCCACGACCGACCTTGCGGCACGCGGCATCGCCGGCGACATGACCGGGCCGAAGTCGCAGGAAGCCGAAGGCCTGATGCCCGACGGTGCGGTGATCATTGCCGCCATCACCAGCTGCACCAACACCTCCAATCCACGCAACGTGATCGCCGCCGGCCTGCTGGCGCGCAACGCCAACGCACGTGGCCTGACCCGCAAGCCATGGGTGAAGTCCTCGCTGGCGCCGGGCTCCAAGGCCGTGCAGCTGTACCTGGAAGACGCCAAGCTGCTGTCCGAGCTTGAACAGCTGGGCTTCGGCATCGTGGCGTTTGCCTGCACCACCTGCAACGGCATGAGCGGTGCGCTGGATCCGGCGATCCAGCAGGAAGTGATCGACCGCGACCTGTATGCCACCGCCGTGCTGTCGGGCAACCGCAACTTCGACGGCCGCATCCATCCCTATGCCAAGCAGGCGTTCCTGGCCTCGCCGCCGCTGGTGGTGGCCTACGCGATCGCCGGCACCGTGCGGTTCGACATCGAAAAGGACGTGCTGGGGCTCGACCATGACGGCAACCCGGTCACGCTGAAGGACCTCTGGCCCAGCGATGCGGAGATCGACGCGATCGTCGCCCAGAGCGTCAAGCCCGAGCACTTCCGCCAGGTCTACGACCCGATGTTCGCGCGGACCGCGCACAGCGGGGCGAAGATCGATCCGCTGTATGCGTGGCGCCCGCAGAGCACCTACATCCGGCGTCCGCCGTACTGGGAAGGCGCGCTGGCCGGCGAGCGCACGCTGCGCGGCATGCGCCCGCTGGCGGTGCTGGGTGACAACATCACCACCGATCATCTCTCGCCGTCCAATGCGATCCTGGCCAGCAGCGCCGCCGGCGAGTACCTGGCGAAAATGGGCCTGCCGGAAGAGGACTTCAATTCCTACGCTACCCACCGCGGCGACCATCTCACCGCGCAGCGTGCGACGTTTGCCAATCCGAAACTGATCAATGAAATGGCGGTCGTGGACGGGCAGGTCAAGCCCGGTTCGCTGACCCGGATCGAGCCGGACGGGCAGGTCACGCGTATGTGGGAGGCGATCGAAACCTACATGGGCCGCAAGCAGCCATTGATCATCATTGCCGGCGCCGACTACGGCCAGGGCAGCTCGCGCGACTGGGCTGCCAAGGGCGTGCGCCTGGCCGGCGTGGAGGCGATCGTGGCCGAGGGTTTCGAGCGTATCCACCGCACCAACCTGGTCGGCATGGGCGTGCTGCCGCTGGAATTCAAACCCGGTAGCGACCGCAGGACCCTGGGCATCGACGGCACCGAAACCTTCGACGTGGTCGGCACACCGACGCCCCGCGCCGACCTGACCCTGGTCATCCATCGCCGCGACGGCCGCACACAAGATGTCATCGTGACCTGTCGCCTGGACACGGCCGAGGAGGTGGCGATCTACGACGCCGGCGGCGTGCTGCAGCGGTTCGCGCAGGATTTCCTGGCGTCGGCGCGGGCGGCTTGAACATTGATCTGCCGATGATCTCGCGAGCGATTCGGCCGTGAGTCCTTCCTGGCTGGGCGACGCGGTGTGGCAGCCTGGTCGCGGCGACAGCCGGTTGCTCTTCATGGCGCGTCCGGATGATGCGGCGCGTGCGATGTTCGATGCCTCCACGCGGGAAATGGCGATCCAGGCGCAGCTGGGCACGAAGATGTTTCCGCTGGCCAACTGGCACCAGTCCCTGTCCGATCGCTACGTCGATACGCCGATCGTGCGTACGCGCCTGCTGCAGGCGGGAGACGTGGTCAGGGCCGATGCCTTCACGCTGGAGCTGGACCGTCTGAAGGCCGCCAGGAACCCCCGCGGTCTGTTCAATGTCGAGGTGCGGTCCTCGCAGGCATCCAGCGCATTGGCGCGGCTGGTCCTGCTGATCAACCAGTCCGTCGCCGGGCAGGGACTTGCGCAGGGCGGCAATCATCTGCCACACGTGACCCTGAGCTATGCGTTCGATCGCGAACTTCGACACCAGCAGCAGCGAATCCGCTCCATCGAATGGACCATCAACAGCTTCGAGCTGGTGGTCGGCGGCGGCGACCCTTACGTCCATCAGACGCTGGGCCGCTGGCCATTGGCGCCGACTGTGCCACACATCTCACAGTCCTCTCTCTTCTGATCGCCCGCGTGCCACACACACGTAAAGGACGTTCCATGTCTCATGCCCCCCAGATCAAGATCCCCGCCACCTACATGCGCGGCGGCACCAGCAAGGGTGTGTTCTTCCGCCTGCAGGACCTGCCGGTCGAGGCCCAGGTGCCGGGTGCGGCGCGTGATGCGCTGCTGATGCGGGCGATCGGCAGTCCCGATCCCTACGGCAAGCAGATCGATGGCATGGGCGGAGCGACCTCCAGCACCAGCAAGACAGTGGTCCTCTCTGCCAGTGACCGGCCGGGCCACGACGTGGATTATCTGTTCGGGCAGGTGTCCATCGATACCGCGTTCGTCGACTGGAGCGGCAACTGCGGCAACCTGTCGGCGGCCGTGGCGCCGTTCGCGATCAGCAACGGACTGGTCGATCCGGCCCGCGTCCCGCGCGATGGCGTTGCCAGCGTGCGCATCTGGCAGGCCAACATCGCCAAGACCATCATCGCCCACGTGCCGATGAGCAATGGCGCGGTGCAGGAGACCGGTGATTTCGAATTGGACGGGGTGACCTTTCCCGCCGCCGAGGTGCAGCTGGAGTTCCTCGATCCGGCTGATGACGCCGAAGGCGAGGGCGGGGCGATGTTCCCCACCGGCAACCTGGTCGATGCCCTGGACGTGCCCGGGGTCGGCACGCTGCAAGTCACGCTGATCAATGCCGGCATTCCCACGATCTTCCTCAACGCCGCCGACCTGGGCTACGCCTGCACCGAACTGCAGGACGCCATCAACGGCGATCCCGACGCATTGGCCAGGTTCGAAACCATCCGCGCCCACGGTGCCGTGCGCATGGGCCTGATCGGCGATGTCAGCGAAGCGGCCAGGCGCCAGCACACGCCCAAAGTCGCCTTCGTCGCGCCGCCTGCCGGCTACACCACCTCCAGCGGCAAACAGGTGGAACTGGGCGATATCGACCTGCTGGTGCGGGCCATGTCGATGGGCAAGCTGCACCACGCGATGATGGGTACGGCCGCCGTGGCGATTGCCACCGCCGCGGCGATCCCCGGCACGCTGGTGAACCTGGCCGCCGGCGGCGGGCAGCGCCGGTCCGTGCGCTTCGGCCATCCGTCCGGAACCCTGCGGGTCGGCGCCGAGGCCAGCCAGGCCGACGGTAGCTGGATCGTACGCAAGGCCATCATGAGCCGCAGTGCGCGCGTGTTGATGGAAGGCTGGGTCCGTATTCCGGGCTAGGAGCGTGGCGTCCCAGGTTTTCGATGCTCGTCATGACCGGACGTGCGTCCGTTGAAAACCCCGCGAAAGCGGGCACCCAGTGGCTTAACCTATTGAACGCAAAGGCGCCTTTCCCGCTTTCGCAGGAATGACAGCCGGGAGTCTTTTGCGGGGCATCACGCTGGCCCGTGATCATCGTGGGGAGAAGGGTGCAAGAATCCGCATTGCACTTTCCAAACGCACGAGCCAGACCATGCACCAGCCCAGCCCTTATCCCATCGGCACGCCCGGACAGCCCTGGGGCAATGCGGAAAAGGCGCAGTGGCGCGCATTGCAGGCCGGCAAACGCAGCTATCAGGACGAAGTGCTCAGCCAGATCCGGCAGCTGGGCGAGCGGTTCGACGTGGTGCCCTATGGCGAACTGCGCTATCCGCCGGAGCGGTATCCGCTGCTCGCGCTACGCAGCAAGAATTGGGACGACGCCCTGCCCAGCGCCCTGGTCACCGGCGGCGTGCATGGGTACGAGACCAGCGGCGTGCACGGTGCGCTGGAATTCCTGCGCCTGCACGCAGCCGACTATGCGGGCCGCATCAACCTGCTGGTCGCGCCCTGCGTCAGCCCATGGGGATACGAGCGCATCCATCGCTGGAACGCCGATGCGCTGGATCCCAACCGCTCCTTCCGCGCCGACAGTCCGGCGCAGGAGTCGGCCGCGCTGATGGCCCTGGTCGCTCCGCTGGCCGACACGCTGCTGGTGCATATCGATCTGCACGAAACCACCGACAGCGACGAATCCGAATTCCGTCCGGCCCTGGCCGCGCGCGACGGCGTGGCCTACAAGCCCGGTGGCATTCCCGACGGCTTCTATCTGGTCGGCGATACCCGGAACCCGCAACCGGCCTTCCAGCAGGCCGTGATCGAAGCGGTGTCCCGGGTGACCCATATCGCTCCGGCCGACGCGCAGGGGCAGATCATCGGTTCGACGGTGGTCGCGCCGGGCGTGATCAACTACGACCTCACCCGCAGCGGCCTGTGCGCAGGAATGACAAAAGCGTCATACACCACGACCACCGAGGTGTATCCCGACAGCCCGCGCGCCACGCCCGGGCAGTGCAACGCCGCCCAGGCCACGGCGGTCCGCGCGGCTCTGGATTACGCCTTGGCACACGGCTGAACGGGCTTCGGCCTGGCCTGTGAAGTCCTGAATCAAGTCTGCGGCGCGCAAGGCCAGGCTCCCGGAAACATCGGCGGGCAAGGGCAAGGGCAAGGGCGCGCCTGCTCAGCCGGCGATGATGGCGACCGCGCGCTAACGCCGGCTGGGGTAGAAAACCAAGGTCGTCCGGCCGCGGGTCGGTGCGCTGAATGCATCGCTGCAATCGAAGGGCGACAGCCGATCTTGCTGCACGCTCCTAGGTTCGGAATGTCCGGGTCACGGCCAGATGCGCTGGTTTTGGTTCCCGCACATCGGCTTGGCATCGTGGACGCTGGCGGCCAGGCATCACATCCACCCAGCTAGAAGGACTAGCCAGGCATGAACAATCCCTTGCACGAACTCAAGATCACGCGCCGCAACATGATCGTTGCCAGCGGCGTCTCCGCGGCCGGCGCTGCCTCGGGCAGCCTGATGTCGGCCCCGGTCCAGGCCATGGCCAGTCCCAAGCCGGAAAAGGTCAGCACCGCGCCGGTGTCATTCGAAGTCAACGGCAAGCCGGTGACGCTGGAGCTGGACACGCGCACCACGCTGCTGGACGCCCTGCGCGAACATCTCAAGCTCACCGGGACCAAGAAGGGCTGCGACCACGGCCAGTGCGGCGCCTGTACGGCGATCGTCGATGGCCGGCGCATCAATACCTGCCTGAGCTTCGCGGTCATGCACGAGGGCGCCAGAATCACCACGATCGAAGGCCTCGGCCAGCCGGGTGCGCTGCATCCGATGCAGGCGGCCTTCGTCAAGCGTGACGGCTACCAGTGCGGCTACTGCACGCCGGGCCAGATCTGCTCGGCGGTGGCGGTGCTGGAAGAAATCCAACAGGGCATTCCCAGCCATGTCAGCGAAGACCTCAACGCCAGGATGGAGGTCAGCGCCGACGAACTGCGCGAACGCATGAGCGGCAACCTCTGCCGCTGCGGCGCGTATTCCAACATCGTCGAGGCCATCACCGAGGCAGCGGGAGAGCGCGCATGAAAGCCTTCACCTACGAGCGCGCAACCTCACCCACCGCGGCCGCAGCCGCGCTGGCCAGGACGCCCAACGCCAGGTTCATCGCCGGCGGCACCAACCTGATCGACCTGATGAAGCTGCAGATCGAAACGCCCACCCATCTGGTGGACGTCAACGGGCTGGGGTTCGACACCATCGAGCCGACCGAGGAGGACGGCCTGCGCATCGGCGCACTGGTGCGCAACACCGACCTGGCCGCCGACAAGACCGTGCGGACACAATACCCGCTGCTGTCGCGTGCACTGCTCGCCGGTGCCTCCGGCCAGCTGCGCAACAAGGCGACCACCGCGGGCAACCTGCTGCAGCGCACGCGCTGTCCTTATTTCTACGACACCCACCAGCCCTGCAACAAGCGCCTGCCGGGCAGCGGCTGCGCGGCGCTGGAAGGTTTCAACCGGATGCTGGCCATCGTCGGGACCAGCACCGCGTGCATCGCCACCCATCCCAGCGACATGGCCGTGGCCATGCGCGCCCTGGATGCCAGGGTCGAAACCCTGCAGGCCGATGGCAAGACCCGCACCATCGCGCTGGAGCAGCTGCACAAGGCACCAGGCAGCACGCCGCATCTGGAAACCACGCTGGAGCAGGGCGAACTGATCACCGCGGTGACCTTGCCCAAACCGGTCGGTGGCAAGCAGATCTATCACAAGGTCCGCGACCGGGCTTCGTATGCCTTCGCGCTGGTCTCGGTGGCTGCGATCGTGCAGCCCGACGGGCAGGGCAGCGTCGCCTTGGGCGGCGTCGCATATAAACCATGGCGCGACGCCAAAGCCGATGCGCAGTTGCCCAAGGGCGCCAAGGCGGTGATTGGCACGCTGCTGGCCGATGCCAAACCCACCGAGCACAACGCCTTCAAGGTGCCGCTGATCGAGCGCGCCCTGGGTGCCATCCTGGCTGAAGCGAGGGCCTGAACATGAAATTCGACACCCCCGCCACCACCAATCCCATCGACCAGCTCAAGGTCGTCGGCCAATCCCACGACCGCATCGACGGTCCGCTCAAGACCACCGGCACCGCGCCGTACGCCTATGAGCGACACGATGTCGTTGCTGGGCAGGTCTACGGTTTCGTCGTTGGTGCCGGCATCGCCAAGGGCCGGATCCGCTCGATCGATCTTTCCGCCGCCAAGGCCGCGCCCGGCGTGCTCGGCATCGTCACCGCCGCCAGCGCCGGCAAGCTGGGCAAAGGCAAGTTCAACACCGCACACCTGCTGGGCGGCCCGGACATCGAGCACTACCACCAGGCCGTGGCGCTGGTGGTCGCCGAAACCTTCGAACAGGCCCGCGCCGCCGGCCAGCTGGTGAAGGTGGACTACGTGCGCCAGCAGGGCACCTTCGACCTGTCCAACGCCCGCGGCTCGGCCAAGATGCCGACCGATAGCCCCGATTCGAAGGACACCTCGGTCGGCGATTTCGCAGGTGCCTTTGCCGCCGCGCCCGTGCAGCTGGACGCCACCTACACCACGCCCGACCAGGCCCACGCGATGATGGAGCCGCATGCGTCGATCGCCGCCTGGGAAGGCGACAAGCTCACCATCTGGACCTCCAACCAGATGATCGCCTGGGGCGTGGGCGATGTGGCCACCACGCTGGGCGTGCCGAAGGAAAACGTGCGCCTGGTGTCGCCGTACATCGGCGGCGGTTTCGGCGGCAAGCTGTTCGTGCGGACCGATGCGGTCCTGGCCGCGCTGGGCGCGCGTGCAGTCGGACGTCCGGTCAAGGTCAACCTGACCCGGCCGCAGATGTTCAACAACACCACGCACCGCCCGGCCACCATCCAGCGCATCCGCATCGGCGCCACGCCCGAGGGCAGGATCACCGCAATCGGCCACGAGAGCTGGTCCGGCGACCTGGCCGGCGGCAGCCCCGAAACCGCCGTCGCCCAGACCCAGTTGCTCTACGCCGGCGCCAACCGCATGACCGCCATGCGCCTGGCGGTGCTGGACCTGCCCGAAGGCAACGCCATGCGCGCGCCGGGCGAAGCCCCGGGCCTGATGGCGCTGGAAGTGGCCATGGACGAGATGGCCGAAAAGCTCAAGCTCGATCCAATCCAGTTCCGCATCCTCAACGACACCCAGGTCGATCCGGCAAATCCCGAACGCAAATTCTCCCAGCGTCGGCTGATCGAATGCCTCAACATCGGCGCCGAGCGCTTCGGCTGGGACAAGCGCAGCGCCACGCCTGCCAGCCGGCGCGAAGGCCGCTGGTTGATCGGCATCGGCATGGCCGCGGCCTATCGCGGCAATCTCAACATGAAGTCCGGTGCGCGGGTGCTGCTCGAGCGCGACGGCACGGTCACGGTGGAAACCGACATGACCGACATCGGCACCGGCAGCTACACGATCATCGCCCAGACTGCCGCCGAGATGATGGGCGTGTCGCTGGAGCAGGTGAACGTGCGGTTGGGCGATTCGGCATTCCCGGTCTCGGCCGGGTCGGGCGGGCAGTGGGGCGCCAACAGCGCCACCGCAGGTGTCTACGCGGCCTGCATGAAGCTGCGCGCTGCAGTGGCCGAGCGCCTGGGCGTGGACGCGACCAGCGCGCAGTTCGTCGATGGCCACGTGCTGGTGGGCGGCAAGCGGATCGCGCTGACCAAGGCTTCCAGCGCCGGTGCGATCACCGCGGAAGATGCGATGGAATACGGCGACCTGGCCAAGCAGTTCCAGCAATCCACCTTTGGCGGGCATTTCGTGGAAGTGGCCGTGGACAGCGCGACGGCCGAGATCCGCATCCGCCGCATGCTGGCGGTCTGCGCCGCCGGCCGCATTCTCAATCCCAAGTCGGCCCGCAGCCAGGTGATCGGTGCGATGGCCATGGGCGCCGGCGCAGCCTTGATGGAAGAACTGGTGGTCGACAAGCGCCTGGGTTTCTTCGTCAACCACGACCTGGCCGGATACGAAGTGGCGGTCCATGCCGATATCCCGCACCAGGAAGTGATCTTCCTGGATGAAACCGACCCGACCAGCTCGCCGATGAAGGCCAAGGGCGTGGGCGAACTGGGCATCTGCGGCGTGGCGGCGGCCATTTCCAACGCGGTCTACAACGCCACCGGCGTGCGCGTGCGCGAGTATCCAGTCACGCTGGACAAGCTGTTGCCGAAGATGCCGGCGATGGATCTGACGGCCTGAAGCCAGCGGGCAGGGCGTATCCAAGGGCGGTCCAATTGGCCGCCCTTGCGTTTTTTAAGGGCTACGCGTTTCAGCGAACGATGAAATACCAGATTGCTAACTGGCGCATGTGCAGGGCACAGAGGTGAGGATTCGCCATCGGTTGCCGCTACAGCAATAGCGCAAGCAAGGAGAAAGTTGCCGGGGACTGGAATCCTCGTGGGACAACCTAGATGCCAGATCGTCAGCCACTGCCGTCCGTTAGCCGAAAAAGCTCGCTTCTCATCGCTCTATATCCGGTCTGGGCCCTTGAGCAGTCTGGCGGAGTGTCCGCTAGTTGCGGCGAACCACTTGGTGTTCTTGAATGCCAGTGGGGAGGAGTGAGGCTGAACATGTGCGATGGAGACGCACTGATCTTGCGACCATTGGCTTGGTAAAACGATCGCACACATCCCCTTGGCTGCGCCATCGCTGCGTTTATAGCTGCCCGCCCTTTGAACACGGTGGCGTCAATCCCATTCCAGAACAAATACGTCAGAAAATTGACGCTCCTGCGGTAATAGCGATGGAGCAATCGAATGCATCACATATAACTGTGATGCAGCAATCGGGTTTGGGTTTCCGGCCAGGTTCTGCTAAAAAAGTCTCGGGGGATGGACGCGCATCAAGACTTTCAAGTCAAAGGGCGCCACACTTCGTTCCAGTCCCCACGGCACAGCGACGGAGGGGGGCCAGTGCAAAGTCCAGTTGATGAGGCTCAGTTTGCCTTCGCAGCAGAAGACGCTGCCGAGGCCCAAGTTCATGCCGCTCCACTCGTGGTACTCAGTGTCGATGACGATGCAGGGTTTCAGCAGTCGCTGAAGATCGCGTTGTCCGGCTACCGCTTCCACGATAGCCCATTGGAAATCCTAACGGCCAACTCCGCGACTGAGGCGGCGAAACTGCTGGTCGAGCGTCCGGATGTTTCAACCATCCTGCTTGATGTGGTGATGGAGACGGACGATGCGGGTCTGCGGTTGGTGCGCAGCGTGCGTGAAGTTCTGGGCAATGCCGAAGTCCGCATCATATTGGTCACTGGACAGCCCGGAATGGCACCTATGCAGGAGACCCTGCAGCGGCTGGACATCAGTGACTACTGGACCAAGACTGAACTGCATCGTGAGCGCCTGCACGGCATTATGACCACTAGTTTGCGGTCGTGGCGGGAGATCCGTGGCTTGGCTCGCGCTAAACGCGGCTTGCAGTTGATTGTGGAGGCCAGCAACAGTTTGGCACGTACCAAGGATATGGTCGATTTTTCGGAACGGCTGATCCTTGAGATGTCGCGATTGCTTGGCGTGCCTCCAGACGGACTGGTGTGCGTACAACACGAAACGGGCTCGGCGCTTGATGCCACACTGATCGGCGTCGCCGGCCGTTTTGCATCAATGGCTATGCGGGAGCTCTCAAGTATCGAGGAATGCGCGATCCGTGACATGCTGGTTGAGGCATTGACCAAGCGCCATGCGATCGAGGCGCCGGACAGCCAGGTGCTGTTCTTTGACGGATCCGGCTCAGCGCCACCCGCGGCCACCTATCTTGCCACCGCGCGCACGCTGGATGACACCGAGCGCGATCTACTGCGCGTGTTCGCAACTAATGCAAACTCAGGGATGACCAACGTTGCGCTGACTTCAAGGCTCGACCGCATGGCCTATGAAGATCCGCTGCTGCGTATCCCGAACCGCAACGCATTGCAGCGATCGATCAAGGAGGTCCTGGACATTGAGGAGCCGCGAAATCGTATTTTGCTGTTCGTCGAACTGGAGCAATACGCGCAAATCAGTCTGACTTTTGGCATTGAGCAGGGACAGAAAATGCTCAAGCGTCTAGTCACGCGGCTGGAGCACGTATTCCCGTCCCCGTGCATCCTCGCCCGACTTCATGAGGGTGTTTTTGCTGTGTTAGGACCGAAGGCATTACTGGCGCAATCACAGATCGATTTACTGGAGCAGGCGGATGACCCTTCCGATGCGCCGCTTATCGGCCTGACCACTGCGCTAATCGATATGGATCGCTATGTAGGTTCTGAATGCAGCGTAGTCGCCGCCGGACCATTATTGCTCAAACGTGCACGCATGCCGGGTAATAACGGTCGTATCGAATACACACGCGGCCAGGAACTGGATGGCCAGGAGAGCTTGCTGTTGTCTCACAAGTTGTACAAGTCGTTGCGGACCGAGGATATAGGCATTGCACTTCAGGCCCAAGTTGACTTGGCTACTGGACGCATCATCGGCGCGGAAGTTTTAGCGCGTTGGCTCGACGAAGAGGGCAACGACATTCCGCCGGCCCGCTTCATTCCGGTAGCTGAAGCAACCGGAATGATCGTCCCCTTGGGCCGGCAGATCCTGAAGCTCGCCTGCCAGGCGCTGGTTGCCATCGAAGCTGCAGGCTTTCCGGGGCTACGGATCGCGGTCAATGTATCGCCCATACAATTTCATCGTCGGGAGTTCTTCGATGAACTGATGGCGACCGTCACTGCATATGGTGTCGTGCCGCAGCAATTGGAGCTGGAGATCACCGAATCGGTGGTCATGGGAGACTCCGAGGCTGACACCGCCGTACTGGGCAAGTTGCGCGAGACGGGTTTTTCCGTAGCGATCGACGATTTCGGCACAGGCTATTCATCGCTACGCTATGTCCAGGCGTTGCCGGTGACCACGCTCAAGCTCGACCGCCACTTCACCAGTGAGCTTGGTCTTGTCGGCGATGATTGCGGCATTGCCGACATGATTCTGGTGCTCGGCCAGCGCCTGGGCATCTCTGTGCTGGCCGAAGGCGTGGAGACTCCAGAGCAGGCAGCGTGGCTGCTCGAACATGGCTGCGATTGCGCGCAGGGATATCTGTTTGCTCGACCAGAGTCGCTGGAGGCGTTCATAAGCCGCTTGCGGGATTCGTGATGCGAAGCCGCCTCATGCGTTGGACCGGAAATCCGGTTGCGAGGTGGCGTGAATCTCTCGCAGCGGTGCGCACGGAATGGCGTCGATTGGTTCCGTTAGCAGCACCTTGGTTGCTGGGTTTGTTGATTGGTCTGCCACTACTCTGGATTGAGGCCGATAAAATCCTCGGGCGAAATCTTGCCCAGGCACGCGATCAAGTCACTAGCGTTACCGTGAATACCCTATTGCGGCGCTTGGACCGAATGGAGAGCGACGTTCTATTCCTCGCAGATTTGCCTCCGCACTTTGCCGAGCCCGGCATCGATATCTCTGCCGGCTCTCCATTGGCGACGACATTCCTGAGCTTTTCCAGCAGCACGCTCAGATACGACAAAGTCCGCTGGCTGGATGAAAGCGGCCGGGAACGGCTTCGCGTAAACAACAACGGGGTTGCGCAGCTTGTGCCGGCTTCTGCATTGCAGGACAAGGCGAGCAGGTCTTTCTTCACTGATACCCGTGGCATGCGAAAGGGCCAGGTTTATCTCTCAGAACTCGACCTCAACGTGGATGAGGGCATGATAGAGCGGCCGTTTCGGCCCACTCTGCGCGCGGTTGCACCGGTCTATTATGGCGGAGCGCCGCAAGGTGCCGTGGTGCTCAACGCTCGTATGCAGGACATGTTGGAAAATCTGAAAGATGAGCGCGAGCGCACCAATCTAGGTGTGTATCTGGTCAGCGCTCAGGGGAGTTGGATCCTCGGACCAGACCCGGCCGATGACTGGTCATGGCAGCTTGGTTCACCGCAGCGCCTTTTGCCGAATACCAATCCGGATCTCTGGCGCGCCATGCAACGCAGGGAAGCCGGGATCTGGCGCGGTTGGCAGTTCTCGACCCTGCGTGCCGGCCTGGCTGAGCGCAATGACGCAACCAGAGCCAGGCAAGCGGGAGCTCTAGGCATCCGAGTGCTGGTCCGTGAGGATGGACATGCACTAACAAACGCGGCAACACGAGGGAAGATACTGCTGCTGGCGCTGACTTTATTCAGCTTATGGCTGACGATCAGCTTGATATTCCGAATCGCACGCGGCATGGCGGCTGAATCGCTTCATCTGCACGAGCTACAGGATGCAAATGCTGCGCTGACGCTGGCCAACGAGCGACTGCAACGCGTGCGCGATGATCTGGCAAGAGCCGAACGACTGTCATCGCTAGGCATGATGGTGGCTGGCGTTGCGCATGAGATGAATACTCCGTTGGGGAGTGCGCTGCTTGCGCTGAGCACGGCGCAGGATAACGTGACCGCGTTGAAGCATAGGGTTGAACAGGGATTGCGGCGCTCGGATCTGAATGCCTTCATCGTGCAAACCTCGGAGGCGGTCAAACTTGCAACTCTGGAGTTGCGACGATCGAGCCGGCTCGTGCAAAGGTTTAAACAGGTGGCTGTAGACCGTTCTACCTTGCAGAGGCGGCGTTTCGATCTCGCCGAGGTCATTCTAGATTCCGATCCACGCCTTCGCAGTCGCGACTATGGCGGCCGTATTGCGTTCGAACTGAAACTTGCGCAAGGGCTTGCCATGGATAGTTATCCAGGCCCCATCGAACAGGTGATTTCCAATCTGGTGAGCAACGCGCTGACTCACGCGTTTGCACAAGACGAATCGGGTGTTCTTGTCGTCTCCGCTCAAGCGGATGGCGAAGCGTTCGTGCAAGTGAGTATTGCCGACAGCGGGGGCGGCATTTCGGCAGGCAATCTGCCGCGCATCTTCGAGCCATTCTTTACGACCCGCCGGAATGCCGGCGGGAGCGGACTGGGCCTGCACATCGCACACCAGATCGTGACCGAAGTGTTGGGCGGAACCATTGAAGTCGAAACTCAGCTTCCCGATCCCCAGAATCTCGCAGCTTCCCATGGCACTCGATTTATCCTGCGTTTGCCGCGCTATGCGCCCGGGCATGCACAGGACGGAACGCGTCGCCCGTGAGCGACCGTCCTTCAGCCGCGACGGCGATGACCTGATGACCTTTGTCGATGCCGGTGCGATGCCATGGGTTCGGGTGGCGAACCGTTTCCCCTGTGGCGATGCGGCGATCGACTACGTGCAGCCCGATGGCGGCTATTGCCTCACTGCGGCCGGGATCAACCGGACCGTGGCAGGAGGGGGTATGACCAGGCCATCGAAGTCGCCTCGGCCGGCGAGCAGCTGATGGCACGTTCGGGCAGGACCTGATCAAAGGCCTGGCGGGCGATGACCAACTGTTCGGCATGAACGGCGCCCACACCCCGCAGCGGGCGAGGGCGACGGCTACTGTCCGACGGCAACGGCAGCGGTTCCGGTTCCGGTTCGGGCGATGATCGCCTGGAGGCGGCGCCGGAGCGGACACTAGTGGGCGAGGAGGGCGTCGACATCCTGGTCGGTGGCGCCGGCAAACGCTCCGCTTGCCTGAATCGGGTGTCTCTCGGGGCAGGCGACCCAATCGGATCTGGCCGGTCCAGTGTGTCTTGATGAGTCGCTTCCGCGCCGCGCCCGATTTTCACCTTCCGTCTGGTTTCGGGTGCATAAGGCTCGCTTGCCCAGGTCTCTGGCACCCGGACAGGCGCGCCTATGGGAATTGCACACAGGTTTTCCGCACCAGGGTTGAACGGCTAGACGCCCAGACGCCTACCACAGTACCCCGCGATTCCATGGGGCGCGGGTTGCCGCATCGCATCTGTCTGTCCTGTGCCGGCGGGTTCAGGCGTTGTGGCGTGTGCGGCTCAGGGAATCCTGTCTTCCGGTTCCTGTTTCGCAATGACCGTCATGGATGTATCGCATGCAGACTCTGGAAGGCAGCAGGATCGCCATCATCGGCTTAGGCTACGTCGGGCTGCCGTTGGCGGTGGAATTCGGAAAACACTATCCAACGCTCGGTTTCGACATCAACGCCTCGCGGATTGAGGAGTTGCAGGCTGGCCGAGACAGCACGCTGGAGGCGAGCGCGGCCGAGCTGGCTGCAGCCACTCAACTAAGCTTCAGTACCCAGCCGGACGATCTGCGCACCTGCAACGTTTACATCGTCACCGTGCCCACGCCGATTGACGCGGCCAAGCGGCCCGACCTTATGCCACTGGTCCGGGCCAGCCAAACGCTTGGCCAGGTGCTCAAACCCGGCGACGTGGTCGTCTATGAGTCCACTGTCTATCCGGGCTGCACGGAGGAGGTCTGCGTGCCGCTCCTGGCCAGCGGCTCTGGGCTGGTTTTCAATCGGGATTTCTTCGCCGGCTACAGCCCGGAACGGATCAACCCCGGCGACAAGCAGCACCGGGTCACCAGTATTCTGAAAGTCACCTCCGGCTCGACGCCGGAGGCAGCGGACTTTGTCAATCACCTGTATGGATCGATCATCACCGCCGGCACCCACCAGGCCAGCTGCATCAAGGTGGCCGAGGCGGCCAAAGTGATCGAGAACACGCAGCGCGATCTCAACATTGCGCTGGTCAACGATCTTGCGATCCTGTTCAACAAGCTTGGCATCGATACTCTTGAAGTGCTGCAAGCGGCGGGGACGAAGTGGAACTTCCTCCCATTCAGACCTGGGCTTGTCGGCGGTCATTGCATCAGTGTCGACCCGTATTACCTCACCCACAAGGCGCAGGAGGTCGGGCACCATCCGGACGTCATACTGGCCGGCCGGCGCACCAATGACGGCATGGGATCGTACATCGCCAGCGAGGTGATTCGGCTCATGGTGCGCAAGGGCATCAATCCGGTGAGCGCCAGGGTGCTGCTGTTGGGACTGGCATTCAAGGAAGATTGCCCGGACCTGCGCAACACGCGGGTGATCGACATCATGCTGGCTCTGCGCGCCTACAGCGTGCAGGTTGACGTGCACGATCCATGGGTGAACGCCGCCGAGGCAGAGCACGAATACGGCCTGGTACTGATCGAGCAGCCCGCGCCAGGCGATTACGACGCAGTCATTGTGGCGGTCGGACACAAGCGGTTCGTGGCGCTGGGCGCCGAAGGCGTGCGCGCCTTTTGCAAGCCTGAGTCGGTGATCTACGACGTGAAATACGTGCTGCCGCGCGAGACGGTGGACGGGAGGCTCTGATGGCGACTCTGAATGTCTTGTTGCCGCACGATGTACAGGCGCGCGTGAATGAGGAGACCGGGGCGTGGTTGGTCACCGGCGCAGCCGGCTTCATCGGCTCCAACCTGGTCGAGACACTGTTGGGGCTGGGTCAGCGGGTCGTCGGGCTGGACAGTTTCGCCACCGGTCATCAGCGTAATCTTGACGAGGTGCAGCGGCTTGTCGGTCCACGGGCGTGGGCGCGCTTCCGTTTCATCCGCGGCGACAGCTGCGACATGCACATTTGCCGAGAAGCCTGCGCTGGTGTGCGCCATGTGCTGCACCAGGCCGCGCTGGGGTCGGTGCCGCGCTCGATCGAGGATCCACTGGATACCCACGCGGCCAACGCGACCGGCTTCCTCAACATGCTGGTGGCGGCCCGGGACGCGGGGGTGGACAGCTTTACCTACGCCGCATCCAGTTCCACCTATGGTGACGAGCCAAGCCTGCCTAAAGTGGAAGACAGGATCGGCCGGCCATTGTCGCCCTACGCGGCAACCAAGCTGTTCAACGAGCTCTACGCCGAGGTCTTCGCCCGGTGCTACGGCTTCCGCGCGATCGGCCTACGCTACTTCAACGTGTTCGGGCGCCGCCAGGATCCGCATGGCGCCTATGCCGCGGTGATCCCGCAATGGATCGCCACGATGATCCGCGACGAAGATGTCTACATCAACGGCGATGGCGAAACCACGCGGGATTTCTGCCATGTGGTCAACGTGGTGCAGGCCAACCTGCGGGCCGCGCTGGCGTCGGACCAGCACCGGAATCTGATCTACAACGTGGCGGTCGGCCAAAGCAACAGCCTTAATGGCCTGTTCGAGGGACTGGTGGCGCAGCTGGCAACCGCGGGAGTGAACTACGCGCGGCGACCCGTATATCGCGACTTCCGCGCGGGGGATGTCCGCCATTCGCTGGCTGACATCAGCCGCGCCACCGAGCGGCTGGGCTATGAGCCCACCCACACCCTGCCCGAAGGGCTGCGCGAGGCGATGCCATGGTATCTGCGGTTCATCGCCCAGGAGATGGCCTGCTGCGACGGCTGATGCCACGCCGACCCTCGATGAACCCGCCAGCCACAAGCCTGGATTTCGTGGCCCGCGCGAGGAACGGCTTGGCGGCTTCCGGGCTGTGCCCCTGCTGCCCCGGCGAAGTCAGCGTAGTGCTCTTCGACAGCGCGTCGTGGGGCGAATTGGAAGCCGGAGCGACCGAGCTGCTGGACGCCAGAGAGCGCCAACGCGCGGCGCGTTTTCGGTTCGGGCGCGACAGGTGCGCCTATGTGCTCGCGCACGCAATGTGGCGTGTGGTTCTGGGAGTTTGCCTCGACGTGAGTCCGGGCGAGGTACCCCTGCATTTCCTGCCGTCCGGCCAGCCGCAACTTCCCGGCACACGCCTTGCCACGAGCTTGAGCCACAGCGGCCCCGTGGTGCTTATCGCCGTGGGGCAGGGATGTGCGTTAGGCGTCGACGTGGAGCGGTGGCCGCCACGCGTGTCGATGGAGACCCTGCTGCCGGTCATCTGTTCGCCCGGGGAGGGCGATGCGTTGCACGCGCTGCCTCCTGAGCAACGCGAGTGGACGCTGCTGCAGCTCTGGACGCGCAAGGAATCGTTGCTCAAGGCGTTCGGCACCGGGCTGGAACAAGCGCCTGCCAGCTTCCGTGCTCCCTCGGGCGCGCTCGTGGCTCCGCCGCAAGGAATGGCCGGAATGCCATGCCGCGCGATTGATCTGACTCTTCCTGAAGACCTGGCCGGTGCGCTCGCCGTATCGCTGGATATGGCTCGATACCCGATACGCATCCTGGCTTGCGGCGCCTGACCAACGGGGGCGTCGCGCGAGCGGCGGGCCAAAGCGAAAAAAAATCAATTGAATGTCCGAACCGAGATTTAATGCGCGTATTACCCGGTTGTACGTCGCTATTTGCTGCGATGGAGGCCCCCGGCGAGGGAGTGGCCTTCAAGGGCGCTGTTTTGATGATGAACGGGGTGGGGAATGCACCGTTTCGTAGACAGACAAGCTGTTCGCTGGCTCTTGCTCCTGAGCATTGCCGAGTTGCTGCTGCTGGGCGCCTCGATGTACGCGGCAACCCACCTGCGTTTCCAGGATCCGGACGAATTCAACCGGTCGGTCCCATACCTGCCGGCACAGGCGTTCCTGTTCGCGGCGCTGATCATGCTTGGCCTTGGAGCGCTGGGCCAATACCAGACCTACATGCGAGCAAGCTGGTTCGGCCTGCTGGCACGTCAGGCAATCGGCTTCGGGCTGGGCGGCTTCGGGTTGGTCGTGGCCTATTACGTCATACCACAGGCCTATGTGGGGCGCGGTGTGCTGGGCCTTGCGTTGGTCATCGGCTTCATCGCCGTCACCGCCTTCCGCGCCGCTTTCCTGCGGCTGGTGGAGGTCGAGGCCTTCAAGCGCCGCATTCTGGTGCTCGGCGCAGGTCAGCGCGCGTCGCAGATCCACAGCCGCCTGCGCAGACGTTCCGACCGACGGGGCTTTTCTGTTATCGGCTTCGTACCGTGTCCGGGCGAAATGGTCGCCATGCCGCCCCAGCTGCTGGTGATGCCACAGGGGCCGCTGTGCGAGTGGGCCGAACAACGCAAGGTGGACGAGATCGTGGTCGGGGTCGATGATCGCCGCGGAAGCGTGTTGATGGAGGAACTGCTCGAATGTTGGCAGGTCGGCATCGTGATCACAGACCTGACCACGTTCTTCGAACGTGAGGCGGGATGTGTGCAGTTGTCGCTGACGCATCCGTCTTGGCTGGTTTATTCCGGTGGCTTCAACTCCACGCCGCTACGCCTGTTCACCAAGCGCAGCTTTGATCTCATTGCTTCACTCACTGTGCTCATGCTGGCTTGGCCATTGATGCTTTTGGTGATGCTAGCCATACGCATCGAGTCTGGCCCTGGTCAGCCGATCCTGTATCGACAGGAGCGGATCGGCATGCGCGGGCGTACGTTTTGGCTGGTGAAGTTCCGCAGCATGCGTACCGATGCCGAGCTGGATGGCGTGGCGCGTTGGGCCTGTACAGGCGACGACCGCGTCACCCGCGTCGGTCGCTTCACCCGCAAGATGCGCCTGGATGAGCTGCCGCAGTTATGGAACGTGTTCAAGGGTGAAATGAGCTTCATCGGGCCACGGCCGGAGCGTCCTCAATTCGTTGCCGATCTCGGCAGAAATATCAGCTATTACAACCTGCGCCACTGCCTCAAGCCAGGGTTGGCCGGTTGGGCGCAACTTCGTTATCCATACGGCGCGTCCGAAGGTGATGCGGCCGAGAAATTGAAGTACGACCTGTACTACGTCAAGCACCACAACCTGCTCTTCGATCTGCTGATCCTGATCCAAACCGTTGAAGTGGTGCTGTTTGGTACCGGCGCGCGCTAGGGGCGTCGGTCCGACTCTTCCAAAGTGGTGCGCGTGAGAACTCCCAAGGCCGCCGGTGTGGCGCCGTTTTCGACTGATGGGCTGCAACAATTCCAGGAACAGCATCCGATGCCGACGAAAGGAATTTCCGGAAATCTCCGGCGCATGGCGCACGATGGCGCCGAATTGCCCGTGCTCCGGTTGCTGGCAAAACCGATGTACCGATTGATGTTTGACAGGGGAACGCTGCCTACGAATTCCTATTATGGCGTGTATTCCAGTTATGCCGATGCGCTCGCCCAAGCGCCGAAAGCGCTGCCCACCGGATATGATCTTCCGCAGGCCGCAAGTCTTTATCGCGAGCGCCTCGACAGCATTCTGATGGGCGATTACCCGGTCGTTTTCTGGTTGTCCCAGATCCTCATGTCCGGCCAGCGCACGCTTTTCGACCTCGGCGGCCACATTGGAATCAGTTACTACGGTTTCCAGTCTTACCTCAATTATCCTGCCGACTTGCGATGGTTGGTCTATGACCTCCCGGAGTTGGTGTCGGCCGGACGCGCGTGGGCCAGCCAGTACGATGCCGGCCAAAGGCTGTGCTTCACCCAGTCTCGCGACGCTGCGGACGGATGTGCCATCTTGCTGGCAAGCGGCGTGCTTCAGTATCTCGACTTCACCCTTCCGGAAATGCTGCGTTCCCTGAGCGATCCGCCCCGACACGTGCTGGTCAATGTGACACCGCTGCACCCGAGCCGAAGCTTTTTTACCTTGCAGCGGATGGGAGCGCTTTCCAGCTGCCCCTACCGGGTGACGGCGATAACGGAGTTTCTGGCCGACATGGAGGCGCTGGGCTATACGGCGATCGATCGTTGGGAGTCCCTCGAGCGCTACATGCGAATTCCGTTCGAGGGGGCCCATTCGATCGACCGTTATTACGGCTTTTACTTCCAGCGCGACTGACGGCCATGGTCTCCGCCGAAGATCCTGGCGATGGACCGTGCCGCGGCGCCGACGGGAATTGCCGTCGGTCAATGACAGGCGAATGTTTCGTTGGCAGGTTGCAAATGAAGAGCGCAGGTCCAGAAGAAGAACAATCAGCCGTGCAAGGTGGGCGCCAGGGTCGCAAGGCATGCGGCTGGGGGGCGCCCACGGCCATTGCCATGACATTGCTGGTCGCCGCGAACGGCAGCCTTGGAATGGACGTGTCCATGGACCTGCCGCCGACACAAAACCCGTCCCTGGGATCGCATACTCTTCTTGTGCAAGCCGATGGTGATGGTGTCGACCCTGCGCTGACTGCACCGATCACCACGCAGGCAGGCGATAGTTCACTTCTTGTCTTGGTAGGCGGATTCGCCAGCAATGCCAGCATTCCCTCCGACAACTATGACAACACGTGGGTGCGCCAGGATCCGGTCATCACCTATAACGGCTACAACGGGCGGTTCAATACCGCGGCTTACGTCGTACTTTCGGCCAAAGGTGGCGCTGGCCATCGGGTGCGCCTTGCCAAGGACGGTGAGCAAGCCGGTGAACTAACCGCACCTTTCATCGAAATCCGGAACGCCGGCGCACTTCAGGATGTCGCCCATAACTACCCTTCGCCTGGCCTGGTGGACAGGCTCGCCGACAAATTCCGGCGGGCGTGGCCTGGTGCGGTCGACGGAAACGCCGATCTGACCAGTGGCAGCGTCACTACGACGGGACCGGCAACCCTGGTGGCGGTGTGGTGGGGCGACGCCTACGTCTACCGGATGACTGCCGTACCCAACAATGGCTTCAAGGTGATCGATCGCTTCTTGGAACTGCCACCCAACAGTGGCGTGCAGTGCGCCGTGGCGGTCAGGCAGGTCGATCGGGCCGGCAGCTATCGGGTGACTTGGAGCGGCACGCCGGCGCAGGGGGCAATCCTGTGGTTGTTCGCATTCCAGGAAAAACGCTAGCCGAAGGACGGTTGGCCGCCATGCTGCTGCCTGTTGCGTTTTCAAGAGGGCAGAGCGGCCAAGTGACGCGATAGAACGTGTTTGAAGGCAATTGGTCGCCGGTGATCCCGTCGGCCGCAGAGGAACTGAAGCTCATGGATATGAAAGCCGGTCTGGTCGAAGTCGATTGGTTGTCGTTCGAGCCTTGGCGCATCCAGCCGGTCAGGCACCAGCTCATGCAGCACCCTTTGCTTCGCTTTGAAGAATTGACCGGGCTCGGCAAGCGACTGGAACGAAAGCGGTGCATCCGCAGCCACGGCAACGGGGCGGAAGCTGGCACGCCGTTCAACTCTGCGCCCGACCTGCACCCAAACGCCAGGTCGGCCGTGGAGACGGTGCAACATATCGAGACGGCTCGGGCGTGGATGTCGCTTTTGAACGTGCAGGTCGATCCGACCTACCGTCACCGTCAGCTTTACCTGCTACACGGATGCCACCCGTCGGGACAGCCTGCTGCACAAGGCCAACGAGCGCGTGCGGGCCTGGGGTTTGCAACCGCCCGGCGTCGGCAGAAGCACGCTGCTGGATGCCTGTCTGCTTGCCGGCTTTGGTTCGGCCGCCGGTGTGCGTGATGGGATCCGCCGCCTGGCCAGAAGGCTTCCGCGCTCGGACCGGTCGCCCTACGCCTGCGTCGGGCGTCACTGACTTCCCTTCATCCCTGATCGGGACACCACGGACATGAGCATCTCGCCAGATAGTTGCTGCGCCGCGCGGATGGATACATCGCTGCTGGATGTTCTGGTGCGCCTGCCTTGCGTACAAGGCAGGTTGGAGCCGCGGCGTTTTGTGTGCCGGCTCGAGCCGCAGGTGCTGACCGCGCTTGGGAAGCGTGCCGCGCGGCTCGGCCTCACGCTCGCGCAGTTGAAGACGGCCGCTCTGGCCCTGGTCTTGAGCCGCCTGACCGGGCATCGGAGCGTTGCACTCGCTGTGCTCGATCGTACCGCGCTCTTTGATGTGCCCTCGGCCGGTCCGCTCGACGCCTGGCTGGTGAGCGCCGGTTCGGTACAACTCGAGATGGATGACGCAGGGATGCCTGCGCCCCGGATGCCCAGCGTGATCGGCCAGTGGACCGACGATCCGGCGCTCGATGCCTCGCCGGATGCGCCGCTAGTATGGGCGATCGAACCCGGCCAGAGCGCGACGTTGCAGGTGCGTTTTCTGCCCTCGGTCATCGACGACGCAATGGCCGACACGCTGGCAAACGGCCTTGTGCATGTGTTGCGGGGGCTGGCCTGCGCGGCGGACCTCGAAGCGGTCCAGGCCATGGACATGGCGGACCACCACCGCCTGGTCCGGGAGTGGAACGCCACGGCGGTGACCCGCAACGTGCGGCACACGGTGCACGGCGTGTTCGGCGAGATGGCCCGCAACCACCCGCAAGACGTGGCGATCGAATGGGCGGGTGGATGGCTGTCCTACGCGGACCTCGATGCCCGCGCCGGGCAGGTTGCACGTGGCCTGCACGCGGCTGGCGTGGTCGCCGGGGACATCGTCGCGCTGCTGCTCAATCGCTCGCCCGAAGCCATTGTCGCGCTGCTGGGCATCCTTAAGGCCGGGGCCGCCTATCTGCCGCTTGATCCGTCGCATCCGCCCGAGCGCCTGGCCTTCGCCATCAGCGACGCGGGCAGTTCGCTGGTGATCGCCGACAAGGACTGTCCCGACTTATCCGGCGTCACGGTGCGCGTCCTGACCCTGGCCCAGGCCGAAGCCCACGCCGAAGACACGCCGACTCCTGCGCCCGTGTTGGACGGGCATGGGCTGGCCTATGTGATGTACACGTCCGGCTCGACCGGAACACCCAAGGGCGTGGAAATCCCGCACCAGGCGATCATCCGGCTGGTACGGGAGGTGGACTACGTCGATCTGGCGAACAGGCCCGTCGTACTGCACGCGGCGCCGCTTGGTTTCGATGCGGCCACGCTGGAGATCTGGGGGCCGCTGCTCAACGGGGGCACCTGCGTCATCCATCAGGAGTGCATTCCCAGCGGCAAGGGCCTGTCCGCGACGATCAGCCGTCATGACGTGCGCATTGGTTGGCTCACCGCCGCCCTGTTCAATGCCATCGTCGACGAGGATGCGCAGGACCTGCGTGGGCTGGAGCAGCTGTTCATCGGTGGGGAGACGCTGTCGGTGGCGCACGTACGCAAGGCGCAGGCAGCGTTGCCCGGGATGGCGATCATCAATGGCTACGGGCCCACCGAGTGCACCACATTTTCCTTGACCTATCCGATTCCCCGCGAATTGCCGCCGGAACTACGCTCGATCCCGATAGGACGACCGATCGCCGACACCACGCTGCTTGTGCTCAACGCTCGCGGTGAACCGGTGCCAATCGGTGTCATCGGCGAGCTGTATATCGGCGGCTTGGGCCTGGCGCGCGGCTACCTGGGCCGTGCCGAGCTGACCGCCGAGCGCTTCGTGGCAGATCCCACTGGTGCTTCCGGAGCCCGCTTCTACCGCACCGGCGACCTCGTGCGCTGGCTGCCCGAAGGCCTGGTCGACTTCGTCGGGCGGGCGGACGGGCAGGTCAAGATACGGGGCTACCGCATCGAGACCGGAGAGATCGAGGCCGTTTTGCAGGGGGTTTCCGGTGTGCACGCCTGTGCGGTGCTGGCGCGCGAGGACCGGCCTGGCCAGAAGCGGCTGGTCGCGTACTACGTTGCAGACGATCCGGCCCCGCAGGTGCCGAAGTTGCGCGCCGAACTTGCGCGCCACCTGCCGGAGTTCATGGTGCCGGTGAGCTGGCTGCGGCTGGAGGCGCTGCCGGTCACCACCAACGGCAAGCTCGATCGCCGCGCATTGCCGCTTCCGGATCGCCGTCGGCCGGAACTTGCCTGTGCCTACGGCGCGCCGGTCGGAGCGGTGGAGCAGGCGCTATGCGATCTTTTCGCCATGCTGCTGGGGCTGGATCAGGTCGGACGCCAGGACAACTTCTTTGAACTGGGCGGCCATTCGCTGCTGGCAATGCAACTGCTCGCGCGCATCCATGCGGAGCTCTCGCCAGCACCGACCATCACCAGCTTCTTCGGCGATCCGACCCCCGCCGCGGTCGCATCCATCATCGAGGGCGGGGCCAGCCGCGCGATCGCGGCCGAACGCATGGTAGCCCCGCGCGATCCAGCCGCCGCGCAGGAGCCGATCGCGATCATCGCCATGGCGGGCCGTTTCCCTGGCGCGGCGGATGTGGAGACCTTTTGGCGCAATCTCTGCGCAGGCGAAGAGTCCATCAGCTTTTTTTCCCCGGACGAGCTCGACCGCTCCATTCCCGCGGCGATGCGGAACGATCCGGCTTACGTGCCGGCGCGAGGCGTCATCGACGGCGTCGAGGAATTTGACGCAGCGTTCTTCGGCATTGCGCCGCGCGAGGCAGAGCTGATGGACCCGCAGCAGCGGATCTTCCTGGAACTGTGCTGGGAATGCATGGAGCGCGCCGGGCACGTGCCGGACGCCCAGACGGTGCCGGTGGGCGTGTTCGGCGGCATGTACAACGCCACATATTTCCAGCACCACCTGCAGCCGCGGCCTGAGCTGATCGACAGGCTCGGCGCCTTCCAGGTCATGCTGGCCAACGAGAAGGATTATCTCGCCACGCGGGTGGCCCATCGGCTCAATCTGACCGGCCCGGCGGTCAGCCTGAACACCGCCTGCTCGACCTCGCTGGTGGCGATCTGCCAGGCACTGGATGCGCTACGCGCCGGTCGCTGCGGCATGGCGCTGGCCGGCGGCGTTTCGATCACCTGCCCACCGCGCAGCGGGTATCTCGCCCAGGAAGGGACGATGCTTTCGGCGGACGGCCATACCCGCAGTTTCAGCGGCGACGCCACCGGCACGGTTTTCAGTGACGGTGCCGCAGTGGTCCTGCTCAAGCGCCTGTCCGCTGCGCTGGCCGACGGCGACCCGATCCATGCGCTGATTCGCGGCGGCGCGGTCAACAACGACGGCGGCACCAAAGCCAGCTTCATGGCGCCCAGCAGCGCCGGGCAGGCCGCCGTTATCGCCATGGCGCATGCTGATGCCGGGGTTGAGGCACGCAGCATCTCCTACGTCGAAGCGCACGGCACGGCTACGCCGATCGGTGATCCGATCGAGTTGGAAGGATTGACCCGGGCTTTTCGCCACGGCACTGGCGACGTCGATTTCTGCCGCCTGGGTTCGGTCAAGAGCAACGTCGGCCATCTGGTAATGGCCGCCGGTGCCGCTGGCGTGATCAAGACGGCGCTGGCGCTGGCTGAACGGAGGCTCCCGGCATCGCTGAACTACAGCGGGCCCAATCCGTCGATCGATTTCGCCGGCTCCCCGTTCACTGTCAACGACCGGCTGTGCGAATGGGTGGCCGATAACGGACCGTTGCGCGCGGGGGTGAGCTCGTTCGGTGTGGGCGGTACCAACGCACACGTGGTCATGGAAGAGCCGCCGGCGCGGCCCGCTTCCGAAACGGCGGAAGGGCCGCAACTGCTGGTGCTGTCGGCACGCAGCGCGCATGCGCTCGGCGCCGCCACTGCCAACCTGGCCAAGCACCTTGCCGATCAGCCGGGTCTCAATCTTGCCGATGTGGCCTGGACGCTGGCGTCAGGCCGCAAGGCATTCGCCCACCGGGTGGGGCTGGTTGCCGCCGATCTGCCCGAAGCGATCTCCAGGCTGACCAGCCTGGAGACCACCGCGGCGGTGGCGGCCAGCAACCCAGCAAGGTCCTGCGAGGTGGTCTTCCTGTTCCCGGGCCAAGGCGCGCAGTACGCCGGAATGGGGCGCGAGCTGTACGCAAGCGAGCCCGCTTACCGATGCGCGTTCGATGCCTGCGCCGACATGCTGCGCGATGAACTCGGCTTCGATCTGCGCGAGCGGGTCTTTGCCGACGACGCCGAGGCGCTGCTGCCCACCGCGGTCACCCAGCCGGCCACTTTCGCGGTCGAATATTCGCTGGCGATGCTGTGGATGCACCTGGGGCTCACGCCGGTGGCCATGATCGGGCACAGCGTGGGCGAGTTCGTGGCCGCGACGCTGGCCGGGGTGTTCGAACTGAAGGACGCGTTGCATCTGGTTGCGCGGCGTGGCGCGCTCATGCAGGCGCTGGCCACCGGTGGCATGTTGTCTGTGCGGTTGCCACTGGCTGCGCTGGAAGCGCGCCTGCCGGCGGACCTGTCGCTGGCAGCTGAAAACGCTCCGGGTGCCTGCGTGGTTGCTGGCACGCATGAGGCCGTCGCGACGTTCCAGGCCGCTCTGGAGGCCGACGGCATCGCCTGCCGCCCGCTGCGCACCTCGCATGCGTTTCACTCGGCCATGATGGATCCGGTGCTGGCTCCGTTCGGCGCAGAGGTCGAAGCAGTTGCCCTTCGGGCGCCGCGGCTGCCGCTGGTGTCGACCGCCACCGGCGATTGGCTGGTAGGGGATGAGGCCATCTCGGCCGCTTACTGGACCAACCACCTGCGCCGCCCGGTGCGTTTCTCGGCTGCGCTCGGCCGCGTGCTGGAGGCATCGGCCCGGGTGTTGTTGGAAGTCGGCCCGCGCGCCACGCTGAGCACGTTGGCGCGCCAGCACCTCGGCGCGCAGCGCAGCCAACTGACGACCCTGGCCTCGCTTGGCGACTCACCTGGCACCGAACTTGCGGCCTTGCGCCAGGCCACCGGCCAACTGTGGTGTCGTGGCGTGGCGATCGACCCAGGGCAGTTCGACCGGCGCCGGGCGCGGCGCCGCCTGCTGCTGCCGACCTATCCATTCGAGCGCCAACGTTACTGGGTTGAGGCGCGCGCCAACCAGGCGCCTGCGCCCGCCGCCATTTCGCCGCTTCAGCCCATCGCGCCACCGCAATCCATGGAGCTTCCGATGCAGAAGCCTGCCGCCCCCGATACCAGCCGCCGGACCAACCTGGTCGCCCAGCTGAAAAGCGCCTTCGAGGACGTGGCGGGCTTCGACATGGGCGACGCCGATGGCGCCACGCACTTCATGGAACTGGGGCTTGACAGCCTGATGCTGACCCAGATGGCCCTGCACCTGTCCAAGGTGTTCCCGGTCAAGATCACCTTCCGCCAGCTGATGACCGACTACGCGACGCTCGACCGGCTGGCGGAGTGGATCGATGCTCAGCTGCCGGCCGAGACGCCAGCGGCCGCGCCGTCGGCGTCCACGCCGGTGCCGGCTGCCGCGCCCTCGACGATGCCACAGCCTGCCGTACCCCACGGCTACATGCAGCAGGTGATCGAGCAGCAAATGCAGTTGATGGCGCAGCAACTGGCGCTGCTGGCCGGACAGGCCGAAGTATTCCCGCCACCCATCGCATCTTCCACGGCGGGGCTGGCAGCGCCTGCTCCGGTGACCACGCCGGCCGCAGTCGCCGCTGCCGTCGACGAGGAAGCGGCGCTTGCCCACACCCGCTACGACGTCAAGAAGGCTTTTGGCGCGATCGCACGCATTGATACCGGTACCCATGCGCTGTCGGCGAACCAGCAGGCCCGTCTCGACCGCTTCGTGCAGCGTTACGTAGCGCGCACGCGTCAATCCAAGGAGTACACCCAGGCGCACCGGCCGCACATGGCCGATCCGCGCGTGGTCAATGGCTTCCGCCCGATGCTCAAGGAGATCGTCTACCAGATCGTGATCGGCCGCTCCAAGGGCGCGCATTTGTGGGATCTGGACGGCAATGAGTACGTCGATGCGCTTAACGGCTTCGGCATGAGCCTGTTCGGGTGGCAGCCCGATTTCGTTCTCGACGCCGTGCGCGAACAACTCGACCTGGGCTACGAGATCGGTCCGCAGCACCCGCTGGCCGGCGAGGTGGCGAAGCTGGTCTGCGAAGTGACCGGACATGACCGCGCGGCGCTCTGCAATACCGGCTCCGAAGCGGTGCTGGGCGCCCTGCGCATTGCCCGTACGGTGACCGGGCGCGAAACGGTGGTGCTGTTCTCCGGCTCCTACCACGGCATCGTTGACGAGGTGATCGTGCGCGGCACGCGCAAGCTGCGCGCGGTGCCCGCGGCCCCGGGCATCCTGCGCAACACCTCCGAACACGTGCTCGTGCTCGACTACGGCGCGCCCGAATCGCTGCAGATCATCCGCGAGCGCGCACAGGAGCTGGCCGCTGTGCTGATTGAACCGGTGCAGAGCCGCCGACCGGACTTCCAGCCGGTCGACTTCCTCAAGGAGGTGCGCGCGATCACCGCGGCGTCGGGGACGCTGTGCATCTTCGATGAGATCGTCACCGGCTTCCGCGCCCATCCGGGCGGCGTGCAGGGACTGTTCGGCATCGAGGCGGATCTGGCCACTTACGGCAAGGTCGTGGGCGGTGGCTACCCGATCGGCGTCATCGCGGGTAAGCGGCCATATATGGATGCACTCGATGGCGGTGCCTGGCAATTTGGGGACGATTCGCAACCGACCGTAGGGGTGACCTATTTCGCCGGCACCTTCGTGCGCCATCCGCTTGCGCTGGCCGCCGCCAAGGCCGTGCTGGAACACATCAAGCGGGAAGGTTTCGCGCTGCAGCAGCGCCTCAACCAGCGCACGGCGTCGCTGGCGGCCGAGCTCAACGCCTTCTGTGAGGCGCGCGGCGCACCCATCGCGATCAAGCAGTTCGCCTCGGTGTGGAAGACCCAGTTCCTGGAAGACCATCCGCTGCAGGACCTGCTGTTCGCGATGATGCGCAGCCGCGGCATCCACATCCTCGACAACTTTCCCTGTTTCTTCACCAGTGCACACAGCGAAGCCGATTTCGTTGCGATCGCCGATGCCTACAAGGAAGCGGTGGTCGAACTGCAGGAGAGCGATTTCCTGCCGCGCCGCGCGGCGACCTCGCGCACGGTCATGGATGCGACGCAGCCACCGCGGCCGGATGCCCGGCTGGGCCGCGACCCGCAAGGCAATCCCTGCTGGTTCGTGCCCAATCCGGAGCAGGACGGAAAATACCTGAGGGTGGGCGCATGAAACCCGACGCACTGGCACCGGCCGCACTGACCGCAGTCGACTATGACCCGTTTGCATCGGTGGCACTCGATCGTGTGGTGCCCAGCACCGAGGCGCAGCGCGAAGTCTGGCTGGCGGCGCAACTGGGCCACGATGCTTCCCTGGCCTACAACGAATCGGTCAGCCTGCGGCTGCGCGGCACGCTGGATCGCGACGCGTTGCACGGTGCGCTGCGCGAGCTGGTCGGGCGCCACGACGCGCTGCGCGCCGGTTTCGGTCCGGACGGAGAGACGCTCTGCGTCCTGGCCCAGCCCGAGTTGCCGCTACCGCTGGCAGACCTGGGTGGCCTGGACGATGCCGCGCGCCAGGCCGCGCTCGCCCAGCGGTTGCGCGCTGTCGTGGAAACACCGTTCGCGCTGGAGCAGGGGCCGCTGCTGCGCGCCGAACTGCTGCGTCTGGGCGCGGACGACCACCTGCTGCTCCTGACCGCGCATCACATCGTGTGCGACGGCTGGTCGTGGTGGATCATGGTGCGTGAATTGTCGGCGCTGTACGGCGCACGCACGGGCATGGCCGGCGTGCCGCTGCCACCGGCCGAATCGTTCGCCGACTACGCGCTGGCGCTGGCGCGCCATCCCGATGCCGGGATCCTGGCCGCCGACGAGGCTTACTGGCTGGCGCATTATGCCGAGCTGCCGCCGCCGCTGGACCTGCCGACCGACCGCGTCCGGCCGCCACGGCGCGGCTTTGCCTCGGCGCGGATCGACCATGTCCTGGACGCGGCGCTGGTCGGCGCGGTGAAGCGGCTGGGCGCGCAGCGCGGCGCGAGCCTCTTCGCGACCCTGATCGGCGGTCTTGCCGCCGTGCTGGCGCGGCTTGCCGGGCAGCGCGAGGTGGTCGTGGGTATCCCGGCCGCCGCGCAATCGCTCGATGGTCACGATCATCTGGTCGGCCATTGCGTCAACCTGCTGCCGCTGCGCTGCGCGCCCGATCCGGCGGCGCCACTGGCGCAGTTGCTCGATGCCACGCAGTCCACGCTGCTCGATGCGCTGGACCACCAGCGCTACACCTTCGGCACCCTGCTCAAGAAGCTCGGCATGCCGCGCGACCCGAGCCGGCCGCCACTGGTCAGCGTGCTGTTCAATATCGACCAGGCGCTTGGTCAGGAGGCCACGGCCTTTCCGGGCCTGGTGCTGGACTTCGCCAGCGTCCCGCGCAGCTTCGAAAATTTCGAGCTGTTCATCAATGCGGTGCAGGAACATGGCCGGCTTCGGCTGGAGTGCCAGTACAACCGCGGCCTGTTCGACGAGTCCACGGTGGCCTGCTGGCTGACTGCGTTCGAGACCCTGCTGCGTGGCGCGGCCGCACAGCCGGATGCCCTGCTTGGCGACCTGCCGCTGGTCGACGAGGCGGGGCGACGGCATCTGCTGGCGCTGCAGCCGCCCGCCACGCCGATCGCCGTGCAGCGGATGCAGGCGCTGTTCGAAGCGCAGTGCGGCCGCGCTCCCGACCGCCTCGCCGTACGTTGCGGCGACGACACCGTGACCTATGCCGAGTTGGACGCACGTGCCAACCGTATCGCGCACCTGTTGCGCAGGAATGGCGCGCATGCCGGCGCCCTGGTGGGCATCGCGCTGGACCGGAGCATCGACATGCTGGCGGCCGTGCTCGGCACGCTGAAGACCGGTGCTGGCTACGTGCCACTTGACCCGGGTTTCCCCACCGAGCGGCTCAACTACATGGTCAGCGACGCCAGCCTGGCCGTGCTGCTCACCCAGACCGGGCACGCTGATCGCTTCGACCTGCGTGGACGCCCGGTGCTGGCGCTGGACCAGCTCGGAGAGGAACTGGCGGCGCTGCCGGCGGGCCGTCCGGGCGAAGAGGTCACCAGCGAAGACACGGTGGCTTATGTGATCTACACCTCCGGTTCCACCGGTCAGCCCAAGGGCGTGGAGATTTCCCACCGGGCAGTAGTGAATTTTCTCGCCAGCATGGTCCAACGGCCGGGGCTGCACGCGGACGACCGGCTCGTGGCGGTCACGACCCTCTCGTTCGACATCGCCGTGCTCGAGCTGTTCGGACCGCTGTGCGTGGGAGGGGAGGTGGTGATCGCCCGGCGCGAGAATGCAATGGATGGCGAGGTGCTCAAGCGGCTGCTCGCGACGCGCCGGGCCACCGTGATGCAGGCCACGCCGGCCACCTGGCGCATGTTGCTGGAGGCCGGCTGGTCGCCGGCGCCCGGTTTCCGCGCGCTCTGCGGCGGCGAGGCCCTGGCCCCGGACCTGGCCGACCGATTGCTTGAACGGTGCAGCCAGGTGTGGAACCTGTACGGGCCGACCGAGACCACGGTCTGGTCGACCTGCTGGCAGGTCATGCGCCCGCGCGAAGGCATCGCCATCGGAACGCCCATCGCCAACACCGCGGTGTGGATCCTCGACGAGCAGCGGCAGCTTTGTCCGCTTGGCGTAACCGGGGAAATCTGGATCGGCGGCGCCGGCGTGGCGCTGGGCTACCGTAACAAGCCAGAGCTCACAGCCGAGCGTTTCTTCCCCGATCCGTTCGCCGATCATCCGGATGCACGCATGTATCGCACCGGCGACCGTGGCCGCTGGCGCGCCGACGGCACCCTGGTCCACCTTGGCCGGCTCGACTTCCAGGTCAAGCTTCGCGGCTTCCGCATCGAACTGGGTGAAATCGAGGCGCGGTTGCTGAGCCTGCCGGGGATCGCCGACGCCGTGGCCACCACGCGCGAATTCCGCCCGGGCGATGTGCGCCTGCTCGCGCACGTCGTGGCGGCCCCTGCGGCCACCGTCGACGAGACAGCGCTGCGCACGCACCTGCGCGAGGCGCTGCCCGACTACATGATTCCGCAGCACATAATCGTGCTGGAGGCGCTGCCGCGGCTGCCCAACCGAAAGATCGATCGCGCCCGGTTGCCGGCACCGATTGAGGGACAGGCCTGCTCGGACACCCGCGTTGCGCCGCGAGACGCGCTTGAACAGCGCGTCGTGGCGGCCATGGCGGCGGTACTTGGCCACGAGCCCGGCGTCGAGGACAACTTCTTCGAGCACGGCGGGCATTCGCTGCTCGCCGCACAACTCGTGGCGCGACTCAATCGCGAGGTCGAAGCTGCGTTGCCCATGCGCATGGTGTTCGAGGCGCAGACCGCGGCGCAGCTGGCCGCGGCGATCCGCGTCCATGGCACCTCTACACCTCCCGCCGGCCGCATGTGCATCGCCCGACTGCCGGACCGCCATCGCGCGCCGTTGTCGCTGATGCAGCAGCGACTGTGGTACCTGGAGCAACTGCATCCGGGGCGGGTGGTCTACAACACCCCTTCGGCGCACCGGCTGCGTGGTCCAATGGACGAGGAGGCCTTCGAGCGCGCACTGCAGGAAGTGGTCGAACGCCAGGCAATCCTGCGCACGTCGATCGCGTGCGAGGAAGGCACGCCGGAGCAACGCATCCACGACGCGCTGCCGGTGCGCCTGCTGCCCGTCGAGACATTGCCTGGAGCGTCGCCGCAGGAACGTGAGGCCGAACTCATGCAGCGGCTCGCTGCGCTGATCGCAGAACCCTTCGACCTGGCGTGCGCGCCGCTCTTCCGCGCGCGGTTGTTCCGCCTCGATGAGCATGAACATGTATTTTTCTTCATGGCGCATCACATCGTCTGGGACGGCTGGTCGTTCGACATCCTGTACGCCGAATTGTCCGCTGCCTATGCCGCGTTCTGCGCAGGCCTGCCCATGCCGCTGCCACCGCCGGCCATCGCTTATGGCGACTTCGCTGCCTGGCAGCGCGCCTGGATGCAGGGCGAGGAACTCGAGCGCCAGGTCGCGCATTGGTGCGAGCGTCTCGCCAGTCCGCCGGAGCCGCTGGAGCTTCCAGTGGCACGTCCACGTCCGGCGCGGCCGTCCGGCGCCGGTGGTACCGAATGGATCCGTTTGCCGGCGGCCAGCGCGGAGGCGGTACACGCCTTGGGCCAGCACATCGGCGCCACCACGTTCATGGTCCTGCTGGCGGCCTACTATGTCTTCCTGCACCGCAGCGGCGGCCAGCGCGACCTGATCGTGGGCGTGCCCGTGCGCGGTAGGGAGCACGCCGAGTTGGAAACAGTGATGGGGTTCTTCGTCAACGCGCTGCCGCTGCGGGTGAAGGTCGATCCGCAGGCCTCCTTCGTCGAGATAGTGCAGCAGGTGCGCGGCGTGGTGCTGGATGCATTCGCCTTTCCGGACGTGCCGTTCGAACACCTGGTCAGGCAGTTGCGGCTGCCGCGTGACGAAAGCCGTTCGCCGATCTACCAGGCCAGCTTTTCCTTCCAGGACGTGCGCCAGCGCAGTCTGTCGTGGGCAGGCCTGCAGCACGAGCATCTGCCCGTGTTCCAGCCTGGCGCGGCGGACGACATCGGTCTGTGGTTCATCGAGCAGGAGCACGGCCTGCTTGGTGGCCTCACCTACAGCACCGATCTGTTCGACGCTGAGGCGGCCGCTCGCCTGCGCAAGAACTACGAAACGTTGCTGGCCTCGGCGCTGGCCGATCCGGAGTTGCCGGTCTCCCGGCTGGCGCTCTTGCCGGCCAACGAAATCGCGCAATTGCACGGCTGGAACGCCACCGTCGCGGACATTCCCAGACAGAGCTTGCACGGGCTGGTCGAGGCGCAGGCCCTGCGCACCCCGCAACGCATCGCCCTGCGCGGCGCCAAGGCAGTGATGACCTATGCCGAACTGGACGCTCATGCCAACCGCATCGCCCATGCGCTGCACGCGCGCGGCGTGCGGCCAGGCGCCCTGGTCGGCATTGCATCCGAGCGCGGGTTTGACATGGTCGCCGCGCTGCTGGGTTCGCTCAAGGCCGGCGCGGGGTATGTGCCGCTGGATCCGGCGTTTCCGCCCGAACGGCTGGCCTTCATGATCCAGGACGCCGGCCTGGCGGCACTGGTCAGCGACCGGCAGTCGCTGTCCCGCTTTCCGGCTATCGGGCAGGACTTGCTGCTGCTCGACGAGCCGGCGGCGCTGGATGGCTTGCCGGCCACGCCGTTCCAGACCGATGCGCAACCAGATCCCGATGCAATCGCCTACGTGATCTACACCTCTGGCTCCACCGGCCAGCCAAAGGGCGTGGAAATTCCGCACCGGGCGGTGGTGAACTTTCTCGCCAGCATGGCCGAGCGCCCAGGGCTGCGCGCGGACGACCGGCTGCTGGCCGTCACCACCTTGTCCTTCGATATTGCGGTCCTGGAGCTGTTCGGCCCGCTCAGCGTGGGTGGCGAGGTGGTATTGGCCAGACGCGAAGATGCGATGGACGGAGAAGCGCTCAAGGAATTGCTCGCGGTGAGCCGGGCCACCATCATGCAGGCGACGCCGGCCACGTGGCAGGTGCTGCTGCAGTCCGGCTGGTTCGCAGGCTCCAAGTTCCGCGCATTGTGCGGCGGCGAGGCGCTGGCGCCGGAGCTGGCGACGCAACTGCTGGCCCGCTGTACCGAGGTCTGGAACCTGTACGGCCCCACCGAGACCACGGTGTGGTCGACCTGCTGGCGCGTGCAGCGTCCGCGCGAGGGAATCGCCATCGGCACGCCGATCGCCAACACCACGGTGTGGATCCTCGACGAGCAGCGCCAGCGATGTCCCGTGGGGGTGCCCGGCGAAATCTGGATTGGTGGCGCCGGCGTGGCGCTGGGCTATCGCCACCGTCCGGAGTTGAGCGCGGAACGTTTCATCGCCGATCCGTTTGCGAATCAGCCGGGCGCACGCATGTATCGCACCGGCGATCGCGGTCGCTGGCGCGCCGATGGCATGCTCGAGCATCTGGGCCGGCTCGACTTCCAGGTCAAGCTGCGCGGCTTCCGCATCGAGCTGGGGGAGATCGAGTCCGTCGCGCGTGAGGAACCGGCGGTGGACGAGTGCGTGGCCGCCATCCACGAGGTCGACGCGCACGACCGCCGGCTGGTGCTTTACCTGGTCTCGGCCGAAGCCGGGAACAACTTGCTGCCGCGCGTTCGTGCCCGGCTGGCCGAGCAGCTGCCCGGCTATATGCAGCCGCAGCACCTGATGGCGCTGCCGGCACTGCCGCGGTTGCCCAACGGGAAGATCGACCGCAAGGCGCTGCCCGCGCCACAGCTTCAACCCGGCACGGCTCCCGCCGGGGATGACGCAGCGGCGCGGCTGGCCGATGCCGATCCGCGCCAACGCTACCTCTCGGCGCTCTGGTGCGAACTCATCGGGGTAGGGCAAGTGCTGCCCGGCGACAATTTCTTCGACGCCGGCGGACATTCGCTGTTGGCGATGGAACTGGCCGCTCGGATACGGCGCGAGACCGGGGTGCGCATCAACCTGCTGGATATCGCCACCGGTACGCTGGCATCGCTGGCGGCCGTGCTTCCCGAGGGCGGCGCTGCGCTGGCGGAGCCGCGGCCCGACCAACCTTCGCTGGGCGCCCGCTTGCGCCGCCTGGTCGGGTTGGGCCCGCGCGCTCGCTGATGCGGTGCTATCGAATGTCCGGCCCCGCCGCGGCGGCCTCGGCACACTGCTGCAAGGTCTCCTCCGCGACACGGCGCCAGCTGCGGGAGAATCGCCCGGACAGGGCAGCCTCGTCCCAGTTGCACCGCAGGGCCTTGTCCAGGCCGCGGGCCAGGTCCACGCTGTCGCGCACACCGATCAGCACGCCGTTGGACGCATCGACCACTTCCGGAATACCACCGACATCGGTGGCCACGACCGGCCGCCCGCAGGCCAGGGCCTCTACCAGCACGTTCGGGTGACCTTCCGAGTAGCTCGGCAGGGTGACCAGGTCGGCAGCTACCATCCATCGTGCGACCGCTTCTGGCGCCAAGGGGCCGGCCAGCTGCACGTTTCCGGCAGCAGCGGCCGAGGCACCCAGCTCGGCCAGCATGGGTCCGCCGCCTATCAAGGCAAGCTGTAGTTTCGGGCGTTGCCTGGCAAGCTCGCGGATCGCCTCGAGGAGTTCGCGCAATCCCTTCTCGGGGACCAGCCGGCCGACATAGAGCACCAGTTCTGCGTCCAGCGCGATGCCGAGCGCCTGGCGCGCTGCCGTCCGATCGGCCAGGTGGAACGTCGCCGCGTCGCAGCCGTTGGCAATGACGCGCACCCGCGAAGCCTGCGCGCCATAGCGCTGCATCGCAAGTCGGCCGAGATCCTCGCTGACGACCAGCAGGCGCCGGGCGCCACGCACCACGCGGCGGGTCAGATGCCGGCTGATCGGGTCACGCACCCGGATGTCCGAGCCACGCGCTCCTGCGACCAGCGGTACGCCGGCGTGGCGAGCCGCCAGCATCGCGCCGTAAGCATCCGGATAGAGCCAGTAGGAGAGCACCACGTCGGGCCGGAAATGGGCGAGGGCGTCACCGATCGCGTGGGCGCACAGCCGGCCGTTGATCGGCCGCGTCAGTCCGGGCAACGCAGCGTAGGGCGGATACTCGACTTCCCACTCCAGCCCGGCTGGCGCGCCTGGTGCATGCGCGATGTAGCCGCCCGGCTGTGCCCAGCGGGGATAGACGGCGATCGGGCTGACCACGCGCACGGTCGCAAGCTGTGCCAGCTGCTGGACGGTCTGCACGATCGGACGCCCGCGGGTCGGCTCGCCCTGGATCGGAAACTGCGAGGTGACCACCAGCAGGCGCATCGTCGCTAGGCGTCCACCGCGTCAGGCTCCGATTCCACCACCAGCTCGGACGGTTCGGCGAACATGGCCTCCAGTCCGCGACGCAGGCCCGTGCGCGGCTGCCAGGACAACCCCGTGCGCGCCGCGTTGGTATCGAAGTTGGCCAGCGGCCGAAGCGAGCGGACCCGATAACGGGTCAGCGGCACGCCGCGTCCGAGCATCCGGCCCAGCAACTCGGCCACCGTGGCCAGCACCATGAACGCGCCAGTGGGTAGCCGGACCAGCCGCAGCTCGCTGCCCAGCTTGCCCTTGACCATGTCCAGGTACGCGCCCAGGGTCACCGTATAGGGGTCGACCAGATTGAAGATGTGGCCGGTGGCTGCCGGGTTGTCGGCTGCCAGCAGCAGGCCGTCGACCACATCGTCGACGTACACCAGCGGCAGCGCCTGCGTGCGTGCCCCCAAGGCAATCCAGAGGCCGGCAATCGCCAAGGTTCCATTGGGCGTCACGCGCTCGGCGCCCGGGCCGACGATCTGGCCGGGACGCAGAATCACCGCCGGCAGCCGACGCTCGCGAACGGCCTCCAGGACCATCGACTCGGCGGCCAGCTTGGTCTGCGTGTAGGCGCCACGCGCCTTGGGGCGGGGTTCGTAAGCGGACGCCTCGGTCACCTGCACGGCCGGATCGCGCCCGGCATGATCGAGCACGCTGAGCGAGCTGACGTAGACCAGTTTCCCGACCGCATGGACGACGCAGGCATCAATCACGTTGCGCGTGCCCCAGATCGTGCCGGCCTCGAAGTCGCGCAGGTCACCACGCATGGCGGCGCCGACGTGATAGACGGTGCGGACGCCGGCGACCGCATGATCGACGATGCGGGGATCGCCCAGGTCGCCGATCACCACCTGCAGGCCCTGCATCGCATCCAGCGCCGCACTGGGCGAGCGCACCAGCACGCGCACGCGTTCGCCGCGTGCGCGCAAGGCGGCGACCAGCCGGCGGCCGAGGAAGCCGCTGGCCCCGGTCACCAGCGCATCGGCCGGTTCGATCGCGGCCAGGCGCGCGTCGAGCTCGTCCGCGTGTTCGGCATCGGCGCGGGCGCAGGCTTCCTCCATCAGCACAATCGGGCGGCGGCCTTCCTCGGCGCTGATCGGCGGCGACCGTCCCTCGTGCAACGCGCGGGCGAATTCCTCGGCGCCGCGCTGGATGCCGGGCGAGGCGCGCAGGCGACTGGTGGCAAAGCGCAGCACGTTCCAGGGGACGCGAAACACATCGCACAGGCCGAGGGTGAAGGCGTTGAGCACGATGCCGATGAACTTCGGTCCCGGCAGCCGCCGCTGGTGGCGGCAGATCTGCAGGAAACGGTCGGCCTCGACGATGCCGCGGGTGCCATGCACGACCAGGCGGTTGTGCATCGGCCGGATGTTCCATGAAAGCAGCATCCGACCAGTGCCCCGAGCACAGGTGGCGGTGGCGTGCCACTCGTCGAATTTGAGATTGGGCATGCGGCCGGTCGAACGGTAAGAAACGTCCAGCCGCGCGATGGGACCGAGCAGCGATTCAAGCACGTACAGACCGTGCACGCCCAGGTCGCGGAACGGATAGGATCCTTGCCGGAACATCGCCGGCAGCGGACCTCCAGAATAGGATGGGTAGTCCGAACTGCGTACGATGTCCACCACCAGAGGCTCGCCGCAGGCGCCGGTATCGACCAGGTGGCGCGCCCGCATGACCACCGGGTCGAAGTGATCCGAATGATCGACCGAGAGCACCAGCTCCTTCGCCCGCGCGCATTCGATCATTGCGTCGCACTCGGCCACTGACTCGGCCATGGGCTTTTCGACAAACACGTGACAGCCCAGCTCGAGCGCCTGCAGCGTCAGCTGGCAGTGGCTCGACGGAGGCGTGAGTACGTACACGGCGTCCGGATGCCGCGCCGCAACCAGTTCGCCCAGCTCAGAAGCGACGAACTGGACACCGAAGGCCGCCGCCAGCGCGCGCGCGGCCCTGAGGTCCGGATCGATGATCCCGACGATCTCGACGAACTCCAGGCGGCGAAGCGCGGCCAGGTGATGGCGCGCCACGTAGCCGGCCCCGACGATGCCAATGCGTAATGTTCCTTGACTGGCATTCATCCCGGTTCCCCTTGGATAGCACAGCCTTCTTCGCGCGAGGCCAGTGCCATGCCTACATGGCCCAGCACCTCGCGAACGCGGTTGTCCCAGGTCTGACCCGCCACGGCGGCCATGCGCTCTGCAGCGGCACCCGGGGGATCCTCATGCAAGGCCTTTTCGAGCGCGGCCAGGAACATCTCGCGGCCATCGACGATATGCACCCATCGCCCGAACCTGTCGATCTCGGCATTGCTGACGCTGACGATGGGTTTGCCCGTCGCCAGGTATTCCCGCAGCTTGAGCGGATTGGCGTTCTCCACCTGCCGGTTATGCCTGTAGGGAATGATCGCCACGTCGAACGCCTTGGCCCATGCCGGCAGGTCCCGGTACGGCTGCGTGCCGACGAGCTTTACGTTGGACAGGGCACGCAGCGCCGAGACATCGGTAGCTGCATGGCCGACCAGCAGGAAGGTCCACCGGGGACGCATGCGCGCGAGCCATTCCACCAGTTCCAGGTCGATCCACTCGTGGATGGAGCCGAAGTAGCCAACGACAGGGCCTTGCAGGCCGGCGGCGGCCTCCGGCAACGGAGTCGCCGGGTCCATGGCGCGTGCGAACAGCGCAACGTCCACGCCATGCGGTGAGAAAAGCGTCCGGGTATTGAGCGCCTGTTTGGAAGCGAGCAAGGCCGGCGGTGCGACGAATACGAGGTCGGCGCAACGGGTGAGGGCCTGGTCGCGCGCGCCGATGACGGCGGCATCCACGCCCGGATGCGCGGCGTAGTCGTCGATGCAGTAATAGACGCACAGGTCTTCGCCCAGCCGCCGTGCAAGGAATCCCGGGTGGGGTACCGCGAACCAGGAAATGTATCGGGCGGTGCCCAACACGCGCATCGCCCGGCGCACGGCCCAACGGCCGAAGGCGCGGTTAAGCATGTCCACGCCGGGCACGCGGCGGAAAGGCAGCTGCGGCACCGTGCAAAGCCAGAGGTTGGGCTCGACCAGGATCGGGCGGCGCAACGCAGCGCCGAGCTTGCGGAATGCGCGCCGGAAATCCCGGCCCCTCGCCTGCGGCGCGCGCATGCCCGGCGAATCGACATAAAGTAACGGCGTCACCGCGGCCAGGCGCGCGGCAAGATGATGGCTGCTGGTGCGATTTTCCGCATACCAGTCATTGCCGAAATAGACGATGCCGCTGTTGCCTAGCATGGACGCGCCGCGATACCGGCACACAGGGACATTCCAAGGCCACGCCGCAGCCAGCGCCGCGCTGTGGCGATGGGGGGCCTCCGGGCTTTGTCTCGCTGCCTGCATCTTCGCATCGGAAAAATCCCCCCGTCCAAGGTGGCCATAAGCAAACAGGCTGGCTAACTGCAGCCAACGCAGCTTGGTGCCAGAACCGGCAACGGCGGACGCAGAAATCCGGCTGCCAGTGCAGTGGCCTCCGATGGACGCGGACCTGGCCTGATGGCGCCAGTTCCGGCGTTTTCCTTGCAAAGATCCTGCGTGCACCGGCCTTTGCCGCGGTCGTCAAGCGCCGCACGCTTGTCATGGGGAAACCGCGATGGGTCCAAGTTCAGGCGCTTTTGAATCCGGTGCACGCCGTGCAGTCCGCCATCCTGGTGGGTCGGTTCTGCAGGGAGCATTGCCTTGACCCCCCAGGCAGCCGAGGGGGTGGAAGAATCTGTTCTGCAGCGCCCGGGCAAACGCCAGCGGCTGGCGGCCATTTGCAGTGCAGCAGGCATGCTGCCCGGCCTGGCTTCACTGCGGCAGGTTCTGCGCAAGGACCTGCGCATTCTTGCCTACCACCGGGTGCTCCGGGTCGACGAGCCGGCCGCCTTCGGATTTGATCTGAACGAAGTCAGCGCCTCGCCCGAACAGTTCTACGCGCAGATGCAGCTGGTGAAGCGCCATTACAATCCAATACGCTTCCAGGATGTCCTTGCCGCCCGAAGCGGGGGCGCGCCCCTGCCGCCAAGACCGCTCATCGTGACTTTCGACGACGGTTATGACGACAACTACTACGTCGCTTTCCCGATCCTGCGCGAACTCGACATGTCGGCGATGTTTTTTGTTTCCACCGGGCATATTGATAGCGGGGAGCCCTACGCGTACGACTGGCTGGTGTACATGCTGTGCCGTACGCGCGCCAGGTGCCTGTCGGTCAACGAACTGGACTTCCATCGACCGATACCTGACACGTTGACGGGCCGGCGGGCGCTTGCCAAGGAACTGCTGTTCCGGCTCAAGACGCTCGACGCAGTCACCCAGGCTGCTGTGATTGCCCGAATGGGTGAAGCCTGGGACATGCACCCCCAAAAGCACGCGCAATGCCGTCCGATGACCTGGGACCAGTTACGGGAAATGCGTGCAGCCGGGATGGAAGTCGGCTCGCACGGTGTCCACCACCATATGCTCGCCAAGCTTTCGCCGGCCGCCATGGTCGCCGAGGTGCATGACTCGATGCGCACGCTCAAGCGCGAGCTCGGCTCCCCTGTCGAGGTGCTGTCCTATCCCGTCGGTGGTCCGGATTCGTACAACACACAGGTCATCGATGCGGCGAGGCAGGCCGGCTTCCGCATGGCCTGCAATTACGTCACGGGGGTGAACCGGCTGCCGACGGCCGCGAATTTTGAGCTGCAGCGTCTTTCCGTCGAGAGCGAAATGGACATCGACTGGTTCGCCGCCATGACCGCGCTGCCCGAAGTGTTCGCACATCGCAAGCGTGTGCGGCTCTAGAGCCACGAATCCTGGGCAGGCGCTGATATCCATGTTTTTCCTCATCGTGGTCTACCTGATGCTGGTGCTGCTGCGGCCACAGGAATATCCGGCGCTGGAGGGCGTGTACCTGCCCTTGCTGCCCGTCACGCTGGTGCTGGCCCTGCTTGCATGGCTGGTCTCACGCAACAAGTCGCTGGGCGCGCCCCAGTACCTGCTGCTGGGCGCATTTCTGGTCGTGATGATGATGTCGGTCGTGCTCAATGGCTGGTACGGAGGTGCGCTTGCCGAGCTGGCGCGTTTCGGGCCGGTCGTTGCGGCATTCGTCATCCTCGCAAATGCGGTCACCAGCACAAGGCGGCTTTTTCTTGTGATGGGAGCGGTCGTGCTGTGTGCGACCGTGCTTGCGCTGCATGGCATCGAGCAGAAGCAGACGGGCATCGGCTGGACCGGCGTGCCGCTGATCCAGGACGGGCGCATCCAGTACGTGGGCATCTTCAACGATCCCAATGATCTTGGGATGCTATTTGTCCTGGCGCTGCCGATGGCGCTGTACCTGGGTGTCCGTGGCGACGGATCTGGACTGCTGCGGGTCTTCTGGCTGGGCGCCGGTCTGATGTTGCTGTATGGCATCTACCTGACCGACTCGCGTGGTGCGCTGCTGGCCGTCGCGGCGGTGCTGGGCGTTTGGCTGTGGCGAAAATACGGCACCGTGGTCGCGGCGCTGCTGGGCGGCATGGCCCTGACAGGATTGTTGCTCCTGCCCTCACGGCTGCAGGATCTCAGTCCTGACGAGGAATCGGCCGGCGGCCGGGTCGATGCCTGGTACGAGGGCTTCCAGATGTTCATCTCGCATCCGCTGTTTGGCGTCGGCGCCGACAACTTTACCGACTACAACAACCTCACGGCGCACAACTCGCTGATCCTCGTGCTCGCCGAGACCGGATTCATTGGGTTCACCCTGTGGCTTGGATTTATCGGCTATTGCTTCCGGATGATGTTCGCCGTCCTGCGGCACAGGCCGGAGCTCCCCGACGCGGCCGCCGCTGCTGCGTGGAAGACCGAACGCGCGGTCGCGATGACGCTACTGCTCTCGCTGAGTGGCTGGCTGGTGACGGCATTCTTTTTGAGCCGCAGCTATGCGCTGGTGCTGTACCTGCTCACCGCACTGATGGTGGCGGCTTACGTGAACGCGCGCCGCCAGTTCCCATCGCTGCCCAGCTTCGACCTCGGACGCGACTGGGTGCGTCTGGGCATCTTCGCTGCGATGACCGTGGTCGGCCTCTACGTGGTGGTCAGGGTGTTGCTGGCGCTCCAATGAACCGATCACCGAGCGCGCTCCGCAATACGTTTTTCTCGTCTGCCGGGATCTATACCGAATACGTCCTTGGCATGCTCACCTCGATCCTGATCGCGCGCCACCTGGGCCCGCACAGCTTCGGGGTGTACAGCATGGTGATCTGGCTGGTGTCGGTCGGCATGACCATGACCAACGCCGGATCATCCACCGCCTTGATCAAGTTCGTCGCCGAGCTTCGTGGCAGCGGCAGGGAAGACCTGGTCCAACCGCTGCTGAAGTACCTGCGAGGGACCCAGCGGACATGCCTGCTGCTGGTGCTCGTCGCCGCAGGCCTGCTGTCGGCGTTCGCAGGCGCCAGATTGCTGCCGGATTTCAACCGGCTGGCATTGTTCGGCCTGCTCGGGCTCACGATCGGTCTGCGTGCGCCGTACATGTTCAATATTTCGCTGGGCAAGGGGCTGGAAAATTTCCGCGCGACCGCAACGGTGGCCATGGTCGCGACTCCGCTCAATCTGGCGATGGTGGTGGTCGCCTGGTGGCTGAACGCGCCGATGGGCGTTTTTTTGGGCGTATTTGCGATCTCCAGCGCCGTGTTCTACGGCGTGTCTCACTACCAGACCGTGCGGCTGGTGCCCATGTCCACGGTGGCTCATCTGCCTCCTGAATTGAAGCGGCGGATCGTGCGTCACATGCGCTACGCGGCGGTCACGGTCACCGTGGGATTTGTCGCGGCCAGCGATGTCGGGGTCCTGCTCCTCAATCTGTTCGCCTCGTCCGCGGCGGCCGGCCAGTTCAAGGTGGCGTTCCAGCTCTCAGCAGGTGCCGCGCTGTTGCTGCCCGGCGTGGTGGGTGCATTGATGTTGCCGATGATGGCCAATGCGCTGAGCCAGGGGTTATCGATGGCCGGACGGCGCTTCGTCGGCGCGACCTCGTACCTGATGCTGCTGGCCGCTCCCCTGGTCGGCTTCGGCCTGGTGTTCGCGCCCGCCGTGATCGGCCTGCTGTACGGCCCTTCCTATGCGGCGGCTGCGCCGGTCTTTGCTACCTGCCTGTTCGGCGCTGCGCTGGGGACTGTGGCCCAGGCGGGCTCCAGCCTGCTGCTCAGCGCGGACCGGCAACGCAGCATCATGCTGCTGGTGCTCGCCAATGCGGCGGTCAAGCTGCTGCTGGACGTCGTGCTGACCGTGCGCTACGGGCTGGCCGGCGCGGTTGCGTCCTACGCCATCACCAGTGTGCTGACCGCCGGGGCGGTCGTGGCGCTGGCGATGGGCACGAGCGGGCTGGGGCTGGACTGGTCGCGATTGGCGCGGATCGTGGCCGCGGCCGCCCTGGCGGCTTTGGCCGCTTTTCCCGTTCGGGGGTTGTGGACACCGTTTCCAACGCTTGTGCTCGGCAGCGCCCTGCTCGCCGGGACCTACTTCCTGCTGACTTTCGCCCTGGGGTGCTGGAGCGGGGACGACATCGAGCACATGCAGCGGATGCATCGGCGGGTTCCCAATGTACCCGGGCTGGCAGCCTTGCTTGCCTGGGCCGACAAGCGTGCCTGCAGAGGATCCTGACATGCGTCCTTTCCAGGTGAGGTCGGAGCTGCCGTGAACATTACCCATGTTGTCGAATCGCTGGATCGCGGCGGCCTGGAGCGCGTCGTGATCGACCTGGTGCGCGCTCAACGGGAGGCAGGTCACCGCTGTCAGGTGCTCTGCCTGTTTACCGCTGGCGCCCTGGCCCACGAGCTCCGGGAACTGGATGTCCCCGTGCTCAGCTGCGACAAACGTCGCGGTCTGGATCTGCGGGCCATCCTGACGGCCCGGCGCCTCCTGCGCCAGCACGCGACCGAGATCCTGCATACCCACAACGCGATCTCGCACTATTACGCGGTGCTGGCATCACGCGGGCTTCCGCTTCGGCGAGTCATAAGCACGCGCCATGGCATGGGCGCGACGCGCGCGCGCGCGCAGCGCAGATCGCGCGAGCGTTCGTGGCGGGATGACCGGCTGGAATGGCTGTATGCCAAGTCGATGGCATTCACCCATGCGGTCGCTGCCGTCTGCGAGACCGCGCGCGATGAATTCCAGCAGCGAAAGGACTTGCCCGCGCAGAAAATCGTGGCGGTCCCGAACGGCATCCAGGTTGACCGATTCGAGCCGGCGTCGGCGGATGCGCGGCAACGGTTGAGGCAGGCGCTGGGCGTGCCGGAAGACACGCGCCTGGCGGGTTTCGTCGGACGCCTGACCTGGGCCAAGGACCATGCAACACTGGTTCACGCCTTCCGCAGGGTATGCGAGCGGCTGCCCCATGCGGGGCTGGTGCTGATCGGCGATGGGCCGCTACGGCCAGCGCTGGAGTCACTTGCTCAGTCGGAAGGCATCGCCGGACGAGTCTTCTTCCTGGGCGACCGCAACGACATCCACGCCTTGCTGCGCGGGCTGGACCTGTTCGTCATGTCCTCGGTCACCGAGGGCTATTCGGTTGCCTTGCTGGAAGCCTGCGCCGCCGCGCTGCCCATCGTGGCGACCCGCGTTGGCGGGAATCCGGAGATCGTGCGCGAAGGCGTCAACGGCGCGCTGGTCGCATCCGGCGCGCCGCCCGAGTTGGCCGAAGCCATGGTCGGCATCCTGGGCAACGAGGACCTTGCGCTGTCGATGGGCCGTGCTGGCCGTGACTGGGTCCTGAAACACGGCTCGCTGTCTACGATGGCGGCCCGCTACACCGAGATCTACGGGGAGGCCGCCCATTGATGTCACGCCAGCGCAGCGCGCTGCGCCGAGGCGTCCTACCGGCGATCAGGTGTCGTGTTCCACCAGCGGAGGTCCGATGAATTTGCGCTCCAGGAAAATGCAGGTGCTCGGCTGGCTTCCCCGGAAGCTGGTCTCGGTACGCGGCGACCGCGCGGGCAGGATGCTGTATCTCACCTTCGATGACGGACCCGACGGAGCCTGGACACCAGTACTGCTGGATCTGCTGCGTGCGCATCAGGCCTGCGCCAGCTTCTTCCTGGTCGGGCGCAACGTCGAGCGGCATCCCGAACTCGTGCAGCGGATGGTCGATGAAGGGCATCGACTGGGCAACCACTCCTATACGCACCCCCAATTCGCTCGTCTATCGCTGGCCCAGCAGCTGGAGGAGATCGATGTCACCGATCGCCTGCTGGCCAGCTTTGACGGCGTGCGCAGGCATCGCTTCCGCCCGCCGCGGGGAGTTTTCTCCCTGCCTTTGACGCTGCATTTCGCGGCGCGGCGGCGCAACCTGACCTACTGGTCCTATAACAGCATGGACTACCTGCGCAGCCCGCCTGCGGAACTGATCGCGCGGATGCGTGCCGTGCCGCCTGGGGCGGGCGAGGTGATCCTGATGCACGACGACGGCGACTGCGCAATCCACATGCTCGAGACGCTACTCGGGGAGTGGAGCGCCGCTGGCTTCAGCTTCCGCGCACTGCCCCAGGCGCGCCAGGTGGACGAACGTCCTGCGCATGGCGCGCCCGCGCGATCGGCGGGCTGAGCACATCCTCCATCTGCCATTCCGGCCAAGGAGCCGCCGATGATCAGCTACACCGCTGCGTTCACACTGCTGCTTGCCGCGTTTGTCGTGTCGGCGGTCCTTGCCGGCCGTGCCCTGCTGCGCATGCGGAACATGCATCTGTGGATCGGCGCCTACCTGCGTCGCCGGAGCCCGCCGGCCGCGCCCGGGCCGGTACATGTGATGTTCTGTTTCGTCGACCATTTCGAGCCGATGTGGGGGAAGGTGGACCTGCCTACCCAGCGTAGCCGCGTGGATCGCTGGTGCAAGGACTATCGGGCGCTGGCGAGCCGCCACCGCGACGCCGACGGGCGACCGCCGCAGCACACCTTCTTCTATCCGGAGGAGGAGTATGCCGAGGAACACCTGGACAAGCTCGCTACGCTGTGTGCCGACGGCTTTGGCGAAATCGAGATCCACCTGCACCATGACAACGACACCGAGGAAAATTTTCGCGCCACGATCAACCGCTTTTCCAACACGCTTCACGAGCGCCACGGCGCCCTGTCTCGCGATCCGGCCAGCGGGCAGCTGCGCTTCGGCTTCATCCATGGCAACTGGTGCCTGGATAACTCACGCGCTGACGGCCGCTGGTGCGGCCTCAACAACGAGCTGATCCTGCTACGCGAACTGGGATGCTACGCCGACTTCACGTTGCCCTCGGCGCCCAGCGACACGCAGACGCGCACCGTCAACGCAATCTATTACGCCACCGACGACCCGCTTCGGCCCAGGTCGCACGACTACGGCGTGGCCGTGCGTGCCGGTAGCAGGGCCAGTGGAGACCTGATGATCGTGCAGGGTCCGCTCGGGCTGGACTGGCGTGACCGCAAGTGGGGCGTGCTGCCGCGCATCGACAGCGCGGATGTCCGGCGATCCTGCCCGCCGACGCCGGCACGCGTGGACGCCTGGGTGCGCACCGGCATCCATGTCCAAGGACGACCTGACTGGGTGGTCGTCAAGGTCCATACCCACGGTACGCAAGAACGCGACATGGAGACGCTGCTCGGCCCCACGATGGATGCGATGCACGCGCACCTGGAGCAAAACTACAACGATGGAAGCCATTACGTGCTGCACTATGTGACTGCGCGCGAGGCCTACAACATCATCAAGGCCGCCGAATCCGGGCACAGTGGCGACCCCGGCCAGTTCCGCGATTTCCAGCTGCCGGCGCCGCCGCATTCGCGCTGGCGCACGGCGGGGACGGACGCCGCGAAAGCGCGCACCGGCGCCGGCCTCGCCTAGGGAATGCCGGCCATGCATCCACCCATGGTCAGCGTGGTGATGCCCATCTACAACGCCGAGCAGTGGCTGCGCCGCTCGATCGGGTCGGTGCTTCGGCAGACCCAATCGTCACTGGAATTGATCGCCATCGACGACGGTTCGAGTGACCGGTCATGGGCCATCCTTCAGGAATGCGCCCGCCTGGACGTGCGGATCAAGCCAATCCGGATGGAAAGAAATGGCGGCGTGGCCGCCGCACGGAACGTGGGTATCGCCGCGGCGATCGGTGGCTATGTCGCCTTCCTTGACAGTGACGACTGGTGGCACCCGCGCAAGCTGGAATGGCAGCTTGCGCAGATGATCGCCACGGGCGCGCGGGTCAGTTACGGTTCGTACGATCGGGTGACGCCGCAGGGACGCCTGCTCTCGCAGGTGCGACCGCGCCAGGAAGTCCACTACCGCGACATGCTCAAGAGCAACCATATCGGCCACCTGACCGGCATGTACGCGCGCAGTCTGGGCGCCGCCGGATTCCAGCGCGTAGGCCATGAGGACTACGTCTTCTGGCTCGACCTGGTGCGACGCGCGGGGCAGGCCACCTGCATCAGCGCGCCGGCACCGCTGGCGTGGTATCTCGTGCGCGACGGATCGGTTTCCTCAAACAAATTGCGGGCGGCAGCATGGCAATGGCGGATCTACCGACGCATCGAGCGGCTCGGTTTGCTGAGGTCCGCGCTCTACATGTTGCATTACACGTGGCACGCGGTACACAAACGCAATTGATGCGGCAGCGATAAAGGCTGCAGTTTCCCAGGGCGGCGATACGAGAAATGCCGATGACAAGTCTTCGCATGGTGGTGTTGATGGCGTTGCTTTCTGTGGCGCCCATGCCGGCGGTCCAGGCTGCGGTGAAGCTCGACCTGTCGTACGTGGACAAGCACTCGGCCGAATACCGGCGCTTCAAGGGCTTCGTCGATCGCGCCGTGGCCGGGGACCCCGGTTACGGCTTTTCAGCGACGGATGCCGCATACATGTACCGGCTGACCGGCGAGCGGCCCTATGGCCTGTTGGCCGTGCGCATGGTCGAGGAACAGGTGGGCGCCGCCGAGGCAGCGATGACGAACGGCCAGGCGCCGCCCATCGCCGATGATTCCTATCTCGACCTGGGCCCGATGCTGCGCGACCTGGCGCTCGCATACGACTGGTGTGGCGACCTGGTGACGCCCAAGCAAAAATCCCGATGGAAAACCTATGCGGACCAGGCGGTGGCCAACGTGTGGCACCCGTATGTGGCCCGCTGGGGCGGCCGTTGGCGGCCCGGCAACGGCTGGGCCGTTGAGGATCCGGGCAACAATTACTTCTACAGCTTTATGGAGGCCACCATGTACTGGTCCTTGGCGAGCGACAACCATGCGTGGAAAACCTTCCTGCAACAGGACCGGCTGCCATTGCTGACCTCGTATGTCGCCAAGCTGCCGGGCGGCGGCAGCCGCGAGGGCACCAGCTACGGGGCGTCATTTCGGACCCTGTTTGGCCTTTATCGCTTGTGGCGGGATGCCACCGGCCAGGATCTGGCCAATGCCAATGCGCATCTGACCGACACCATCCATTACTGGGTGCATGCCACGGTACCGACCATGGACCAATTCGCACCGATCGGGGACCAGCCGCGCGTGTCGGTCCCTGAACTCTACGATTACGAGCGCCAGCTGATGTTGGAGGCTCGCACGCTGACCCAAGACACTGCGGCGGCCAGCACGGCGTCCTGGTGGCTGCACCATATCTCGATCAAGGAAATGACCAATGGTTTCAATAGCCGGCACGACCTGTTGTCCGCCGGCGACGCCGGTACCGCGCCGCGCGATCTGGTCTATCTCGCGCCCGGGGTAGGGCAGCTGTTCGCCCGCACCGACTGGAGCAGGAATGCGATGTGGCTTGATTTCACGGCCGGGCGCTATGACCAGAGCCATGCGCACCAGGCACAGGGCGCGGTGACCTTGTTCGCGGGCGACTGGCTCGCCGTCTCCGAAAACATCTGGAGCCACAGCGGCATCCAGCAGGGCACCGAAACCAACAACGTCGTGCGCTTCGAGCGCGGCGGCGCGTCGGTGCCGCAGGTAACGCCCACCACTTCTTCACTGAAGCTGACAAGGACCGGAGCGAACGGCGAAGTGCACGCGGTGGCCGATCTGACGCCTGCTTACGGCGGCAACCCGGCTGTGCGCGCATGGCAACGCAGCATCGACTTCAAAGCGCGCGTGCTGACCATCCGTGACGCCTTCGCCACAAGTCCTGGTACCGATGCCGTCTTCCAGCTCAACGTGCCGGTTAAGCCAACGATCAAAGGCAATATCGCCACGGCCGGCAGGCTAAGAGTGACTGTACTGTCGCCGGCCGGTGCACGATTGACTGCGGTCGACTGGACCAAGGTGGACAAGGATTACACCCGCGGCTGGAGGATCGATGTCCGTGGGCAAGGGAACCAGTTCATGGTGAAACTGGAAGCCGATTAGCGCGGCCGGGATACGCGCAAGGGGGCCGTACGGCCGCTGGCTCCGGCACTTCCTCCCACACTACCTCAGGGAAATACGTACAGAGCCAGCGTTCGATGGTGTCGAGCAGCCGCCTGCGGTCATCAGCCAGGATGTAGGTGTGGTCGACCTCTTTAAGGAAGCTGACGCTGACGCCTGGATGGGTTGCCAGCGACTGTCCGTAGCACTCGCCGAACTGGCGTCGGTGATTGAAATACCAGCTGGCCCCACCACTGTAGATAAAGCAGAGCTTGAGGCCGCGCTGGACCATGCCAGCCAATTCATTCCGTATGCGCGCTTGCGGCGGAAATTCGACTTTGAACAGCGAGCCGGTGGCCGGAGCGGCGGGCCGCAACCGCCGTGCAAGAAAGCGGAGCACGCGCGCCGGGTTCAGCAGGCGTGGCAGGTAATGCCGGACCTTGAATCCGGTACTGGAATAAGCGTAACCATCCAGGAATACCGCGCCGGCCACCGCCTCGTGGCTCTGGGCCACGAGGTGGGCGTTCTGCGCACCCGAACACAGGCCAACCAGCACGAAGCGGCTGCAGCCGGCCTGCTCACGCAGCAATGCCATGGCACTGGAAACGTCGCTAAGAACCTGCTGCTCGCGCGACTGCGCTTCGTGGCTGGCACCGCTGTCTCCCAGCGTCGACAGGTCGAAGCGCAATGTCGGAAAGCCACGCACGTTGAGCTGGCGAGTCATCTGCACGTGCATGCGGAACGGTCCGACGCGGTGCACCAGCCCGGCATTCAGCACGATCACACCGGTCGTGCGCGGATCGCAGGAGGGCTGTCCCACGATGCCAAGCAGATGCTGGGCACGGCCAAACCGCATGGGGCGCTCATGCATGGCTTGCCTCCTGCACACGCCGCCTGACGATGTCGATCAGTTCGTGTGACTGGATCATGGTTTCCAGTCGAGCCAATTCATCCCACGGGGTGGGCAGGGAAAGCTCGACCACCTCGGCTCCTGCATTGGTGAAGCGATGTGGATGGGCGGTCACACAGGTCTCCGCGGAAAGCAACAGCAGCGTGCGTCGCTGCGGCGGATCCAGCCGTAGTTCGGCCAGTTGCTGCCGAAAGGACACGCCCGTGGCAAACCCCTGCCATTGGCCTGCCAGCTCCGCCGCCGGCCGTGGCGCTGTAAAGCGGTTGGGATCGAAGCGGAGCGCAACTTGCAGTGCATCGAGCGCGGCTACATGAGCAGCGCCGTCCAGTATCGGGTCCCAAAGAATGAGCTGGTCCAGGCGCGCATCTTCGGCGGCGGCCAAGGCGAGACTTCCGCCGAGCCGGGCACCGATACCGATGATCCGCCGGCAGCCGCCGCGCATGCGCAACCGCTCGGCTGCCGTTGCAACGTCGGCCAGGCAGCGGGGCCACTCAACCTCTTCGCTGGCCCCGGCCGAGTCCCCCGTGCCGTAGTAGTCGAAGCGCAGCACGTCCGCTCCGATGCCGGCGAGCGCATGAGCAAGCTGGCGGTAAAGGCGGTGGCAGCGAATCAGATCCTGGCCCAGTGGCGGGCACAGCAGCACCCCGGTCCCGTGCTCAAAGGATCCCGGATGATAGATGCCGAACAGATCCTGGCCGCGGCCGAAGTGGCAGGGGATTTCCAACTGCGTATGCGTATTCATCGATTGTAGAGGATGCCGAAATAAATCTGGTTTTCGCGGTAGTCCTGCTCCGCCTGGTTGCTGCTTCGCTGCTGGTGGAGCAGGGATATCCGCCACCCCCAGCGCCGGTTCAGGTGGTTCACGATGTCCAGGCCATAGTTGATCGTGGTGTCGCGACGATCGATGGTGTCGTAGGCCAGTCGTTCGTAGACCGAGACCATCGACAGCGTGAGCGTGGGACGGAGCCGGTAGCTGATGTTGATTCCGGCGCCGCGGGTTGTCTGGTCGAGGGTGGGGTCGTTGACGTAGCCGAGCCTGCGGTAGAGCGGGGCGGCGGTCAGCGTCAGCCGATCGTCTTCGAAGGTATAGGCCAGCCGGAGCCGTCGCTCGAGGTAGACCTGGGCGTCAACGGTGACATTGCCCACGTCGACACCTCTGCCGGTTCCTTCCAGAAATCCGGTGGGCGCCTGCAGCAACATGTCCTGTGCCGCGTCGGAGTATTCGCGGGCGGCCGAGAGGGACAGCGTGCTGCGCTCGGTGGGCCGGTAATCCATTGTCAGGCGCTGCAGCGGCCCGGAAGCCGTTTGCATTCCCGCTTCCTTGAAGTCCAGTTGCGACCAGCCCAGGGCCAGATCGATCTCCAGGTGCGCGAGCTCGCTCATGTAGCCAGCAAGCACTTCACGGCGGTCGTAGTCCGGGATGGCGGCAAGCTCGGTCAGAGAGACCTGCTGGACCTCCAGGTTCAAGGACAACCGATCGGTTGCATTCATGTCCCTGGTGACCCCCAGCGACTCCTGGGTCCGGTGCGAATTGAAATCCTTGGTCTTCTCCGCGTAGCTGCTGATGTAATGCACTGCGGCCTGCCCGCGTGTCGACCCGCCCAGCAGGAAGTGCAACACGGGACCGAAGGTGAAAACGTTGGTCTGCTGCAGGTTGTCCGGCCCGGTGCTTGCCAGCCGGTCGATCGGCTGCACACCGGCATAGTCCTGCATCTCCAGGTCCAGCCTTGCCGGCAGGATCGTCCAGTTGGCCTGGCCGGCCAGTTGCAGCTGGGCCTGGTCGGAGAATCGCCGGGTGAGGTAATCGCGATACTCGAAGTTGCCTGCGAAGTTGGCCTGCAGCACCGCCCCCTGCTGCAGGTAGGAAAAACTCATTCCCGGTACCAGCACAGACTCGCTCATCGGGTCCTGCGCAGTCAGGGCGATGTTGTCGCTGCGCTCGATGCCGCCGTAGAGGGTGTAGTCGAGCTGGCCGGCCAGCAATGTGCCGGGTGCCGTCGCAGCAGCCAGGGCCAGTCCGACGCCGCTCGCGAGCTTGATGTAGTCCGACATACCGCTCCCGCTGAAAGTGGCGCCTGGAAAACGGCCCCGTGCAGGTGTCGCTGCTGCGTCCGGACCGGCGGCGCAACGCGAAACCGCGCGCATTTGGTGCTATCTCATCCGGCTCGCCTGGCCTGACTGGCTGCGCCGGCGTTCTGGCGATCAGGGCGCATGGTTGAAGACCACCCCCGCAACCTTGCCGGAAGCGAAATTCGCCGCTGCCTGGCTGATCGTCTTAGGCGTGTCGCGACCATAGCCGGCCACGATCACCACGAAATCGGCAAGGTCGGAAAGAATGCGTGCGTCCGGCGATCCCCCGATCGCCGGCCCATCAAGAAAGATGTAGCGGTCCGAATAGCGGCTGCGGAGCGAATTCATTGCCGCCCGCATGGGTGCTGACGAGTAGTACTCGCCGCCGTTCTCGCGTGCCGTGCCCGCGGGTATCAATCGCAGGCGGGGGATGCCGGTTGGATAGATCATGCTATGGATGCCGCGGCCGGGCGAGTCAAGAAACTCGATAAGCCCGCCGGATGTCGCTTCCACGCCCAGCGCCTTGTGCTGCGCCGGGTAGCGCAGGTTGCAGTCGATCAGCAGGCTGGTCTTGGCGACGTCGAAGGCGAATGCTGCCGCCAGGTTGCGGGCCACGAAGCTACTGCCCGAGTGCGGGCTCACCGCCACGAGCAGGGTCACGAAGTTGTGTCCATTGGCCAGGTCCAGCAGGCGGGTCCTTATCTCGCGAAAGGCATCCGAAAGCGGGCGCATCGATTCATGGCGGTGGATCAGTCGCCGGTGCTCAAACTGCGTGGGCGCCAACATGGTGGTCTCCGCCATGCGGGCGATCACGTGGCTGGACGAGCCTCGGCGGGCAAGACCGGTTCCATGTGTGGCATCCGAACTTGCCGGTTCTTCGATGTCGTGCGTTGAATCCATGGTATTCACTTCATTCCGCGGTGCTTGAGCCAGAAAACGACCAGATAAGCGAGGAAAACCGAGAGCACGATCAATAGCAGCAGGCCGTTCTGCATGGCCCGGCGGCGACGATCCTGGGCGTTGGGGTAATAAGGCACGGTGGCCAGTACGTTCAGGCCGGTCAGACGTTCCAGTTGCTCAGAAGAACGGACCCTGGGGTCGTACCGGGCCACACCGAACAGCAGCACCAATGGAACGGCGAGGGCCAGTGCCATGCCGGCGAGGCCAAAATGCATGAAGCGCAGCCCCGAAGGCACCAGCGGAACGGCCGCCGGATTCTGGACAACGAAGGTCAGGCCTTGCTGCCGCGCGTCGAGATTCATGGAAACCCGTGCGTTTTCGCGCCGCTTCAACAGATCCTGATAGACGTCGCGGTTGACGTCGTAGTCGCGGGTGAGTTCGGAGGTGACATTGGCCGTTGCGGCAATGTGCCTGCTTCGCTCCAGTTCGGCTGCCAGCATGGATTCGGACACGCTCAGGCGCGCCCCTGTCGCTGCAAGATCACCGCGCACGGCGGACAGGCGGCTCCGCAGCTGCTGGTACAGCGGATTGAATTGCGCGTGGCTGTCCAGCGCGATGGACGTGCCGGATGCTTGCGCGCTCAGCTTGCGCTGCTCAGCCAGCGACAGCTGCTGCTGGATGTCTTCCATCTGGTGCCGTACGCGAACCACGTCCGGGTAGTCGGCGGTATAGCTCAGCAGCAGCTTGTCCAGCTGTGCCTGCAGTTCGGCCAATTGTGCGTGGTAAACGCCTTCGGTCGTTTGCACCGCGTTGACCTCGGACTCGCCGGACAACTGCGCCACCATCGAAGCCTCCTGCGATCGCTTTTCCATCAGGTCCATCCGCGTGTTCTCGACCTGCGCGCGCAGGTCGTTGATGCGCGAAAGGGCCGCCGCATCGCTGCCTGGGCGTGCATCAGCATCGGCCTCCCGATACTTCTTCAGCTTGTCTTCGGCGCTGGTGAGCTTCTGGCGGTAGGCTTCGACCTGATTGTCGATGAACTCGAACGCGTCCCGGCTTTCGCGCTTTTTGGAGGCAAGGCTTTCGCTGATGAACAGCTGTTCGAACTGCTTGGTGACCTCGTAGGCCCGCCGCGGGTCGGAGTCGAAATAGCTAATGGTCAAAAGATTGTCGCGTGAGAACTGCACGGTGGTCCGGGCCTTGATGCCCTCGATGATGCGTTCTTTCTCCACCGGCGAAGGATGGCTTTCCGGCCAGCCCCCTGCGTCAAAAACCGCGTCGATCACCTTGGTCCCAAGGATCACGGCACGCGCAATGCCGGCCCGGTCGGCATTGCCGGTAGGCGTGGCCGCACCCTCCATCAACGGCGTGATGATGCTTTTTTCCTGCACCAGAATGGTCGTCGAGGCGGCATATTTCTTGGGCCAGAGCAATCCTGCCACCAGCCCGGCGAGTGCGATCGCTGCGAATATCCCACCAATGGCGACGCGGTGCCGTCCGGCTTCAGCCAGCAGCACCGGTGCCAGGATGGGGAGCGAGTTGTTCTGTTCGTCCATGGCGGCGTTGTCCCGGGGTAGGTTGCTGTTCAAAAGGCCCGCTGTGGAACGGTCACCACGTCACCTGGCTGGACCGGATAGTTGGTCTCCAGCTCGCCCTGCTGCAGGATCCTGCCCAATCTCACCTCGTAAGACTGCGTGGCGCCGTCTCCGCTGTGCCGGTACAGCTCTGTCCTGTCTGGCGCGGCAAATTCGTTGGTGCCGCCAGCGGCCAGCACCGCGTCCAGGATGGTCATCCCTTGCCGGTAGGGCAGGGACACCGGGTTGCGTACTGCACCGGTAACACGGATCCGCGACAGGTACTCATGGCTGCGCAGCTCAGTCAGAATCACGGCGACCTGTGGATCTCGCACAAACGACTTGAGCTTCTCCTGGATCGTGGCCGCGACCGCGTCAGGCGTCTCGCCACCGGCCTGGACATCGCCAATCAGCGGAACCGTGATCTTTCCGTCCGGACGGACCGGCACGGTAACGCTGAGGTCCGGGTTCTGCCAGACAGAAACCCTCAGCTGGTCGTCTACGCCGATGTGATAGGCGGTGACCGCCATGACGGTGTTATCGATCTGTGGCGCTGGGTGCGATCCCGATGAGGAGGCGCAGCCTGAGAGGATGTTGAGAAGCAGCAACGTGGCAATGCGGCGGAGATTGGTCATGATCGCGCGCCCGGTTTCTGCGAGCTACCCGCGCTGGCACGACCCAACGCTGGGACTGAGGAATGTTTCGGAAGCATGGTTTCACCCGTGGCCTTGGCCAAGTTCTGGAGCCTGTTGAGCTAACGCGGCCCTGAAAGCCCCTGTTCCCACGACCTGTAAGCGCTTTCGGAGACGGCGTTCCGGCGGGCGCCTGCAGGCCTGCGAGCGTGGAAAGCAAGGTGCTCACCGGCCGAAACCTCGAAATGCTGATTGCGGAAGTCGGCGGGAGGCCGCTTTACGCCATGCCTAACGTACGAAGGTGAGAAATGCGGCAAGCGTCCCGAAAAAAATTTACGTCCTCAGATTCCTGGCAGCGGTCGGAGAAGTTAAGGAACAAGATGATCGTCGACTATCTTGAGGATTCGGCGGCAGCCGAAAGTGCCGCGGATGTCTGCATTGTCGGCGCAGGTGCGGCCGGCATTGCGATGGCACGCTCGTTCATTGGCACTTCGCTGCGCGTATGTCTGCTTGAAAGTGGTGGTCTGTCGGGTGAGCAGAAAAGCCAGGGGCTATATAGAGGTCAATCGGTAGGCGCCTTGCCATTGGATCCGGCAACCTCGCGGATGCGAGCGTTCGGCGGCAGTTGCAACCTCTGGGGCGGCGGTTGCATGCCGCTCAATTCTCTGGACCTGCGCGCGCGTGATTGGGTAGCGCATAGCGGCTGGCCCATCACAGATGACGATTTGAGACCATACTATCCGCGCGCCATGGAAGTCTGTGGCCTTCCGTGGCGGCCGATTGACGGCAGCGGCAATGGTTTCGACGCCGCGCCCGGGTTCCCGCCGATTCCCTTCGACCAAGGCAAGCTCAGCAACCAGATTTTTATGCGCACGCCGCTCCTGTTCGGCCGCGACTACCTGGCCGAAATCGAGCGGGCGCCCAATATCCTGGTCCTTCTGCATGCGAACCTGCTCGAGCTGAATGTCACTTCCGATGGCCAGGCGATACAGGATGCGACCATCGGCTCGCTCACCGGAAAGCGGAGCGTGGTGCGGGCACGTCATTTCGTCCTTGCCTGCGGCGGAATTGAGAATGCACGGATGCTGCTGCTGTCAGACAAGGTGCTGCCTGGAGGCCCCGGCAATTCTCACGACCTGGTCGGGCGCTATTTCATGGATCATCCAAGCGGGAAGCTCGGCACGGTGGTAGGCGGCATACCTGAGCAGCTGGCGCGGCCGTACGATCGCGAGCGCGCGAAGGGCACGGCCGTGTTTTTTCCAGAAATATGCCTGTCCGAGCAGGCGCAGCAGACACATGGGCTGCTGAACGGGCGGGTGCACCCGTTCGTCGCAGAAGGTCCCGTGCCCCGCGGGCTCGCCGCCTTGCGGGGATTGCGCAAGGGCAGGCGGGTTACGAGCCCTGACGAAGGTAGCCGGCTTGAGGCAGAACTGTGCGCCGCCATGCGCAACAGCGCACTGCCCGAGTCCAGAGCCGCCACCGGTTCCACAATCGGTCTTCTCCTGCAGCTTGCGCTGGGCATAGGCGATGTGGCGCGAGCGCTGGCACGCAAGCGGGCCGGAAAACCGGCGGTGCATGGCAGCCACCTCGTTCTGGTCGGGTACTTCGAGCAGGCTCCCAATCGGGATAGTCGCGTCAAGCTTGACCATGAACTCGATGCGCTTGGGCAGCGTAAAGTTTGCGTGGACTGGCACTTGAACGCGCTCGACCGGCACACCTATCGCATCGCGGCTAGACTGTTCGGACAGGAGTTGGCCAAGGCCAATGGTGGGCGCTTTGAACCGGAGCCATGGGTCGCCGCCCGTGATGAGACACCACCCCGGGTTGAAGGCACCGGGCACCATATGGGCACCACTCGCATGGCCGAGGATGCGCGTCATGGCGTGGTTGATCGAGACTGCCGCGTGCATGGCATGGACAACCTGCATATCGCAGGCAGCTCGGTGTTCCCGACCGGCGGCTGGGCGTTTCCCACCTTTACGATCATTGCGCTGAGCCTGCGCCTGGCAGAGCGGCTGCAAGTGCTGTGCGCAATGCCGCTGTGAAGCATATGTCGACTTCCTGCGTGAGGCCGAGGCGGCGTAGCGAAGGACCTGTCAAGCGCGGCGCATGCTGGTGCGGCAGTGGGTTCAACGCGGGGCAAGCGAGTGTCGTGCCTTATCAGGCAGCATGAGCCTCGTCAGAGAAGGATAACTCGATGTTGTAACGGCTCAGTAAAGGATGCTGATTGCGCGCGTCGCCCGTGATTAGGCGGCGTTATCGGTGGTAGGAAAGGACTGCCCGGATGGGCGGCTGGTGTGGTCGCGTAGCCTCAATTAAAGCGACCGCTAAAGCGGTGACATCATCGGTTGAATCAGGCAGGAAGTGGAAAGGATCCCGCGATCGAGTCGACGGCGCGTCTCACGCCGTTGCCGTTTATTGCACCGATTGACATAGATATGGTTGCGTGATCTGATCTTTCTGGGATACAGGTCCGCTTTGGCTGCAGGATGAGCCGCAACGAGCGGAGACGACGCTTCAGGGATTGGGGAGTCCATCATGGCCGAAGGAAGGCCGAGTCTTGCTGTTGTCGAGCTGCCGATGGAGGGGGAGGCAGCCCCCTTGCCTGAAGACCTTGGCTTGGCCGGATTGGGGTTGTTGGCACAGTTCCACGGCATCGCCGCCGACGCCGGGCAGCTGGCGCACCAGCATAGCCGGGCAGGCGAACCGTTCGACGAGAGCACGCTGCTTCTGGCTGCCAAGCAACTCGGGCTGAAGGCCAAGTTTTCGGACATCGCTGCCGATCGCCTGGACAAGGTGGCCTTGCCGGCCCTGGCCTGGCAGCCAGATGGTGAGCATTTCATCGTCGCCAAGCTTGGTGATCAGAAGGCGTTGATCCAGGATCTAAGGCTACGCCGGCCGCAGATCCTCACGCGCGAACAGTTCGATCAGCACTATGCGGGCCGGCTGCTGTTGGTGGCTTCCCGGGCTTCGGTGCTGGGCGAGCTGGCCAAGTTCGATTTCCGCTGGTTCGTGCCGGCAGTGGTGAAGTACCGGCGCATCCTGCTGGAAGTCTTCGTCGTCTCGTTGTTCATCCAGCTGTTCGCGCTGGTCACGCCGCTGTTCTTCCAAGTGGTGATGGACAAGGTGCTGGTCCACCATGGCATAACCACGCTGGAGGTCATCGCCGTAGGTCTGCTGGCCATTGCCGTGTTCGACGTGACCCTCAACGGCCTGCGCACCTATGTGTTCTCGCATACCACCAGCAAGATCGACGTGGAACTGGGCGCGCGGCTGTTCCGGCACATCCTCAACCTGCCGCTGGCCTATTTCGAGTCGCGCCGGGTCGGCCAGACCATCGCCCGCGTGCGCGAGTTGGAGAACATCCGCAGCTTCCTGACCGGGCAGGCGCTGACCTCGGCGCTGGATCTGCTATTTACCGGGGTGTTCCTGGCGGTGATGTTCTATTACAGCGCCTGGCTCACCCTGATCGTGGTGCTGTCCCTGCCGGTCTACGCCCTGTGGTCGGCCGCCATCACCCCAGTGCTGCGCAAGCGACTGGACGAGAAGTTCGCCCGCGGCGCCGAGAACCAGTCGTTCCTGGTCGAGACGGTCAGCGGCATCGGCACGGTCAAGGCAACTGCGGTGGATCCGCGCATGGCCCGGACCTGGGACACCCAACTGGCCGGTTATGTCGGCGCCGGGTTCCGGGTGACGCGGCTGGCCAACATCGGCCAGCAGGGCGTGCAACTGGTGCAGAAACTCGTCGGGGTTGGCGTCCTCTTTTTCGGGGCCAAGCTGGTCATCGACGGCAAGCTCTCGGTCGGCCAGCTGATCGCGTTCAACATGCTCTCCGGACAGATATCTGCGCCGATCGTGCGCTTGGCCCAACTGTGGCAGGACTTCCAGCAAGTCGGCATCTCGGTCGAACGGCTGGGCGACATCCTCAATACCCGTACCGAGGTGCCCGGCAGCCGTATGGCCCTGCCGGACATCCGGGGTCGCGTGACGTTCGAGAAGGTCACGTTCCGCTATCGCCCCGATGCGGCCGAAGTCCTTGCCGGCATCGACCTGGACATCGCGCAGGGCGAGGTGATCGGCATCGTCGGCCGTTCCGGTTCGGGCAAGAGCACGCTGACCAAGCTGGTGCAGCGGCTGTACGTGCCCGAGCGCGGCCGGGTGCTGATCGACGGCCACGACCTGACGCTGGCCGATCCGGCCTGGCTGCGTCGGCAACTGGGCGTGGTGCTGCAGGAGAACTTCCTGTTCAACCGCAGCATCCGCGAGAACATCGCCCTGAGCGATCCCGGCATGCCGCTGGAGCGGGTCATCCAGGCGGCGCAACTGGCCGGCGCGCATGAGTTCATCCTGCAATTGCCCGAGGGCTACGACACCCAGGTCGGCGACAATGGCACCGGCCTGTCCGGCGGGCAGCGCCAGCGCATCGCCATTGCCCGCGCCCTGGTCACCAACCCGCGCATCCTGATCTTCGATGAAGCCACCAGTGCGCTGGACTATGAGTCCGAGCACGCGGTGATGCAGAACATGCGCGAGATCTGCAAGGGCCGTACGGTCCTGATCATCGCCCACCGCCTATCCACGGTGCGCATGGCCAACCGCATCGTCGTGGTCGAGAAGGGGTGCATCGTCGAATCAGGCACCCATGCCGAGCTGGTGGACCGACCTGGTGGCCAGTACGCCCACCTGTACGCGCTGCAGCAGGGGATGGCATGAGGCACCTTGTCGAAGCCATCAAGGAATTCGGCGGCCGCTACCGGCAGGCCTTCGTCGCAGCCTGGAAAATCCGTGATCAACTGGATCCGCCCCAGCGCACCGAAGACGAACTGGCATTCCTGCCGGCGCAGCTGGAACTGGTCGAATCGCCCACCTCACCGTCGGCGCGCTGGACGATCCGGATCATCATCGCCCTGTTCTGCGTGGCCCTGCTGTGGGCCGTGCTTGGCAAGCTGGACATCGTCGCGGTCGCGCCTGGCAAGATGGTGGTCGACTCACGCACTAAGGTCATCCAACCGGCCGAGACCGCGGTCGTGCGCCGCATCCTGGTGCGCGACGGCCAGCGGGTAAAGGCCGGCGAGCCGCTGATCGAGCTGGATGCCACGACCACGGGTGCCGAACTCGCCCAGGCCGGCGAGGCGCTGGGCGAGGCGCGGCTGGCCGCGCTGCGCCTGGCCGGGCTGGCGACGGCCATCGAAAGTGGCGTGGCGCCGTCCCTGACGGCCGCACCGGGAGTGCCGGCCGGGCGCTTCGCCGCCGAGCAGGCCCTGGCCAGCAGCCAGTTCGAGGCCCTGCAGGCCAAGCGCCACAACCTGCAGGCCACCATCGCCCAGCGCCGGGCCGAACTGCAGACCACGCGAGACGCGATCGCGCCGATGGCCGAGTCCGCGCGCATCTCCAAGGCCCGTGCCGATGACTATGGCCGCCTGCTCGAAGGCAAGTACGTCGGCCGGCACGAGTACCTGCTGCGCGAACAGGAACGCCTCGCCGCCGAGCGCGACCTGGCGACCCAACGCAACCGCCTGCAGGAAATCAGCTCGGCATTGAGCGCTGCCGAGGAAGAGCTGCGCGTGCTTGTCGCCGACTTTCGCCAGCAGACTCTCGACGAGCTGCGCAAGGCCGAGCAGCAGATCGCCCAGTCCACCCCGGAGCTGGCCAAGGCCGGCCAGCGCGACCGGCTGATGACCCTGCGCGCCCCAGTGGACGGCACGGTGCAGCAGCTGGCCGTGCATACGGTGGGCGGTGTGGTCACCCCGGCGCAGCAGTTGTTGGCGGTGGTGCCGCAGGAAGCGCTGGAGGTCGAGGCGACCGTGCTCAACAAGGACATCGGCTTCGTGCGGCCGGGCCAGCCCGTCACGGTCAAGATCGAGAGCTTCCCGTACACCCGCTACGGCTACCTGACCGGCCAGGTGATCAGCGTCTCGCACGATGCGGCGCAGGACGAGAACCTGGGCCTGGTGTTCCCGACGCGGATCCGCCTGGACGGCAGCACGCTGGCCATCGATGGCGTGGTGGTGAGCATGAGCGCCGGTATGACGCTGAGCGCGGAGATCAAGACTGGGAATCGGCGGGTGATCGACTACCTGTTGAGTCCGCTGAAGCAGCATGGCAGCGAAGCATTGAGGGAGCGATGAGTATGAAGATCACCTTGGACGGGTTGGATCGGGTGACTTGGAACGAGGAGGGTATTCGCGATGGCTAGCTCGCTCAGAAGTGCAAAACGCAGGTCGGAGTTCTTAGTCGTTACGCTCTCATCTCAGAGAGCGTGGTCGCTATTGCGACCAAGTACGTCTTGTTCGCTAGCTGCACGCGACAAGAAGAAAACAGTGTGGCTACTTCCGGCGTGGCTGTCGATAGCTGTTGTATGTCTGACGTCCTGTGGATCCATCGATTCGTACAGGATCACAAAGGGGGGCGAAAATCAGGTCTGCGAGGACGTGCGGAAAGCGATTCGCAGTATTCCTCCGCCACGACCCGCATCGCCAGGAATCTGCCGTTGGCATGCGCAGATAGATTCGCTTTCCACTGATTCGGTCCAATCGCCGAAGTGGCGTCCATTCACGCCGAGCGAAGAGCTGGTAAGAGACATGCGGTTGGTCAGCTACAGCTATTTTAAGCACGCTGACAAGAACACGCTGGCCGACATCTGGAAGTCAGAATTCCAAAGTCAATGGAGGGAGGCCATGAGGAAGGGGGAGTACATGTACGAGCAGTCCTCGTTCGACATTGACGATGATGGAAGGACTGAGCGAGTTGTGCGGGAAGTGCATGTTGGTTGCAGCGACGAGCTTCTATGGCCCGCCACACCGCGCATGTACGTCCTGACGGATCAAGGCATTGACGACAGGTATGGCCCCTCGGGAACCAACGTCAGCAGCGCAATCATCGTACGAAATAGGACATTCGCCGTAGTTGTTGACTCGGTCCCCGATCCGAGCCCGAAGAACGCGGCTGGTCAATACCAACCGCCACGCCTAGAGGTGAATCTCTATTGGCCCCGGCCACCAAGTCAGCTCGTCCCGTTCATGCTGAACGGACCCATCTGCTCCTTCGAACCCAATAGGTGATTTATGCCGTTGAGTTATACGAACCTACCGAATGGTACTAGTGACGTTCCTGGCACCTATCAGTATCTGCGTTACCAGATGCTTCTCTCAATTGAGGAGTCAGGCGATCCTGCTAACGACATCTACAACGATAGTGTTGGAATCCCAACAATGGGTGTTGGATTCAATTTGCGCGTTGAGGAAAATTTGCTCGCAGTCTTGCGGTCATACTTAAATGACGCTCAGTGGACGCCTAGTACACCGCAAGCGCAAACCATGATGAACACGCTTCGGAGCGTCATGGCGCGAAACTGGACGGCAAATACGATCGCGGCCAACATGGCCGACGTCAACCAGGCACTTCGCACTTACACGGGGAACCAGAACGCCGTCCTCTCCCTGACTGATGATCAGGTGCGTGAAGTGTTCGAAAGAATTGTTCCTCGTTATGAGGGTGAGGTCGACATTCGCGTTGCGGACCTGCCGACCAGCTATGAGAGACTGGCTCTTCTATCATTCTCCTGGAATAACCCGGCTCTGATTGGCCAGAATCTCCGTACGTATCTGCAAAATGGGGATCGCGCGGCCGCTTGGGTGGAGATTCGCTATCGGAGTAACGGCGGTGCATCACGTAGCGCAGGCATTGCCAAACGGCGTTACATGGAAAGCGAAGTCTTCGGTCTCTACGATCAGGGCACAACCGCGGAGAACATCACGAAGGACGCCGCGCTGGATGTGTACGAAGCGGTGACCAGGCATAGGACCGCCATTCTTGCCTATGAGAATGAATTCTCCGCTCGTATCAACAATGCAAACAACGACTATGCAACGTTTTTAGCGACCGTAGCAGATGGTGATCGGAGCAGCGTGGACACGCTAGAGACAAGCTTAACTTTGGCGGGTGACGCGCTCAAGAGCGAGTATCTCGATGCAGCAGCCAATCCCGAAAACAACGTAGTTACCGCCGCAAGTATCAGTAGTTTGGATATCCAAGTGGCAGATGATGACGGGGGTACTCTGACGGGTTCCAGCAGGACGGAATATGCAGCCTCTAGTGATGATCAGCACAATGATCTCCTTATCGGAAGAGGCGGTGTCGACAGGCTGCAGGGGTTGGGAGGGTCAGATGCGTTGTTCGGCGAAGGTGGAAACGACATCCTTGAGGGCGGAGCAGGGAGCGACTATCTGGTCGGTGGATCCGGCGACGACGTGCTGGATGGAGGTGACGATGCCGACGTTTTGCTCGGCGGATCCGGCCGTGACACATACAAGGTGACAAATGGAGATATCGTCAAGGATGACAGTACGGGTTCCGGTGAAGTGCTCTGGGGCAACGTGAAGTTGACTGGCGGCACACGAACTGACGAAGATCCTGCGAATACGTACTACAGCGAAGACAGGCAATATACCTACGTTCTAGATGGCACCGTCCTGACGGTCAGAAGCGCCGCAGGTGAATCCATAACGATCAAGGACTACGTCAATCGACGCCTCGAGATTGTCTTGAACGAAGAGGATGACGACGATGATGACCAGGAAGAGTCGCCTGATATGGGGCCGGCAGAGACTCGGGCGTCACCACTTACTATCGATCTGAATGGTGATGGGGTGGGGACCCAGGCCTACAGCCGTGATCGATACTTCGATTACGACGGTAATGGGATCGCCGAATCGACAGCCTGGGTTGATGGCAATGACGGCTTGCTCGTTCGTGACCTAAATGGAAACGGCATCATTGATGACGGTCGTGAACTGTTCGGAAACAGCACGCGCCTCAGCGACGGCTCTTTGGCGACCAACGGCTTCATTGCGCTCGCCGAGCTCGATGAGAACGGGGATGGCCTGATTGATGAACAGGACAGCGCATTTGCAGAGCTGCGTGTGTGGCGGGACTTGGACGGAGATGGCCGTACGGAATCCGGGGAGTTGCTAACGCTGGCCGAGGCTGGCATTGCGGCATTTCGAACTCAATGGAGTTTGTCCACCTTTGTCGATACAAACGGTCAGGCGCACAAGCAAGTCGGAACAGCAATTCGTGACGACGGCAGCGATGCCGCAGTGGCGGACGTGTGGTACACGTCGGACGCTTCTCGTCGACTCAATCAGGTAGAAGTGCCATTCGAAAACTGGATTGAAGTGCGCCATCTCCCCGACGCCAAAGCGTTTGGCAACTTGATGGATCTCCGACAAGCCATGGCACTTGATATGGTGCTGCGCGGCTTGGTTGAGGCCTACGTGGACGAGCAGGACCCGTCGCTGCGTGATGGTTTGCTGAAGGGCATCATCTATCAGTGGGCGGACGCCAATGATGTTATCCCCAACAGCCGGGGCCTGTATGTTGACGCGCGTGAGCTGGCCGTGGTCGAGATGATGGCGGGCCGGCCCTACACCAACGACTACACGCCCAACGATCCCAATCCGCGTTTCGAGGCAGGCAATCTGCTCACTTCCGAGTTCAACAAGTTCTTGCAGTATGTCGGCGCGCAGATCGAAGCGCAGACCCGGTATGCGGATACGGGCATTTTCCGCGGCGGTTTCGCCTCCGGTTACAGCCATGCCATCGTCAATTTGGATGCCTTCAAGCAGTACCTGATCGCGGCGCAGGACCTGCAGGACGTGCAAAAGATCGCCGATCTGGTCGTCCTGTCCGCAGCCTTGGCATCCTACTCGCCGACGCTGCGGTCGCAGCTTGACGCAGCCTACGTGGATCTCATTGCCGCCCGCCCGGGCATCGCGCCTTTCCTCGATGTTATCTCGGCCCTTACCGGAACGGACGGGGCCGACGTGCTTTATGGCGGCGGTGGCAAGGATGCGATCAGTGGTCAGAAGGGTGACGACACTCTGTATGGCCAGGCTGGAAATGACATTTACATCTATCGCCCCGGAGATGGAAATGACAGCATCTTCGACAGCGCCGGCAGCGACCAGCTTTACTTCATGGGCGGCATCCTTCCGGAGCACCTGTCGCTGACCCGCGATGTGTCTGCCATCATCGTGCGGATCGACGTCGGCGGTGTGATCGGCGAGATCCGCATCAACAATGTCTTCGAAGGCACAGAAGGCGCGCTTCGCGAAGGCCTCATCGAACAGTTCCGCTTCGAGAACGGCACCACCTGGAACCAGAGTCAGATCCTGGCGGCTATTGTTCAGGTCGCCACGGCTGGTAGCGACGGACTGTACGGGTCTTCCGCTGACGAAACGTTCGCCGGCCTCGACGGCGACGACGAGATAGCCGGGTATGGCGGGAACGACATACTGCACGGCGATGGTGGTAACGATTCTCTCTCCGGTGGAAGCGGGAACGATACCTTGGTCGGTGGGACAGGCAATGACACGCTATCGGGTGGAGCAGGCTCCGATCTCTATATCTTCAACTTGGGTGATGGCCAGGACACCATCGACAACTATGACGTTAGCGCAGGTCGCCATGATGAGTTGCACCTAGGGCAGGGCATCGCACCCAGCGACGTGACGGCGCGTCGGCAAGGCAGTTCGTTGATCCTGAGTTTTGCCAACGGCACTGATCAGATCACGGTGAACAACTATTTTTCCGCCGATGGTACCGGCGGTTATCAGCTCGACCAGATCCGTTTCGCCGACGAGACGTTGTGGAATGTGGAAACGGTAAAGGCGCTGGTGCTGGCGCCGACCAGCGGCAACGATACCTTGCAAGGCTATGCATCGGACGATGTCCTCGCCGGCGGCGACGGCAATGATACGTTGATCGGTAATGGCGGCAACGACTTGTTGCAGGGCGATTCCGGTAATGACGTGCTCGACGGCGGCGCCGGTTCGGATATCTATCTCTTCAACGTGGGCGATGGCCAGGACACCATCAACAACTACGATGTCAGCGCGGGGCGCTTCGATGTGCTGCAGTTGGGTGAGGGCATCACCCCCGGCGACGTCACGGCCCGTCGGCAAGGCAACTCATTAATCCTGAGTTTTGCCAATGGTACCGATCAGATCACGGTGACCAACTATTTTTCCGCCGATGGTACCGGCGGTTATCAGCTTGACCAGATCCGTTTCGCCGACGAGACGGTGTGGGATGTAGAAACGGTAAAGACGCTAGTGCTGGCGCCGACCAGCGGCAAAGATACCTTGCAGGGCTATGCATCGGACGATGTCCTTGCCGGTGGCGACGGCGACGATACGTTGATCGGCAACGGCGGCAACGACCTGTTGCAGGGCGATTCCGGCAACGACGTACTCGACGGCGGTGTCGGTAACGACGTGCTGCAGGGGGGCGTCGGAAACGACACCCTCAGCGGCGGTGCCGGTTCGGACACCTACCTCTTCAATTCGGGTGATGGTCAGGACATCATCGACAACTATGACACCAGTGCAGGTCGCTTCGATGTGCTGCAACTGGGTCCGGATATCGCGTCAGGTGACGTGACGGCGCGTCGGCAAGGCAGCGCGTTGGTTCTGAATTTTGCCAACGACACCGATCAGATCACGGTAATCAACTATTTTTCCGTCGATGGCACTGGCGGCTACCAGCTCGACCAGATCCGGTTCGCCGACGAGACGGTGTGGGATGTGGCGACAGTCAAGGCTTTGGTACTGGTGCCGACCAGCGGCAACGATATCTTGCAGGGCTATGCATCAGACGATGTCCTCACCGGTGGCGATGGCAATGACACGATCTATGGCAATGCGGGTGATGACGTGCTGCAGGGCGAGTCCGGCAGCGATGTACTGTATGGCGGGGCCGGGCACGATACGCTGATGGGCGGCGAAGGGAACGATTCGCTCAATGGCGATGCGGGCGACGACGTCCTCCAAGGTGGGGCGGGCAATGACACCCTCAACGGCGGTGCCGGTTCGGACACCTATCTCTTCAATGCAGGCGATGGCCAGGACGTCATCAGTAACTACGACACCAGTGCCGGCCGTGTCGACGTGCTGCAGCTGGGTGAGGGCATTCTGTCAGCGGATGTGATCGCACGGCGGTCCAACAACGATCTGGTGCTGACCTTCGCCGGCAGCGATGATCGGGTGACCGTGTCCAACTACTTCATCGGTGATGCGGCCGGGAATTACCAGATCGACCAGATCCGTTTCGCCGACGAGACGACCTGGGACGTGGAGACGGTCAAGGCGCTGGTGCTGCTGCCGACCACGGGTGCGGACACGCTCCAGGGCTACGCCAGCGACGACACCATCTCCGGAGGCGCCGGTGACGACATCATGTACGGCAATGACGGCAACGACACCCTGCATGGTCAGGATGGCAACGACGCCCTCTATGGCGGTACGGGTGACGACACCATAACTGGCGGGGCCGGTGCCGACACGCTCAACGGCGATGCCGGCGACGACGTGCTCAATGGCGGTGCCGACAACGACATCCTGCGCGGCGGGGCCGGCAATGACCACCTGACTGGCGGATTGGGCAATGATCAGCTGGAAGGCGGTGAAGGCGACGACCACTACCACTTCGCTGCTGGCGACGGCCAGGACACGATCAACGACGCCCAGGGGCTGAGCACGGTCCACTTGTCGGGCCTGCCGCTGGAGGACGTTTACCTGCGCCGCGACGGCACCACGTTGGTACTGGGCTTCGCCGGGTCCGCGACCGACCAGATCCGGTTGGTCAACTTCTTCGATGCAAGCACCCAGCTGGCTCTGCGCGGCGTGGTCATCGACACCGGCGATGGAACGCCTTGGTCGCTGGATGCTGCCGCGGTGGATGCGGCGGCCCTGCTGGGCACGTCGCTGGACGACGTGATCGACGGCAACACGCTGGACAACGCGATCGAAGGCCTGGCCGGTAACGATACGCTGCGCGGCGGTGCCGGTGCGGACAGCCTGGACGGCGGCGCGGGCAATGACGCGTTGTACGGCCAGGCTGGCGACGACGTGCTGACAGGTGGAGAGGGTAATGACCTGCTCGATGGCGGTGCGGGGGCAGACCAGATGGCCGGCGGTGCCGGCGACGACACCTACGTGGTAGACGATGCAGGCGACGTGGTGACCGAAGTGGCTGATGCAGGCCTGGACATCGTCCAGAGCAGCGTGACCTACCTCCTGCCGGACAATGTCGAGCAGTTGGTGTTGACCGGCGACGCCGATATCGACGGCGCCGGGAATGCCCTGGACAACACCCTGACCGGCAACGGCGGCAACAACCACCTGCAGGGGCTGGCGGGCGACGACGTGCTCTTCGGCAACGATGGCGACGACACGCTGGACGGCGGTATCGGCGACGACCAGCTCTACGGCGGCGACGGGGCCGATGTGCTGATCGGCGGCGCCGGCCAGGACCTGCTCGATGGCGGCGCCGGCGTGGACCAGCTGGCCGGTGGCGCCGGCGACGACACCTACCGGGTGGACGAGTCCGGTGACGTCATCGTCGAATTGGCGGGCGAGGGCATCGACGTGGTGCAGTCGACAGCCTACAGCTACGCCCTGTCGGCGAACGTCGAGCACCTGGCCCTGGTGCAGGACAGCGGCGCCTACGAAGGCACCGGCAACGCGCTGGACAACGTGCTGACCGGCAACAGCAACGACAACCGCCTGGATGGCGGCGCTGGTGTCGACACCCTGGTCGGCGGCCTGGGCAACGACACCTACGTGGTCGACAACGCGGGCGACGTCGTGGTCGAGAACGCCGGCGAAGGCACCGATACCGTGGAGTCCAGCATCAGCTACACGCTGGGCGCGACGCTGGAGAATCTGACCCTGCTGGGTACGGCCAACCTGGATGCCACCGGCAACACCGGCGACAACGTGATCCGCGGCAATGCCGGCAACAACCGCATCGAGGGCGGCGCTGGCGCCGATACGCTGTACGGTGGCGCCGGTGACGACTACTACGTGGCGGTGTCGGCCTCGGACCGCGTGTACGAGTATGCCGGCGAGGGCATCGACACCGTCGAGCGCGTGTTCGAGACCAACCTGGTCCTGGAGAACAATGTCGAGAACCTGATCCTGGGCGCGGGGATCACCACCGGCAACGGCAACGGCCTGGACAACACGATCACCGGCAACGCCGGCGACAACACCCTCGCTGGCCTGGATGGGGACGATGTGCTGCATGGGCTGGATGGAGACGATGCGTTGTTCGGTGGAAACGGGACCGATGCGCTGTATGGCGGTACCGGCGACGATTATCTCGACGGGGGCGCCGGCATCGACTACCTGGAAGGCGGTGTGGGCAACGACAACTACATCGTCGACCACAGCGATGACGTCGTGGTCGAAGCGGCGGGGGCGGGAACGGACCAGGTCCAGGCCTCGGCGTCTTACGCGCTGTCGGCGAACGTCGAGAACCTGTTCTTGACCGGCAGCGCTGCGATCAATGGCGCCGGCAACGACCTGGACAACTACATCGCCGGCAATGGCGCTGCCAACATGATCCACGGCGGTGGCGGCAACGACACGATCGTCGGTGGCGGTGGTGACGATACCCTGATCGGTGGAACCGGGGACGACAAGTACGTCTTCGATGCCAGCTCGGGCAGCGATGTCGTCGACAATGCCGATGGCGGCTTCGACGGCATCTTCTTCACCAACGGCATCACTCGCGAGCGGCTGTCCTTCAGCCGCGACGGCGATGACCTGCTGATCTTTGTCGATGCCGGTTCGACGCCCGCGGTGCGCGTACTCAACCACTTCCTCGGTGGCGATGCGGCGATCGACTACGTGCAGCCGGATGGCGGGTATTACCTCACTACCGCCGAGATCAACCAGATCGTGGCAGGGGGCAGCACCGGCGGCGAATATGACCAGGTCATCGAAGGCACCGCGGCCGGCGAGCAACTGGTGGGCAGTTCGGGCAAGGACCTGATCAAGGGCCTGGCGGGCGACGACCAACTGTTCGGCATGAGCGGCGACGACACCCTGCAGGGGGGCGAGGGCGACGACTACCTGTCCGGCGGCAATGGCAGCGGCGCCGGTTCGGGCGATGATCGCCTGGAAGGCGGGGCCGGTGCGGACACGCTGGTGGGCGAGGATGGCGTCAACACCCTGATCGGTGGCGCCGGCAACGACAACTATGTCTACGGTGGCGGCCAGGACACGATCGACAATACCGGCGGCGGTACCGATGGCGTGTTCTTCAACAATGGAATCGCCGCCGGCGACCTGGCGTTCTATCGCGATGGCGACGACCTGGTCATCACCGTGGCCGGCAATGCCAGCGGCTTCGTGCGTGTCACCGGTCACTTCCTCGGCGGCGACCTGGCGCTGGACTTCGTCCAGCCGGCCAGCGGCAACATGCTGAACACGGCGGCGATCAATGCCCTGGTCCAGACAGGCTATCCGGGCAGTGGAGAGCCCGGCGGCGGCGATCCCGATCCGGGCGAGGGCGATCCCGGTACCGGCGGCGGCAACGAAGGCAACGACGCGGATTACCCGAATGTCGTCACCGGCACGGCCAATGGCGAGCAACTGCTCGGCAGTTCCGGTCGCGACCTGATCCGAGGCCTGGGCGGTGCAGACGAGCTGTTCGGTTTCGGTGGCGACGACAAGCTGGACGGTGGCGACGGCGACGACTACATCTCCGGCGGTAACGGTTCCTTCAGCGGGTCGGGCAACGACATCCTGATCGGCGGAGCGGGAAACGACACGCTGGTCGGCGAGGACGGCAACGACATGCTGATCGGCGGGGCAGGAGACGACTTCTACTACTACGCGTCCGGTTCGGGCAGCGACACGGTAGACAACACCGGTGGCGGCACCGACTGGCTCTACTTCGCTGATGTCAACAGCGCCCGCCTGAGCTTCCATCAGGATGGTGATGACCTGATCGTCCGCGTTGACGGCGATGCGGGACAGCAGATTCGCGTACTGGACCACTTCCTGGGCGGCGAACATGCGATTAGCTATGTCCAGCCGAGCAATGGCAATGCGATCCCGGCCGCGAACATTCCGGCGTTGTTGACGGCACTGCCGCAGGGCAGCAGTGCAACGACATTCCTGGCCATGGAAACGAGCTCCATCAGCAGTGATGGCCTTACCTCCTTGGCGGCGGCATCGACCGATTCCGTCGCGCTGGGCGAAGGCCTGCCGCAGGCGGCGTTCCAGGTCGTGTCCAAGATGGCGGTGCCCGAAGCTATCATGCTAGGTGAACGGAATCCGGCCAGCGACGTGGGGGAACCAACGAGAGGTGCACACATCGATGATGATGTCGAGCTTCCTGCGTTCTCCGTCGGCGGGGCAATTTCAAGGCCTGATCACGTCGATTCGTGGAGGACGAACAGGCTGATGGATCGTCATGGGGGGATCGCCCGTTATTGGGAATTGGATGGGCCTCAGTTCGCCATCGACGACCAACTGCCGATAAGCCACTCCGCCGCCGCCCTGGAGTTGGATGGCCTGATCCACGCGATGGCCGGTTTCCAGTCGCAGGAGGCGATGATCATGGCGCAGCATCCTTACGAATTCAGGCAGAACCCGGAGTTTGCAGTGCAAGCGTGAGTTGAGGTCATGGGAGCCGGAGGGGAGAGATCCTCCTCCGGCTTTCATGTACTAATTTCTCCTGGCCGTGCAGAGAAACTCGCAAGCTTTAGGAGCCTGTGCTCACATGGCTTCGTTAATGCTCTCTGACGAGACCAGCGTTTAAAAACGCCCTATTTGCCAGAATTGGGCCTCGTTCGAGGCAGGACGGTTAGGGATGTTTATCGGGGGTAGGGAAGGACAGCTACGACCCAACGCGGACATCCCTTCGTGGAGGTCGGAAGGCGCCAAAAAAAACGTCGGGACGAAGCCGCTATTCCGTACTGCTTGATCTTGTTGGGTCTCAATTAATTAGCTAGAGTCCTTCCGGGGATCGTGGAATTTGAATGGTCGGGTCGCGAGGGCTTGGATACTGCCGCATGCAGCAGCGCACGACAGGCCGTCAACTCTCGCTCACAGCTCGCACCAAGTTGTCAAGTTCTCGTCGGAGGTGTTGTTCAACTCTCTCGCTGGGTCAACTGTCGCGGGCAAATGCGTGCGCGCTGACAATTGGCACTAGTGAGATATGTCCGTGCGATGAAGCAAGCGAACACCTGGATGAGAACACGATGTCACGGTCCAATTTACGCAATCTGACGAAGGAAATGAACATGCAAAGCATTCTCCGCACTTCTGCAGTTGCCATCCTTGTGCTGAGCGCAACATCGGCCGCAAGTTTGCTCTTAGCAACTAACGCCAATGCCCAATCCAAGCAAACCATCGAGGGCGCTCAGAACTTCCTCTCTCAGCTTGCAGGTAATGGCCGTGGGCAGCTCACGTTTATGAGTGGTCTAGTACTTAGGGATGGATCCAAAGCGTGGGCAAGCGAAGTCCCAGAAACGTGGACCGTCACCGAGATCGGAATTGGCGGTCCAAGCGATCCGCAAGATGCGTGTGTTACGCGGATATCTAAAGTAGCGGCTGGTGAAAATATGCCTTGGCAGTTCAAAGAGAAAGGCTTCTCTGCGAGCCACAATCCACCTCATTACATTGATTGGCGCAAAGCTCAAATAAGTCGCCATGCCAATGGAATTCAGATAATCGTGCCGAACGCCACGTTCAGGGAATTGAGGCTCGGCTTTACTGCTAACGAGCCCGAGATGATCGATCGCATCGACTACGCCGCCAAATTCTTGCAGATGAGTTGTGATCCCACAGTGGATACCGGGTTTTGAGGCGGGGAAACTACGATGCGGACATTGATCAGTTGGTTTTTTGTGCTATCTATCGCACTGCTGCCAGCAGCGCTGGCTGCTCAGAATGCGCCGCGCCAGTTGACTGAGAAAGACATCGAGCGGCTTCGCGATAACGTTACCAGAAGCAAAGACGCAGCTGCGAAGGCCGCGGTGGTGGATGAGCAGCGACGTCAGCAACGGGCGCTTGAAGAGCAGCAGGAAGAACTCCGGCGCAGGGAACAAGAACTCGCGTACGAAGAAGAGGTATGGGAAGACGAGGCGCCACAGCAAATCAGTAGTGGGAGTGTCAACGTACTGGAAGCGTTCACAAACACATTCAGCAGCGAAATGGCGCGTAAGGACCAGGAGGAAGCGCGCCAGCAACGCATGCTCGACAACATCCGCAGGAATGCGGAGGCTGCTGACCGCGAACGCCAGCGCGAACTGGAGCGCAAGCGGTTGGCGCAGGAGCGTGCCCGTCTAGAAGGGATTGCGCAGCAGCAGCGCCAACAGGCGGCGTTGCAATCGCGCCAAACCACCACGAATGGCGTTGGTACAGCTTCCATGACCTCCAATGTCGGCTCTGCCGGCGCCGCAAGCAATGCGACGTCGGCTCAGCAGCAAGCCTCATTGGCACGCGAGGAGAAGCTACGCGTTGAGGTGGCCGCCGAGCGAGAGCGGCAGAAGAAATTGCGCGAGAGCCAACAAGCAGCGCAGGCCGACGTCGAGCGGAAGCGGCTGGTCGCGGAAAAGGCCGAGGCGGACCGGTCACGCACCGAGGATCGGCGCCGTATCGCCGCCCAGCAGTCTCTGCAGCAGGCCGAACAAAGCATCCGGACTTCCTTCCGAGGCTCGGCCATCACTTGCGTGGGAGGTGGCAAGGATGTGCTGTACCTGAAAAGTACCATACCGCCCAAGACCGGATGCAACGTCAGTTTTGAGGCGCGCTGTCCCGGTATGCCTGTTGGCGCTGGTGTTCGCTTCAGCCAGGACAACTACATTGGCGCCAGTTGTGGCATGGGTGACAGCATCCGTATTGGCCAAATGAGCTGTCCGTCTGGGCAGGTACACGTCGACCTAACGGACGCCGACTGCGGATGACTGGAATTGTCCGTGTCTGAGAGTAGGGGATTAGGGATTTTATCGGGGGTAGGGCCGATGTTCGGTTCTGGCCGAGAGTTAACCCCGGCAGGGCGCGAGATCGATGGCGTGGCAAAGATGGCGATGAACACGCGCTTGAGAATCCGCATAGACATTCCGAGAATGGCCTTGGGATCCAATTTGGGTCTGGGAAATCTCTCAAGGGAAGCTCGATTCGAACATCTGCATTTGCGGGCATCCGCTTCTTCCCTGCGTGGCTTTGGGCGGAAAAGCGGTTCGATTGATTTATCGGGAGCAGTGCGGATGACCCAGTGCGCTGCGTTGCTGATCAGTAGCCCAAGCGCACGGCCTTGATTTCAGTGAACGCCGCGGCGCCGATATGACCATTCTCCCGACCATAGCCGGACTGCTTGACGCCACCGAACGGCAGAATGGCATCCCCGCCCCCCCCGTTCACGATGACCTGGCCGGCCTCCAGCAAGCGGATCAATCCGTGGACCGCGCCGACGTCGCGCGCCCAGAGCTTGGCCGAGAGCCCGTAATCGGAGTCATTGGCCAGCGCAGCAATCTTCACTAGGGATGCGTCTTCCTCGAAGGGTGTTACCACGAGCGCCGGTGCAAAGATCTCCTCGCGCGCCACGCGCATGTCCGCCGTCACATCGACCAGCAAGGTCGGCTCGAAGAAGTAGCCTGGGCCGGGCAGGGCATGGCCGCCACGTGCCAGGGTCGCGCCTGCCGCAACGCTGTGTTCGATGATCGCTTGCGCGCGCGAGCGTTGTGCCGCCGAGATCATCGGTCCCATCTCCGAGGATGCAAGATGGCCTGGGCCGATCGATATCGCGTCCATGGCCGCGCGGATTCTCTCCACTAGCCCCGGGTAGGCCGAGCGCTGCACGAATACGCGAGATCCGGCAGCGCAGTACTGGCCACTCTTGAAGACGATCTCTTTGGTGATCGCCTGCGCGGCCTTGTCCAGGTCGGCATCGGCGAATACCACCACCGGCGACTTGCCTCCTAGTTCAAGGACGACACGCTTGAGATTGCTGTGCGCCGCGGCGGCCATGATGGACCTGCCCACAGCCGTGGAGCCGGTGAAGCTGACGATATTGACCTCCGGATGGCTGGCCAGGGCCTGTCCGGCGGTCGCACCCGTACCGGTAACGATATTCACCACCCCGGCAGGAATGCCAACCTTCTGGCACAATGCGCCGATCCGAAGTGCCGTCAGCGGGGCCAGCTCGGCGGGCTTGATGACCACGGTGCAACCCGCCGCCAGTGCGGCGCCGAGCTTCTGCAAAACCATCAGCAGTGGCGCATTCCACGGCGTGATGATGCCTGCCACGCCCATGGGCTCGCGGACAAAGTAGTCCATGCCGGCCGCGTGGACCGACGACATCGCGGTTTCGCCGGTGAGTTTCGTGGCCCAGCCGGCGTAGTCTCGCAGCGAGCGGATCGCCAGCGGGAGATCGCCGGTCCTGATCGAGCCAAGCGTGTGCCCGGCATCGAGCGATTCCAGCAGCGACAGGTCATGCTGGTCGTGCTCGATCGCATCGGCCAGCGCGAACAGCAAGCCGGCGCGCTGTGACGTGGATAGCCGGGGCCAGGGCCCGTGTCGGAAGGCGTACCGCGCGGCGGCCACGGCCAGGTCGATGTCCCTTTCGTCGCCGGACGCAATACAGGCCAAGGCAGAGCCATCGGCGGGATCGTCCACCGCCAACACCTGTTCGCTGCAGGAGGGTCGCCAGACGCCGTCGATCAGAAGCTGCGGGGCTTGGCTGGCGAGCGCAGCGCGCAGCGATTCGCGCGCCGACTGCACGTCGACCGCGTGGGACGGCACTTGGGTTTCACTCCCCTGGGTATTCATCAAAAGCCCCTGCATCGGAAGGAAAGGTCCGCTGGGCGTGCGCCTCACGGGTGGCAGACTATCCGGCCGATAGTTGATAAAGTCAACTATCCTCCGGTTCCCTCGATCGCTCGACCATGTGCCGGAGCATGCGGACCAGCTCGCGGCGTTCCCCCGCACCCAAACCGGAAGCCATCGCCTTTGCGACGTCATTACGCAGGGATTCGGCCCGCGCGTGCGATGTCTCTCCCGGCTGGGTGACTTCGAGCGGTTGGCGCTTCTCGCCCACGGCTTCGGGTCTTCTACGGATCTCGCCGCGCTCGAGCAGCACCTTTACGACCCGGGCAATCTGGGCCTTGTCGCGCCCGCTTTCGCGGACGATATCGCTCTGCGTGCATCCGGGATGCCGGGCAATGAAGCGTAGTGTCCTGGCCTCCATGGCAACCAGCCCGAGCTCGGCTTCACGCAGTGACCGCTGCATCGTCGCGGTGGCCTCACGGGCCAGCGTGTTGATGAGGTCGAGTATCTCGATGTCCCGGTCGGTGGGCATCTGGGGTTCCGTCGAGGGGGTGAAAGCCCGGCAACAGGTTCTTGTGCAGGGAGTGCGACTTTACAGCAGGCCATCCAGCTTGACCCGCAGGGCGGCAGGGCCGCGGGGTGCACGACTACAAGCACCACACCGCTCGCCGGCGGCCTTGGGGGCCACGGGCTTGGCCCGCTCAGCGGGCATGGCGTCATCAGAGGACCTTGGATGCCCTGGAAGAGACGTCAAACGGTCATTTATTAGATGACCAGGAAATGGATCGCTGGATGAGAGCACATTTCGGCCCAAACCCTGAAAAGAGATAGGGATTGGAATCCAGGCCTCTGTCAGGGCTTCAGCGCATTCAACATCCGAGCACGCACCTGCTTCCAGACCGACCTGCAGGGCAGCACCCGCCTGCTGACCAGCGCCGCGGGCGCCGTGCTACAACGTTACGACTACGATCCCTACGGCAACACGATTCAGAGCAGTACCGCCTACACCAACCCCTACCAATACGCCGGCCGGGAGAAGGACCAGAGCGGGTTGTGTTACTACCGAGCTAGGTACTATCAGCCGCTATGGGGCCGTTCATCGGTGAAGATCCGATTCAACTGGCGGCTGGGCCCAATAGCTATGCCTATGTCGGGGGGAATCCGGTTGGATTGATTGATCCGTTGGGATTGAAAGAGGGCTCCCCCTCGAATACTCAAGTGCGCCAAAGCATAGCCTCCATAGCTTCCGCTAAAAATGGTAGCGCTGCGTATGGAGTTTGGAGTCCACACTCTCTTCAGTATCCTGGTACTCCGAACGGTTCTTGGAAATGCTCAGCATTTGAACCCGCCCTAGTTCGAGAAGCGGATAAAGAAGCAATACGTCGAAGTGCATCGGATCAATACAAGGCGATTACATCTTCCTGGAAGACCAATTGCTAGTTGCTAATGCGTCACCCCCTTGCAAGTGATAACCACATCCAAGGATTGGATATGGCAGACAAACTTGATTACGCACTCATAACAAGCCGAGTCCACGATCGCCCTGCCGCGAACCGGATTCCCTTGTCTCAGGGTTGGCAGGAGAATGCATGGTACGGCGACGAAATGATCACGGGATTCTCCGCGGGTGTTTACCAGCGAGGCAACGAGATTGTGATCTCATAAACTTTCCCAGAGACTCTTTTTAAAAGAGATGATGATATGAAAGTGGCCATTATAACTTTTTTGGTGTTGTTAACCATGCTGACTATGGCGTCTTGTAATGGAAAAGATGAAATGCGCTGGAGAGAAGAGGTTCGACTTCATGATGATAAGACAACCATCATTGAAAGAAGCGCGGCAAGAATGAAAAGCGGGTTCCCGAATTCAAGAAGAGGAAGAATCCTAAGTCAGGAAATTCGGTATGCACCACAGGGGTTCGTTTGGTCAACGCCTGCTGCTGAGCAGCCGTTATCGTTTGATCTGATTGATGGAGACTTGTATTTTGTGACAATTCCTCCGCAAAATCCAAGCAGATTTTGCCTCGGCAAAAAGAAGGGTACATATGTGGCCCTGTTTTACAGATTGGAAAACGGAAAGTTAGAAAAAATTGAACAGCAGGTAGCGCCAGTCGATCTTCTGCGCATGAATATTTCTGGCATTTCGCAATGGGGGTATTCAAAGAAGAACGATTCGACCTATCTCTCAGTGCAGGACGTGAATCAATCAAATGGCATTCCGAGGGATTGGCCTCCGCCGACGTTGCGAACGTTTTTTGAGGAGAAACAAAAGAATTACCTGCTTTGCCAATGACCTGACTACATCGTTGAATGGCCCATCTTACAAAAGGAATGAAGATGCAATTCACCAGCCTGTCCGCGATCTACGCGCTGCTTGCCGCGAATGCCTATGGCGCGACCAACAATTCGGCAGATGGCGACCCATTGGTCCGCTCGGAACGCAATACTCTGCCATTGCCTAGTTCCGACTGGGTCATGTCCAATACCGGTTTGCGCCAGAGCTAAGCTCAGGGCTTGGCAGACGCCTCCACACCCGCTGCACTCAGCACCGGCGGCGGCGGCCGCTCGCCCTCGATGTGAATCGCCTGCAGGGCTGCCTGCAGCTCGGCGAGCTCCGCGCTGGTGAATGAGACCGATGTTGCCGCCACATTCTGCTGAAGATGCACAATGTTGGTGGTCCCGGGGATCGGCACGATCCACGGCTTGACGGTACCCAGCCAGGCAAGGGGCCAACTGGCTGGGCGTCACGCCCTTGCGCAGCCCCCACTCCTGAACGAGTCGAGCGAGCACAATGTTCTTGGCCAGCGCTTCCGGGGCGAAGCGCGGAACGGCTGCACGGAAGTCGCCTTCTCCGAAGTGCGTTCTGGCGTTGACCATGCCGGCGAGAATCCCATCCCCAGCGGGCTCCACGGCACAAAGCCGATTCCCAGTTCTTCACACAGCGGCAGAATGCTGGTCTCTGGGCCGCGCCACAGCATCGAGTACTCGTTCTGGATTGCCGCGGTTGGGTGAACCGCGTGCGCGCGGCGGATCGTCTGCAGGCCGGGCTCGGACAGCCCGTAGTGCAGCACCTTACCCTGCGCCGCCAGGTCCTTCATCGTGACCGCAACGTCCTCGATGGGTACATTGGGATCGACGCGGTGCTGGTAGAGCAGATCGATTCGGTCGGTTCGCAGCCGGCGCAGCTGAGCCTCAACGACCTTGCGGATGTGCTCGGGCCTGCTGTTGGTACTGCCGCGGCGCTCGCCACTGTCTGGATCGACGTGGAAGCCGAACTTGGTCGCCACTACGACTTTGTCCCTAACGCCCTGGAGGGCCTCGCCGAGAAACTCTTCCGAGAAGAACGGACCATAGACCTCAGCGGTATCAAACAGTGTTACGCCCAGATCAACTGCTCGGCGGATGAGTGCGATGCCGGCAGCACGGTCGGTACTGCTGGAGTACAGGTCATTCACCACATCGGCGCCTTGCCCCGGGTTCCACTGGACGCCCAGGCCGATCGGAAAGACCTCGATGGGCCCCAGGTGGCGTCGCGCAGCCGGGCGGCGCGGGCAGTGCCGCTCGGGGCGGCTGGGGCGGTTGGGGCCGGGATTGGGGTACTCGCCTGTCCTTCACCCTGCTTGCTGCCGCATGCAGACAGCAGCAGCGGAGCAATGCCCGCCACCGCAGCACCCATCAACATCTGGCGACGCTGCGCATTCGGTACGTCTGACTGTCGATTCATCGCACTATCTCCTTGTTGATCGAGGACCGTCTGGGGCAACTGCGTCGCTGGGGCGGGACGGATCAGGGACTACCGTTCTTGCCACGGCAGTCGCGTGATCGAGCCTTCTTCAAAGACCTGTCATCTTCAGAGCGCCTTCGGGCAGACGCTCTCCCACCACTTCCAAGGCGGAGAGTCCGGCGTTGATCGCGGCCAGCTCAGCCTGGCTCAACTCGATCTCCACCGCGCCCAGGTTCTCTTCGAGGCGGTGCAGCTTGGTGGTTCCCGGGATCGGCACGATCCACGGCTGCCGTGCGAGCAACCAAGCTAATGCGACCTGCGCCGGGGTAGCGCCCTTCTGGGTGGCGACCGACTTGACGACATCGACCAGCGCAAAGTTTGCCTTCCGGGCTTCAGGCGAGAAGCGAGGCACAAGGTTCCGGAAGTCGCTGGGATCGAACTTGGTGTGCTCGTCTATCTTCCCGGTCAGGAATCCCGCACCCAATGGACTGAAAGGCACAAAGCCGATCTGGAGCTCCTCCAGCACGTTCAGAAGTTCCGCTTCCGGACCCCGCCAGAACAGCGAGTACTCGCTCTGGACTGCAGTAACCGGCTGGATCGCATGAGCGCGACGAATGGTGTCTACACCGGCTTCGGACAACCCGAAGTGCTTGACCTTTCCCTCGGCAATGAGATCCCCAACCGCGCCGGCGACGTCTTCGATGGGCACATTCGGGTCAACACGATGCTGGTAGAAGAGGTCGATACGGTCAGTGCGCAAGCGCTTCAGGCTTGCCTCTGCGACCGCCTTAATGTGCTCTGGCCGGCTGTTGGTGCCACCGCTGCGCTGCTTGGTGCTCGGGTCCAGATCAAAGCCGAACTTGGTGGCGACCACCACTTGCTCTCGGATGGGCTCGAGGGCTCGGCCGACCAGTTCTTCGTTTACAAAGGGCCCGTAGACCTCAGCCGTGTCGAAGAAGGTCACACCGCGCTCAACTGCGGTGCGGATGAGTCCAATCATCTCCTGCTGGTCTGCAGCCGGACCGTAGTTGGCGCTCATGCCCATGCAGCCAAGACCCAATGCAGAGACCTCCAGTCCCTGTCCCAATTTGCGCATCTTCATCTTGTTATCCTCGAATCATCGACTGCTTCGCAGCCACTGGTTTACGCGTTCCATCGTCTGACGCTCTTGGTCGGCCTGCATCAGAAACCCCTGTTGCAGCTTCGCTTCGGGAGCAAGACGAGCGATTACATCTCTGCTGTTGCCCAGGCCATATCCCCCGTGGGTGACGAACGGCACAAGGGTCTTACCGGAGAGATCGTGGTGAAAAAGAAAGGAGCGGATGACGGGCGGAGTGGTTTCCCCCCAGATCGGGAAGCCGAGGTAGATCGTCGTGTAGCTCCTGATCTTGGCAATCGTTGCTTCCAACGCGGGCTCGATGCCGCGGTCGCGTTCCTGGCGAGCCTGCTCCACCGTCGCCAGGTATTCTTCGGGGTACGGGGCTGCGGGACGAATCTCGAATAGATCCGCCCCGAAGGCGCGCTGGAGCAAGCCCGCTACGACGCGGGTGTTACCCGAGCGCGAGAAGTAAGCCACCAATGTCGCGGAGCCATTCATTCGATTCTCGGGCGCCGCGGCCTCGGCCTTCGCAGCGCCGCTCAGGGGCAGGCTTGCCAGGGCGACCACGACAGCTCTGCGCGAGGGATCCCGGGGAGTAGCCATTGGCAGAGGCCGCCTAGCGATCGATCAACTGTTGCGAGGCGGGCGAGTAACGCGCGCCGGCGATGGTGACCTGCTGAAGCGCAGTAGCGATGCGTTCCAGGTCATCGGCGGTCAGCTCAACGCCATCGGCAGCGAAATTCTCCTCCAGCCGGTGCAGCTTGGTGGTGCCCGGAATCGGCACGATCCACGGCCGCTGAGCCAGCAGCCACGCCAAGGCCATCTGTGCAGGAGTGACGCCCTTCTGCCTGGCCTGCTCGCCAAGGACTTCCAGCAGCGTTTGATTGGCGCCCAGCGCCTCGGATGAGAAGCGCGGAACCGAGCTACGGAAGTCATCGCTGCCGAACTTGGTCTGGGCACCGATAGCGCCCGTCAGGAAGCCTTTGCCCAAGGGACTGAAGGGGACGAACCCTATGCCCAGCTCTTCCAGCAAAGGCAGAACTTCCTGCTCCGGCTCTCGCCACCACAACGAGTATTCGCTCTGGAGTGCGGTCACCGGCTGGACCGCGTGCGCGCGACGGATGGATGCCACGCCAGCCTCCGAAAGGCCAAAGTGGCGAACCTTTCCTTCGGCCATGAGGTCCTTGACCGTACCCGCGACGTCCTCGATCGGAACGGAGGGATCCACGCGATGCTGGTAGAAAAGATCGATGTAATCGGTCCTCAGTCGCCGCAATGCCGCGTCAGCCACCTCGCGAATTCGCGCAGGCCGGCTGTCCGGTCCTTGCGACGGATCGCCATTCTTGAATCCAAACTTGGTCGCGATGACCACTTGATCGCGGAAGGGCTCTACCGCTTCGCCCAGGAGGGCTTCGTTGTCGCCCCGGGCATAGGCCTCGGCAGTGTCGAAGAACGTGACGCCATGAGCAAACGCGGCTCGGATGAGCTCGATGCCCAGACGCTTGTCGACTGCCGGTCCGTATCCATGGCTCAGGCCCATGCACCCGAACCCGAGCGCTGAGACCTCCAGTCCGCTGTGTCCAAGCTCGCGCTTTCTCATGTCGCCCTCGCCATTTGATTAGGTGCAGGGGCAAATGTAGGCCTACGTAGACGCCATCACTAGATGGCATAATCGAATATGGTTCATGCCTCGGGCACATAAATGATCACTGAGAACTATGACCAACTGGCACTCTTCGCGCTCGTTGCGCGAGAGCGCAGCTTTACTCGTGCTGCTGCGAAACTTGGCATGTCCCAACCCGCGTTGAGCCGGGTCATTCGTCAGCTGGAGGAGCGCCTGGGCGTGCGCTTGCTGGCGCGCACCACACGCAGCGTCTCACCCACCGAAGCTGGAGAACATCTGCTGAGTGTCGTGGCCCCGCGCTTCGAGGAGATTAATACGGAGCTTGCCTTGCTGAGCGCCTATCGGGACAAGCCGGCAGGCAAGGTCCGCATTACGGCAGGCGAGCACGCGGCGGTGACCGTGCTGCGTCCTGCACTTGCCACGTTGCTGCCCGACAACCCGGACCTGCACATTGAGATCATCGTCGACTACGGACTGACCGATATCGTGGCCGAAGGCTATGACGCCGGCGTCCGGCTGGGCGAGCAGCTCGCCAAGGACATGGTCGCGGTGCGGGTGGGGCCAGACCTGCGCATGGCGGTAGTGGGCTCACCTGCATACTTTCAGCGTCGGCCGCGCCCAAAGACCCCGCGCGAACTGATGCAGCACAACTGCATCACGATTCGTCTTCCGACCTACGGTGGCATCTTCCCTTGGGAGTTCGAGAAGAAGGGCGAAGAGCTCAAGGTTCGGGTCGAAGGCCAACTGGTGTTCAACAACATCGCCATGCGGCTGGATGCTGTGCTCAACGGCCTGGGCTTGGCGTATATGCCGGAAGACCTGGTGTTGGATCACATTGAGAAGGGACGACTTGTTCGGGTTCTGGCGGACTGGTGCCCGCCATTCCCGGGCTATCACCTGTACTACCCGAGCCGGCGGCAGACGTCACCGGCATTTACCTTGGTACGCGATGCCTTGCGCTATGAGGAGTGACGCGGTCGAAAGGGATCAGGCGCTTCTCTACGCATCGCCTTCCTGTTCCAGATGCCAGTCGATCGCCGCACCAACCCGCTGAGCTGCTTCTGGCATGCCGGCCTCTTCAAGCGATCCTGCCAGCTGCCGCAGCTGATCGACGCCAAGCCCTACGCGAAGACTCGCCGCAATATGAGAGCGTAGCTGGGGCGTAACGTCGGGCATGGTCGACAAGATTCCGACTGTCGCCAGTTCACGATCCTGCCAACTGAGATTGTCGCGCTCAAAGATCGCGCCGAACAGGTGCGCCTGCAGATACTCGTTGATCACAGGCGCGAACTGGAAGACCGGTCCATCAACGGGTCTGCCGGAGATCCGCGTCTGGTTTTTACGCCCGACACGCCGGAGCGCTTCACCCTGGGGTATCGGGCTGGCTGGACTCGGGCCCGCCGGGTCGTGCAGACCTCTCTGCTTTCGCTCGTCCACCTCCTTCATCAGCTCGCCCAAGGCATTCAGGCTGCGCGGGAAGCCGGCATAGGCATACAGCTGCACCAGGACCTCCTTGGCCTCGTTGACAGAGAGGCCCGCATCCAGGCCTTGCTCTATCGCCGTGCGCAAACGGGCCTGGTCGCCACTTGCTGCCGCAGCCCCCATCACCGGGATCGCCCGCCGCTTTGCTGGCAGGGTGGATTCGGCTTTGGCCGATGACGTGGCGGCGGACGCCGATACCGCCGGAGCAGCCCGGGCTCCCCATGTGGCAGCTGCCAGCGCGCAGAACAGCATCAGATTTCTCGGAGCGTCAGAGGTCCGCATGGCGCTCGTACTCCTCCTGGCCCACCTTCTCCAGCCACTCGACGCTCTTGCCATCAACGATGCCGGTAACCGCCAGGTGGGTCATCGCCGTGCGAGGGCCCGCGCCATGCCAGTGCTTCACCCCGGGCGGGCACACGACCACGTCACCTGGCCGGATGACCCTGATCGGCTTACCCCATTCCTGAGTCAGTCCCACCCCGGCGGTCACCACCAGGCGCTGCCCGGCCGGGTGCGTGTGCCAGGCAGTTCGCGCGTCGGGCTCGAACGTCACGTATGCCCCGGACGCGGAAATCCCTAGCTCCGGGCCGAACACCGGGTCCACGCGCGCGCGTCCGGTGAAGTTCTCCGTCGCGCCGAACACCGACGCCTGCGTGCCTGCAGGCGCCACGCGTTGTCCGGAACCTTCGTCTTGTGATCCCGCCGCTGCGTGGCCAGCGACGGCAAGTAACGAGAGGCTGATCCATGCCAATAGGTGGTTATTCATTGCATTGCTCCAGACGAAGCCTTTGGTCGCTTACCGTGAGGCGTCAGAGGGTCCGCTTGTAGAACGCACTCAGCTTGTCGACGGCGATGTCGACGTACTTGGGCACCCAGTAGGTCTCGATATGGGTAGCTCCTTCAATCTTGAAGAGCTCCTTATCAGTGGTGCCTGTCGCCTTGGCGAACGCGTCTTCGGTCATGTAGAGGGTATCGGCCTTGGTGCCCGCCATCATCAACAAGGGTTTGTTGATGAGCTCGATCTGGTCAGTTGCATCCCACCGCATCAGGTCCAGCAGGCTGCTGGTGGTGTACTTGAAGGTCGAACCCGGATGGGCATTCGTCTTCCAGTAGTACTCATATCCCTGCCGATACAGATCGAAGGGGAGCGCGGCAATCTGCTCGTCGCTCAAGTTCGCGTCGCCCGAATACAGAACTTCGCCGCCTGCTGCCTGCTGGGCCCGGGCATCGGAGGCTTGCTTCAAGCGCTCCTGGATCGTATCCAGCTGGGAATCCGCGAATCCGTTGCGGCGGACACGCCCCGAGTTGAACATGCTAAGCGTGGCAATCGACTTGAACCGCTTGTCGGCCTTCCCTGCCGCCAGGGAATAGCCGCCACCTCCGCAGATTCCGAACAGGCCCAGGCGCCCGGCATCTATGCCGGGATACTGGGTGATGAAGTCAGCCATGCCGTGGACGTCCTCGATCCGGAACGGCGGCTTGTCGGTGTTGCGAGGCTCGCCGCTACTCGCGCCCTGGAAGGCTGCATCCGCCGCGATCGTGATGTAACCGAGCTCCGCGAGCCGTTGTGCATAGAGGCCTGCAACCTGCTCTTTAACACCGCCGTTCGGATGAGCCACGACGATCGCGGGATACTTCCTGCTCGAATCGAACTTCGGCGGGGTGTAGACGTTCGCGGAGATCTTCAGCCCGTTCAGATCATAGGTGACCGGGTGGATGTTGACCTTTCCCGGCTCATTCGCCTTGATCGCGCCGTCGTACACCAGGGTGAAGGGATTGTCGCGATAGTTTGCTGCCGAGGCAGCAGCGGGCGTGGCGGCCGCGACCATGGCGGCCAGCAGGGTGGTCTTGATCATAATGACCTCAATCATCGGGGGAGTACGAGGGAGTACAGCGCTTGGCGTTGTGAGGGGATGTCGCTCAGCGATCCAGCTTCTTCTTCTTCAAGAAGTCACCCACCACGTCGGCGATCTCGACGTTGTTCAAGTCCGAGAAAAGGAAGTGGCTGTTGCCGTGGATGCCAATGTCCGGTAGGTGAATCAGCGTCACATCCCCGCCTTGGCGATTGACGGCATCGCGCCATAGCCGGGCCATCTCCAGTCGCGCCCGCCAGCTGTCCTGGGCAGGCAAGCGGACCGGCGTTTCGGGGATGTTGTCCCCGTACAGAACCAGGATCGGGATGCGCGTCAAAGCGTTGAACTCTTCAGTTGACACCTCGGTGGGCGAGACCGTATCGAACGCGCTGGGAATGGGTGGGGGTGCATCGCCCTTTGCGAAGACGAAGCTGCTGCCGGACTCGAAGGCGACGACCGCGCGCACATTTTTGCTCTTGATCGCCGTCATCCATCCCGGCCCACCCGCCTGGGAGTGGGTGAACAGGATGGCCGGCCCGGTCTTTTGCAACAGTGCCGCCACGCCATCGGAAAGCACCTGGACGTCAAAGGCGCCGGTATTGGGCGTCATCGAACGGAAGAACTGATCGAAAACCTCTGCGCCGCCGGGGAACTGGCTGCCCTTGAAGTGATTCGGCCAGACGCCGATACGAAACTGGTTGAACCACATCTGCTCGTCCGGAACGGGCTTGACGGTCGATTCGACCATGCTCCGGCCCGCCTTCCCGCGGCGGGGTTGATCGATCAGGTAGGTCGTGAAGCGACGGCGCAGGAAGAGATTTTGGAAGCCCTCTCGGCCATCGGCGGTCGTTTCCCAGCTCTTGGACGACTGCCCGGCACCATGCCACATGACGATCGGCAGTGGCCTAGCGCCAATAGGTACCTGATAGAAGGCGTAGACATGATCGCCGTGGTAGGTCTGCCCATCCGGCTTGGACGGGGCGAGTGGATCGAAGGTGCCTGGCTGCGTGTGAACGGTGCCTCCGGCAAGGACGCTTCCCTGCGCGGAGATCTGCAACGGCTCACTGCTTGAGTCCGCGTGCGCTGGCCCCGGCAGGGCCGTGCCGAACAGAGCGAGTGCAAATCCAGCCAGCAAACCACCCAGTGCGATTGGCTTCACGATGAGCTCCATATCGGGCAGAGCGAAGAAAGTACCCGTGGGCGAGTCATAGAAAAAGCTCACCAGTGACATATGACTCATGCGTCTCGGGTATAACTTCGGCCGCCACCCAAGCACCTTCCCGGGAGGCGAGGCGCACTCCGGGGCAGCCGATTCACAGGGCGAGTTTGGCCCGATGTGGAGCTGATCAGTTCGGTTGAGACAACGCTTAGATCCGGGGCTTCTGGGGGGAAGGGCGTTGACGTAAATCATGGAAGAGCCGGCCTCGTGAAAACAGAGCCCATCCATACTTAAGCGAGCGCAGTTGGGAATGAATATCCCAGCCTCTTCTTCGACACCTCAGGTCCGCTTATGGCCGAGGCTGTGTGAAAACCTCAACATCGCTGGCAAGATCTAAGCACTCCTCGATTGGTGCTGATCATGAAGCGATTCGTCGATGGCGTGGATCGGACCCAGGCACTCCTGCTGCCTGAACGGCTCGAGGATTACGTCCACCAGGACAATCCTGTTCGTCTCGTTGACGCCTTCGTGGATGCGCTTGATCTTGCGTCGCTAGGCTTCGAAGCCGCCGGCCGCGCCGCCGGTGGCCGACCCGCTTACCATCCGGCTGCGCTGCTCAAGATCTACATCTATGGCTATCTCAACCGGGTGCAGTCCAGCCGTCGGCTGGAGCGCGAGGCGCAGCACAACCTTGAGGTGATCTGGCTGACGGGGCGGCTGGCGCCCGACTTCAAGACGATCGCCGACTTCCGCAAGGACAACGGTGCCGCGATTGTGGCGGTGTGCAGTCGCTTCACTGCGTTGTGCCGCCGGATGAAGGTGTTCTCGCACGCCGTAGTCGCGATCGATGGCAGCAAGTTCAAGGCGGTCAACAGCCGCGATCGCAACTTCACCGTCGGCAAGATCAAGGCTCGGCGTAGCCAGCTAGACGAGAGCGTGGCCCGTTATCTGGCCGAGCTGGATCGTGCCGATCGCGACCCGGCGCTGCTGCCCGAGGCACGTATCCCGCAGTTGCGCGACAAGCTGGCCAAGGTGCGAGAGCAGATGGCGGCGCTGGATCGCATCGAACAAGAGCTCCAGGAAGCGCCCGATCGCCAGATCTCGCTGACCGATCCCGATGCTAGGTCGATGACCTCGACGGGGCGTGCCACCGGCACGGTGGGCTACAACCTGCAGGCCGCGGTCGATGCTGAGCATCACCTGATCGTGGCCCACGAGGTCACCAACATTGGACATGATCGGACGCAGCTTGCGCCCATGACGCTCAAGGCCAAAGCTGCGCTGGGCACTGACCAGCTGACCGCGCTGGCCGATCGCGGCTACTACAACGCCCAGCAGATCCTGGCCTGCGAGCAGGCCGGCATCATCCCGCTCGTGCTCAAGCCACTGACCTCGAACAGCAAGGCCGAGGGACGCTTCGACAAGCGGGACTTCGTCTACGAGCCGGCGCTGGATGTCTACCGCTGTCCGGCCGGCGAGCACGCCACGCATCGCTTCACCAGCGAAGAGAACGACCTAACGTTGCACAAGTATTGGTCGT